>Ga0137384_10003899_pt1 | contig 11911 bp, 11 predicted proteins | sample SagtaG_2_FD_104922 | JGI IMG/M metagenome (GOLD analysis project Ga0137384, IMG submission 104922) | Vadose zone soil microbial communities from Sagehorn Ranch, Mendocino, California, USA - Sage2_R_60_16 metaG | ecosystem: Environmental > Terrestrial > Soil > Vadose zone | place: USA...
AAGGCCCTGGATGAGGCAAAGAATCTCAGTTGCCCGTTGATGCTGCACATCGCGGGCAAAGATAAATACTGCCCGCCCGAAGCACAAGCGCATATCCATCAGGCGCTCGATCAAAATCCGGTGGCGACTATTCATGTTTATGCCGAACAAGATCACGCGTTCGGGCGGCCTGGCGGAGAACACTACAACGCGCAGGCTGCCGAGCTCGCTAATTTAAGAACGCTTGAATTCTTCGTGAGTAATCTCGCTGGCGCAGGGTTAGCCAGCGCGCAGAAGACGCTCTCGGACACCTGGGACGAGCACGTCAAATATGAATTTGCCACGCGTGATACTGAAGATACTTTGCGGACCATGGTGCCGGATGCATACGTCAATCACGTTCCAGTGCTGACCGGCGGCGTGGGCCATGATCAGTTGCGCGAGTTCTACTCCCAGCGGTTCATTCCGCAGATGCCGCCAGATACATCGATGACTCCGGTCTCGCGCACCATCGGCGTCGATCGTATAGTCGATGAAATGGTCTTTGAATTCACGCATACGATCAAAATGGACTGGATGCTGCCAGGTGTGTCGCCGTCAGGAAAGCACGTCAAAGTTCCGCTCGTGGTTATCGTTCACTTTCGCGACGGCAAACTTGCGCACGAACACATCTACTGGGACCAGGCGTCAGTCTTGGCCCAACTTGAATTGATTGATACTGAAAAGCTGCCAATCGCAGGCGCTGAGAGTGCGGAGAAGGTTTTGGATCCGAGTCGACCTTCGAATGAATTGATGAATCGATAAGCGGCGACACTGGAAATTACATACACTAAATGGCCCTGCCAAATTCCCAAGACATCGTTGGACGCTTGCGCCGCGACCTCGGCACGGTTGAATCCTACGCTACGCTGATCGGAATTCTGATCGGCGCGGGCATCTTCAAAGTAACCAGCCAGGCGTGGTCGCTAACTGGCCCAAGCGTGATTCTGGGTTACGTTGTGCTGGTGCCCGCGATTCTCGCGACATCGATTCCTTATGCGGCGTTTCTCTCGACGCCGCTGGGACGCGAACCCGGTGGCGAGTACTTGCACATCTCACGGACGCTCGGCGGCTTTCGCATCGCTTACATCGGCTCGTGGCTAAAGATCATTTCATACGTAGGGGCCGGAGCATACCTGGCGGACGCGCTCGCGGGTTACCTGATCAACCTGCTCGGCGGTCGCTTGATTCCGGAAAGATTTCACCTGCCACTTGCCCTGGTCGGTCTGGTTTTTTTCTACGCGATCCATGTTGCGGGTGTGCGTTGGTTCGGACGGATGCAGGTGGCTATGTGCGCACTAAAAGGTTTGGCGATCGTGGTCTTGGTCGTTCCGGGTCTGTTTGCTATTCGCGCAGCAAATTACGCGCCCTTTGTAACGCACGGATTCAACGGTTTTGCTGCCAGCCTGCTGCCGATTTTCTTTGCTTATGCCGGCTTTGAATCGCTGGCCCAAACAGCGGGCGAAGTAAAAGACAGCACGCGTCGCTTGCCGATGATCTTGCTCAAAGGGATCACGGCTACGGCGCTGATCTACGCGCTGATGTCCGTGGTTTCGTTTGGCGTTTTGCCGGGCGCGCGTTTGCAGGCGAGCAGCGCTCCGATGGCCGAAGTGGCCGCCGTTTATCTGCCGGCAGGCGCGGCAGGGTTCGTTACCTTCGGGGCAATAATGGCGATCATGACTGCGCTGAATGGCACGATGCTGGTACCATCCCGGCTCGCGCTGATGTTTGTCGAGGATCGACTGGCGACGCCTTGGATCGGCTTCGTCAATCCGCGCACGGCCACACCGATTCGCGGACTCACGTTGACCTTGTTCGCTTGCATTGCGCTGCTGGTCAGTAATCAACTGTCGCTGGCGCTGAACATCGCCGTCTTTGCGCTGATCGTTCTCTACTTTTTGCACAGTCTGACGTTTCTCTTGTTGCCCCGTTGGAACCCGAAACTCTACAGTGAGATTACAGTCAACATTCCAAGATCGATTCTTGTGGGAAGTGCAGTCCTTTCAGTGATCGCGATGGGCGGCATGATCGCGGTCCAGGTGGTTCAGGACCTCGAAACGTTGGCGACGCAGAGTCTGCGCGAACGAGTGTCGCACCACTCGTTGACCAGCCTTGAACTCGCTGTTGCCTGGGGACTAGTCGGGGCGGCGCTGTATGCCTATTCTCGCCGCAGGGCAGGTTCGGTTGCTGCTATCCCGGAAGGCGACATAAGCGCGCCGCCACGGATTGAAGATGGAGATTAAAGGAAAACGAATTCTGGTCACCGGAGCGAATCGCGGCCTTGGTCGCGCGCTGGCGTTTGCCTTCGCGACGGCGGGCGCGCGTGGAGTCATCGCCGGCGCGCGCAAGCCGGAAGATATTGAACAACTGAAAGCCGATGCGTTGGCGGATGGCGCGCCAATAACGCCGGTCAGGCTGGATGTCAGGTTTGAGGAGGACGTCGCCGCCGTGGTGGCACTCGGGCCGGTAGATATTCTGGTAAACAATGCGGCCATCGCCGTCTACGGCGGTCCCCTTAAAGCTGAGTTTGCAGCCCTCCGCAACGAGATTGAGACGAACTATTTGGCGGTCGTTCGTTTAGTGCAGGCTTTCGCGCCGACGATGATCGAACAAGGCGACGGCATGATCGTAAACATCGCGACGATTTTCGCCAAAGTCAATCTGCCGATTGTAGGCACTTACTGCGCGACGAAGGCAGCGTTGCTTTCGTTGGGTCAGGCGCTGCGCGCCCATCTCGCCGATAAGGGCGTGCGCGTGCTCACAGTGCTGCCAAGCACGATTGATACCGACATGAGCCGCGGTGCGGATGTGCCAAAGATGACGAAAGAGTTTGTTGCCGGAGAGATCCTCCGCATCATTCGCGAAGAGCCAATCGATCCACCTATTGGCGACGAGGCCAGAGGGATCCTGGAAGGATTAGCAAGAGATCCGCTGAGCATGGAGCAGACCTTCGCGCAGATTCGTGAGTAGGGCTGGGAGCGCGGACAGCCTGTCCGCATTGAGCGCGAAGCGCGAAAAACAGACGCCCCTGCGGCGCGTCTGCGGACATGCTTTCGCGCCCCCGGCAATGCGCAGTCAGTTCGATAAGACTTCCATAATGTTTGAACCATCCTTCAATCGTCGGCGCGAAGAGTTTCCCACTCTAACTACCGGAATTCATCTGCTCAGTCACAGTCTGGGGCCGGTGCCGCGCGCGGCGCGCACATCGATGCTGGACTATTGCGACGCCTGGGAACGTCACACCAGCGAAGACGCCTGGGCCACAAGTTGGTGGGAACTCTCGCAACGCGTCGGCGATCGCATCGCCCAAATACTCGGAGGAACTCCAGGCTCAGTACAAATCCAACCGAACGCATCGATTGCTCTGTCGAATGTGGCGTCATGTTTTGACTTTGCAGCCACTACGCGCAACAAAGTGGTCACCAGCGCGCTCGATTTTCCTTCGATGGAATACATCTGGGAAGCACAAACCAGACTCGGAGCAAGAGTTGAAGTCGTTCCTTCCGATGATGGTATTACGGTTCCACTGGAACGCATCCTTGAAGCGATCGACGACACTACTTGCCTTGTTGCTCTCTCGCACACGTCGTTTCGCAGCTCGTATCGTGTCGAGCCACGGGCGATCGTCGAGCGTGCGCACCGAGTCGGCGCGCTGGTGCTGTTGGACGTCTATCAGTCTGCGGGCGCGGTCGAACTGGACGCCGCGGGTTGGGGAGTTGATTTTCTGATTGGCGGGACGATCAAGTGGTTGTGCGGGGGGCCTGCCTGTGGCTACCTCTATGTGCGCCATGACCTGCAAAACGATCTAAAGCCGAGACTGACAGGCTGGGTTGCACATGACGCGCCGTTCGACTTTGCTCACTCGCCGATGCGCTATGCGCGTTCGGTGCGCCGTTTCGCTCAGGGCACACCGAGCATTCCTGCGTTCTACTCAGCGCTGCCGGGTTTGCAAATCATCGAAGAGGTTGGTGTGGAGACAATTGCCAGCGAATCGCGACGCCGGACTGAATGGATGATCGGGTTTGCGTTGGAGCGTGACTGGCAGGTGAACACTCCGCACAACGTTAACGAGCGCGGCGGCTCAGTCATGATTGGCGTCGGGCGGGGTCCCCAGCGGGGCTGCCCCGCTGGGGTGCTTGACGAGGGGCCTTCGATGGTGGCGCGACTGGCAGAACGAAAGGTGTTTGTTGATTGCCGGCCTGGTGTTGGTCTGCGCATCTCGCCGCACTTCTTTAACACCGATGACGAGGTGCGCCAGGCCATGGAGATTTTGGCGGAATTGATGAACTGATAGGCCGCCCAAGATCACTCCGAGTGATGATCGGAAAACCTCACGTCAGTCTGAATGACTGATCCAATCAATCTGAAGTTTTTGCTCAGTCTGACCTAAGACCCCACTGCTTCAATCTTCCAGTTTACAGAGCTTTTGCTGAAAGTTTTCGCGCGTCGAGCCGTTTTCTCGTTTGGCACAAAGGTCGCAATCTGGGCTGGGCGCCCGGAAGCGTCGAACGATTTCTTTCAAATCATCAAGGGTTATCGATACGAGCCGTTCCTGTGTGAAGCCCCCCGGCCGACACGCGCTTGCCAGCCTGAGTCCCCCGCAACAGGAATACCGTAGTGGGAGCTCCCTAAGAAACTCGAACGTAGACGGCAATTTACAAATGGCGTTTGCATGAATGATGACTGGAGTACCATCCCCAACGATTAAAGAAATGGAAACATGAGGACAGCTAAACAATTCACCACCAGAACGTGGCTGGCAAGCCTGGCGCTGTTGGCTTCGTTATTCGTGAATAGCCCGGCGAGCACCGTCAGGAACTCTCGACTTGCCCAACGCGACGCCGCACGACAGGATGCCAGGCCCGTTGACTCAGCGCTCTCGCGCTACGCAGTGGACCTGACCGAGTTGGCGCGCGCTGGCCGGCTCGAAACGGCTAAGGAGCACAAAGCAGAGCTGAACCAAATCGTAGGAATTCTCTCTGAGGATCCACAACATAAACCGGTGCTCATCAACGAATCAAGCCGCGGCGATGAGCTACATCGAAGGAGTGGCGAGGATCCGCTTGCTTTTGAAGAGCTCACAATCGATCTGCCTGCTAATCAATCACCGAAAGATCTCCTAACTATTGATGAGAAGGAGGGCGACAAAATCCGCGGTTTGTGCGACGCGATCTACCTACATCCGGAAGCTAATTAGCCCTGGTGGTGTTCACCCGCATGGCACTGGCAAGACAGAGACTAGCTGATCTGTATGTGTGGCCGCTCACAACGGCTGGCGCAGTTACGTGTTTGTTCGCGGCCTATCATCTCCCGCTTGCAAAGCTCGATCTCTATTTCCTTTTATTGGTACTGACCACTCTGATGATCGGATCACGCGTCGCGATTCGTATTTCGCGTATCAATAGTAACATTACGATAGATCTCACCTTCGTTTTCATCGCGTTGCTCTTGTATGGGGGCGCTGCGGCTACGCTACTCGGCGCGGTCAGTGGAACTTGTTCCGCACTACATTGCGGCAAGAAACCACGGATGGTGCTGGTCGCCGGCGCTAGTCTGGCGTGCGCAGTTTACAGTACTGCTGGCGTGTTGACGTTGGCGTTGGGCCCGACGACGCAGTTGCTTCATCACGGTCCCGTGCTTTCCATTATTGCCGTCGGTCTGATGGGATTGGTGCAATATCTTTCACACACCGCTCTGGTAACGATCGCCACCGCGCTAAAAGACCGTCGAAAAATCTGGCCCATGTGGAGACAAAATTTCCTCTCGATACCGATTACCTATTTCGCCGGCGCCGGGGCCGCCGGAGCGATTGTGACCACGATGGGTACAGCCGGCTTCTATGCCTTTTTGATTGCGATACCGATCGCAGTGATTGTCTACCTTAGTTACGACAAATACCTCAAGGACGTTACGGCCGCCAGTCAGGCTCAACTAGCCGAACGCGCTCGAGCCGAACTGGAGCGTGAGCGCGCCGAACAGGCCGAACGTCATGTGGTGGAGCTTAATAGTTACATTGCCGAACAAGAGCGCATCAGTCTGGCGCTGGAAGAAACGAAGGAACACTTTCGCCATGCGGCTTTTCACGACCCTCTGACGGGCTTGCCCAACCGTTTGATGTTCGCAGAACTTCTGAAAACCGAAATCGAAAGCGCTAAGCACCCCCAAGATCATTTATTCAGCGTGTTGTTTCTCGACCTCGACCGTTTCAAGAACATCAACGACAGTCTCGGACACACTCACGGAGATCTCTTACTGGTGGCGTTCGCCCAACGTTTGGAACGTTGTCTTCGTCCTATAGATACGCTGGCGCGTTTTGGCGGCGACGAATTCGCGATCCTGCTCAGGGGCATCAAGGATGCCAGCGATGCAATCCGGGTCGCTGAGCGGATCCAGCAAGAACAGACTGTACCCTTCGAGCTGGATAAGAACTCGGCGTTTACTACTACCAGTATTGGCATTGCGCTCAGTACCACCGGGTACGAGCGGCCCGAAGACATTCTCAGGGACGCCGACACGGCCATGTATCGCGCGAAGGAGAATGGAAAGGCTCGGTACGAAATGTTCGATCAGGGGATGCATGCACGTGCCGTATCGCGTCTGCGTCTAGAGAGCGATCTGCGGCAGGGAATTGAGCAAAATGAATTCTGCATTCATTACCAGCCCATCGTTACCATCGAAACCGGAAAACTCGCTGGCTTTGAGGCACTGGTGCGCTGGAATCATCCGGAGCTTGGCCTGGTTGCTCCAAACGAGTTTATTCCCGTAGCCGAGGAAACCGGATTGATTGTCCCCCTCGGACAGTGGGTACTGGAACAAGCATGCATGAAGTTAAAGGACTGGCAGCAACAGTCACCATGCTTCGGATTGTTGAGTCTTAGCGTCAATCTCTCCGCAAAACAAATGTCTCAAACCGACCTCGCAGATCAGGTTAAGCGAGCCCTTGAAGCAAACAGACTCAAACCGCATTGCCTGAAGCTGGAGATCACGGAGAGTGTGGTCATGGAAAATGCTGAGGCCGCCACCACGATGTTTAGGCAGTTGCGCGCCCTTGGTGTGCAACTCAGCATCGACGATTTTGGCACCGGCTATTCATCTCTCAGCTACCTGCACCGCTTTCCGGTAAATTATCTGAAGATCGATCGCTCCTTTGTCAGCCGGATGACCGACGAAAACGATAACGCGGAAATCGTTCGCACGATTGTTACCCTGGCCCGCAACTTAGGGATGGAAGTCATCGCGGAGGGAGTGGAAACTCAGGAGCAGCACGAACAACTCAAGGCGCTCGGCTGTGAATACGGCCAGGGATATCTCTTCTCTCGGCCGGTTGATACCGCAGCGGTTCCCGCGCTGCTCGCTAAAGAGCTGGCGCGCGAGGCCGGCCTGAATCTTCCTGAGATTTCCCATCAAGAAGAACCGGTGATGACGTACCAAGTGTGATAAAGCCCAGGACTGAAGGTCCGTTTGATAGCCCTCGACCAAAGATCACGGCAACCTCATTCACACATCGTAGCGAACCGCAGGGCTACCCGCTGGATAAAACACGCCCAAGAGTTGCAACACCTCGGTACCAGTATTTTCAACGCAGTGGACCTGGCCCTTTGGCAAATAGACGCATGACTCGGCAGCGATCCGCGTGTTGGCTTCACCCGCCCACAAGCGTCCGGTGCCACGCAGAATGAAGAGCACCTCTTCGTAAGTGTGAAAATGATCCGGCGCGCGACCCGGCGGAATCCAGCCGACGAACTGCGTTATTTTTGCGCTGCCCACTTTATCGTCTACCAGCACGCGGTACCAGCGATCAGCAGTTGGGATCGCTTCGCGATTATCAAGATGCACAAGCGGGGAGGTCTCCAGTCGAGTTTCCCCGGAAGCCAGCGACGTTACAGGCGGACCAATACTTGGTTCACCTACTGGCTCGGGACATTGCGAACTGATCAGCACCAGCGGCTTTGGTCCAGGGTTGTCAACAGTGAGCGTTTGACCCGGTCGCAAGGAGATCGAGGTCTCAGTCGTGACTTCGAAAGCGCAGCCATCGATAAAGACTGTGGCGTTCCGTACCGGTTTCGGCGCGACATTTACGTCAACCGCAGCCGCGTTTTCCAGCACGTATAGAACCTCGTCAGATCCTTCATTACGCATTCCCGGTGAGATGCCTGGCGCAAATTCGAGCACGCGCAGAGAGATCGCCTGCGCGCCGACATTCCGCCCGATCTGTGGCCACAGGGTCAGGGTGCCATGCACCAGGGGAGTGCCTTCGCGCATTTCCGATACGCGGCAACCGCCTTCGAGAATCACCGCCATTGCAGGATTGTATATGAAAGGGGCAGCGCTGCAAGACCTCGCCAATCACAATTCAGTCTCTAAGTGGCGAGTCGTTTGCTCCGTGACTGACGAACCGGCCCGGAGTTCAGGGCGCGAAAAATCGGAAGTCGTCGGCGAGGGAAGCGATTGCGCTTCGGTGCCGGATCGCAATTGCGACGGCGCAGAGCGCGCGTCGAGAAGGTTCTGCAGGCGAGCATCCGACGAACTGTCCTTGCGTTCTTTGCGCGGTCTCGTAAAGAGCACACCATTAAGCACGAGGCCGAGACCGATCATGAAGGTCACCACTGCAAGCCCGAACACGGCCACGAACTTTTCGACATCGGGACCATTAACCACTGTGGTCATCAACAACGCCAGGATGCCAGCCCCGAAACCGACGGAAGCGGTAATCACTCCGGCGCGCATGCGTCGCAAACGCTTCTCATCCGGCGATTCGAGGAATTTTTCTATTTCGGGCAGGACGTCTTCCGCAACTCGCTTCAAGTCGTCAGCGTCATCCACTTCGCGAATTTTTTCTGCGACCGCGCGGCCGATATCTTCGCGTGCTGAAACGGCAGACGCCGTGATCGAGTCTGGCCGCTCAAGGCTCACACGGACAGGCCGCAGGTCAGTGCCGCAGGCGCGGCAATACTGACTCATCTGACGTTCTTCGGAACCGCAGGTTGGACAATACATCGCTTTGGATTATACGGCTGCGTCGTCGTTTGAGTTCATTGGTTCTCAACTTTGACACCGCGCCAGAAGGCGACGTGGTCTTTGATCTCCGCCGCTGCCGGCTTAGGATCGGGATAGTACCAGGCGGCATCTTTGTTGATCTGTCCGTCGACGACAACGTTGTAGTAGCTCGCTTCGCCCTTCCATGGGCAAGAGGTATGCGTTGCGCTCTCTTGAAAATATTCCCTCTTGATCGACTGAGGCGGGAAATAGTGATTGCCTTCGACGATGACGGTATCGTCGCTTTCTGCCAGAATGGTGTTGTTCCAGGTCGCCTTCATGAAATGTATGTTACGACTGAACCGAGGGGCCACTAAATGCCGCCACTGACAGAAGGGAGAATGGTGACTTCACTGCGATCCGCCAACGCGGTATTGAGCACTTCTTTGCGCCGAATGTTCTCATCATTCAAAAAGACATTTACATGTGGTCTGACATGACCCTGCTCGTTCAGAACTCGATCGCGCAGGCCAATATGCAGCCGCCATAATTCGCCCAGTGCTTCACCAACAGTAGCCGGCGAAGAATCAAGCACAACGCGACGCTGTCCGCCGGTGAAGTCGGTCAAGAAGCCTGCGATGTTGAAGGTAATCATAAGTCAAGTAAGAGTCTCAGGTCTCAAGTCTTAGGTTCTTGATTGACGGTGTCTGGTTTACCAGTCCTGAGACCTAAGACTTGAGACCTTTACTAGGGCAAGACTCCTTCCGGCACCATCCACGGATGCAGATCGACCACCAACCGTCCCGCCTGCACCGCAGGGTCGGTGGCTGACAATTGCTTCGCCTCGTCCAACGATGCCACACGAAACACAAAAATGCCTCGCAAGTTGCCATTATCACCGAACGGACCGGCAACAACCAGCTTCTTCATTGCGGCCAGTCTTTGAATGTTGGCTATGTGGGCTTTCTGGAGTTCTTCAGTCACGGGGCTCTGCTCGGGTGTCCACTTCGCGCCGCGCGTCAGAAAGCCAAGATACGCTGTTTCGAGTTTAATCGGTGACGCAGGCTTCTTCATCACGTCCTCCGACCACCACGGATGCATCTCCGCGACCAGATGCCCCGCCGCCACCGCTGGATCGCCTTCGGCCCAGGCCTTTGCTTCCTCGGCCGACTGCGCGCGAAAAATATAGACGCCGCGAATCTCGCCATCATCGGTCAGCGGCCCGGCAATCATCGCCTTGCCTGATTCCAACAAGGAGGTCACATAGGCAATGTGCTGCTGGTGAAGACTCGCTGACTCTTGCGTATTAGTTGCCGTCCATTTCGATCCCTTCTTGAGGAACGCCATATGGAACTGTACCAGCTTGAACTGCGGTTCAGGGTTTTGTTGGGTAAAAGCAACATTGGTGATCAGACCGATCAGAATGAGCCTGAGCAAAATCCTCATTATTGAGTGCTTTCCTTTCCTGGTAGTCGGTTTTTCAGATCACCGCACTCTTTACACACACCACAGCGGGCAGGCCTTCCATGATCGCATTCCACGACTGGCCGGCATCGTTTGAGCCAAACAATTTCCCACTGCGCGTGCCGAAATAGAGGCCCATCGGCGTCAGAGTGTCTCCTGACATACCGTCGCGCAGCACAGTCTCAAATGCATTCTCCTGTGGCAGACCATTGGTCAGCGCCTGCCACGATGCGCCGGCATCGCGCGTGCGATAGACGCGCAGCTTTGCTTCGGGCGTGCAGCGAAACTCGTCCGACTCGAGCGGAATAATGAACACGGTATTCGGATCGTAGTGATCGATCTCCATCGCAAAACCAAAATCAGAGGGCACACCGTTGGCAATGTCTTGCCACGAATCGCCGGCATCGTCGGTCCGATAGAGTCCCCAATGGTTCTGCAAGAACATTCTGTTCGAGTTCGACGGATGGCTGACGATCTTGTGCACACACTGGCCAAACTCCGGGTACCAGTTTTCGGGTGGCAGAAACTGCGCCCGCACCCCAACGTTGCGCGCCTGCCACGTTTCCCCTCCATCGTCCGTGCGATAGTGTCCTCCGGTAGAAATAGCAACGTGCATTCGTTTACTGTTTGCAGGGTCGGGCAGGATTGTGTGCAGACACAGACCGCCGCCACCCGGCATCCACTGCGTCCGGTGCGGATGATCGTGAAGCCCTTTGACGATTGACCAGGTCGCGCCTGCATCGGTTGATTTGAAAAGCGCCGCCGGTTCGACGCCGCAATAGAGCGTGTCAGGCTCGTCCTTGTGACCCGCCGCGATCTGCCAGATCTGCTTGAGCGAGACTTCGGAACCTTCCGGAAACTTGACGCCATAAGTCTCCGGCTCAGTCCAGTTCTTTCCGAAATCATCGGATGAACTCAAGTAGGATCCCCAGTGCGGGCTGTTGACCGCCGCCCAAAGGCGATTGCGTCCATTGCGATCGTCGTAAGCGAGCGCGTAAATCGCGCGCCCGGGAAAATACGGGCCGCCGGCTTCCCAATTGTTTCTTGCGTTGCCAGAACGCAATAGAAACCCGCCTTTCATTGTGCCGATCATCATCAGCACATCGCCAGCCTTTGGGTTGACGTAATTAATCGCAGGCATAGGAGAAACTCCCAGTCTCAGAAGTTAGTTAATCGGAACTGTGAGATGGATTATAGAGAAACGTTGCGTCCGCGCAAAGGTGAAACTGAAGTTGGGTAGTGTTGTAAATCTGTGTTGGTGGATGTCGTACCACTAGTAGTGGTCAGTGTCGCGCGCTTTGGTCTTTGCGAGCGGGCCGATCTTCCACGAAATAATCGCCAAGACTAGACCGACAATAACCCCGATCCATCCTATAAGAACAACCCCCAAAAGGGCCCCGCCAAAGGTGGTGATTGCTAGAAGTATCAGCCATTTCCAGCGGCGCTCAACAGA
>Ga0137384_10003914_pt1 | contig 11889 bp, 10 predicted proteins | sample SagtaG_2_FD_104922 | JGI IMG/M metagenome (GOLD analysis project Ga0137384, IMG submission 104922) | Vadose zone soil microbial communities from Sagehorn Ranch, Mendocino, California, USA - Sage2_R_60_16 metaG | ecosystem: Environmental > Terrestrial > Soil > Vadose zone | place: USA...
ACCGACTGGGGCGGGACCATGGCAGCCTCGACCCTGTTCACCCTGCCGGTACTGGTCTTCTTCCTGATCATCCAGCGCCGCATGGTGTCCGGCCTGACCGCGGGCGCGGTCAAGGGCTAGGGCGAGGAGCTGATGGCTGCGGCGACGGGGAGGATCGGGACCCTGGAGCGGCTGGCGCTCGCCTGCCTGCTGCCCGGGTTCCAGGGCGCCGACGGCCCGCCCGACTGGCTGCGGCGCCAGCTCGCGGCGGGCCTCGGCGGTGTGGCGCTGTTCGCCCGCAATGTCGGTTCGCCCGCGCAGGTCGCTGCGCTGACGCAGGCGCTCCGTACCGAAGCCGGCGGGCCGCTGCTGGTCGCGATCGACGAGGAAGGCGGCGACGTGACCAGGCTGGAGGCGGCGACCGGCAGCTCCTACCCGGGCAACCTCGCGCTCGGCGTGGTGGGCGACGTGGCGCTGACCCGCGCGGTCGGCGCTGCCATCGGCGCTGACCTGGCCGCAACCGGGATCAACCTGAACCTGGCCCCGGTCGCCGACGTCAACTCCAACCCGGAGAACCCGGTGATCGGGGTGCGCTCGTTCGGCAGCGACCCCGCACGGGTGGCCGCGCACACCGTGGCCATGGTCGAGGGCCTGCAGGGCGCCGGTGTGGCCGCCTGTGTCAAGCACTTCCCGGGTCATGGCGACACCGCCACCGACTCCCACCTCGGCGTTCCAGTGGTACGCGACGACGCGGCCACCTTGCCGGCCGGTGCCCTTGTCCCGTTCCGCGCGGCGATCCGCGCCGGAGTCCGCTGCGTGATGACCGCGCACCTGCGCGTGCCCGCCTTCGGCGAGGAGCTGGCCACTGTGAACCGGAGCGTCCTGACCGGCCTGCTCCGCGAGGAGCTCGGCTTCGACGGCCTGGTGATCACCGACGGGCTGGAGATGCGCGCCCTCAGTGCCACCGTTGGGTTCGCCGAAGGCGCCGTCCGCGCCCTGGCCGCCGGCGCGGACGCCCTCTGCGTCGGCGGCGGGTTCGCCGACGAGGCCACCGTCAACCTGCTGGTCGAAGCGCTCACCAACGCCGTTCGCGAGGGCCGCCTCGGTGAGGATCGCCTCGCCGCCGCAGCCGCCCGGGTCCGCCACACCGCCGCTTGGACCGCTTGGGTCGCCGCCGGCGCAGCCGCAGCCGCAGCGCCCACCGCTCTCGGGGGCCCCCCCGAATTCAGCCTAACAAGTTCGGAGGGGGGCGGGTTTGGGTTATCCACAGGCCGGAGGGTCGGGTTGGCGGCAGCGCGCCGGGCTGTGCGGGCCGAGGGGCCGGTGCGGGTGGGGCCGGGTGCACTGGTGATCGAAGCCAGTGCGGAAGTGTCGCTAGCGGTTGGCGACGTCCCCTGGGGTGTCGGCGCGGTGCTCGCCGCTCTGGACCCGACCGCCACGGTGGTGCGCTGCGCCCCACCGGGGACCGCGCCGCCGCTCGATCTCGGCCAGACCGAGGCCGAGGCAGCGGGGCGGCCGCTGGTGCTGGTGGTCCGTGACCTGCACCGCCACGACTGGCAGCATGAGCTGGCCGCCGCGCTGCTCGCGGGACGGCCGGACACCGTGGTGGTCGAGATGGGCCTGCCAGCCAAGCGGCCCGAGGGGGCGGCGGCCTGGGTCCGCACCTACGGCGCTGCCGCGGTGAACGCCGTCGCAGCGGCCGAACTGCTGCTCGGCTAGCTGTGGAATCGGTATGGTTTCGCTGACGGAGGATTGATGACTGGGTCGTTACCTGACGGTGAGCTGCTGCGGCTGCTCGGCGTGGACATCGGCGGGACCAAGATCGCCGTCGCCGTGGTGGACGCGGCCAGTGGCGCTGTGCTCGCCAGGCGGGTGGTGCCCACCCCGGCCCGTAGCGCGGTGACCGGGGTGATCGAGGCGGCCGCTGACCTCGCTGCGCGGGTGCTCGCCGCCTATCCGGCGGTGGCTGGCGGCGTCGGCGCTCCCGGCATCATCGATGCCGAACATGGCGTGGTGGTGGTCTCGACCGGCGCGCTCGGGCGCGCCTGGGAGGGCACCGCCGTCGCGCCGGAACTGGAGCGCCGCCTCGGCCTGCCGTTCGCGGCCGACAATGACGTCAACGCCGGGGCGCTCGGCGAGGCCCGCTGGGGGGCCGGGCGCGGGCTCGGCTCCTTCCTGTTCGTCGGGATCGGCACCGGTCTTGGCGGTGCGCTGGTCCGGGACGGCCAGGTGGTGCGCGGCGCCACCGGAACCGCTGGCGAGATCGGCCACGTCCCGGTCTTCGGAGCAGACGACGTGCTGTGCAGCTGCGGCCGCCCCGCCCACCTGGAGGCGGTGGTGTGCTCGCGCGCCATCACCGCCGCCTACCAGCGGGCCACCGGAGAGCAGGGGGTGGACATCCGCGTCATCGCCCGCCGCGCCGCCGCCGGGGAACCGGCCGCCAGCACGGTCCTGGAGGACGTCGGCACCGTCCTCGGCCGCACCCTCGGCGGGCTGGTCAACGTCCTCGACCCGGAAGCGGTCATCCTCGGCGGCGGGGTGATGCAGGCAGGGGAGCCGCTGTGGTCCCCCCTCCAGGCCGCCCTTCACGCCGAGGTACTCCCATCAGTGGCCGGCATCCCGCTGCGCCCAGCTGCCCTCGGCGTGGACGCCGGCGTCATCGGCGCGGCAGCGCTCGCCTGCGACCTGCTCACGCCGCCGGCTCCCGAGGTGACTCCTCTCGCTACGCCGTTGCGCGGCGTCGGCGCAGCATGAACGCGGAGAGGCCGAAGCCGCCGGCGAACGCGGCCAGGACCGCGGTGGCCAGGACGAAGGCGGTCACTCCTGTTCCGGGTCCACCGGTTGTCACCGTGGCGGCCGGGGTGGCGGCCGCCGCTGCGGTTTTGGTCGGATCGTCCACTCCCTGACCGAGCACCACCAGGACACCGTGCATCTTCGCCGGGTGGACCGAGCAGTGGTAGCTGTAGCTGCCTGGCTGGGTCGGCGCGGTCAGCTTGGCACTGGAGCCCGGCGGGACCTGGCCGGTGTCGAAGGTGGCGCCGCCGACCTGGTCGTCAAAGGTGATGGTGTGGTTCGCTTTGCCCTTGTTCTGGAAGGTGACGGTCCCTCCCGGGGCGACCGAGGCGTCATTCGGGTCGAAGGCGAACTCCTTGCCGCTGACGGTGATCTGTCTAGGGCCGTTCGACGCCTGTGGTGGCGGCGCGTTGGCAGCAACGCCCAGCACCTTGATTGTCCCGCGCATCTGTGTCGGGTGGATGTCGCAGTGGAAGGCGAAGGTGCCCGGCTGGTTGAGGGTGATGGTGGCGTTGTGCCCCTTGAAGCGGCCACCCTCGGCGCCGGGGGTGATCACGCCGGTGTCGAAGGAGCCGTTGTCGGCGGTCAGGGTGTGCGGCTTGCCGCCGACGTTGGCCACCAGCAGGGTGGTGCCGGTCGTCACGGTGAGCTTGTTCGGGTCGAAGCGGAAGTGCTCGTTCTGGACGAACCCGGTCCCGTCGACCGCCTGGACACGGACGGTTTTGGCCTGGTTGCTGCTGGCCTTGACCACGATGACCCCGTTCATCTTCGCGGGGTTGACCTGGCAGAAGTAGAAGTAGGTGCCCGGCGTCGAGAAGGTCACCGAGGCGCTGGCGCCCGGCAGGATCGGCTTGGTGTCGAAGGTGCCGCCCCGGTCGGTGGCGGTGTGCGCTCGGTTGGAGGTGTTGCTCCAGTCCACCGTGGTGCCAGGGTCGACCGTGAGGGTCCGTGGGCCGTAGTCGAAGTTGACCACGTTGACCTTGGTGGAGGGCGCGGCGGCGGCGCGGACAGCCGGATGGGCGGCGCCAGTGCCGCTGAGGGTGCTCGCCGGTGCCTGCGCCGGTGCCGCCACCAGCACCAGCCCTGCCAGCAGGGCGACCAGGGAGAGAAGGGAGCGTGCGCGCATGTCGGTTACCTCGCGGTGATGTAGTCGGCCACGCTGGTCGCCCAGATGGCGCCGAAGCAGAGGAACAGCCCACTGCCGATCCAGGGCAGGAAGCGATCGGCGCGGCGGGCGACCTTCAGCACGGTGTACTTGAGCGCGAGCAGCGCGAACACCAGCGACCCGAAGACCGAATGGAGCAGCACCCGCGCTGGCGACACCGGCCCCGCCGGTCCGGCGAGGCAGGTGAAGGCGACCAGCGACGCCAGCACGATGGTGAGCCGCCCGTTCATGCGGTGGGTCCGTGACGCCGTCCCCACCGAGACCGGCGGGACGGTGCTCGCCTCGTAGAAGCGGGCGGCGAGCAGCACCTGGAAGCCGGCGAGCGCGAACACGACCGAGGCGGCGAACACCTTCCACAGCAGCAGCTGTCCGCCGGTCACGTCATTGAGGAACTTGACCATGCCGGTGCCCTCTCAGCTCAGGTCGAGACGACGACGCTCGCCGTCATGAACGGGTGGATCGTGCACTTGTACTTGAAGCCCGCGGAGACCACGAGGCTGAAGCTTTTCCCCGGGCTGATCACGCCGGAGTCGATGGCGCCGTCCAGCGACGTGACCGTGTGCGGGGCGGTGTCGTCGTTGTTGAAAACCACCGTGGCGCCTTTGCGGGCCGTCAGAGTCTTGGGCGCGAACGCCAGCCCGGCCATGCCGACGGTGGTAGCGGCACTCGCCGCCGTGGCCCCCGAGCCCCCGCCGCCTCCACCTCCACCACCGGCGCTGCTGGCACCGCTGGCGCTGGAGCTCGGGAGGTTGCGCTTGATGATCACCGCCGGCCCGGCCAGCGCGTAGACGACCAGGAGCAGGATCACGAGCAGCCACGCCCGGCTGGGCCCGCCCCGGGCGCTCGCGTGCGGCCCTGCGGGTATGGGTGTTTGGTGGTTCGCGACACCGCTCATTATCGCCCCTCCTAGAACTGGTCCCCCAAACCAGCCCAAGCCAGACCGAGGTATATCAGACCACGTCCATGCCTGAAAGCCTGGACTGTCGTAATGCTTGGTGGTACGGATGGCATCAGCTGGAAGGTTCAGCCGATATGTGTGGCCGTGGCGATGATCGCGCCGAACTGGGTCGCGACCAGGCTGCGGATCTCGGCCGGCAACGGCGGGGTGTCGAGCTCGGCCTCGACGATCCAGTCGTCGTAGCGGGCGGCAAAGCCCGCGCGGGTGGTGCGGATGGCCGCGGTGGTGTTGCCGATGCCGAGTTCCCCGTCAATGGCCCGCAGGAGCATCCCGCCGAGGCGCAGCCGGTGCAGGTGGACCAGATCGTCGCAGGAATAGCATTCGGCCACCGTGGCTGGGCGCTGGTTGGCATCCTCCTTGGCCCGGTGCAGCAGCTCGCCCGGCAGCGATCCAATCCGCGCGGCGAAGAAGCGCGAGGCGCGCAGGTAGGGGGAGTCCGCCCGCAGGTCGGGCTCGACGGTGCGGAGCGCCCCACCGAGCGTCTCGCCCAGCTCGGCGAGCGCGTCGGCCTGCTCGTAGAGGACGTCTGCGTAGCCGCGGTCGCTCGGGGTGGCGTCGTGGGCGCGGGCGTCGACCCATTGCGGCGCCTCGCACACCAGCGAGAGGGTGCCGTGGCGCTCGGCGTACTCGGCGCTGGACGCCCCGGCGGTGGCGAAGGCCGGGTCCCCGCCGGTGCGTTCGACGAACTCATACTCGTCCTGGGAGCGCATCATTTGGTAGATGGCCGGCGCGAGCACCGGGATGTACGGCGCTTCGGGCTCGCCTACGTCCAGCGGCAGCCCCAGGCTGTGGGGGATCGCGTGCAGCACGCCATACAGCTCCGGCTGGGGCTGTGACAGGTAGTAGTAGACCCCGCCGGTCTCGCTGTTGTGCAGCGACACCAGCAGGGCCGGGGCGGTCTCGTCGATGAGGCGCATGAGCGCCTGGGTCTCTGGGAGCGCGCGGTCGAAGCGGCGGCGCTTGTAGCTGACCGGGAAGGTCCACTCGACCTGCTCGTCATAGGCGGGGCGGTAGAAGTTGCGGGCGTAGTGCCCGCGGGTCAGCGGGCCGGCGAACCAGCCCTCGTTCAGCCTGGTGCCGTCCGGGTCGATGCAGGGAACGATGTGCCAGGTGAAGCCGAGCGCCGGCTGCAGCTGCTCGTCCTGGCACAGCGTGGTGGCCAGATGGATGGCGGTGAGGCCGCCGACCGGCTCGTTGGGATGCGGCAGGGCAAAGACCACCGCCGCCCGGGGCCCGCCCCGGATGGTCAGGCATTCCAGCGCTTCGCCCAGCCTGGAGGTGCCGATGTGGCGGAGCCGGGTGCGATCCGGATGGGTGGCGGCGAGCTGCCGCGCCGCCACCGCAAGCTCGTCGACGGTAGCGTAGCGATCGAAGTCCGGGACCGCTGCCAGTTGCTTGCGAAGGCACGTGTCGCGGAGCTCGATCACTTGCCATTGCCCCCCTATCTGACTATGTGGCGGACGCCTGGGCCACCTTGTTTGGCGTAGAACCGAGGTGCGACCGAAACATCTGTGATGATCTGGTCTTCCGCCTGATGATACTTGCCGATCGTCACGGCGAGACCAGACGTTCTTCGTAATTCCACCGTCTACGCCGAAGCCAAAGCCTTGACAGCGTGTTCTGTTGCTGATAGGCCGAAGCGCGTCGATTACCTGCTTTTGTGCGGTGCCACAGGCGTCGGAGCGGAGGCCAGAGGACCAGAGAGGTAGTGGGGCATGTCGCAGCGGCGGCAAGGACCAGTCCGGACGCGGTTCGGGCTGCTCATCGGTATCACCGTCGCCATGGTGCTGGCGCTCGTCGCCGCTGCGGTAGCGCTCGGGTTCGTCGTCCACACCAGCGTCAAGTCGAGCCCCCCCGCCCCAATCGCCACGGCCTCCGCCTCCTCCGGTCCCTCTGGCGTCTCGACGCAGCCGCCGCCGGCGAGCGCCCTGCCGGTGCAGGTGACCAAGCAGGGCTTCAGCCAGCTGCCGGCCGACGCGGAAGGGGATGCGCACGTCACCTACGGGGTCCTGCTGCGCAACCCCCGCGCAGGCCAGGCCGCCATGGACGTGCGGGTGCTGCTCACCTTCACCACTCGGGCCGGTACCGTGCTCGACACCAAGGACGATCAGCTCGACGTGCTGCTGCCGGGGCAGACGGGAGCGGTCGGCGACGACACCAAGCTCAGCGGCGTGGCCACGATGCGCGTCACCGTGCAGGTCGGGTCCTGGGTGGGCAGCCAGGGTCAGAATCAGGGCCAGGCCGGCGGCCAGCTTCAGGCCAGCGGGGTCCGCACCGTGCGGACCAAGGCCGACGAGGTGACCACCTTCGCGACGGTGCGGTCGACCTTCACCCTCCCGCTCAATGACGTCGAGGCGGTCGCCGTGTACTACAACGCAGCCGGCCGGGTTATCGGCGGTGCCTCCGACAAGCTCGACACCGTTGCGCCGAACGGCCAGGCTCCAGTGAGTGTGAACACCTCGTCGGTCCCGCCCGGGCTCGTCCGGACCGAGCTGTACACCGTCCTGTCCGGGCTCCCTGGCAGCCCCTGACGGTCAGGCCGAGGCGGTCTGCGGGTTGCCCCGGTGCAGCTGGAGGCGCTCCAGTTCTAGCTGGGCCTCCAGGATCTGGCGGTCGAGTTCCTTGACCATGTGGGAGAGCAGGTCCCAGCCTTCGCTGGCGGCTTTCTCGACACGGTGGCGCAGCCAGCCCATGGCGGAGGCCTCCAGCTCATCGATGTTGTGGCCGATCCCTTCGATCTGCTCCCGCACCTGGGCGATGCGCCGCAGGATGCGCTCCAGCTCCGCCTCGGGTTTGGAGCCGACCACGCTCTCGGGGCTGCGCCGCCAGTCGTCGAGCAGCTTCTGGAGGGAGGGCACGTCACCCTGCTCGTAGGCGAAATTGGCACGGACCATCAGGTCGGTGCGCCGCTCCCGCTCGACCCGGTTGAGCGCCAGGTCAGGGTGAATGAGCCGGGCGAGCTGGCGGAACAGGCGCTTGGCCTGCTCGCTGACCACTCGGCGGCTGCTCGGCTCCGGCTCGCGTTCGCCCCAGGCCCAGGCCCAGTTCTGGCTCTGGCCGTCGCCACTGTCGCTATGGGTGCCGCCGGTATCGAACCAGGGCGAGTGGTCGGCGTCCCCGTCGGCGGCCCGGTCGTCCGCCGCACGCCTGGCCTGCCCGTTGGCGCTGAGCTGGGACCTGGCCTGTTCGATCTGATCGGCGAGGTCGTCGAGCAGCGCGTAGCGGTCGCTGAGCGTGCGCCGGTACTGCGTCTCGAAGAGGCTCAGCCCACGCTCGTGGGTGGCCAGGTCGGCCTCCCGGTGCGCCAGCTCTCCGTGCAGCATCGCCAGCTCGGCCCGCCAGAAGGCAAGCTCCACCGCGATCGGACCAACGTAGAGCTCGAGGGCACGCGAAGAATGGCCCGTCTGGGTCATCGCGCTGGTAACCTCGCGGCCGACGATCGGGCTGGCGGGATCGGAGTAGAGCGCAACACAGGCACTATCATGCCGCTGCGATCCTCCTTGGCGAAGATCGTTGCTCACTCCTTGCATCTGGCCGCGCCGCCACACGGGCCGGACCGGTCGCGGCGGATCGCCTCATCCCAAGGGGGTGACGTTACCCCGAGCGCGACCCTCCCTGCTAGCGCCCCAGGTGAGCGGGGGTCATGCACTGTCGTTGAGGAACCGGACGCTCAGAGTTCGATGTCGGCGAGGGACTCGACGATGCGGCTGGGCCGGTAGGGGTAGCGGTCGGCGTCGTTGCGGGAGGAGACGCCGGTCAGGACCAGGATGGTTTCGAGGCCTGCCTCCAGGCCGGCGACGATGTCGGTGTCCATGCGGTCGCCGACCATCGTGGTTGATTCCGAGTGCGCCTCCAGGGCCCGCAGCGCCGAGCGCATCATCAGCGGGTTGGGCTTGCCGATGTAGTAGGGCTCCTTGCCGGTTGCGCGGGTGATCAGGGCGGCCACCGAGCCGGTGGCGGGCAGCGGGCCGCCGGGAGAGGGGCCGGTGGCGTCGGGGTTGGTGGCGATGAAGCGCGCCCCGCCCTCGATCAGGCGGATTGCCCGGGTGATCGCCTCGAAGCTGTAGGTGCGGGTCTCGCCGAGGACCACGTAGTCCGGGTCGGCGTCAACCAGGACGTAGCCGATATCGTGTAGCGCGGTGGTCAGCCCAGCCTCGCCGACGACGTGGGCGGTGCCGTTCGGCCGCTGATCGTCGAGGAACTTCGCGGTCGCCAGCGCCGAGGTCCACAGCGACTCGGGCGGCACGTGGATCCCGCCGCGGGCCAGCCGCGCCGAGAGGTCCCGCTGCGTGTAGATCGAGTTGTTGGTCAGCACCAGGAAGCTCCGCTCGGTCTCCCGCAGCCGCTGGATGAACTGCTCGGCGCCGGGCAGTGGCTGATCCTCATGGACAAGGACCCCGTCCATGTCGATCAGGTAGCTGGTGGTCTTCCTGTTGGTCTTCATTGTGATCAAGATCGGCGGGTTTGGTGCGGGGGTGGAGTCTCCGCCGAGTGGGTGGTACCCGGGCGTACCACTACAAGATAGCCCGCAGGCGGCACGATCTGTCCTGCCGTATCACCGAAATTGCTCGAAGGTGTTTACAGATCCGTGATGGAGGCTCACCATGGAGGAGTCCAGTGCCTGCAGTCCTTTACGGTGGCGGGTCCACCGGGAAAGGCGGCGGTTGGCATGGAGGTTCCACCGGACACATAGGGGCGGCTCACCTCGGTGGGTCGCCACCAGCCAACGTTCCGTCGGCCGACGGACACGCGAACTCTGGATAACCTTGCGGCGGCCGTGACACAGTCTCCGGTCCGACCGCAGAGGCCCGAGACGCCGGCCGACGGAACGCTTTCGTTTTGCGAGAGATAGTTCCCCCAGCCTCCGTTTCTCGCCGGGCGCGACCAGTCTGAGCGACCAGGTCGAGCGACCAGTCCGAGTTCAAGCGAGAATGGCGCACGCCCAACCACGGGCACCTGCGAGATGGGAGGGTTCGCGAACGTGGACGTCGCTACCGCGCTTGACCGGCTGCCAAAGGTCGAACTGCACTGCCATGTAGAAGGGACGATGCGGCCGAAGACGGTGATCGACCTCGCCCACAAGAATGGCATCCCGCTTCCCGCCGCCGACCCGACCGAGCTGTACCGCTATTCGAGCCTCGACACCTTCCTCGACGTCTTCTGGCTGGTGCAGTCGACCCTGACAACCCGCGAGGACTGGGCGCGGCTCGCCTACGAGAGCGTCATCGACGGCGCCGCCCACGGCCTTGTCTACCGGGAGACCTTCTTTACCCCCGCTCGCCACCTCGCCGCCGGCCAGGACCTCGCCGAGATCGTCGCCGGGCTCGCCGAGGGCCTGGAGGCAGCCCAGGCCGAGACCGGCACCCGGGCGCTGCTGATCTGCGACCTCGACCGCGCCTACGGCGGCGCTGCCGGCCGCGAGCTGGTCGAGCGCCTCGTCGAGCTGTGGCGCGCCGCCAGTCCTGGAACTGAGCGGGTGATCGGCGTCGGCCTCGACTCGACCGAGTCGGGCGTTGATCCAGCCGCTTTCGCGGAGGCGTTCGCCCTGGCCGGAAGAGCGGGGCTGCACCGCACCTCCCACCAGGGCGAGGAGACCCCGCCCAGCCACATCCGCGCCGGTCTGGACGTGCTCGGCTGCGAGCGGATCGACCACGGCCTGTCGAGCCTGCAGGACCCCGAACTGACCCGGCGCCTCGCCGCCGAGCGGATCCCTCTGACCGTGTGCCCCAACTCCAACGTGCTGATCGCCAACGCCATGCCGCGCCTGGAGCTGCACCCCTACCGCCGCATGCGCGAGGCCGGCCTGCTCGCGACCCTCAATACCGACGATCCCGCCCTCACTGACCTCGACCTCGGCGAGGAGTACCGCTCAGTAATGGCGGCATTCAGCTACACCTTCGCGGACATGGTCCAGATCGCCCTCGACGGCGTCGAGGCCACCTGGCTGGACGACGGCGACAAGCGCGCCCTCTCCAGCCATATCCACGACCGGGGATCGAAGCTCGCAGCCAGCCTCGACAGCCTCGACTAGACTTTCCCGGTCATGCGCCCCGCCCGCCGGATCGTGCCGCGCGCCCTGCCCACCCTCGCCGCCGCCACGCTGCTTGCCCTCGCGGGCGCGCTGGTCCTGCAGGCGCTCCAGGGTGACGCCCGTGCCGCGAGGCTCACGCCCACCACCGCCTCGCCTCCGGCCGGTTTGGCTCGCCACCGCCTTACCGTGGTAAGTCACCCGGCCTGCGCCTCCCTGCGCATCGTCCGCGAGAGCGCCCCCCACCGCGGCGCCTCCCGCAGGACCCGCACCCCGTTCAGCGGCGAGCTGCGCACCGGCCGTCTACGCCTGGTGCTCACCTGCCCAGGCCGACGGCCACTGCCCGCCCAGGTGGTGCTCGACCGCGACCGCTGGCTGGACCTATGGCTACAGCCAGCCCAGAGCGCCAAGCCGACCCGATGCCCTGACCACTCACGATCTCCAGGGGTGGACTGCGAGACGGAGCCGCATGGATCCACCGTAGGCCCGGAGGGGGTCCCTATCGCGCGACCTGTAGTTTCGTAGCAGCGATAGGGACCCCCTCCGGGCCACCCCCGCCGCGGCGCAGTCTCGCACCCGGGGTATCCCTACCTCCCTCAAGCGAAGCGGATGATGCAGATGACCCCGACGACCAGACAGTAGATGGCGAACGGGGTGAGCGTGCGGGTCTCGAACCAGCGGGTGAGGAAGCGCACTGACAGGTAGGCGGCGACTGCGGCGACCAGGCTCCCGACCAGGACCTGGCCGCGGATTCCGTCGCCGTTCGGGCCGAGGAGGTCGGGCAGCTTGTAGACCCCGGCCGCCAGGATGATCGGGGTGGCGAGCAGGAAGGCGAAGTGGGCGGCGTCCTCGTGGTCGAGGCCGCGGGACAGCCCAGCCACCATAGTTGCGCCCGAGCGGCTGATGCCGGCGAAGAAGGCGAGGATCTGCGCCGCCCCGATCAGCGCCGCCCCGGAGAAGGAGAGG
>Ga0137384_10003919_pt1 | contig 11886 bp, 14 predicted proteins | sample SagtaG_2_FD_104922 | JGI IMG/M metagenome (GOLD analysis project Ga0137384, IMG submission 104922) | Vadose zone soil microbial communities from Sagehorn Ranch, Mendocino, California, USA - Sage2_R_60_16 metaG | ecosystem: Environmental > Terrestrial > Soil > Vadose zone | place: USA...
CACTCTCGATATCGACCTGTTGTAGAATGTCAGTGAAACTCTTCGTGCTTGAAGCCAGGATTCTCAGAATCTTCCTTCGAATCGGGTGCTTCAAGGATGTGAACATAACCGAATAAGTTTCTTCATCCATCGACATAGTGCTCACCTACGACTCCTCTGATCGTTCAAATAGCCTTTTTTCTAAAGAGACCTTTAGTCAAGAGAAACTTACGTGATGAGCGGGGCTTGAGAAGCCTCTCCCCAAGAGAATAATAGGCTCAAGTGGTGCGAGCAGATTCCAGCGTTCGCGTATCGGCTGGCCAGATTGTCGTGGGAAAATCGCTGGAAAAGACTGGAGACTGCTCGAACTGAAGAAACAATATCGAAACCATTTTTCTCCTATGATCAGTCGTAGAATTGCAATGGCCTGTTGTGGCCGAATGTAAACGTAGGACTTAATAGGACTTTCTTGAGTAAGAGTAGTAGAATTAGTATTCGCAAATCAGGTGTTTCCTTGGAAAGGAGGAAGGGAACCAAATGTCCAGCACAGACATCTCTTACTCTTGACAGACGGGAGAGTTCAGTGTTCCGAGTGTGGGAGGGAGGTAGACTCCATGACAATCAGGGACGAACAACTCAAGCTCGAGAACCCCAATGGTGGGAGGTGATGGAGGCGCAGAAAAAACTGTTGAGACAAAACCACCGTATAAGCCTGAATCGTGTGAGCATCGATACGCATTCATAAGAAATAACGGGTCGGCCATATGTTCCGACTGCAAGCGGACTGTCAAGTTCTTCGATTACATGATGTCTACAGACACATCGCCTGCAGGTATTATGAAACAGCTCCAGAAGAGACCGGAGAGCTCCAGAAGAAACCGGACTCCTAGATGGGGGTGATATTCCTCCACAAACAGTTCGGCTTTCTCTTTCCGAGCCGTAGACATTGAGAATTGTTTCGCACACTATCACTATGACTACATTCACGCGCTAAGAGTCCTCACAACGCTCGGAACTAGGGCCGATCCATGGATGAATGATGCGTTGAAGCTCCTCTCGGACACGAGACTACAAGACGGACGATGGTTATTGGATGGCGTGCATCGAGGGTGGCGGTATGACCATGGCTGGCATGGAGTCTCAAAGCTGGCCGGAGAGGTATTTCGTCCGGAAGAAGTCGAAGTCATCCAGGACGGTTGGGGATCAGGCAGGACCCTCCAGTTGGAGGAGGCTGGAAAACCGAGCAAATGGATCACCTTACAAGCATTGCTCGTTCTAAAGAGACTCGGCAATTTGAATTTTGAATAGCTAGTGGGATGCCTGGAACCGCTCAAGAACTCCGAATCTCAGCAACACCTACTCCGGGACCGAGCGGTACAGCATTTGAGAGGTCAGGTTACCAGCATGTTACTTGAGTTACCGGGTGTGACGAGAGGTACGCGATTCGGTGGAGAGGCATTCTTCTATCGAAAGAAGTTCTTCTGCCACTATCATCCCGTACACGGTTCCTTCTTCCTTGAGACTTTCGTCTGGAAAAACGTAAATGCAGTTCTAGGAAAAATTCCAGGCGCTATTTCACACCCTGAGTATGGAGCCTACGGATGGGTTAGACTCCCCATCAGCTCAGCATCCGAGATTGTTCAAGCGAAGAGGCTTGTCGAGATGACATACCGGTATATCCGGACCACCAAGAGAATCTCGGTTGACAAGGACCAGTTCAGTGATGAACTGCTTGGTCAAGTGAAGGCGAAGTTTCCACAGGTTAGGTTCTCTTCCAAGGAGAGTAAGAGAAGAATTCAGGTCATAATGGAAACGCCTGAGCTAACTGACTTTGACAAAGCGGATGTACTGTTGAACCAGGCAGCACGGTCACTGAGAACGGGCAAGAGCAAATGATGCGGTCGATAACGGTGTTATGATTCCGAGGACATTGTGGAGAAAGTTAGGCCGGAGCAAGCTCGACCTCTTCGGAGCTTTTCGATAGCCCCCGGGCTACCAGTCAACATTCACGAGTTTATACTGCCGCTAGTAGACTGTTGGCCGCTGGCAATAGAAACTGTGCACTACAAATGCTCCCTTTGGAACAAAAGTCCCAACATAACAGAGCGTCTTATCGGAGAATTCAATTATCACGCCATAACCTAGACCGTCTATAAGGTAAGTGGTGTAGTTCTGTAGTATGATAGTCGAGTTTACCTTGTAATTGAATCCAGCGTCAAACATGATAGTCGAAGCGTAAGGTACGTTCGCTAGATTGTCAGTGGACGTGGTTACTTTTCCCGAAACTACAGAAAGACCAATCTGCCTTAGACCATTGATTTGGTTCTGAAGGGACTGGATTTGAAACAAGGAGACTAGCGTTACGGTCGAAAGGACAATTATGAGAGCGACAATCATTGCTTCGTATACAGTGTACCGATGTCGGCCTTCAGTGTTGGTAACATTCAATTCTCGGGTGCTTCCACTATGGAGAAGGAGCGAGTATTTGACGTGTGGCTCTGCTTCTTCTCTAGTATCTTCGCCGTCACAGCGTCCCTCAATGCTTCAGTGAGAATGTCCAAGTCGTGACGGTTGCTCTCGACGCTTGACGCATAGCTCCGGTGAGGATAGGTCTGTGCCTCCCTTGTTAGCAGCTCTTCAGGCTTAATCCCCATGGCCTCAAGCATCTTCATCGCCATTTCCTTCTGGCTTAGCTGTCCTTGGCTTAATGAAGGGGCTGGCTGCTAGACTCCTCGGAGAAAGTCGGGACCCTTCGACTCGATGTCGTGATAGGTGTCCACCTTGTGGCCCATCATGTAATCCACATAGCTCTCTTGGACTCCAAGGCTAAGCAGTTGGGTTTTGAAGAACTTCCGGATGCTGTGAGCTCGCAGCTCGTAACGGACAGCCCTGCGACACGATGAAAGGGTTGGGTGTGACGATATTGGGTTGGGTGTGAGAAATCAGAAAGGGCAATTCTGATTGGTCACATCAGAAAGGGCTTACGTTATCTTTGCTATCTGCAAATGAGATTCGAGGAAGAATCGTAGTATCCGCAACATTTGCTGAATCAGGTTTCCCCTTGGAAAGGAAAGGGAAGCCGGAAGAATGTGAACATAGGTATCTCCTACTCTTTACGGACGGGAGAGTTCTGTGTTGTAGCGGCCTCTCATGCCTGTGTCATAAATTTAGGGTGGGCGAGAATGTCTTGGGCAAATGCAGCGAATAGACCACTCCTCAAGAGATAGCCTTAGAATTGTCTGACCTGTTAGCTTCTAGCGCGAGCTTGACCATTTCAAAGGCATAGTCCGCATCCCTAGTCCTACGTAGACTTAGAGCGACCCATTCCGACGGCCGTTCCCTCAGCTTTACTCGGGTGTCATTCCTCAGCGAGGGAGCGCGTTCCCTCTGAACCCTCTTCGTCAACCTTACATCAATGTCTCCTTCGTTATGGAAATGGGCGAACTCTCGGGATCCAACATAGTAGGCGTTGCTGCTTGTCCATCTCGATTTCTCTCCTCGTACCCCAGGCAAGGACAGTATCCTTGCAGCTAGGCTGTCGAGCGAGGTCTCGTCGGCCAGACATCGTCGTTACTCTTTCTACTGAAGGCTCTCAAGATAAAGGCTCATTCATCGCTGCCCGTGAATCGTCTTGCTGTCGCAACTATAGCACTACATGTCGGTTAAGATTGGACCGCCCATAGATTCAGGTGTAGAGTGGTAATGTAATGAATCAGAGTGAGCTGTGAAAGTCAGCGTCAGCGCTCTCAGAAATGATGTCCGCGGCGTCTATGGAGCGAACTGTAGGTCGTTTGCCCCACACAGCAGGTACTTCAGCGGTGGTTCATCAGTCTCGCTCACCAAGACCACATCACCCAATGTTAAGCGTAGCTGGCCGACACTTACCTTACCGGTTACTGTCAAATGGTAGACGAGTTCTCCCGCGCCCGCAAGGCTACCCAGTTTGGGCGTGACATAAGTCAACTCATCTTCTAACAGTGTCTTCAGATGCTTACGCACCGTCTTCGGGCTGCGCCCGGTGGACCAAGCTCTTCCAGTCCTATCCTCGGCACGTCCACTAGTTTGTCGAGGATTCTCCAGCCTGCTAGCTGCACTTGCCGTTTCGTGTGATGTTCTGCCCAGGCCTTGCCTGAGGGATAACAAAGAGAAACTGGGCCGTAAACGATTGAGAACAAACTAGCTGGACTCAATGCGCCAAGTCAATTAGGAGGCAAGAGGAACGAACTGTCCATCGGCGTGTACATTGACGAGGACTATTCTGGTCAAGCCTATCGGTGAGGACCAGGTTGAGGATTCGCGGATCCTAAGGTTTCATGTTACCAGCAGTTTGACCAGAAACCCGGTCTTCCAACTCCTCCTGGACATTTCGCGGGAGCCCGTTGGGCTTGGGAATTGCGTGCTGGCCACCATTTTCGCCCGTTTCGGAAAGCATAGCAGCCTACTATTCTTCCACATTCCTGTGACGGGCTGCCGTGACCCGTCCATATGCAACGTCGGCCTGGGAGGTTTCCGAGTGGCAAGATTCCGGAGGAAATGATTGATTGTCGTAGGGACGGTCGGGGCTTGATGCCGTCAAGAACCTTGTCTTGGACAACGTCTCCGACCGGGGCACCCTCGCCCGCAACCCAAGTTGGCCGAGGCAGAGTCCCACTCAGCCCGCCATGCTAACGGTGAATTTCAAAGAGTCCTGGAGGTGAGGGGTTTCCCTATTTTTTCCTATGGACTGCTAGAGTTGGCCGGTAGGACCCGGCTCGGTAGCGCTGAGATTCTCTGGCCTCGGGAGGCTCTGGATCAACTCACTTTCGGCCTTAGACCTAGCAGTTGTCATGCAAGATTTCGTGGGCTCTGCCTGAGGTCGAGGCCCGAAATATCTCTCGTCCCAAGATAGAGGAGGTGTGAAGACTTGAGAGCGAAGGTTCAGAGTCAGCGTTAGGCGTAGTGTTAGAAAAAGGGGGTTTCTGGAGAGTCCGCTTGGTCCGGGTCTACTCTGAAAGTATCTGCTCTCGCGTTCGTCTGCGAGTCGACTCCCTTCGGAAAGTCCAGTCACGGCAGGTTTGAACTGCCGCGCAAGACCTGACCTTTAGGACGTGATAGGGATGGGCACTTCCGTTGTTCTCGCAGCCACCCCTAATCGCCGGGCGATTGGGCTTGTGCCGCGCGGGGACCGGATGTCGAGCTTGCCTGGCTGTGCTATGTGTGCAACTACCTGACCGTCGGTCTCGTGGGTGTCCACGTCTACGTCAAGGGAGTGGAAGAGGGACTTGAGAAGCTCCGAATAGTAGGCTGATGCTCTTGGTCCGCGGTCATGCTTGAGGACGACTGTGTCGGTTCCTCCCTCGCTCATTCGTTCGAGGGTGAACAGCCTGGCGTACTTGGCTGACATGGCCAGGAGGTCGAGAGCGCTCTCCCGATCGAGCTTCTTGAACCAGAAGAGGATCAGTTCTTGCATCATGTTCTTGCCTGCTTCTCTCCCTAGCTCTCGCGCCTGGTCCTCGCTGAGAATGGCGAAGACTCTTTCCAGGGCGTAGATGGGGACCTGGGCAAAGCCGAACCTCTCCGCGGTTGCTTCCCATTCCACAAGCTTTCGAAGAGACCTGTTGGCTAGCTGGTTGAAAGAGACTCCTTCTTTGTCAGCCAACTGCTCGATTCTAGCCTCCACGTCTGAGTCTATCCTCAATGTCCTGGTAACCGCCCTAGAGCTTGTCAAGGAGACGGGTCCGAACTCAATCATTGGTCGAGTCTGTCCAAGTGCCATTTTTGCATCTGACTAGAGAAAGTCAGGGTCAGACTGATAAGTTCCACGTCTACCTCCGCGTGCAAGAAGCAGGCATTCTATACTAGTGCAAAGCATGTCTCGGCAGATTTCGGTACGTGAGGGTGATGTGCAAGATGTTGCAAGCGCTTCTCCTATTGTGCAGTGTTATGCAATACATTATGTTTAACTAGATGATTGCACGATTGCACATGGTGTAGATTATGTGTGTTTTGAATGACCCGGATTGATGGCCCGCCTAAGATTGCAGCCCGGCACTCGCCGGAAACAGTTACTCGAACTTTTCGAATAGATCGGGATGTGGACGCCAAGCTGGGAGGACTCTCATCAGAGGGAAGGGTGAGCATGAACCAGATCGCGAATAAGGCTCTTCGTCGGTATGTGGAGTGGGAGGCTAACGCGGAGAAGTTTGGAACGGTAACCACCTCAGGCAGTACGATCAAGAAATTCTTCGACTACCTCAACGTAGAACAGGCGAAGGAGATGGGCAGGTGGTGGGGGGAGAACCAGGCGCCTGGAATCATTACCTTCTGGTTCAAAAAGTTCGATTTTGACAGTGTCTTGAAAGCGCTCGAGTTTCTAGGTGCCCAGTACGGTCGAGCCTTCACCTCTGACTATTCCTTCGATGGTAGCATTCACACGCTGATCGTCAAACACGACATGGGTCTGAAGGCCAGTGTTTTCTACGCCGAGGCAGTGAAGGCCGCGTTTTCACACCTGGGCTTCGGGACCGACATTTTCGTCACGGATGACCAGGTGATAGCGATAAGTCCGCCTGACCCTGCCCACCCGTTGAACAGGTCATACGAGGGAGCGAAGGACCTGAAGTATCCGACGAGCGCGACTAGTAGGCCGGTTCAGATTCCGAGAAAAGGATTGGGCGACGGAGAGAACGAGATTGAGGTGCTCCCTGAAAAGCGGCCGAGACAGTTGAGCCGTAGACAGTCGACCTCTCGCTCTCTTAGAGGAGAGACTGAAGGTCCGGCCTGACCTCCAACCGGTCTCATCGTCTAGTTCTCGTCTATGAGTCTTGCCTAGTTTTCTTTAGGGATTGTCATAACGTAGGGATTGTCATAACGTTGCTTCGGGCGGCGATGGTCTGTGCACTTGAGGGTACTTCTGTCAAAGGCACGATTGAACGTTTGTCGCCGTCTGAGGGCGAGGAGGTTGCGGATGAGCATAGGGTTAGGAGATTACTGGCGGATCTTGGCCTGTCCACTGATCTTAGCCTCGGAATCGGGAACATTGAGGAGGTCGAGGCGGACGTCGACCAGCTCCTACCATTACTGCCGAGGATCAGGGATATCGGTTTGCTAGCTAGGGCCCGGACCACACTGGAAACCGTTGACAAGTATCTGGCAGGGATTCCGAGAGAGGGAGGCGGAGTCTTGGCCGATGAATGAGCTATGAGGAAGAGAGGCGAAAAAGGGGCTTCGACGGCTGAAACCAAATAGAATCCATTACTATCCTTGCCCTTGGCAACTCAGATAAGGATAATTTTCCATAGGCTATCGTGTTGTCTGTCACCAAGCAACCCCCCCGGCACATCCGCCCTCACAATCTTCACGGCCCGGTCCACCACTACCGGAACGTATACCGTCATCACTACCAAAGTATCGAACCTGAAGTAGGCCAGTTCAGATTTTTATATGAATCCCAGGCCTTTTCCCGGAAGGAAGGCATCAAACAGAGAGTGAGTTACTCAGACTCTGCAAAGGAAGCGTTCGCTTCATACATCGGTCGGTTTGTCGCATCGGCAATATCCCCTGCATTCCCCTATCACTTAGGCGTGTTTATTCCAATCGCAAGCATACTCGCATCTGCCACTGACATTGGTCAAAGCACAGGCCCTGCACTACTCGGTGCGTTCGTCACAATGTTTCTAGCATACATATTCCAAGATCAGATAACCCTGTTACTGTCTATCGTGGCGGTCATTGTCGGGTTCGCTTCCCTATTGGCAAGGTCCGGCTCTAATACTTGGTAGACGCGCAAACTGTGGAATAGACAAGTTTGACGTATCGCGAAGAGCTGACTCACCTACAGGGAAAGGGCAGACCAAGGATACGGCTTTGGTTGGGCACTTGCAACTCGACCCGGTAACCGCGAACTAGTGGTCTTGGGAATGCTTGTCGGCTCAAGCTTTTACTAGAAACGTTCCTCTCCGGTAACAAGGCTCGGACCGTTTGGACCAGCCTGTCACGTTTGCGACGAGAATCTCATATTCACGAACTGGAGAGAAACTACCTGGAACCATCCTCATTACAAGAGCCTCCATCCAGAATACGTACGATGGACGAAGCGGTGGATCAAAGGATCCCTTAAACTAATGATTCGTCTTGTATGGACTCGCAGTTCTGGTCCTGATCCTATCGAGCGGTGTCCTCTTGCTCACGATAACAGCTGCAGTCATAGCAATTCTGTCTCTCTTGCAAGAGTTGATCGTATTTCACTTCTTCGAACTAAAAGTCAAGGAGTTTCGGACAGATCGGAGCGCGGAGCGCTCATCAAAACCTTCGTCGACTATGTCATCCGACAAGTAAGACGACGTGTCCGGACTTTTCAGGCTCGAGAAATTCGGCGTTACCGTGGTGGGGTCATGTTGGTGGTGGATACGGCCAACCAGACGGTATGCAGGCTGCGGTTCAGGCAGGTCGTCTCGCTCGCGCTTCCGATTCCGCTCAGGGACTGGTAGATGTTGTGGTTGTTGGGATCAATTGCCAGGTTTCCTATTTTGTTCTGGAACGATGCGAGCCAGAAATGGTTCGGGTCGAAGGCGTTCCCTGTCTGGGAAAAGGTCGTGCCCACGTCTGTGCCGCATTCGCAATGTCTAAACAGAATTCGTTCCAAGTTTTAGGAGACTGTAGGTGTTCATGTTCAATCTGTGGATAAGCAAACGTTAAGCTCCGGCCGCGCATGGAAAATTGTTTTCTGTCATAACTGCTGAGAAGTAAAGGGACAACAGCCAACTTCCGATAGAACAGCCAGTACTGTCTGTGGTTGGCGTCACGACGGAGGTTTTTCCGGAGTCTTGAACGCACCTTCATTATGCCGAGGGCTGCAAAAAATGCCACTGCTAGGCCCAGCATTGCGGACCAGATAATCACTGGCACCACTCAGGGCTCATGTCGAAAGAGCTGGGATGAAAAATGGAGTTTTTGTGTCATTACCATGACAAGCAATTTCTGCAGACAGATATTTCTACCGGCAGCTATATCCAAAAACACGGCGGACGCGAAAGCTTGATGAACGGCTAGCCAGCAGGTGGGTGCACGGAGAATTGTAATGCTTCTGACGGTTCTGGTCTTGGCCTTTGTCCTCTCGAACCCTATAGGTAATGCTCCTGCACTATCGCATGTGGCTGCAGATCATCCGTTCAAGTACGTACTGGTCATAGTTATGGAGAACCATGGCCTCCATGACATTATCAACAATCCAGCTGCTCCATTCATGAACCAGTTAGCGTCAACCTACGCCCTGGGCACCAACTATACTGCAATAAACCATCCAAGTCTGCCAAACTACCTAGGATTGATCTCGGGCCAAGATTTCGTCTCTTGGAGCACGTCGGACTGTAGCCCAGGCCCAGGCTGCACCGCCAGTGCTGCCCCCAACCTCGTAGACACTCTGGAAGCCAGGGGCTTGACGTGGAAGGCCTACATGGAAGATTATCCTTCTAGCTGTGGGTCCCAGTGCTCCCCTGGAAGCTGCTTTCTCGGCGATAATGGAACGGGCGCCTACGCAGCACGGCATGATCCCTTCGTCTACTTCGATGACATAGCTAATAGTACGAATCGATGCTCGAGAATCGTACCGGCCAACTCTGGAGGCAATGGAGGCCCCGATGATCGGTTGCTCGCAGACCTTGCCTCACCATCCACCTCTTCCAATTTCATGTGGTTAACCCCTAACCTCTGTGACGACATGCATGACTGCCCCGTTTCGGCAGGAGACAGCTACCTCGCCAACGTGGTCCCTCAGATTCTCACAAGCAAACTCTTCGCCCACCAAAAAGCAGCCCTCTTCATCACCTTTGACGAGGGAGACAACCCATACCCCAACGATCAAGTCTATACTGTTTGGGCAGGTTCCGGAATAAGAGAGAGCTTCGAGTCTCCCGTCCAACACAGCCACTATTCTCTGCTAAAGAGCCTGGAAACAGTATGGAAGCTACCATCTTTGACCAGCAACGACGCAAGCGCGACCCCGATGCTGGAGTTCTTCGCACTCCCGGGTCATTGTGGAATCCATGCTGGCGCGAATTCACAGAGAGGACATGCCAATCAGAGAACCGAGGCTAGTCGACAAGAAGAACGTCGTGAATCATCATTCTGCAATTAGGCCTCCTAAATTGCCACAAGCTCGAACGTTCCACCTCTGGATTCGACAGCGGTTGCTGGTGTATTGGCTAACACGCTCAATTCGGGCTGGCATAGTGCAAACCCTTGCTAGGTTGCTCAGTCGTTTCGTATTCCCAAAGATTCGCATCGAACACAAAAGATTCACAAATGTCCGTCACGGCTAAATAATCTTCTAGACAAGTTCCACAGGCTGGTCATTGTTGGCAGACCGGAGGGCAGACAGCATAGCAATAACTCGCTCGGGGTTGCAGAGCAAGAGGACTGCGATGCTTGCCATGTTTACTGCGCTCATCTTCATCGGGGAGATAGTTCAAGGCCAGGTTCTGGAGGTCTTCAACCTTGGTTTCGGGGTCGAGCTGCCTGATGTCTTTGCCCTAATTGGGCTGACTTTCGTCGGCTGGTATGCTGCCCCGTTCTTTGCGCTAGCACACTCAATTGCAAATCATGGACTCGCCATCCAGATATTCCCTAGAGACTTGATAGCCCTGTCAATGGCAGGACTGGCCGTAGACAGGTTGAGAGGCCAGCCTTGGATCATGGACCAGCAATGGTTCGTATTCTTCGTCCCTTGGGCCCCGGCAGCCGCGACCATAACCGCCATAGTATGGGACAAGACGACCGGTCCAACTCTCGACTCTGGTCTTGGATTTCTTCAGGGACTTGCAACATCCTTCCCCGCAGCCGTTGTCGCAACCTTCGTCTTCTTCACGTTGCACCGTAAGATCGACAAGTCTCAGGCAAGGACATAGAGTCCATGTGCTTCGTTTTTCCACACCATCCCACGGCCCCCGTGCAGCCCTTACCATTCCCGGAGGCGCAAATGCTCCGAGATTCTAGGAAGAATGTCTAGGTGACGGATCCTCTACGGAGGAAACACAGGCAAGAACAAGAACAGATTCTCAGGAATAAGAAGGCTCGTCAGAAGAAGCTTAAAGTCGTCAAGGTAGCCCTTCTCACCTTAACTATTCTGGTAGGAGTGGTCGTAATCATAGACGCGTTGAACACTGGCAACCAGAGGCGCAGGGTTGTGGGTTCGCCCCCGAGCCAATACCAACATGGCGTTCTTGTGGACAACGGGACTAAGACATTCGGGTTCGACGCCGAGTGGAACTTCAACTTCACTCCCGGCAGTGTCGTCAAGGTGAAGCTCGTTCTAACGTCAGGCATCGGTGTTCAAGTAACATTCGGCAGTCTCGCGGCCTTCAACACCAACCTGCTTAATGGAGAGTTGCAAGGACCATTAGAAATGTCAGGGCCACTAAAACCATCCAGCCCCACGATGACATGGACTGGCGCGGTGTCGGGCGGGGGCTATAAGATTGAGTTGGGCAACCTCGGGGATGAGAGCAGCATCGCAGCCGTCCAAGCCTACGTCGAAGCAAGCTAGCGACCCGCGATTCCCACCGGAGCAGATTTTTCTCGTACTGGGAGCGGGTGACCCGGCGAACCAGCCGACCCTTGGCATATCCACGGAGCATAGGTACGCGAAACTGAGAGACGGTTTCAAAGTTCTCAAAATGCTCTGGATCAGCGGTTTCGAGAAGCTGTTGGCTGGGTCAGGATATTTACTTGTGCCGCTGCGTATAGGCGTTAGAAATTTAGGCAAGCCGCACGTCCCCATTATCAAGGCGTATTCCTCGTGGAAGCAATATCACGAGTTCGCCAACCCGAAAACGTAAGACAAGAACTGGCGAGGGCGACCCTCTTCTTGGGCGGTATGTACTCTCCCGAGTGCACAGCAGAGATCAGGACCAGGCTTTCCAAGGTTGAAGG
>Ga0137384_10003927_pt1 | contig 11876 bp, 10 predicted proteins | sample SagtaG_2_FD_104922 | JGI IMG/M metagenome (GOLD analysis project Ga0137384, IMG submission 104922) | Vadose zone soil microbial communities from Sagehorn Ranch, Mendocino, California, USA - Sage2_R_60_16 metaG | ecosystem: Environmental > Terrestrial > Soil > Vadose zone | place: USA...
GGCCATAGACGAAGTTGTCCATGATGAAATAGGTCATGTTGATGTTCTTGCGCGCGCCGTGATCGAGATGGTTGCCGCCGATGGAGAACCCGTCGCCGTCGCCACCGAAGAGGAACACGTGGAGATCGGGCCGGGCGAGGCTGATGCCAGAGGCGAGCGGGACAGCGCGGCCGTGAATGTAGTGCGCGCCGTGGCCGTTGACGAAATAGGGAAACCGCGATGAACAACCAATCCCGGCGAGGGTGACGATCTTTTCGTGATCGAGATTGCGTTTCTCGAGAACCTTGTAGAACGCGGCGAGCACGGCGAAATCGCCGCAGCCGGGACACCAGGTCGGGTGATCGGCCGTGATCGCCTTCTTCGTTAACTTCTCGCGTGGAGCTGTAGCGGCGGCTGTGTCAGCCGCAATCGTCGTTGTAGTCGATTCAGTATTCACGTGAAGTTCAAGGTTCGTTTCGGCGAGGCGCCGAAACCAGCACGCGCGTGCGCTCCCCAGCCGAAGACTTTCTCGCTCATACCGAATAAATATTTACCACAGCGGACGCAAAATGCGAGCAATGCTTGTCACTGATCGGGTGGCGGAGAACAATATCGCCAGTGCGGTATCGGCGTGAGGTCAACGAGAAAACTGGCGAACAATTGCGAGGGGTCAGCGAAAAAGTTGGTCGCAGCGTTCCACTGTGGCCGACGCAAGGGTGGGTGGGCCTGATCCTAGTAGCGGTTTGCTGGCCCCTGAATTGGACGCTGCCGGGCGTGCGCACGGCTTATTTGTTCTTTCCGCTTTGGCTCGGCTACGTGCTGGTGGTCGATGCGCTCGTGCAGCTGCGGACAGGAAGTTCGACCTGGGTGCGGTCACGAAAAGATTTTGTGCTGCTCTTTTTCATTTCGGCGCCGGTGTGGTGGCTGTTTGAGTTGATCAATCTGCGCACCGGAAACTGGGAATATGTCGGGCGCGAGCTGTTCAGCCCGCTCCAGTTCAACCTGCTTTGCACGATCTCGTTTTCCGTCGTTGTTCCGGCAGTATTTGAGACGGCGGAGGTGATGCGCAGCTTTGGTTGGATTGAACGTTTCGTTTCGGGGCCATGTATCCCTGCTACGCGCGCAGTGTTTGTCGGCCTCGTTCTGGTGGGACTGGCCATGCTGTCGGCGATGCTGGTTTGGCCGAAAATTTTCTATCCGTTTGCATGGACTTCGCTGGTTTTCATTTTGGAGCCGATCAATTATTGGACGGGCCGGCGGCATTTTCTGGAGAAGCTACGCGCGGGCGATTGGCGCACCGTGATCTCGCTGTCACTTGGCGGGCTGGTGTGCGGCTTCTTTTGGGAGATGTGGAACTATTTCTCGTTTCCCAAGTGGGTTTATCACACGCCGGCCACGGAGTTCTTGCACGTCTTTGAAATGCCGGTGCTGGGATATGGCGGATACGTTCCGTTCGCGCTGGAGTTGTACGCGTTGAAGAATTTTCTTTGGCCAAAGGGCCCGAGACTGGGATCGCGTGGATGACGAGGTTGTAACGTTACCCGACGCCCTGCGGCACGACCTCTCTTGTGGATCTGACGCTCTCGGGAGCGGTGTCGGTGTGAACGACCGCAGTGCCGTCGCGCGGAATATGTCGCGCAGCGAACGAGCGCCCTCTGAAAACGCCGTCCAAAATCTCTTTTACCCGGAATGTTAGACCGTCGGTCTTGGTGAAGCTTTGGATTTTCGCTTCGCAATAGCGGGCCCGCAAAATCGTGGCTAGCTGGCCGTAGCCGTAAACGCCCTGATCATTCATCTCGACGGTGACGATGCGCTTGAATTTCGGCCAGATTTTTTCAAGGCCATTCGGCAGCGGATGTAAATGGCGCAGATGTAACGCGCCGACTTTTTCCCCGTTTTCGCGCGCCATCTTCGCGGCGTCGTGGATCGGGCCGTAAGTGGATCCCCAGCCGACCATCAATGTGTCGCCTTCCTGATCGCCATAAACTTCCGGCACTGGCAGTTCCTCAGCGAGTTTGCGCAGTTTGTTTCGGCGCTTCGCCGTCATGGCCATGTGGAGCTTCGGACTACCGGTCGGATGACCCATTTCGTCGTGTTCAAGTCCGGCCAGAAGCGGATATTTTCCGTCCAGGATGCGCGTGCCGGGCGGGACGTGTTGCGTAATTTGGTCGATGGGATAAGGCTTGAACGTCTCGCGCGGCGTGAGATCGGGCTTGGGATTTTGCATCAGCTTCGGCAGATCGGGTTCGTCGAACGCTTCAATCCGCGTGGCCAGCGACGTATCGCTCAGAATGAAAACAGGCGTGCTGTATTTGCGCGCGATCCGGGCAGCTTCGATCGCGATGTAAAAACAATCTTCCACGCTCGATGGCGCGAGCACGACACGTGGACTGTCGCCGTGGCTGCCAAAGATCGCCTGATGCAGATCGCTTTGCTCCACGTTGGTGGGCAAACCGGTGCTCGGCCCGCCGCGTTGAATGTTGCAAATGATGAGCGGGATCTCGGCCATCGACGCCCAGCCGATTGCTTCGGCTTTGAGCGAGATGCCCGGCCCCGCGCTGCCCGTCACGGCGAGATAACCGGCGTACGAACAACCAAGCGCGATCGAAACCGACGCCAGCTCGTCCTCGGCTTGCACGAAAATGCCGCCATATTTCGGCAGCTCACGTCGCAAAACTTCCATCACGGACGACCACGGCGTGATCGGATAACCGGCGCCGTAGCGCACGCCTGCGGCGATCAACCCATATGCGAGCGCCTGGTTTCCGTCCACGCAGATCTGCGCGCGGCCGCTCGTTCTCGGGATGTGCTCGAATCGATAATGTTTCGTCAGAACGTTGCCAACCGGATAGGCGTAACCAGCCTGGAACGCCATCAGCGCCGTGTTCACCACGCTCTCGTTCTTGCCGGCGAATTTTTCGGTGATCAGCTTCTTCAGCTTCTCGGCATCGAGATTAAAGATCTTGGAGATCAGACCGAGAACGAAAATATTTTTCCCCTTGTCCTTGGCCGTGCCGCCGAGCGCTTCAATCGTTAGGCCAGTGATCGGCACGCCGACATAAACGAAACGTTTATCGTCGAGGTTCGGCTCGACATTATCGGAATCGTAAAGCAGGACGCCGCCCTCGCGCAGGAAACCGATGTGGTCTTGGTAGCTGTGCTGATAAAACGCGACCAGGAAATCGGCTTCGTCACCCGCTGACAACACTTCGCCGGAACCGATGCGCACCTGAAAAATAGACGGACCACCGGAAATGGTGGCCGGAATAGTCATGTACGTCATCACGTCGTGCTCGCTGCGTCCAGCCAGTCGCGCGAGGAAAGCGCCGGCAGTTTGGATCCCGTCCTGCGAGTTTCCCGCGAGCCGGATCACCGCGTCTTGAATGTTCTCTGGGCGCAGATCGGCCCGGTCCGGAGCCGGACTGGCACCAGCGGCCAGAGTAGCAGTGGAAGCCGGACTCGTAGCGGCGGGGGCATTCGCTCCATCGCCTTCGGTCAAAACTGTAGTGGAAGTGTCTTCTGGCAAAACTAAAAACCTCGGGTTAGCAATCTCAGGCAATATTGTCGATTTTTCCAGAGGAAAGTCCGAGCCGGAGTGGCATCAAGCAGGCGGACATTGGCTTGGCAGCTTTGCGGTTTATTTAACCACACTGCGGGATTCAAGCGCAAAATAAAGAGTCGTAGCTGCTGCTACCCCAAAGGAAAATTCCTCCGTGCGGAGGTGGACGCTGCTGAGCTTACCAGGCGCGCCTAAGCGGATGCGCTTCGGTATTAAAAACGATCTTGTCGAAATCCAACGTGTCCGGCGGCGCGAAGAGCAGATAGAAATATTTGAATGTCTCGGCCAGCGCGAAGCTTTCCATTTCGTCGCGCTGCTGTTTCGTCACGACATCGGCGAGTGCGGCGTAGCCGCCGTCAGCGCGGCAGTATCTCACGAAATCGTTGAAGAGCTTCTCTCCAATTTCAGTAGAAACCGCGCTATATAGTCCCATGCGCAAGATTTAAAAGAAATTGGCCAGGAGAATCGAGTTATGAGAGGTATCTTTGCTATGAATGTTCGCACGTTTCCTATTCTCGGTGTAAGCGCGCTGCTTTTCACGCTCGCAGGATCCGAAGGTGCAGAACCCGTTGCTGCACAGACACTGATGAGCAAGCTCAAATGGCGGTGTGTCGGCCCGTACATCGGCGGGCGAGTGGTCACCGTGACCGGCGTTCCGGGAAACAACAATCTTTTTTACGCCGGTACAGTGGGCGGCGGCGTTTGGAAGAGCACCGACGGTGCCGAATGGGAAAACATCACTGATGGCAAGCTGCCGGGGCCCAGCTCCAGCATCGGCGCGATAGCGGTGGCGCCATCCGATCCAGAGATTCTTTACGTCGGCACCGGCGAAGCGGACATCCGCAACACCGTTATTCCGGGCGACGGCGTTTACAAATCCACCGATGCCGGCCAAACGTGGCAGTATGCCGGCCTGCGCGATACGCACTCGACCAGCGCAATCCTCGTCGATCCCAGGGATCCCAACACTGTGTACGTTGCTTCCATGGGGCATGTGTTCGCTCCCGATCCTAACCGCGGCATTTTCAAGTCCACGGATGGCGGCAGATCGTGGAAGAAAATTTTGTTCGTGGACAACAACACCGGGGCGATCTGTCTGGTGATGGATCCGGGTAATCCGGGTTTGATGTACGCTGCGACGTGGCAAGCGATCCGCATGCCGTGGGGGCTTTCGAGCGGCGGTCCAGGCAGCGGCATTTACAAGACGACTGACGGAGGTGCGCACTGGACCAATATCACTGCCAACCCTGGGTTGCCGCAGGGAATTCTCGGACGCATCGGCTTGTCCATCGCGCCCAGCAAATCGGATATTGTTTACGCAATCATTCAGGCAAAAGAGGGCGGCGTGTTCCGCTCGGAGGACGCCGGTGCCACGTGGAAACGTGTCAACGATGAAATGAAGCTGCGCCAACGCGCCTTTTACTACATGACGATTTATACGGACCCCAAGGATCCCAACACGGTCTACGCGCCTCAGGTGGACGCGCTATGGGTCTCGCATGACGGTGGCAAATCATTCAAGAAACTGCGCACCCCGCACGGCGACAATCACGTGGTGTGGATCAACCCGGATGACACTCGAATTTTGCTCGAGGGCAACGACGGCGGTGCGACTATCTCGAGAGATGCCGGTAAGACTTGGACTACCGAGCACAATCAACCCACTGCTCAATTCTATCATGTCAATATTGACGACCAGTTTCCCTATCACATCTACGGGGCGCAGCAGGACGAAGGCTCCTACGAAGGGCCGAGCGCCCATAGCGGCGGATTGATTCCGTTCGGCGCCTGGCACGAGGTCGCCTATGGCGAAAGCACCTACGCCGTGCCGCAACCCGGAGATCCCAAAATTACCTATGGCAGCGGCTACTACACCATCTTCGTTAAGCACGATCAGCGCACTGGCGAATTCCGAAGCGTTAGCCCATGGCCGCATTATCAGGAGGGCTTATCGTCAGGCGAACTCAAATACCGATTTGGGTGGACGCGTCCCATTCTCTTTTCGCCGGCGAACCCAAAACAACTGTTCACTACGGCCCAATGTGTATTCAGAAGCGACGATTACGGCGCGACATGGAATCAAATTTCTCCCGATCTCACTCGCAATCAGCCGAACACCGAAATACCGAGCGGTGGTCCCATCGATCTCGACCAGTCCGGAGCGGAAGTTTATCCGCTTGTTTCAGCGCTCGCGGTTTCGTCTCTCGATGCCAATCTTATTTGGGCGGGATCCGACGATGGTCTCGTCCACGTGACCACGGATGGCGGGAAGAGCTGGCAGAAGGTAACCCCACCGGGGCTGCCCGAGTCCTCGATCAATTGCATTGAGCCTTCCCACACCGACAAACAAACCGCGTACCTCACCGCCCGACGGTACATGTGGGACGATTTCAAACCGTATGTCTTTAAGACGACCGATCTCGGTAAGCATTGGACTACGATCACAGAGGGCTTGCCGGCAGACGAATTTGTCTTCGATATTCGGCAGGACCCCGCCGAATCCAAGCTGCTGTTGCTAGCCACTCGCAGCACTGTGTATTTCAGCCTGGACGAGGGCGCGCACTGGCAGCCGCTCACCCTGAACCTGCCTGTGGCTCAGGTCCGCGACATCGCAATCAACACACGCCAGGGCCAGGTGGTTGCGGCCACTCACGGACGCTCATTTTGGGTGCTTGATAATCTGACGCTTCTCGAGCAGTTGACCAAGAACCCCGCCGTGCAATCGAACGCCAGTTTCCTGTTCGCTCCCCAAAAAGCGTGGCTGACTCACGATTACGGTCTTCCCGAGCCCGAAGAAAGACGCCCGCCCGATGCCGGCTATAACCCGCCGTTCGGTGCAACTGTATTCTTCCACATTCCTCAGAACTACGATGGCAAGACTCCGGCAACCCTCCAATTCACCGATGGACAGGGAAAGATGATTCGCAGCTTTCCTCTGCATCTCGCAACAGAAAACGAAAAAAAGGAAAAAGAACAAGAGACCGAAGGGCTGACCGGCACGCATCTGGGAAAGCCCGCGCCTGAAGTGGACCACAGCGGGGAGCCCACAGATCAGCAGATCCGAGAAAAGGAAGCGAAGCTCGCTGCGATCGAGCCCGGGATGAACGCGCTCCAGTGGGACCTGCGTTATCCGTATGCCACGGAGGTAACCGGCTATCATGCTCCCATCGCGGCAGGCGGCCTTGAAGATTCGGTCCAGGGTCCGGTTGTTGTGCCCGGCACATATTCGGTCGTGCTCGATTATGGCGGACAGAAAACCCAACAGAGCTTTACGGTCGCCCTCGATCCCCGATTGCATGCTACGCAACAGGATCTGGCAGCGCGTTTAGCATTACGTCTACAGATTCACGCCGATCTCGACGCACTGAACAAGGAAATCAACCAGGCTCTGGCCGCACGCGATAAGCTGCAGAAGGCCGTGTCTACACAAAGTGTGACGGACACGCAGGCGGCCAGCGCACTCGCCGCTCTCAATCGGGATATCGACAGTGCTGCAGCGATGGCGATCAAATCGAGCGAAGGCGACCTGCTCCATGGGACCAGGCTGCGGGATCATCTTGCATATCTGGGAGCGGAGATTGATTTATCGTACGACCGGCTAACGGCAGCGCAGGAAGCTGTGTTTCGTGAACTCGACAAGCAGGCGAAGGAAAGCACGCAAAAGCTTGATGCCGATGTCGCACAAGCTGACGGAGTGGCTAAGCCCGGGGCAGCGCGGTAGGTGAAATGTACGGATTGAGCAGGGCGAAGGTCCAACGGCCAACCTGGAACGTCCAATCCAGCAGCTTGCGGACCGAATCCTGAGATCGAGAGAGAAACCTAAATCTTAAGGCTGGCTGCTACGTTTTAGCGGCGATGATGATGAAACCTTTCGTATCTGTGCTGATTCTCATCCGGTTAATAAGCGCAGCGGCGGAACCGAAAGATGCTGCGCCAGGATTTCACGAGAAAGCGGCGGAACGGTTTGCAAAGCTCGCACTGGCGTGCGTCGAGAAAGAGTACCCGAACAAGATCAGTCATGTGCTGAACAGCGACGAAGATGTCGCGCCTCCGCGAAGGCTCACGCCTGCGTTTTACGGCTGTTACGACTGGCATTCATCGGTGCACGGACATTGGCTGCTGGTGAGACTGCTGCGGACGTTTCCTGATGCGCCGTTTGCTGCAGCGGCTCGCGACGCGATAGGCAGCAGTCTTACCGCCGAAAACTTGAAACAGGAAGCGGCTTACATTCGCGGAAAAGGTCGCGCCAGTTTCGAGCGTCCCTATGGATTAGCGTGGCTGTTGCAATTGTGCGCAGAATTGCGCGGATGGGATGATGCCCAAGCACGAGAAATGTTGGCAAACCTTAAGCCACTCGAAGATGCCGCGGTCGATCGGTTGTCTGCCGGATTTGTTCGCGACAACTAAAACCGTCCGCGCGATAAGCGTGTCTTTGGCGGACGTTCGCACAAAATAAAGCCGCACCGCATCGCCGCCGACGAGACTGGGCAGAAACATTTTGAAGAACAGACCGATCATCACGATGGCGAGAGCGCGCAGCCAGCTCAGCATGATTCCTTGAATGCGCAGCAGCATTTGCCAGCGCACGGTCGCGAGCGCTTCGACTGCGCTATAGCAAAGCCAACCCGCTGCCACCCAGCTTCGGTCGGCTTGCCGCAGGGCGTCTGCGATCTGTACTCGCTTTTGCGGGTGGTGAAATACATACCAGAGACCGGCTGCGCTCACGAGCAACTGAAGCAACATGATGCTGAGGCGTTTCATAACTGAGCTTTGCGTCACTGAAGACAATCGCAGATCGACCGCACAATCGGCCTGCCTTTCCGAACCTCTTTAACATGTCGATTGAATACGATGCAGTCGTCGCTGGATCGGGACCAAACGGTCTCGCCGCCGCGATCACGCTGGCGCGCGCGGCATATTCGGTTCTCGTCCTCGAAGCCAACTCCACGATCGGCGGGGGCGCGCGCTCGGCGGAGCTTACGCTGCCAGGATTTGTGCATGACGTTTGTTCGGCGGTGCATCCGCTCGCAGCTGGTTCGCCGTTTTTCAAAACGCTTCCGCTCGAACGATTCGGGCTGACCTGGATTCAACCGGAAATTCCGCTGGCTCATCCACTCGACGACGGGACTGCCGCATGTCTGCATCGCGATGTCGATCTTACGGCGGATTCGTTAAGCGCCGATGCGCGCGCCTACCGGCGGCTGATGAAACCGCTCGCGCGCGATTGGGAAAAATTGGCGACTGAATTTCTACAACCGATGCTGCATTTGCCGCGGCATCCGATTGCTCTCGCCCGATTTGGAATTCCCGGGCTCTGTCCATCAACCTTGCTGGCCAAGAGCTTATTCAAACGTGAGCCTGCACGCGCGTTGTTTACCGGAATCGCTGCGCATTCGTTTTTGCCACTGGAGGCGCCGGTGTCGTCGGCGTTTGCGCTCGTCCTCGGCACAGCGGGACACGCTGTGGGCTGGCCAATTCCAAGCGGCGGCTCGCAGACGATCGCGAACGCGCTGGCTGATCATCTCGCCGAACTCGGCGGCAAGATCGAGATCAACCATTGCGTCGAAAATCTCGACGATTTACCAAAGTCGCGCGCGGTTTTGCTGGACGTGTCACCCTGGCAATTCGTCCGTATCGCCGGCAGCAAATTGCCCGCGCGTTACCGGCGAGGCCTCGAAAATTTCCGGCACGCTCCTGGAATCTTCAAAACTGATTATGCGTTGAGCGCGCCGGTTCCCTGGCGAGCAGACGCTTGCAAACGCGCCGGCACAATTCATCTCGGCGGTACGCTCGATGAAATTGCCCACGTGGAACGCCAAGTCGCGCGCGGCGAAATACCCGAGCGCCCGTTTGTGCTCGTCGCGCAACAAAGTCTCTTCGACGAAACACGCGCTCCGCGAGGACAGCACACGCTCTGGGCTTACTGTCACGTGCCGTTCGGTTGCAAGGTCGACGTGTCCGCACGCATGGAAGCTCAAATTGAGCGGTTTGCGCCCGGTTTTCGCGATTGTATCCTTGCCCGGCACGCGTTGAACGCTGTCGATCTGGAAAAATCGAATTCGAATTTGGCCGGTGGCGATATTAGCGGCGGCGCAACGAACTTTGCGCAATTGATCGCGCGTCCAATTCTCAGTCCCACGCCGTACCGCACACCGTTGCCCGGCGTCTATTTGTGCTCAGCATCAACTCCGCCGGGCGGCGGCGTCCACGGCATGTGCGGTTATCACGCAGCGCGCGCGGCACTCAAGCAAATCCTATCCTGATTGCACGTCAGCGGGTTCGTTCAGATTTACGAAGAATTTTTTCTCTTCGTCTAAAACAGCTATTGGTCGAAGTTTGCCAGCGTCAATCAATCGGCTGGTCAGTGTTTGCAACGAAAAATCGGCTCCGGCCAGCGCGCGGCGAAAATCGGGACTCGCCTCCCGCGGATAAATTGCCGCCAGCGGTTCGGCGCGACTGCCAATCTTCGGAAGAACACCGCAACCCGGCTTAATCTGATGGCAAAGAAACTTCAGGTATTTCTGAGTCATGAACGGCATGTCGATGGCGAGCGCGAGCAGATGACTCGTGCGTATCCGATCCAGCGACGCGGTCAGTCCACTGAGGGGACCGCGCGAGGGGGAAACGTCCCTCACAAACTGCACGTCGCGAGGCCGCCAGCCTGGATCAGTTCTTGCCGAAAGAAAAATTTCCGCTGGGTATAGTTTGCGCAGGAGATCGAGTTGAATCTGCCAGAGCGGTTTTCCATGAAAAACGATTGTCGGCTTGTCTTTGCCCATGCGGCGTGACTCGCCGCCAGCGAGCAAGCCGGCGCTGATGTTCATCCGGTCTGTTCGAGAATGCGCGCGGTGGATTGCAGCTGGCCGTCGCTGAGAATTTTCGCGCGCAGACCGCCGCGGCCTTTCAGGAATTGCTGCGCGCCCGGAGCAATGACACGATCCATCCAGTAGCACGGGCTGCATTCCTGTACTCCGTAAAAAAGCACACCCTGAACTTCGAACTCCTGCGCGATCAATCCGTTAAGATCGACATCGCGGGTAATCACATTGCGCCGCGCCGCAGCCGGCGAACAATCGTGTACACTCAGTGCAGCGCGAAGCTCATCGAAAACGTCCAGCGAAAAAAATGTGATCTGGCCCTTGTAATCGTCTTTAAAATCGACGTAACGATCACCGCGAATCCCATGCCCTGCGACACATTCGATCAGCGGAACTTCGATCATGGGATGCGTGTCCGGTTTCCGCCCGTGATGGCCGACAAAATTATGGCCGATGGAAATGTAAAGATGGCAGATTTCCACCGCGCTCATGATAACATTGAGAAGCTTCGTTTCACATGAAAGAAAGCGGGATCGGATCGCAAAAAATTATTCGCAGAAAAGGCAGCGGCGAGCTGGAGTACTTGCCCGATGATCTCACTATTGAAGAACCACTCGAAATTCGCATCGGCCGCAAAGTTCTGGCGACGACGATGCGCACACCCGGACACGACGACGAACTCGCCGCTGGTTTTCTGGTTTCCGAAGCGATCGTGCACGATCGAAGCCAGATGGCAGAAATTTCGGCAGATGGTGACAACAGAGTGATTGTCGATCTTGCTGACGGCGCCAAATTGAAACTGAACTCGGCGCAACGGTTTGGGACGATTTCGAGCAGCTGCGGATTGTGCGGCAAGACGAGCATCGACGAGATACGGCAAAATTTTCCGGCGATTGAATCGGCAAATGTTCGGATCGATATCGAGACGTTGCTTTCGCTTCCGACAAAATTGCGAAAGGCGCAGAGCGATTTCGCGCGCACCGGCGGAATTCATGCCGCGGGAATTTTTGACTTGAACGGTGAATTGAAAATTGTTCGCGAAGATATTGGTCGCCACAACGCCGTGGACAAGGCGATTGGCCGCGCGTTCCTCGACAAATTACTTCCGCTAAATCGACATGTTCTACTGGTGAGCGGCCGCGCGTCGTTCGAAATTGTGCAGAAAGCGCTCGCCGCCGGGATCCCCGTCGTTGCTGCGGTCTCAGCGCCTTCCACGCTGGCTGTCGATTTTGCGCGGCAGAGCAATCAAACCCTGATCGGATTTTTGCGTCCGCCCTCGTTCAACATCTACTCGCACATTGAGCGCGTGATTTTGGACTCGTTGTAACCGAGGGCGCGGACCTCGGCCGCCTTGGAGGTAGCCATGCTAGTACCCGCCACGGTCAGCGCCCGTGGCTACAGCATCAGCGCTGTGAGGCGAAGACGGCTTCAGGATCGCGCGCGCAAACTTTTCCCGCCGAAATCCAGCCGAAGCGGTTAATCAATGCGCCAAGTAAAAATGAAATTCCAGCAAGCGGAAC
>Ga0137384_10003948_pt1 | contig 11856 bp, 12 predicted proteins | sample SagtaG_2_FD_104922 | JGI IMG/M metagenome (GOLD analysis project Ga0137384, IMG submission 104922) | Vadose zone soil microbial communities from Sagehorn Ranch, Mendocino, California, USA - Sage2_R_60_16 metaG | ecosystem: Environmental > Terrestrial > Soil > Vadose zone | place: USA...
CTCGATCCGGGCGATCTAGATCTCGGTCTCGCCCCGCCCCCGGAGCGGACCGCGGAGGACTGATCGTTTCCTCGCCGACTGGTCGCGGGCCGGCGCCATCGATGCACGGCTAAATGCAAGGACGACGCAACAGGGCGCCGTTTCGGTTAATGCGGCGAAAGGCCGCTGACCGTAACGCTTTCCGCGGGCTCGCGGGGATGTGGTGGGCAGCGGCAAGGCCGCGCCGGATTCGATGAAGTCCTTGTTTTTGCCCCGCCCTGAGCCTAACTTCATGTCTACACCGAAAACCAGGGGCCCGTGCGGCCCAAGGGCCCGTGCGGCCCGGTCAGCCCGGAGGACTTACGCATGGGTTCTATGAGCATTTGGCACTGGATTCTCGTCCTCGCCGTCGGACTTCTGTTGTTCGGCGGGCGCGGCAAGATCTCGGAGCTGATGGGCGACTTCGCCAAGGGGATCAAGGCCTTCAAGAAGGGCATGACGGACGAGGAAAAGGCCGAAGGCGAGGCCCCCAAGTCCGATCCGGTGAAGACGATCGACCATCAGCCCGTCCCGACCGCGGGCGCCCCTGCCGCTACTCCGGCAGAGAACCGCAAAGCGGTCTGACGATCACGGGCGCCGGCCCGCTCGTACCCCTGACGCTGCGCAATCGGAGAGGATGAAGGGGCGCCGGCCGCAAGGCCACGCGCGCCTTGGAGTTACGCTCGATGTTCGACCTCGATCTGGGCAAGCTCGTCATCATCGGCATTGTCGCCTTGATCGTCATCGGCCCCAAGGAACTGCCGGGCGTGTTGCGCACGCTCGGGCAGATGATCACCAAGGTCCGCCGCATGGCGACCGAGTTCCAGAACCAGTTCCAGGAAGCGATGCGGGAAGCCGAGCTCGCCGACCTCAAGAAGGAGGTCGACGAGATGACCGCGACGGCGCAGAGCTATGCCCATTTCGACCCGGCCGAGGAGGTGCGCAAGCACGTCGAGGCAGTGGGTAAGGAGGTCGAGGGCGCGGTCGGGGAGCTACCGAGCTTGGATGCGCCGCCTCAAGGCACGCCCGCCGAGACTCCCGCCCCATCGCCGCCCGCGAGCGAGGATGCCCCCGCGCCGAGCCCGCCAACTGAGCCGACGGCGCCCCCGCCCCCGACCGAAGCGGCGGCGGCGGTCGAGCCGGCTGCGCCCGCCAGCGACAAAGAGGCCGCGGCCGCCATCGCTGAGGTTACCAAGCCCGATGCGGGGAAGGCGCCCGCATGACCCACGAGGACATCGAATCGACCAAGGCGCCGCTGCTGGACCACCTGATCGAGCTGCGCTCGCGGCTGATCAAGGCGCTCCTCGCCTTCGGGGTGACATTTGTCGTCTGCTTCTTTTTCGCCAAGCAGATCTTCAACGTCCTGACCTGGCCCTATTGCTGGGTTGCCGGGGAGGACGGCTGTAAGTTCATCTACACGGGCATGCTCGAATATTTCGTGGTTCAGCTCAAGCTCGCCATGTTCGGCGCGGCCTTTCTGTCGTTTCCGATCGTCGCCGCGCAAATCTACATGTTCGTCGCGCCCGGCCTCTACCGCCACGAGCGCCACGCCTTTCTGCCCTACCTCGTCGCGACACCGTTTTTCTTTTTCTTCGGCGCGGTGGTCGTCTATGGGCTGGTCTGGCCGATGTTGGCGCGGTTCTCGCTCGCCATGCAGCAGGCGGGCGGCGAGGGCCAGGCCTCGATCGAACTCCTTCCCAAGGTCGAGGATTATCTCTCGCTGATGATGCGCCTCATCTTCGCCTTCGGCATCGCGTTCCAGCTCCCGGTGATCCTCACGCTCCTCGGCCGCGTCGGCATCATCACCTCCGATCAGCTCAAGGCGAAACGGCGCTATTTCATCGTCGGCGCCTTCGTCATCGCCGCGGTCCTCACGCCACCCGATGTCTTAAGCCAATTGTCCCTTGCAGGGCCGCTCGTACTTCTCTACGAGGGCTCGATCTATTCGGTGCGGTTCGTGGAGAAGAAGGCGGCGGCGAAGCAGGCTGCCGAGGCCGCTGCGGAGGCCGCCGCCGAGGCTAAGGCCAGGGACGAGGCCAAGGCCAAGCAGGAGGAGGCCGCTGCTGCCAATCCCGCGGAGTGATGTAATGCGGTCACCATTCGGATTGAGCGGGCAATCGAGGAGTTGCTTGGCGCGGGACTAACTGCTCGCCCACGCCCCGAATTGCATGGATGCTCCCCTTGCGTGGGGCATCACGAATCAAAGAATTACTTCCTCGCTTGGAATTTCCGTCATGCACGACATCAAATGGATTCGCGACAACCCGGAGGCCTTCGACCGCGCGCTGGCGCGGCGCGGGCTTGCGCCGGAAGCGAGCAAGCTGATCGAAATCGACGAGCACCGCCGCGCAGCAATCGGCAAGGCCGAGGCGGCGCAAGCGCGGCGCAATGCGGCCTCGAAGGAAATCGGCGAGGCGAAAAAAAACAAGGACGAGGCGGCGGCGCAAAAGATTTTGGCGGAGGTTGCGGAGTTGAAGAGCGCCATACCGGCGCTGGAGGCGGAGGAAAAGAAGGCCTCCAAGGAATTGGAGGACGCGCTTGCGCAAATTCCCAACCTGCCGCTCGACGAGGTGCCCGACGGCAAGGACGCAAACGACAACGTCGAGCACCATCATTTCGGAGCGAAGCGCAATTACGCCTTCACGCCGAAGCAGCACTTCGATCTCGGCGAAGCGCTCGGGCAAATGGATTTCGAGACTGCGGCCAAGCTATCCGGCGCGCGCTTCGTCGTGCTCAAGAGCGGCCTCGCGCGCTTTGAGCGTGCGATCGGGCAGTTCATGCTGGACCTCCACACGGCAGCGCATGGATATACCGAGGTCAGTCCCCCTTTGCTCGTGAATGAGCGTGCACCTTACGGCACCGCCAATCTCCCGAAATCAGCTGAAGACATGTTCTGCACCCGCGAGGGGCTCTGGCTTATTCCGACGGCCGAGGTGCCGCTGACCAACCTTGTCCGCGAGTCGATCCTCGACGAAGCCGAACTGCCCCTGCGCTTCACCGCCTGCACGCCCTGCTTCCGCGCCGAGGCGGGCGCTGCGGGCAAAGACACCCGCGGGATGATCCGGCAGCACCAGTTCACCAAGGTCGAGCTGGTCTCGATCACCACGCCCGAGCAGAGCAAGGACGAGCACGAGCGCATGCTCGCTTGCGCGGAGGAGGTGTTGCGGCGGCTCGGCCTGCATTACCGCGTGGTGACGCTGTGCGCGGGCGACATGGGATTTGCCGCGCAGAAAACCTACGACATCGAGGTCTGGCTGCCGGGGCAGGGGGCCTATCGCGAGATCTCCTCCTGCTCCATCTGCGGCGATTTCCAGGCCCGGCGCATGAATGCGCGCTACCGCACGAAGGAGGGCCGCCAGGTGCGCCATGTCCACACCCTCAACGGCTCGGGCGTCGCGGTCGGCCGCGCGTTGATCGCGGTGATGGAAACCTACCAGCAGGAGAGCGGCGCCATCGCCGTGCCCGACGCGCTGCAGGGCTATATGGGCGGGTTGAAGACGATCGAGCGAATCGGATGACGGACGACGGAGGACCGACGACGGAGGTCGAGCGGCAAACGGGTGGGCAACTTTCCGTCCTCCGTCGTCCGTCGTCCGTCGTCTGAACACCATGCGCATCCTCATCACCAACGACGATGGCATCCATGCGGAGGGCCTCGACGTGTGCGCGGAGATCGGCCGCGCGCTGTCGGATGACGTGTGGATCGTCGCCCCGGAATACGATCAGTCCGGCGTGTCGCACTCGCTGTCGCTCAACGATCCGCTGCGACTGCGCGCGGTCGAGGAGCGCCGCTTCGCGGTCAAGGGCACGCCGACCGATTGCATCATCATGGGGGCGAAGCACATCATCAAGGAGCGCCCGCCCGATCTCGTGCTTTCGGGCGTCAATCGCGGCCGCAACGCCGGCGAGGACGTGATCTATTCCGGCACCGTCGCCGGCGCGGTCGAAGGCACCATCCTGGGCATCCCTTCGCTCGCGCTGTCGCAGGCCTACAAGTCACGCTCGAGCCAGCCGCCGCACTGGGACACCGCGATCCGGTTCGGCCCCGACATCATCCGGCGCGTGCTCGAGGCCGGCATCCCGCGCGACGTGCTCATCAACATCAACTTTCCCGATTGTGCGCCGAACGAGGTGAAGGGCATCGCCGTGACCGGGCAGGGCCGCAACCGGCAGGAACGGCTGCAGATCGACGCGCGCCAGGACGGGCGCGGCAATGCCTATTACTGGATCGCCTATGTGCGCATGCGCGGCGTGCCGCCGCAGGACGGCACCGACATTTCCGCGCTCGCCGACAACCGCATCGCAGTGACGCCGCTGCGGTTCGACATGACCGACGACCCGTTCATGACCAAGCTTGCGGGATTGTTCGCCTGACCGCGCGAAACTGCCTTAAGTTTTGCCATCCAGCGCGCTCTGCAGCGTGCGGCTGAGCCCATCCATCTGGAATGGCTTCTTGAGGGTCGGACGGTCGCGATAAGCTTCGGGCAGTCCGCGCTCGCCATAGCCGGTGGCGAACACGAAGGGCATGCCGCGCGCGACCAGCGCCTCGGCCACCGGCGCAATGGTCTGGCCGTTGAGGTTGACGTCGAGGATCGCCAGGTCGAACTCGGCGGTCTTCGCCGCCTCCAGCGCCTCGTCGATCCTTCCCGCCTCGGCGGCGATGCTGTAGCCGAGCTCGCTCAGCATGTCCTCGAGCAGCATGCGAATCATCAGCTCGTCCTCGACAATGAGGACTCGCTTGGCTTGCCGCGCCGTGCCTTCCTGTCCAGGAGCCGAGGTCATCTTTCGCCCTCTATGAAATTACTATAGCACATCTGCCGATAAGAGAGGGGTGAAGAATGCATCACTGCCCCGCCGACAAGGCTACCGGCGGCGGGCGCGTTTTTGGCGTTGATGAAGACGAGCAAACGGTTTCTCCCCGGTGGGTTATAACGCCAGGGAGCCGAATTCGTTCCTGCGCGCTTTGCCCATCCAGATGATTGAATTGGCTCGCCTGTTGGGGCTTCATTATGTCCGATCAGGCCCGCGCGCGACCGGCGGAGAAAGGGGGCAGGCTTGCCCAGGCAACCAACGGGCGACGACAGCGTTGGCCGCATGCAATTCCTGCTCAATCTGCGCCAGCGGGGGATCATGGACGCCGGGGTGTTGCGCGCGCTCGATGAGGTGCCGCGGGAGCACTTCGTCGAGGACCGGTATGCCGATACGGCCTATGCGGATCAGGCGTTGCCGATCGCCTGCGGTCAGACCATCAGCCAGCCTTACGTCGTGGCGTATATGACCGAGCAGCTCGGGGTGAAGCCGCAGCATCGCGTGCTCGAAGTCGGGACCGGATCGGGCTACCAGGCCGCGGTGCTCTCGCGGCTGGCGCGCGAGGTGGTCAGCGTCGAGCGCTATCGCACGCTGGCGGACAGCGCTCGGATGCGGCTGCAGACGCTGGGCTATCACAACGTGCAGGTGCTGGTCGGAGACGGCCTGGCCGGGGTTCCAGATCGCGCACCCTACGACCGCATCATCGTCACTGCGGCGGCCGAAACAGTGCCGGAGGCGCTCGTTGCCCAGCTCGCCGAAGGCGGCGTGATGGTGCTGCCGCTTGGGCCGCACGCTGGCGCGCAGCGTCTGATCAAATTAACCAAGAGCGAAGATGGGTTGAAGCAGGAGGATCTGATCGGGGTCCGCTTCGTGCCGCTGCTCCCTGGCCAGGCCCGCGAATTGTAGGGATTTTGGCGGCATTTCGTTAAGGTTGAGCCTCGGTAATCGCTTAAAGCCTTATTTACCTCCAAGGTGTTAACTCGCCGAATTGTTTGTTGCGTACGAGTGAGTGAACCATGTCTTGCGTGGTCGAGTTGTTGCGCTCATGGTCCCAGCCGCGGGCGCTCGCGCTCGCAGTGATCGCCATGGGCGCCGCCGCCTGCAGCGCCGAGTCGACGCGCTTCACCGACAATCCCTTCGCCTCGAAACCACAGGGTGACGCCACCGGCTCGGTCCCGGCGGCGCAGACCGCGCCGGTTGCGCGGGTCGAAACGTCCCAGCTTCCTGCACCGTCAGCCACCAGCGGCCGTCCGACCGCGGTTGCTTCCACGAGCGGCATCGCTGGCGGCGGGAGAGGCATGGCCTCGTACACTCCCGGTCCCGCCGCCGCCCCTGACATCACCGGATCGGTGCAGGCGCCGCCACCCCCGCGCAAGCCGGCCTCCGCCGGCCAGTGGAGCTGGGATGGCGGCACCGCTGTCACGGTCGCGCCTGGTGATACCATCGAGATGATCGCGCAGCGCCATGGCGTGCCGACCTCGGCGATCATGCAGGCCAACGGCCTCACCGCGAATGCCGCCATCCACCCCGGCCAGCGGCTCGTGATTCCACGCTATAACCAGGCCTCCATGACGACCGCGGCGGCCCCGGCTGCACGTCCCGTCGCGACCGCCCCGGCGAAGCCAGCGCCGGCGCTTGCCGCGACGCCACAGGGGAATTCTGGCGTCCACGTGGTCGCTCAGGGCGAGACGCTGAGCAAGATATCGCGGCTCTATGGCAGGTCGATCACGGACATCGCCAGGGCCAACAGCATGGAGCCGAGCGCCAAGCTCAATATTGGAGATAGGCTCGTCATTCCGAGCGTGCGCATGTCGAATGCGCCGAGCCAGGATGCATCCAAGACCGCGCAGTCGAAGACCGATCTGCCGGCCGGCAAAACGCCGCCCGCGAAGACGCCCGATGCGAGGAAGCAGGCCGCCAACACCGAATCGACCGAGCACGCGAGCGTAGTGACGCCTGCATCCGATCCGCCCGCGCCGACCGGGACGGTGAAAGCAGCCGACGCAGCCATGCCCTCCTTCCGCTGGCCGGTGAAGGGTCGTGTCATCGCCGGCTTCGGCCCCAAGACCAACGGCCAGCAGAACGACGGCATCAACCTCGCAGTGCCCGAGGGCACGCCGATCAAGGCGGCCGAGGACGGCGTCGTCGCTTACGCTGGCAGCGAGCTCAAGGGTTACGGCAATCTCGTGCTGGTGCGCCACTCCAACGGCTATGTCACCGCCTATGCGCATGCGAAGGAGCTGCTGGTCAAACGCGGCGACCAGATCAAGCGCGGCCAAGTCATCGCCAAGTCCGGTCAGACCGGCAATGTCGACGGCCCGCAGCTCCACTTCGAAATCCGCAAGGGCCCGGCACCGCAAGACCCCATGCCGCTGCTCAGCGGAGCATGATCGGAACTCAGAAGTCGGAAATCGGAAACGTGTAGGGCGCAATAAGCGAAGCGCATTGCGCCATCGTGGGTCGCGACGTCAATCGATCGCGACCCCCTTGCCAACCAATGCGATCGGGCTTGGCCCAACGCGGCGCAATAAAGCGATTGCGTCCTACGTGCTACTGATGTCTGCCAACCGCACCCCCAGCCGTCCGGCCAAATCCTGCACATATTGCCAGGCAACGCGGCCTGAGCGAGCGCCGCGCGTGGTCGCCCATTCGAGCGCTTCCCGGGAGAGCTTCTCGCCTGTGAACGGGATGCGGTAATAGGCGACATAGCCCTCGACCATCGCCAGATATTCATCCTGGCTGCAGCGGTGGAAGCCGAGCCAGAGGCCGAATCGGTCCGACAACGAGACCTTCTCCTCGACCACTTCCCCCGGATTGATGGCGGTTGAGCGCTCGTTTTCCAGCATGTCGCGGGCCATCAGATGGCGCCGGTTCGACGTTGCATAGAACACGACATTGTCCGGCCGGCCTTCGATGCCCCCTTCGAGCACTGCTTTGAGCGATTTGTAGCTCGTGTCTTCGGCCTCGAAGGAGAGATCGTCGCAGAAGACGATGAAGCGGTAGGGCTCGGCGCGCATCAGCGCCATCAGGTCGGGGAGGCTTTCAATATCCTCGCGGTGGATCTCGACCAGCTTGAGCGGGTGAGACGCGCCCTTGCCCCCTGCGCGCGCTGCATTGACCGCCGCATGCACGGCCTTGACCAGCGACGACTTGCCCATGCCGCGCGCGCCCCAAAGCAGCGCATTGTTGGCCGGCAGTCCGCGCGCGAACCGCTCGGTGTTCTCGACCAGCAGGTCGCGCACCCGGTCGATCCCCTTGAGCAGCGACATTTCGACTCGGTTGACCCTTGCAACCGGCGCGAGCCGCCGCGCCTCCGGATGCCAGGCAAAGGCGTCGGCCGCGGTGAAATCGGGCTTTGGCGAAGTCGCGGGCGCAAGGCGGTCGAGCGCGGCGGCGATGCGCGCGAAAGCCTCGCGAGGCATGCCGGATCCCGGCTGCTGGTCGGGTGTCTTGGCCTTCGTTCGAGGTCTTTGGACGCGCTTGGCCATGGCATGCCGGTCGTTGCGCTGCACCCTTAGCGGGGGGTTGGCGGCCCCGCAAGCGCGGCTGCCAGAGCGCAGGCAGCGGGCGGTGATGGCTGGGCAAAGTGGCGTTGCAATTGGGCCGCCGGCCGCTATAGTCCGCGCCGATTTCGGCTCGAAATTCTTCTCGGCGCGGCAAAAAAGCGGTCGATTCCGAGCACTTAGAGGGACCCCATGTTCGTGACGCCCGCCTATGCCCAGGCCAGCCCGATGGGCGGCGACATTTTCAACATGATGATTCCCTTGGTCCTCATCTTCGTGCTGATGTACTTCCTGATGCTGCGGCCGCAGCAGAAGAAGGTGAAGGAGCATCAGGAGCTGATCAAGAACTTGCGCCGCGGCGATACCGTGGTTACCTCCGGAGGGCTGGTCGGCAAGGTCACCAAGGTCGTCGACGAGGAGCAGATCGAAGTCGAGATCGCCGATGGGGTGCGGGTGCGCCAGGTGCGCCAGATGGTATCGGGGGTCCGTGCCAAGGGTGAGCCGGTCAAGGACGAAGGCGCGGGCTGATCGCCTGTAGGGAAGCGGACGCAAGCCGGGACGGTCAGGATCCATGCTGTACATTTCGCGCTGGAAGGCGACGGCGATCCTGGTTACGGCTCTGTTCTTTTGCCTATGTGCCGTTCCCAATTTCTTCCCGGAATCGGCGGTCAAGCGCTGGCCCACATGGGCGCAACGCCACATCGTCCTCGGCCTCGACCTGCAGGGCGGGTCGCACATCCTGCTCGAAGTCGACGAGAACGACGTGCGCCGGCAGAAGCTCCTGTCGGTGCAAGACGACGTGCGCAGGGTCCTGCGCGAGGTGCGGGTCGGCCTCACTGCTGCTCCCGTCATCAGGGGCAACACGGTCGAGGTGCGCATCCGCGAAAGCGACCTGCAGCAGGGTCTGGCGAAGCTCAGAGAGCTGTCGCAGCCCATTGGAGGCCTCCTCGGCAGCGCCGGAGGGCGCTCGCTCGACATCGAGAACGCCGGCGGCGGCCTGGTCCGGCTTACCGTGACCGAGCCGGCCATCCTCGAGCGCATCCGACAGGTCGTCGATCAATCGGTCGAGATCATCGGGCGCCGCGTCAACGAGCTCGGGCTGGTCGAGCCTTCGATCCAGCGCCAGGGTAACAACCGCATCCTCGTGCAGGTCCCGGGGCTCGGCGATCCCGAGCAACTGCTCAAGCTGATCGGCAAGACCGCCAAGCTTACCTTCCGCCTCGTCGATGAGTCGATGCCCCCCGAGCAGGCGTTGCAGGGGCGGCCGCCCCCGGAATCGGAAATCGTGTACGGCTCTGCCGCCGAGGGCAGGCAACCCTACCTGCTCGAGAAGCGGGTCATCGTGACGGGCGAGGAACTGACCGATGCGCAGCCGGGCTTCGATCAGAGGACCAGCGAGCCGATCGTGCAATTCCGTTTCAACACCTCTGGCGCTCGAAAGTTTGCCCAGGTCACGACCGAGAACGTCAACAAGCGGTTCGCCATCGTGCTCGACGAGGAGGTCATCTCCGCTCCGGTCATCCGCGAGCCGATCCTGCAGGGGAGCGGCCAAATTTCCGGCAACTTTACCGTCGAGTCGGCGAACAATCTTGCCATCCTCTTGCGGGCCGGCGCGCTGCCGGCGAAATTGACTCCAATCGAGCAGCGTGTGGTGGGTGCCGGGCTCGGCCAGGATTCGATCGTGCAAGGAAGCCGCGCCTCCTATTTCGGCGCCGTGCTCGTGGTCGTGTTCATGGTGTTTACCTACGGGCTGTTCGGCGTCTTCGCCAGCGTTGCCGTGGGCATCAACGTGGGAATGATCTTTGGCGTGTTGTCGCTGCTCAATGCGACGCTGACGCTGCCCGGCATCATCGGCATTGTTCTGACGATCGGAATCGCGGTCGATAGCAATGTGCTGATCTACGAGCGCATCCGCGAGGAGGTGCGCACCGGCCGCAGCCCGATCACCGCGATCGATGCCGGATTCGCAAGGGCGCTCGCGACCATCCTGGACTCGAACATCACGACCTTCATCGCCGCCGCGGTGCTGTTCTTCATCGGCACCGGGCCCGTGCGCGGGTTTGCCGTGACGCTGGGCATCGGCATCATCACCACGGTCTTCACTGCCTTCACCCTGACGCGTCTGATCGTGGCCTGGTGGGTGAGGTACACGCGGCCGCAGCGCCTGGCGATTTCATAGGTAGGGACCTTCAGTGCGCCTGTATCCTTCCATACCGCTGCTGCGGATCGTCCCCGATGACACCAAGTTCGACTTCATGCAGTTCCGGCGCGTGAGCTTTCCAAGCTCGGCTGTGCTGTCGATCGTCGCGATCTTGCTGTTCTTCTTTCACGGTCTCAATTTCGGCATCGATTTCATCGGGGGGACCCTGCTCGAAGTGCAGTCGAAGTCGGGGCCCGCCGATCTCGCCAAGATGCGCGCGACGCTCGGCGGTCTCGGCCTCGGCGATGTCCAGCTGCAGCAATTCGGCGCCGACACTGACGTGCTGATCCGAGTCGCGGAGCAGCCCGGCGGCGAAGCGGCACAGCAGGCCGCGGTCGACAAGGTCAGGCAGGCGCTCGGCAATGATGTCGATTACCGCCGCCAAGAGGTCGTGGGACCGCGCGTGTCGACCGAGCTCCTGGCCCAAAGCACGTTCGGGCTCATGCTCGCGATCTTTGCGATCCTGATCTATCTCTGGTTCCGTTTCGAATGGCAGTTCGCGCTCGGCGCCATGATCGCCAACGTGCACGATCTGGTGCTGACCATCGGCTACATGTCGCTGATGCAGATCGATTTCGATCTCTCGAGCATCGCCGCGCTGCTCACCATCCTCGGCTATTCGCTCAACGACACCGTCGTCATCTACGACCGCATCCGCGAGATGTTGCGTCGCTACAAGCGGATGTCGATGCCCGATCTGCTCAACATCTCGGTCAATTCGACGCTCTCGCGCTCGATCATCACCCACGTCACGGTGACATTCGCGCTGCTTGCGCTGCTCCTTTTCGGCGGCCATGCGATCCACAGCTTCACCGCGACCATGATCTTCGGCGTGGTGCTGGTCGGCACCTATACCTCGGTCTTCATCGCGGCTCCGATCCTCATCTATCTCGGCGTCGGCACGTCGCGGCTCGCGACCGAGGACGCGCCCGAAAAGCCGTGAGCGCCTGATCGCGGTGTCTATTGCGAAGCGCTGAGCTTCGGGGCCATGCAAGACGCCTTCGGCCACTGCGAAGCGCTGGTGCGGGCGGGGGACAAAGACCGCTTCCTCGCCGCGCTGTTCGCGCCGGCCGAGCGGCGGGCCGCGCTGTTTGCGCTCTACGCCTTCAACCTCGAAGTCGGCCGGGTGCGCGAGATGGTGCACGAGCCGCTCGCGGGCGAGGTCCGGCTGCAATGGTGGCGCGACGTGCTGACCGGCGAACGAGCGGAGGAGGCAAGCGGCCACCCGGTCGCTTCGGCCCTGGTCGAGGTCCTGCGGGAATACCGCCTGCCGGTGCGTTCCTTCGACCAGCTGATCGAGGCACGCCGATCCGATCTCGACGACCA
>Ga0137384_10003974_pt1 | contig 11814 bp, 10 predicted proteins | sample SagtaG_2_FD_104922 | JGI IMG/M metagenome (GOLD analysis project Ga0137384, IMG submission 104922) | Vadose zone soil microbial communities from Sagehorn Ranch, Mendocino, California, USA - Sage2_R_60_16 metaG | ecosystem: Environmental > Terrestrial > Soil > Vadose zone | place: USA...
AAAAAATCTCTACCAGCGATTGAGCGAGCGCGTTATGGCTGCAATCGCGGCTCTTCGCTTGGAGTGACCGGCGCCGAGTGCGGTGATTCAAGTCAATTGGCAGCCGCTCGACCGCATCCGGCCTCTGGAGCGATTCAGAGTTCGGGAAGCGCCATCGCTGCGTTGCGCGCGTGAAACCCCCACCGATAATAAGACGTGAATTCATCACATCCGTCTCCTAAAAGGCCTCGGCCCTACCCAATCTCAAAGAGCGCTCTTGTAGTGATGCTCGCCATCATCGGAAGCATGGCGTTGTTGGCTGTCTTCGCCAATGTGCAACGTTTTCGGCATGATGATCTTGAGAAAGTCGAGGTCAGACTAGCAAGTTCACCAACACCGCAGCCGCATTAAGTTTCGTTTGACTAACTATTGACGTCTCGTTTCCTTTTTCCGACTAAGGAATGACTCATTGCAGTTTACACCTGATATGAAAAAATTTTTCGTCATTTCGATGCTCATCTCTTTTGCAATGATTTGCTCCTGTCAAAAACAAGATTTGGCCGCTGAACAACAACTTGCTCAACGGAAAGCGGAGCTGGATGCACGCGAGAAAGCATTAGATGAAAGAGAAATAGCATTGGCCGAAAGAGAGAACGCGGCAACGAACATCCGCAAGATTCCAGCCGACGTTCAGCGCCCGGTTCGGGACCCTGCTCAGGTGAAAGCGAAAAAGAAAAGAGATTACAACAGCTTCCTCCCGAGGCTCAGAGCCTGATTGCCGACCCCTCGCGGATGGCGGCTGGGAAAGAAGAAAGAGACCGGAGAATACAAGAGCGACTCGCGCAAAGACAGCGTAGACTCGAAGAACTACAAAGAATGAGGATGTCCCGAGGCATAGCAAAACCTGGCGCAGTAGCACCTCCTGAAGCGGCAGCATCCCCCGAGGTGGCAGCATCTCCCCAGGTGGAGGCTACTTCGCCATCTCCGTCGCCTACGCCGCAGTAAACCCGAAGGCGCTAGTTACGCGCCTCATTAAGATCCGGCCGGCGAATTCGCGCGTTGTTCTGCTAGATCCCGAGCATATTGAAGGGTGTCGATCGAGTCGACGTTCTTATCGCGCCGGATTGCCTTGATTCTTGGAAAACGTAATGCCAGCCCACTGGCGTGACGCGTGCTGGGCTGGATTGAATTGAAGGCGATCTCGAGCACGACATCCGGTTTTACCTTATGATAGCGGCCGAGATCTGCGATCGTGTTTCGCTTGAAGTGCTCGGTTAATTCAGCAATCTCCACGTCGGTCAATCCGCTGTAAGCTTTGCCAATCGGCAAAAGTTCGCCAGTCGCTTCATCGCGCACCGCAAATGTGTAATCGCTCAAGACATTGTTGCGCTTGCCATGGCCAAGCTCAGCCGCGACAACGACGACATCCAGCGTTGCCAGCTCTTTCTTCAGTTTAAACCAAAACATTCCGCGGGTCCCAGGCAGATAAAGGCTCTCCGGGTCTTTGATCATCAGACCTTCATTTAAGCGCTGGCGAGCCTGTTGAAATGTTTGTTCGATCTCAACCGCAGAATGGGCTGAGGTTACTCTCGCAATTTGAAATTGCGGCGGCAATCGCACGCGGCCGAGATGTCTTCGCCGTTCGCGCAACGGGGTTGTTAGGAACGACCGCCCGTTAAGCCAAAGAAGATCAAACACAACAAACGCGACCGGCACGTCTGCTGCTGCGCGCGAGAACAAATCTTCACCGTCGCTCTTGCGGCCTAGCCGCCTTTGCAGATCGAAAAACGTGAGCCTGCGACCTTCCTCAAAGGCGATGATTTCACCGTCAATAATCAGTTCTTCCTGGAAGTTGCTGGCTTGATCTGCCAATTCCGGAAATTGCCCGGTGATTCGCCGCAAATCGCGGGAGAAAATTTCAACTCGCTCTGCACTGCGATGAAGCTGCGCGCGGATACCATCGAATTTGTCCTCTAGGTAAACCCTGGCGTGCGTCGGGTCCCTATCAGGGCCTTCCGATCCAACAAACCGTTCCCATGCGGCTTCAGCGGTCGGCTGAGGAGTAGCAAGCATGCATTTGATCGGACGAAAAATCGACAGCTCCGCGCGATGCAGTTCTTTCCGCGAAGCGAGTGCTGCCGTCTGACCGATGTCGCCAAGCAACATGTTAGCCTGCCTTACCTGCTCGAGTGGAACCTCAAATGCCTTTGCAATGGCTTCCTCGACCAAACCCTCGCGCAGTCCGAGGCGCAGGTCGCCGGTCAAAATTTTAACGACGTACTTACCTTCGCGCGGTGACAAGATTGAGAATCGATTTTCCAGCAACTTCGCCTTCGCGCCCGGGCCGCGCGCACGATGGAGATCTTCGAACAGCTCGCGCGATTCACGGATGCTGAACGGCTGCGCCACCGTCCGTCCATTGAGAACTTCGAATGCACTTTTGCCGGCATCTCCATGGACGCTGGCGATGCGACGAAGTTTCGCATCCTCAATGCCGGTGGCGGCTTGCAGTGCCCGGAAGATTAAGGCCCATCCAACCTGCAGCGTGCGCAAATCGCTTTGGGCAAATACTCTTCCGGTGAAGTAAAGGGTCGCGACCGGAAGTTCATCGCTGGTCAGATTGCGCAAGTAATCGGCGAGCAGCCGAATTTTATCGAGCTTCGATGACGTCGCAGCAATCGCTTCACCCACATTCGCAAACACGAGAAATTTGGATTGAATATCGCACGCGTTTTGGCGAAACGAACCTTGGGTTAATTCGGCAGTACGCGAGACACCCGCAGATGGACGGACAGGCGGTGCGTTACCTGCGGCAAGTAGGTGCAATTCCATTTGGTTTTCCTCGCTCAATGCCCAGGCTTCGATGCCGCGGGCGCGGAGATCGTCAGCGAACGCAGCAGCGAAACCGTGGAGCGTGAGTACTCGCCGTGGCTGCACCATTTCGACGTAGCGGATCAAATCATCGTAATCCGCGTGATCCGACAAAGGAAACGCTGCATCAACCTGGTAGCGATAGACAGCATTGGGATCGACCGCCCAGCCACTGATCATCGCTACACGTTTGTTTGGAATTCTTTCCAGCATGCGCGAACGATTCGCGCTGGGTGGGCAGATGAGGACTTTTCCTGTAACATCGTTCGGGTTGTAACGCATGTACTTGCAAAACGATTGACCGAACTGCTCGTAGATCCGCGTCATCTGGTAGACGGAGCCGTGCAGCATGGGTATCAAGCCGGCTCCATCAAGCGAACACAATATTTCCTGTGCTTTGCCTAACGAGTAGCCCAGAAGCACCGGCACATGGTCATCCTCAATTGTTTCGCGACAGAATGCGACGATTTGCGCAACAACTTGATCCGTTGATGGAAATCGATAACGCGGCAGACCAAATGTCGTCTCCATAACGAGCGTATCAGCCTGGCGCCACTGTGCCTCTTCAGCGGATTTTCCAGGACGCAGTTTGAAATCTCCCGTGTAAAGAAGTGTCTCGTCACCCGCAAAAATGAAACACTGCGCCGAACCGAAGATGTGCCCCGCGGGCAGTAACATCAGATCGATGCCACGTACCGTCCGTTCTTCACCAAACGGCAGAACATGTTCGGTGCGATTACCCGGCAGCCGGCTTTGAAGCAAACGGGCTGTCCGTTCCGAAATGATGATCTCCTCGTGAGGCGCTATGTGGTCGCTGTGCGCGTGCGAAATGAAAGCGAAGCGCTTTGCGTCCCAGGGATCCAGCCACAAGTGCTGTTGCGGCAGATGAACCCCGCGGTCGTAATGAACTTCAATCATTGACAAGAAATTTACTTTCGGATTGGCATGAGCAAAACCACCAGTTCCCTGACAGGTGTACGCTGCACGGGATCCCTACTTTGTTCGTTGACACACAAATCGAAACCCGGCTTTATTAGCCAAATGAGATTTGCCGTCGCACGCTGCGTTTTGATGTTTCTGGCAGCTGGGATTTCCAGCCAGGGGGCTCGGGAGGAACCAAGGATCGTGGAAAAAGTGACGCCGCTCCCGGTCGCGTTAGACAAAGATTTCGAGTTTCGAAAAACGAAACTTTTCCTTTTGAGTGAGAAAGCACCGAAAGCGGGTGAGAAAGCGCGGCAGACAACGAGCACACTTGGCTCAAGGTCGACTTCGCCGAGCCAGAAGGTGGCGACGCTCCAGGATGCCCCGATTACCTTTGAGCGCCAATACCGGATGTTCGGCGCTGTGACGCTGGTTGATCAACGCCAGCGGCTCGGTAATTATTTCGATTTTTTTTGGCGGGTCAAGCGGCCCTCCGATGTCACAGTACGGTTGGAGTATCGTCAGGAAAAATTGCACGAGCACGTCCAGGCGCAGGAGATTACGTACCGAAACGTGCATGGTACGCATAAGACGGAATTCAAGGTCATTGGAGACGATTACCTCGACGACGGCCAGGTTATTGCCTGGCGCTGTCTGTTAATCTCAAACGGCCGGATCGTAGCGGAAAATCGCTCGTTCATGTGGGAGTAACATAGGGCGGTGGCGGGCCGCTTTCTTACTCGTGCTCGGGCGTCGCACGGCGATGCTTTGATCAATGCGACCCTTCATGGCCTGCGTTTCGAATCAATTCCTAGAACTTCTGGCGTCGTGTGAGGTTTGACAGTATGCCTTTTGGGCTGGTATCCTTTAAGGAGCTAACCGTGGATTCATCTATTCAAGTAGGGGTCAGAGGCCCGACCGTATGGGTGAAAGTCGAGGGCAGAGGTAGTTTTCTCAACAGCGGCAACCTGAAGGAGTTCGCACGCGAGATGTTGGACCGCGGCTATCGCGAGTTTGTGGTGGATTTAGCAGATTGCGCGATGATGGACTCCACATTCATGGGAACCATGGCTAGCGTGGCGTTGCGGTTGAAGGAACTTGGCCGTGGTCACTTGCACATTGTTCACTGTGGGAATCGCAGCCAGGAGCTCCTCTCCGGCCTCGGCCTCGATCAAATATTTGATATTCATGCTAACGGCACACGCGCGCCTGAATGCGGAGCGCTAGAGCGCACTCCCGGAGGCAGCTCGCCAGAGGCCCGAAAACAGGAGCAGGCAGAAACGATGCTCGAAGCGCACGAGGCACTTTGCGAGGCGGCACCGGAAAATATCTTTCGATTTAAGGATGTTCTCGATTTCTTAAGACAAGATCTTCATCGCGAGACGCCTTCGAAGTAAGCTGGCCCTTGCATGATGTGGCCGACTCTTCTCCTCGGACTGCTTGTCGCGTCTGTTGCCGGGTGGATTGTTACTGTCTATTTCCAGACGCAGCGGATTCGCAGGTTAGAGCGGTCTCATGAGGAGATCCAAGTAGAGGAGACGTTGGTTTTCGATTTCCTCCACGGTCTCGGCGAAGCCTTCCGAGAGACGATTCGATCCCAGGAACTTCATCGGCTTATTGTCGAAGGCGCTACGCGCGTTCTCGATGCGCATGGCGGCGCGCTTTATGTCACTGATCGGACGGGCGGGAAGCTCACACCGGCTTTTATTTCCAAAGGCTGTCCACCGCTAATCGATATTCCGCCGAATACTTTGCAACAGGCAGCCGCCAACCCGATCGCTCTCGAAAGTTTTCTACGGCTGCACACGGTCGCCCCAGGTGAAGGACTGATCGGACGCGTCTGGCAAACAGGCCAATCTGTTTGCTTGAACGAGTTCTCGGATGTGCCGGAGTTGGCGAAATTGCGCAGCAGCGCATTTGGCAGTGGGTCGATCATGGCGGCGGCATTGCGGTATGGGAATCAAGATCTGGGTGTCTTGGCGCTCGCCAATGGCCCGAAGGGTGCGCCGTTTTCACAGGGAGAGTTCGTCGTTTTTAAATCTATCGCCGAGCAATCTGCGTTTGCGCTCTACAACGCCATTATTTATTCGATGGCCAACGAAAAGAAGCGACTGGATCACGATCTCGAGATCGCCAGGGACATTCAGCGGATTTTGCTACCTTCGGAAGCGCCTGCCATCAATGGATTTCAGATCAGCGGCATCAATGTTCCAGCTCGTCAGGTAAGTGGCGACTACTTCGATTACATCCAAGTGGATGCCGAGCGGCTGGGCGTGGCAATCGCAGACGTTTCAGGGAAAGGTGTGCCGGCATCTCTCATCATGGCGATTTGTCGCAGCGTTTTGCGTGCTGAGGCGGCTCGCAACCCTTCTCCGGCGGATGTCTTACGAAAGGTGAATCGTCAGCTTTACCCTGATATTAAGGAAGACATGTTTATCAGCATGGCCTATCTCATTCTGGACCATCAGCGCAATGGCATTACCCTCGCGCGCGCTGGACACGACGCGCCGCTGCTTTACAAGCGGGCGTCGCAAACTGTGACTCCGGTCAAATCGCCGGGGATGGTTGTGGGAATTGACAGCGGTAGCGTGTTTGATAGGCTTACTGTTGACTTCGCCGTCCCGCTCGAGCGCGATGATTGCCTTGTCCTCTACACCGACGGTGTGACCGAAACGTTAAATCCTGAGGGCGACGAATTCGGCTTGGATCGTACGATGCAATCCGTGCGCGCTAGCGCAAACGATGGCGCGCAGGCAATTGTAAAGAAAATCATCGGAGACGTGCGTGACTTTACCGGCTCGGCACCTCAAAACGACGACATAACGTTGATTGCTATCCGCAAAACATGAAAAGAATTCCTGTTTCTGAACAAAACGAACGAATAAAGGCATCGGCAAAAGCGATGTCTTCATCGGCTTCACCTACATCTGCAACTGTCACCGACCAAATCGACACGGAAGATGCCATGGCTAGCTTGCAAGCCGATCTCGACCGGTTTCGCGATCTCGCATTACGCAGCCAGGCTGATTTCGAGAATTATAAAAAGCGTTGCGCGCGCGAAAAGGAAGAGGCGATCAAGTACGCCAACAAATCGTTACTCGAACGGCTGGTAGCAATTATCGATAACTTCGAGCTTGGTCTGGCTGCCGCAAGAGAGCAGGGCGACCAATCCCCGATTTATTCCGGAATGATTCTCGTCCAAAAACAACTTAACGATTTGCTCGCGGAAAACGGGCTGCAGCCGATAGAGGCGGAAGGCAAAACATTCGATCCAAACCTGCACGAAGCGATTGCTCATGAGCCGAGCAACCAATTTCCCGAGGGCACTGTGCTGCGCCAGGCTCGCCGCGGTTATCGATTTAAAGAGCGATTGCTTCGGCCTGCGAAAGTGGTTGTTTCGAGCGGGCCAGCAAAGAAGTGAGGCTCGCTGCTTGCTTCGCTTCCCAAATTCATAAGTCACGCAGGGCTTATTGGCCACATGGCAACTGAAAAACGCGATTACTACGAAGTTCTGGGCGTCGGACGAAACGCCACCGATGAGGAGGTCAAACGCGCCTATCGCAAGCTCGCGGTGAAGTTTCATCCGGACAAGAATCCCGACGACCCGCATGCCGAGGAGAAATTCAAGGAATTAGGGGAAGCCTACGATGTCCTCATGGACCCGGACAAGCGCGTTGCCTACGATCGGTTCGGTCACGCAGCGTTCGCATCAGGTGGTGCTGGGTTTGGTCGCGGTGCTTTCCATGATCCATTTGAAATTTTCCGTGAAGTGTTCGGCGGTAGCGGATTTGGTGGCGGCATTTTCGAGACGTTCTTTGGCGGGGGCGGTGGCGCAGGCGCGGAAGATCGGCGCCGCGGATCAGATTTGCGGTACGACATGCAAATCAGACTCGAGGAGGCAGCTTTTGGCGCGGAAAAACAGATCGAGATCGAGAAACTGGATACTTGCGAGAAATGCGGGGGCAGCGGCGCCGCACCCGGCTCGCGCAGGATCAGTTGTTCGACCTGCGGCGGCCGTGGTCAGGTCGTCAGTTCGCGTGGATTTTTTCAGATTTCTCAGACATGTCCGCGCTGTCACGGCGCCGGTGAGATAATTGAAAAACCGTGCGAAAAATGCCGGGGTGAGGGACGTGTGGAAAAGCTGAGCCGGGTTAAGCTGCAAGTTCCCGCAGGAATCAGAGAAAGCACCCGACTGCGTTCCTTAGGGAATGGCGAGGCTGGAATCGGCGGCGCTCCGCCGGGGGACCTTTACGTGGTGATTCACATTACGGAGCACCAAATCTTTCAACGCGAGGGCGACGATCTGTATTGCGAGGTGCCAATCCCATTTTCTGTTGCGGCTTTGGGCGGCGAAATCGATGTGCCGACCTTGGAAGGCAAAGCGCATCTCAAAGTGACGGCCGGGACGCAAAGCGGGCAAATGTTCAAACTCCGTGGAAAAGGAATCGTTAACGTTAACGGGCGTGGGCACGGTGATTTATTCGCTCGACTGATTGTCGAGGTGCCGTCGCGCTTGAATGGCGAGCAACGTCGCAAGCTGGAGGAATTCGCAGCCCTTTGCGGCGAGGAAAACACTCCAATCCGGAAAAGTTTCTTCGAAAAGGCGAAGGAATTTTTTAAATAAGCGCTGCAGTTTCCGTGGCTCACAATTGCGTCAAACTGATTGAATGCCCGCGGGACGCCTGGCAGGGGCTGAAGGGCCAGATCCCGACGGAACTTAAAGCGCGTTATCTGCGCGCGTTGATCGCAGCGGGATTCAAGCACATCGATGCTGTAAGTTTTGTCTCCCCAAAAGCAGTTCCACAAATGGCCGATAGCGAAAAGGTGCTGGAGCAAATCGATGTGCCGCAGGACGTGGAGATCATCGCCATCGTGGTAAATGAGAAGGGTGCCGAGCGCGGTATTGCCGCCGAAGGCGTTACGACGTTGGGTTACCCTTGTTCGATCTCTGAGACATTTCTGCGCAAGAACCAAAACCAGACAATCGAAGAATGCTACCGAGTGCTGCGATCAATTAAAACAAAGGCAGACAATGCAGGCCTGGATGTGGTCGTTTACATTTCGATGGCGTTCGGAAATCCCTATGGCGATCCGTGGGATGAGAATGAAGTCCGGCAGGCAATTGAGAGATTGATCAGCGTCGGTATTCGATCCATTTCACTCGCTGACACTGTCGCGGTCGCGGGCCGTGATCTCATTGGACGTGTAGTCGAATCAGTTACGAGCCAATACACCAACTATGATATTGGCGTGCACCTTCATAGCGCACCCGAGGATGCTGTCGCCAAACTGCGTGCGGCGTACGATGCGGGCTGTCGTCGCTTTGATTCCGCTATCGGTGGTCTAGGCGGATGCCCATTCGCGCAGGACGCGTTGGTCGGAAACATTCCTACAGAAAGCGTGATCGCCGCGCTTCAGCAGCGGAATACAGAGGTGCCAATAAGCAAAGGTTTAAAGGATGTATTGGCAATGAACTCGTTGATCGCGTCCGATTATCAATAAAGAAATCGAATTGCTTGTCCCATAGGTCTTAGTAGTCCTATAGGCCCATGCATCGCTTTTACGTTTCGCCGGAGAGTTGGAATCCTCGCGCACTCGCATTGAGCGGAGCGGAGGCACATCACGCTCGCGACGTCTTGCGCATGAAACAAGGGGAGAAACTCGTCCTGTTTAATGGACGGGGGCGGGAAATTACTGCGGAAATTGTCGATGTTAGCGACGAAATTCGACTGCGAAGATTGCACGAAGCGGAAACGCCGCCGCTGAAATGCCGGATCATTCTTGGACAGGCGATTCCAAAAGGAAAAAACATGGAGTTGATCGTGCAGAAGGCAGTCGAGATCGGTGCAGCCGAAATTGCGCCGATAATTTCCGACCGCACCATCGTGCAGCTCGATCCGGAAGACGCCACGCAAAAACAATCAAAATGGCAGCAAATCGCGATTGAGGCGGCCAAACAATGCGGCCAGAACTGGCTGCCGCATGTGCACACACCGAAAAGATTGGCGGAATTATTTTCTGTAATGTCAGCGGAATCATTCGATGTCCGGCTAATCGGATCGCTTCAGCCTGATGCACAACCCCCGAAGAAGGTGCTTGCAGATTATTCAAGTGAACATCGAGGTCGTCCACGAAGCGTGCTAATGCTTGTTGGTCCCGAGGGCGATTTCACGCCCGCGGAACTTGCACTCGCGCGTCGTCACGGGTGTCAGCCAATCACACTCGGCCCAATCATCCTGCGAGTGGAAACTGCCGCGATCTACTGCTTGAGTGTTCTGTCTTACGAATTGCTCGTTTAGCAGCGCATTTAGCCGGTGCTCACGCCCTAGCGTTGGGCGATAACTAATGAACTGGACTTATTTCGCAGCGGCTGTTTCCACAGCAGGTTCGCTCGTGAGACCAGAGGCTGGCGTTATCTCGTCGGCTGGCGCAGGCTTGATCGAGACAATCGCAAATCGAGAGGCCGCGTGCTCAGTCTTGAGGGAGACGGTATCGTCGAGCGCATGACCGAGTAGCGCTTGTCCAATCGCGGTCTGATAGGAAATAATGTGTCGGTCGGGGTCGCTGTCCCATGCGCCCAGAATCGTGTACGTCTCTTCCTCGTTGGTCTCCACGTTGCGCAAGGTGACGATTGTTCCAATGGACACACGCGACGTATCGGGATTTTCAAACGAAGTGCCGCGCGCGTTGTGCAGCATCTGTTCCAGCTCGCTCTTGCGTCGCATCAGAACGTTTTGCATTTGCTTGGCGGCTTTAAATTCAAAATTCTCGCTCAGATCACCGTACGACCTGGCGAGCGCAATCTCCCTGCTGTTCTCGGGGATTTTCGTCTTAATGAGCTCCTCGTATTCAACCTTGCGTCTTTCCAAGCTGCTCCAGGAAACGATTAGCGCCGCGGTTTCACCTTGGGATTGTGCGCCGGTGATCATGCTTTCCAGTTCAGGATAGATTTTAACGATCCGCGCGAGTAGCGAGCGTTTCGTCAATTCATCGAACAAGGGGCTTAATTGGAACCGCCGCATGGCATCGCGCGCGAGCGCAACGTCGCCTTTCTTCGAAATGTCCCCAAGCAAGTGCCGATCTTCAACCAGAGCACGGTGCAACTTGCTGGCCCGACCAGGAGCTCTGTGCTGTTCCCGTTCCAGTGCCGACAAGATCGCGCCGAGTAATTCCGGCGTAATAAGATCACTCCAGTTTTCGCGATCGCTGCACAGCCACGCGAGCATCTCACCCGTAGCTGAGTGTTCACGAATACTCCGCTCCAGCATTGTCCGAAGCTCGGCATGCTGCCCGGCTTCACTCAAGATGCGCGGAATTTGGGCAACCATACGCCCGTGACTCCCTTGCATTAAAAGTAAAGCCCGCTCCGTCCAGCGCGGACCGAGTGCCGATGGCAAGGCTTGCAAGATTCTTTTCTCTTTTGCCGCAGGCAACTTGGGCAGGATCGATATCAAACGCTTTTCCTCCTCAAGAATTAATTTCGAAAGAGTCAAACCAACGTGGGTGGTGTGCAGTGTCGGTCTGCGCTCAAGCAAATCGTCCCGTCCCATCATCAGCTCGAACGCGAGTTCGGGATGTATTTTCTGGTTACGCACCGCCGTGTTTTCGATGGTGACGATAATGGGCTGAAGCTGTTTTTCAGGCTCCTTGAATTGCTCGTGAAATTTTATGATTTGTTCGAGCGCCACGATTTGCTGTTTCGGCTGTCGCGCTTTGTTGAAAGCGGCGACCAGCTCGTCAGCGTGCGACACGCCTACGCCGCGGATTTGGATTGGCTCGATTTTTTTTGCTGGTATCGAAAAAGCGCCGCTTGCCTTGAGCATCTTCTTCGTTGATTCCCACCAGCGTTTCCATTCTGCCTCAGTGAAAACATCGCCGACCATCCATTCACTGATCTGCTGCGCGGTGGCCTTTCCGTCCAAACTTTCCAGAATGTTCCGCACCAACTCGGCCGGATTCTCCCTCGCCAAACTCTTTATCGACGCCAGGTCGGTCGCCTTGCGTGCCAGAAAATGTTCCGGCGCAAGCGGCATGAGATTTTCC
>Ga0137384_10003978_pt1 | contig 11809 bp, 11 predicted proteins | sample SagtaG_2_FD_104922 | JGI IMG/M metagenome (GOLD analysis project Ga0137384, IMG submission 104922) | Vadose zone soil microbial communities from Sagehorn Ranch, Mendocino, California, USA - Sage2_R_60_16 metaG | ecosystem: Environmental > Terrestrial > Soil > Vadose zone | place: USA...
ATCGTGATCTGGTAATGCAGAAGGAGTTACGATTGCTTGCTGATTGAGCGCTATCTGCTCCAGATTTACCAGCGGGATTTTAGCGTGAACAACGGCAGTTGATTCATCCATAATGGTGAGTAGTGCCGTATCGGCGGAGAAGACCTCACCGGGATCGATATTGACCGCAGTGATCACGCCGCGCATAGGCGAAACCAGCGCGCCATTATGTAGCAACGGTGACGAAGATTGCGCAACAAGCGCGTTATATTTGTTGCGCACTATATTGTACTGCTGCTGGGCCTGGGCTACAGTGGCGGCATTGCTATTGCTAGAAACGCTATTCAAATATACCTGTGCTGCCGCCATATTGTCAGATGCTTGCTTGACCTGGGCATCCAATTGGGTTGGATCAAGCCTGAGCAATGGTTGATTTGGAGCCACCTCGTCGCCAGCTTTTACCATGATAGCAGTGACGCGCTCGGCAACAGGATAAGAAAGATCCAGTTGTTGCCGTGGAAACACGATACCGCCTCCACCAACATACTGCACAGAACTCTGGCGTCCAACCTGGTAAAGGGTTACATCTGTCGTCTCCCTGGCATCCAGCCAGATATAAAGGATACTAATACCTACTACAATGATGATGGTTATCAAAGCGCTCACCACGCGCAAGCGCGTTTTCCTTTTGCCTGGATTAGCATTGTGAGCATCGCCTGTCACAACGCGACCAGCATTCTGAGCATGGATCACCAGAGGGGCGAACTGCCTGACAGAGTGTACAGGCACTTTATTTACAGTAGATGTCGGGTCTGTGGCAAGCGGATGAACAGGCACCATTGCCATTTCATCGCGTATCTCCAGATAGCAATGAGGCTGAGGTGCCAGTTGCGTTGGTTGAAACTGTCGATGTTTATTTTGTGCATTCATACTATTCAAGATCAAATCACTCCCATCCCAACTTCAGCAATAACTTTTGGCGTATCATTCAACGGTTGAGACGTGCCTGCCAGAGCAAGCACTTTTGATGAGGGAACCCAACCTGAAATCCATCGCAAAGTAGAGCCACGCACCTAATAAGGCCAGACAGAACGCCTGCATATCTAAGAAGAGCGCGATGAGTAACGATGTCGAGGCAGAGACATGAATAGTCGAGAAAGCATATATCAGTGCATGTTCACGCAGGCCAAAGCCATTGATTGAGAATGGCAGCATCGAAACCAGTGAGACCAACGGGACAATAATGCAGAAAAAGTGGAGAGGCGCATTCAAGCCTAACGCTGTTGCATAACCATAGCAGTTCAAGATTGCCACCAGCCAGAAGACCCACCCATAAGCAATCGCGATGGCCAGCGCGCGCGGCTTTGCTATACTCACTCTGAGCGCGTGAGCAACACGAACAATGGGAAGCAGCACACGATGCCGCATCCATACACGTTCGTCAACACGGGGCAGCAGCAACGCTACAATGATAGCCGCACCCAGCAGCAGCCCCCCCAGCACACAGAACAGCACAAACCACCACAAGATTACGGGTGAGAAAAAGTCATGCCAGAGTGCAAGTGCAGGGAAGGCGATCAACAGCATACCAATGAAACCGGTGATACGGCACATGAGCACAGCCGATGTCGCGCCAGCCGTGTTAGAGGCTTTCTGCCCAACATACAGCGCCTTTACAGTATCTCCCCCCATACCGGTCGGCAGAAAATGATTAAAGGTAATACCGACTATATACAGATTTACCAGATGGGCCAGATCAAAACAGATATGCTCGGAGCGCAGCAAACTCCGCCACTGATACGCACTCAATATCACACCTCCACCACCTACCACGGCAGCTACCAGCAGCATACCAGGACACACCTGTGCCAGAGCTGCCGGCACACTTGACCAGGAAAGAGATTTGTATAAGAAGAATGCTAAAACCATCGTACAAACTGCACGAAATACGACTTTAACCCATTTGCTATTGATCTTTTGCCACAGACTCCTTAGCACCTTCATTCGTGCAGTTTGATGATCATCGACGCTCAATGGCGTACGTTGTATATCAGCTTCGGCCACGCTATTTTGTGGATAATACAGTGCATGGGTCTGTTGAAAGGCTCCAAAATCGCGTAGTCGTGTAAATTGAGCATTTCCCAGGTGGCGCTGACCATTGCGTGTCAACATATGCTTCTCCCCATTACCTATGACAATACAATCTGCTGTTGCGACTCCGCTATGCTCAATTTTTCACGCGGATAGAGCGCAACAATATCGCGAAATTCCTGTTCCAGCCCATCCTCCAGGGAAACTGTCGGCTGATAGCCAAGCAAGCGCTTCGCAAGACCCATAGAGGCAAAAATGTGACGAACATCCCCGTGCTGCTCATTTTCGAAGGTAATAGGCGTGGTAATGCCACTAATTCCTTGAAGCAATCGTACTACCTCGTAGAGAGAGACGGATGCTCCTCCCGCTACATTGAAGGTTTCGCCGACAATCTTTTCAGCGGTTGCTGCCAGCATGTTCGCCTCAACGATATCGGAAACAAAGGTGAAACTGCGTGTCTGTTGACCATCTCCATACAGATGAATTGACTGATGCTCGATCAAGGCTTTACAGAAGCGATGAAATGCCATATCGGGCCGCTGGCGTGGACCATAGACAGTGAAGTAACGTAACGAAACCGTTGGTACCCCAAAGTTGGAAAAATAGAGATTACAGAGATGTTCCGCGGCCAGCTTGGTTACTCCGTAGGGCGACAGAGGATGGGGAACCAGCGACTCAGCAAGCGGCATAACGACCGAGTTCCCATACACCGAGGACGAGGAGGCATTGATGAAGCGCTGGATATGCTTGCTATGCACAGCAGCATCAAGCATGCGCTGAGTCACCAGCACGTTACAATCCACATAGCGCACAAAATCTTTTCCCCAGCTTACACGTACCCCGGCCTGTCCGGCCTGATGAAAGATCCAGGTAACATCTTCGAACAGCGGCAATAAATCCAGATTGAGCAGATCACCTTCAACGAAGGTAAATCGCTGCCAGCGGCGTAAATACGCCAGATTGCGTTCTTTTATCCAGCGAGGATAATAATCGATGAATCCATCTACACCACATACTTCATGGCCATCCCGCAAGAGGCGCTCGGCGAGATGCGAACCAATGAAACCCGCCACTCCTGTCACTAAGCAACGCACGCTATTTTTCCTCCTTATACATAACTATCCAACAATAAATAACTACACAACATACGTTGGGATTATCATGACATAGCAGCAAAGGCTTCATAGACCTGACGACTCTTTTGTAAAAACTGGGACCTGCTGCAATGTTCTTCAGCAAAAGACCTGGCGTTGGCGGCCAGTTGTCGCGCTCGTTCAGTATTCTGTAACAGCTCAAGCGTACCCTGCGCCAGCCCCTCTGAAGTGGGAGGAACCAGCAGAGCCGTTTCCGGCGGCAGGATCTGAGTGTGCGAAAGAATATCAGTCGCGAGAAGTGGTCTGCCGGAATACAGATAGGCGTATAATTTTAAGGGTGTATGGTTGCCCCAACAGCGCGGACTTACCAGGATCGCGGCAAGCGCCATATAGCGCGCCATCTCTGTATAGGGTCTCTGACCTGTAAAGCAGACTACATCGGCGATATGCAGTTTTTGAGCCAGTTGTTGCAATCGCTCGATCTGTTCAGGTTGGCCACCCACAATGAGGTACCGTATCTGGGGAATCGTGGCCCGAACAGTGCTGACACTATGTAACAGTAGATGTACTCCCTGATAGCCCTCCAATGTACCCGTGTATACCACAACCGGGCCAGAGCCAAGATGCCAGCGCTTCCGTAGCTCCAGAATATCCATCTCATTGACTGCCCTAGATAAAGTACCCAGCACGGGAGGCAGAATCAGATATACAGGCTTGCCAGGAGCCAGTCTACTAGCCATAAGTGCCACCTGTGGATAAAAGGCGATAATTGCGTGCGACTTGCACACCATAAATGTCTGCACAATCTGGCAACAGCGTTTGAGCAAGGACACCTGCGGCATCATATCAGCCAGGTCACAATGCATATAGTAGAGATGCTTGCACGCAAAGATGCGTGCCAACAGAACACCCATCAAAGCAGCTTCCTCATGCGTATGGATAGCACTATAACGTCTCATACAGAGCCGCCACAAAGCGAGACAGAATAGGAGCAGATCAAGTGGAAACTTGGCCAGAGACAGACCCGGCTTGATCCCCTGGATGAAGGGCAAGCGAGGCACGCGATAGATAGTCAGGTTTGCGTGTTGAACATCTTCACCATAGGGATAAGTGACCAGATCAACCGTATATCCTGATGCCAGTAATGCGCCAATATAGAGCGAGACACACAATGGCGCGCCACGTGCCATAAAAAATGGCTGGGGTGCAAGCATTAAAACTCTCATCTTACCTCCTCTTAACTACTGTTCTATAAGATAGGCATTGTTGTAGCCCGTAGCAGGCCGTGTATGAAGCTTCACATCAGCCGCACACTGCTGTAGAGATGGTACGGCGTACAGCATAGATCGGCTTCTCCTGTGCCTCATAATAGACGCGCATCATCATCTCAGCCAACAGCCCCAACATGAGCGAACCAACACCGCAGGCAATGAAAAAGAAAAGCATGAGTATTACATATGGAAAACTAGAGCGTGCCTGCGGAGAGGTCATCCTGCGTACGACGAAAAATGGCAACAACATACCGCTCAGCACGAGACTTACCAGCCCGGGAGTCGCAAAAGCATGCAGGGGCCTGGTAGCATATTTCTGTGTAAACTTAAACATCATAAGATCCAGCAATACTTTTGCGATACGTGTCAGACCGTACTTTGAGCGTCCACTATGCCGGGGATGATGCGCGACCTCTATTTCTGCAATAGCAGCGCCACCGAGGGCCGCGTAGGCTGGAAGCAGACGATGCATTTCACCATACAGACGGAAATGTTCGAACACCTCTCTTCGATACGCTTTCAACGTACAGCCATAGTCATGCAGTGCGACCCCGGTCACTCTGGAGATCAATTTGTTTGCCAGCCAGGACGGTAATCTACGATGCAGGAAGGCATCCTTGCGCTTCCTGCGCCATCCGCTTACAAGGTCATAGCCTTCTTCTAACTTGAGCAGCAAGCGCGGGATATCGCGTGGATCATTTTGTAGATCGCCGTCCATACATATAAGAATGTTACCGCTACTGTGCGCGATCCCCGCAGCAATAGCAGCAGTTTGCCCGTAGTTTCGCCTGAGCTGGATAATGCGTGTATGGTCAGACGGGGGCAGACAAGAAAGCTGCGCGAAGGTCTTATCAGTGCTGCCATCATCAACATAAATGATCTCATAGGAGAGGTCGCATGCTTCCAGGGCCTGGCGAATTTGTCGATGAAGAGGAACAACATTCGCCTCTTCGTTATACAGGGGGATAATAATAGATATCTGTATCACCTCAACTACCACCTTCCTCTTACAGAGCTTTATCTCTCTAATTCTTAAAACTCATTGACGCCAAATCCGTAACGTCAAATGCGTCTCCTTAAAGAAATTTCCGCAAATATGGTTAGAATTATCTATTTCTGTTTTCAAATTTCGCACTTATATTATCCTTAATCATGCTCACCAGGAGTAACTATTCAGGTGTCTCTTTCTGACTCCTCAGTGCAGCGTCAATCTTCATCTGAGGAGTCAGAAAGAGACACCTGAATAGTTACTCGCCAGGACATTTTAAGAAAAAATTCGCAATGATGATCTGCTTACCCGGCAATACGTTAACAGCATTTTAATCATTAGCGACGCAATTTTTATAAGTTAATAATCTAGATGCCTGTATACTTGTTTTGTAACGATTTTCTGCTGTGCACAAAAATCAAGGAGGTGAATATATGCTATTACCGGCTCTATCTTTAGGCTCTCCTGCTTTTTTCGGTATTGTTGCTCTATTTGCCATCACTGTTATTGTGGCTTTCGTTTTCTTTAGAAAGCAAGCAACGGACAGGCTTTCACAGACCATCCAGGCAACCATCACAGAGATCCATATCGACGCTACGAATATGAGCAGCGGTTGGGTGATTATTGCTCAGTGGGCCGACCAGAAGTATCGCCAGAGATATACTTTTCGTAGCCCACTGCTTAACTACCGCCCAAGACAGCATCCTGGGGAGAGTGTACAAATCAATATCGACCCAGACAACCCCAAAAGCTACCACATGCTATTGGACGACTGATACTGTCCCTTAGCACGATGACGCAGCGGAGCGTCATCCATGTGGGAGCAGGGGCATAATTTTGTACTTGATCTGCTCGACTATCTGCTCCACAGGCAATGCCGCATCGATTACTTGAAGATTATACTCCCCAATCATCTGCTCATAAGCGGTCATCAGGCTCGTCTGGTAGTTCACGAAGCTTTCATACAGATCATTGCCCAGACGCATATCCATGCCTGACTCCCAATAGTCAAAGCCCCCACTTTGCAACACACGCGGTACCAGGTCATGCAGGCTGATCTTGAGATAAAACGCCATGTCCGGCTTCAGCGCCAATCCATACATGGCACGTAGCCACTGCAAATCAGCGCTCCTCACCAGGGCACGTGCCATAAGAGAATAAATATAGCGATCGGTGAGGACGATAAAGCCAGCGCGCAACGCAGGCAGAATCTGATTTTCGAAGCGATCCACAAAATCGGTCGCGTAGAAGAGATTGAGTGTAATGGGACCAAGTGTATGGCCCTCTTTGGCGCGTTTCAGCCCTGGACCTGCCAGAACAGAACTGGTCATCTCCGTATCGACAACCGCATAGCCGATACTCTCTAACCAGGGGCGCAGCAGCCGTAACTGGGTGGTTCGCCCCACACCATCGGTCCCCTCAATGACAATGAGGCGCCCTGGTAGCACCTCATCGCGCGCCTTCAGGCCGATGGCATCAATACCATAAAAATCTAGCTTCGTCATACGTTCCCTCGCAGTGACCTCCAATGTGAAGATATGTTTCCCATTGTCTTCACTATCTGCCACAACTGTCTTCATCGTAGTGTATTCTACATCTCCTTCACTTCGAGCGTGGACTCTTTATGCATGAGATCAACCCAGTTGCTATCTTTGGGGGACGTACGCAGCCGCCGCACACCCTTCAAGTAAGGGAGGACCAGCTTACGCATACGACGCTGCTGCTCAGGAATAGGCAATGAAGCATTCATGACGGTAAGCCCAAATTCGCCTACCATAGACTCATATTCGTCAACAATACGCTGTTGAAACATTTTGAAACTTTCATGCGGATCGCTGCTCAACCCTAGATCCATGCCCGCTTCATAATACTTCAGCTCGGTACGCCCGGTGAGGATGCGGCCCAGGGAGACCTCCAGCGGCACCCGGTAGTAAAACGCCATCGTTGGTTTGACGGCGAATTGATAGAGTTCACGCACCCACTGGCGATCTACCCCTCGCGCGACATCACGCGCAAAAGCGGTATAAATATAGCGGTCCGCCAGCACGATAGCGCCAGCCTTCAGCGGAGGAATGATGTCATGCTCAGTACGATCCGCAAAATCGGTGGCGTGAATCATGCAAAAGGTGGTGGGCGTAAGCAACTGCTTCTTTTTACCTTTGCTGGTAGTTTTCTTGACCAGAGGTGATGAATTCCATTCGCTGAAGAAGACTGTATAGCCCTCGCTGATCAACCACTGGCGCAGCAGCGCAATCTGTGTGCTCTTTCCCGATCCATCCACCCCTTCTACAACGAAAAGCCTCCCAGGATACTGATGCGTTCCATATGTTTCCATGTCAGGTCCTTCCATCCTTAGGGATAGCTGCTCACTATCCCGGCCTGGCCCTCGCTCTCAATAAAGTCATACATGCTATTACGAGCTTCAGCTTTCATACGCCGAAATACGAGACGAGGATACAATCGAGGCGTTTGTGAGAAAGTGGGCATTCTATGCTTTATGTATCCCGTGTAATTAAGTATAGCTATCCCCCAAGCTAATACGTATTCATATATATTGCGATGAACTTGCTGTGCTTGTCAATACTTCTCAGCAGTTTCCAGGGGCTTTCAGAGAAAAGACACATGTGATAGTATGCATCTGGGACCTTCGAGTGGATAGTGGAGTTGCAATCGAGTTACTATATAGATAAGTGATCGTAAAGCAGATAGGAAGCAAACGATGGTAAGTAATCAGATTTTACACGTCAATATACCTACGCCACAGGGATTTCTCGAAGGGATTCTCAAGCCTGAAGAAGAAAACACGCGGCCACTTTATACGGGAGTTATCTGTCATCCCCATCCTCTCTACGGAGGAACCATGCACAATAAAGTCGTATTTAAGGCTGCTCAGACGCTACAGGCCCTCAACATTCCCGCATTGCGCTTCAACTTTCGCGGAGTGGGACGCAGCAGCGGCACATATGATGAAGGGCGCGGTGAGATGGATGACGTTCGCTACGCCCTGGAGTTTCTCAGTCGTCGCTATCCAGGCACTCCCAGCATCATAGCGGGCCTCTCCTTTGGAGCGTATATCGCGCTGCGTGTCGCTTCAATCGATGACCGTGCGCAGGCCATGATCGGGCTTAGTTTGCCAGCACACTGGTTCGAAGATAATCCTCTTCAGGAGAGCCACAAACCCAAGCTGATCATACATGGCACGGCCGATGAAATCGCACCTTATGAGCCAGTCGCACAGTGGTTTGAGCAGCTCTCAGCGCCAAAACGCCTGGCAGCTATCGAGGGAGCGGATCACTTCTTTCAGGGACGGCTTGCAGAGGTACAAGCTTTTATCACCGATTTCGTCCATACTCTTTGACGACAACAGGACCGTCTCCTCGCTCTTCTGCCAGAGCTATCAGCTACATGGTTCATACACACCACACTCTTTGACGTAACCACAGACTTCACCACCAAGCGAGTTACTCAATTCACGCTGCTCGATCGTCACGTAAGCGAGATATTTTTTGCCCTACCTCCCTTGGCAAGCAGCACAGCGGCCATACAAGCGCACTTCGTGCGAGGTTAGCTCGATGCCAGCCGCGCTGGCCGCTGCTTGCAGCGCCTCACTTGTGAGGTTTACCTCCACTGGTATATCCAGCAGTGCGCCGCATGTGGTACATACGGCGTGATCGTGCCGCTGGATATGAGCATCATAGCGGCTATCGTTCTCACCGATGGCCTTGATTATCTCCTGCTGTGTCAGTTGATGCAGAATGCGATAAATGGTCGCCAGGCCAATCCGTGGACGCTCGTGTCGCACCTCTTCATATATCTCCAGCGCGGTTGGATGCTGCTCCGTCGCTCGCAATACATCCAATACGGCCTGCACATTAGCATTCAATGTCGTCTCTTTCATCGTATCTCATATCACAAGAATGATTATCATTATCGCTTATAGTGCTATTGTACCGCTGCTACGCACCAGAAGTCAAGCCTTGTCAAGTTAAGGGAACAGCATCGCGCGGGGTGAAGCGGGCAGGGAATCGGCGGGGTGAAGCGGGCAGGGACAAGCCCAGCCCCTACTATACTGTGCTGGCGAGGTATAGTAGGGGCTGGGCTTGTCCCTGCCCGCTTCACCCCGCGCGATGCTGCCCGCTTCACCTGCCGATTCCCTCCACCAGCGCTGATTATGTCCCTTCCCTTGACGTCTCTCTTCTGAAAACGACTGTTTTCATCCTGGATGGTGTAGTCCCCCCATGAACATCTTGGGCAAGCCCCACACCTACGTTGATCGCTGTTACTGAGATAGGGCACGCGTTACAAAGGCCGACGTAGCACGTATAATAAACCGAGAGCACAAGCATATTTTTTATTTTACCGTCATATGCTCTCATACCCCTATTTCGAAAGGCAGTTATTTGATGAACGACAATACTATGAGAAAATGGTCCAGTATGAATAAACTGGCGGTCACCGTTCCCAGCGAGGGACGCGTGGTAGGTATAGCCGAAGATTATTTTTTTAAAGAGGGCACGAACGCCATTTATTCGGTACGTGTGCGGACGCGCCTGCTGGGCGATTATTCGCTGCCAGTCATTGCCATAAAGACCATCGAAGCCGATAAGATTACTATCAACAACGCAAATATGCTGATCAAGGCACTACCATATTCGCCACAGATCCAGAGTTTACAGGGTCGCAAAGTTATTGACGAAAATGAGCGCGAAGTAGGCATTGTCAAAGATGTATTGCTTGACACATCCTCTCCTACGGCACTACGCATCGCGGCCCTCGAAATAGCGCCTCCAAAGGGAGCGAACGGAAACAGTAGAAAGATCTTCACGGCAAATGCGGTAGTCTCTTATGAGAATGATATGATTATGATCCAGGACCAGGCAGCGCGTCGCCTGCGCTGAGCTACGGTCAGACTTCGGCTCGCAGACGGAAGACTTCGGCCTCGGCCTCGCGAGCTTCTCTGCGACGGCGGAGCTTCTTCAGCGCTTCCGCTTTACGCAACCAGTTGTCTGGATCACGTGGAGCCAGGCGTATAGATTTCTCTGCCGCGTCCAGCGCCTCTTCATAGCGCCCGAGATGTTTAAACACCAGGGATTTATTGTGCAAAGCAGCGGTCATTTTGGGGTTCAGTTGCAAGGCCCGTTCATATGCCGCCAACGCCTGGTTATAGTCTCGTAGGTGATAGTAGGCATTCCCTTTGCCATTCCAGGCCAGGGGAGCGGTGTTATTGATACGCAAGGCTCGCTCATAGGCGTCAAGCGCCAGGTCGTAGCGCTCCAGGTGACAGAGTACGTTGGCCTTGCCATTCCAGGCAGGTGCATAGCGAGGGTCGATACTGAGCGCCCGATCATAAGAGCTCAGAGCCTCGTCGTATCTTTCCAGATCCACCAGTACATTGCCACGCTGGTCCCATACCTTCACATAATTACGATCATACTGGAGCGCCCGATCATAGCTATCAAGCGCACTATTGAACTTTTGTTGAGCATACAGCACATTGCCCATACCAAACAGAGCAGGTGCGTAACGGCCATCGTGCTTTATAGCTTCCTGGTAAGCTACTAAGGCTTCTCTCAGCCGTCCCATATCATAGAGCACCAGCCCCTTGCCGCTCCAGTAAACGGCCGAAGTGGGTTGGCGGGCAATCGCCTGTTCATAGACATTGAGCGCATCTGCGGGGCGTTTCAACTGTCGCAATACCAGTCCCTTGTTATTGAGGGCCAGCACCATATCGGGATTACAGTGGAGGGCCAGGTTGAACGCGGTCAGAGCCTCCTCCTGCTGTCCCAGAGCGCTGAGCGCCGCGCCTTTGCCGTTCCAGGAGAGGGCATTGTTCGGTTCCAGTGTCGCGGCGCGATCAAAGGCATCTAGCGCCTCTTTGCTGCGGTGCAGCGTATTCAGTGCGGCCCCTTTCCCGTTCAGGGCAGTCACAAGATTGGGATTGATTTGCAGAGAGCGCTCAAAGGAGGCAAGCGCCTCTCGATGCTGTGAGCCGAGCGCCTGCGTCAGACCACGTCCCTGCCATGCCTCCGCGACTGTGCTATCCGTCCGTATGATTTGATCGTAGATATTGAGGGCATCTTTAATACGCCTCTGATTATGGAGCCTGTACGCATCTTGCAATAGTTGCTTTGTCTTTGACAGTGCAGGTATACCTATGCCCGACTGGTCTGGTAACATGCCGGAGAACACGCCAGACAGCGGTTGCGACAGCGTTCCGCTGATACGCAGTTGATCCACATGACGCAATGTTTTCAGCACTTCCTGGGCGCTGGAGGGCCGCCTATCGGCATTCATGTTCAGCATCTCTTGCAGCATTGCATCAAGCTCTGGCGGTACAGCAGCATTGAGTTGCGAAGCAGGTCGAAAGAAAAACGGTTGTTCGCTGG
>Ga0137384_10003988_pt1 | contig 11800 bp, 9 predicted proteins | sample SagtaG_2_FD_104922 | JGI IMG/M metagenome (GOLD analysis project Ga0137384, IMG submission 104922) | Vadose zone soil microbial communities from Sagehorn Ranch, Mendocino, California, USA - Sage2_R_60_16 metaG | ecosystem: Environmental > Terrestrial > Soil > Vadose zone | place: USA: California...
ACTCCCAGCGCCGATTCCACCACGCAGAAGCTGATCCGGGCGATCGCCTCGGCGTGGGCCTGGCGGGCGAACAGGTCCCGGGCGGGGATCGACTTGCCGAACGGGGTGCGGGCCAGGCCGAAGTGCGCGGCCCACGGCGCGGCGCTCACCGTTCCTCCTCGCCGTCGCTGGCGGTGAACATAGGCAGCTGGGTGAAGTCGATCTTGGCTCCGGCGCCGGCGGCTTCGTCGTGGGCGGCGGCGACCAGGCCGAGGTAGTCGATCCCGGTCGGGGCCGGGCCGGGCCGGGCGGCCTGCGGGACGGCGCGGTGCACGTGCCGGCAGGTGATGAACGGGGTGGCGGCCCCGGCGGGCCTGCCGTCCAGGAACACCTCGATCACGGTCAGGTCCTCGGGGTCGTAGCGCAGCTCGACGCGCCGGCCGGTCAGGGCGGGGTCGACGGCGTAGCTGTTGCCTTCGAGCGGGACGGTGGCGGTGCGGGTGACCTTGCGGGTCACCGACCAGCGGAACGCCTCGCGAAGCAGCGCCGGGTCGGCCTGGCGGTGCGGGCCGGCCTTCTCGAACCGGTCGATCGGCCGCTGGCCGGTCTCGGCGTGCACCCGCTTGTTGGCTACCTGCCCGGCCCACGCGGCGAACAGGTCGTTCAGCGCATCGAGCGACTCGATGCCCTGATGGGTGGCCTCGGCCAGGAACGCCTCCCGGATATAGCGGTTCAGCCTCTCCTGCTTCCCCCGCCCTTCCGGTTAACCGGCCAATCTTGGCTCAGCCTGTGGATAACCGTCCGTGGGATGGCCGGGAGCTACTGCCTGGGTTGACGTGGTGCGCGTTCGAGGCGGCGCAGCGGCTGCCGGCGGGTGTGGGTCCGGCCGCCGGAACGGCTGAAGTCCCAGCTCGTGGCTAAGGCGGCGATCGCGGTCGACGGCGTGAGCATGGTTATTGCCGAGTTGATTTGTGATTGGTTCTCGATCGTGGTGCCTCCGGTGACCCGTGCGGTGACGAACCTCGGCCGTCTCCAGCCCGGTGCGAGAGTGAACCTGGAGCTGGACGTCGTCACCAGGCTGGTCGCGCGCCGCACGGGCGGCGCTGACCCCGGCCTTGCCCGGGTTGTTTCCGGGCTTCCGTGGGTCGGCCACCTAAGCGGCGTCCAGCAGGCCCGGGACGAGCCGGGATCTCGGAGTCCTTCGCGGTCTCCACGTGCCACGCGACCGGCAACCCCGTCGCGGTGCAGACGGCGTCGTGGATTTGTAGCCGTAATATCCGCCACCGGAGCGGGTGGAGATAGACGAGCGGTGGCCCCAGGAGGCATCCGGGTCGGAGAACCGCTTGCGCAGCGCCCCGCCGCGCGAGACGTACCGCTGCCCGTACGTCGACAGCACACTCAGGCCCAGCGGGCTGCGCTGGTTGCCTGTGAGTCGCCGTTCGTGCGTCGTTGGGCGCTGTTCGTGCACACATCCTTCCCACTGCCTGCGGCGGGAGGGATAGTCAGCTACAGGATAGTGAGCAACAGGATAGCCGCGAGGTAGCGGTGGAGGCACAGGCCCTGTGTGGCTCGGTGGGATCTCCCGGTTCGCTCAAATGATCGTCCGAAGGGAGACAGCTGTATGGCTATCGATTTCACGCTCAGCGCGGAGCAGAAGAAGCTTCAACTGGGCGCACGGGACTTTGCCGAGAATGTGCTTGCGCCGGTAGTACGTGACGCAGATGGGGAACGGGACCCATTGAAGGCGTTCCAGATGACGAAACCGGCGTACATCGAGTCGTACAAGCGAGGAATCGCCTTCTGTATGATTCCGAAGAAGTACGGTGGCGGCGGCCTCAGCAACGTCGATCTGATCTTGGCCGCAGAAGAGATCTGCGCCGTAGATCCCGGATTCGCCTGCACCGTTCTGGTCAACGGACTCGGCTTGTTGCCGGTCTGGTACTGGGGGACCGAGGAGCAGAAGAACAAGGTCCTGACTGCAGCCACCTCCGATCCGACCGGGGAGTGGATCGTCGGCTACGGCGCCAGTGAACCCGCGGGAACCCCGGGTGGCACCGCGAACTTCGATACCCCTCTCCCCTCTCCCGTCGGCATCGGCGTGACAGCCCGCCTCGACGGCGACTCCTATGTTGTCAACGGCCGTAAGTACTGGCCGTGCAACGTCGGTGGCTGGGACGCCAACGGGGCGAACACCAGCCTGTACGTCGTCCGAACCGACCCGGACAAGGGCGGCACCGAAGGGCTGGCCGCGCTCTTGGTTGACCGCGGGACGCCAGGGGTTACCTTCAAGACCATCGACACTTTCGGCCACCGCCTCACGCCGAACTCCGAGGTCATCTTCGAAAATGCCAGGGTGCCTGCAGAGAACCTCGTCGAAGGCACCCGGGGCAACGGCGACCTCCTCATCAACCGTAACTTTGCCTGGTCCGGACCGGTCGCGGGAATCGCCGCAGTCGGCGTCGCCCGAGCAGCCTACGAAGCGGCCCTCGCCTGGGCGAAGACCTACACTGCCGGTGGCCCACACCCGATCATCCACCATCAGCATGTCGGCTACGTCCTCGGCGACGTCGCCGCAAAGATCGAAGCCTGCCGCTACTTCTGCTGGAAGGCCGCCCACTACATCGACCAGCACGACTACCACGGCGAACTGATCGGAGCAATGAACAAGGTCTTCTGCACCGAAACCTTGTTTGACGCCGTCTACAAGTGCCTGCAGGTCGTGGGCGTCAACAGCGCCGACAAGAAGCACATGTTCGAGAAGTACCTGCGTGAAGCCGCCATTTTCCCGATATATGACGGCGGCAACTTCGGCATGCAGCGCCGGCGAGTCCATGGAGTCATCGCAAGTCCGGACTTCAACCCGCGGGCCATCATGGACGATGAGGCCGTCGATTTCACCAAGGAGATGGAGACCATCGACACGATCGCGGCGCCCACGCTGGTTAGCCCTTAGTACGGCCACCCCGCCAGTCCGGACACACCGCAGCGCTTGCCGGGCGAGGAGAAGATGGAGTTGTCGGCTCGTATTCTTCGCCCGCGACTGGAGATGGCACGCACTGTGACCTTCCCTGCGGTGTGCACGACCCGACTCAGGCCCGGATAGTGGAGGGCAGGCCACCCATCAGTCTCAAATGGAAGGAGGTTTGGAGATGTCCGATATTGGTTTGGGCCAGGCCCAGATGGTCGTCGACGCCGCGGTGAAGAAGTCGCAGGATATCGCCACGCTGATGAACGTCACGGTCGTTGACGCGGGAGGCAACCTTAAGGCGTTCGCCCGAATGGACGGAGCCTGGCTGGGAAGCATTGACATCTCCGCCAAGAAGGCCCGGACCGCCCGGTTCTTCGACATGGACTCCGGAGAGATCGGCAAGCTGTCCCAGCCGGGCGGCCCTCTCTACAACATCGAGGTCTCCAACGGGGGCCTGATCACCTTTCCCGGCGGCGTGCCATTGAGGAACGCCGGCGGAGAGGTCATCGGCGCGATCGGGGTTAGCGGCAGCACCGTCGACAATGACCACGCCGTCGCCACCGCTGGCGCGAACGCGCTGCCCTGAACCTGGACAGCCGTCACGCTTCGGACGGCAGGCGATGCGGCGCCTGTCGACCGACACGGCACCCGGCAACATGATCTCGCCTATTCGAATACGAACGTGCAAATGTGGCGGAACGAGCGGCAAAACTGAGTGTGATATCAGTCCGGTTGACGAAAATTGCTCCGTCAGGCAGGGCCGACGAGGACTCACTCTCTCTATGGCGGTAAGCACGCCGTACGTTCGTATTCGAACCAGAGCATGGAACAGCCACAGTGTCGCGAAACTATTAGGGCTAAGGGGCAACGAACAATGTCGCGAAATCGAGTAGTTGTCTACCAGGGGCCGGGGAAGGTCAGCGTCGAGGATACCGACTACCCTAGGCTGGAAGTTCCTGACGACGTGGTGAATGGGATGGGCATGAAGCGGAAGGCCCCGCACGCCGCCATTCTCAAGCTGGTCGCGACCAACATCTGTGGCAGCGACCAGCATATGGTGCGAGGCCGCACGACCGCGCCGATCGGTCAGACGCTCGGGCACGAGATCACCGGCGAAGTGGTAGAGGTCGGCAATGATGTCCTGTTCGTCAAGCAAGGCGACATCTGCAGTGCGCCGTTCAATATCGCGTGCGGACGTTGTCGCATGTGCAACGAAGGCAAGACAGGTGTCTGCCTGAATGTCAATCCAGCACGCCCCGGCGCGGCCTATGGCTACGTTGATATGGGCGGCTGGATTGGCGGGCAGGCCGAGTACGTCATGGTGCCATTCGCGGATTTCAACCTCCTTAAGTTCCCCGACCGCGACCAGGCCCTCGAGAAGATTCTCGACCTCACCATGCTCTCGGATATCTTCCCGACCGGCTACCACGGCGCCTACACCGCTGGGGTAACGACAGGCTCGAGTGTCTACATCGCCGGCGCTGGCCCCGTCGGTCTGGCGGCAGCTCATGCCGCGCAGTTGCTCGGCGCCTCCGTCGTCATCGTCGGGGACATGATCGAGTCCCGCCTCAACCAGGCCCGCAGCTTCGGCTGCGAGACAGTTGACCTGGCCCAGCCCGGAACGCTGCCCGAGCAGATCGAGCAGATTCTCGGCGAGCCTGAAGTCGACGCGGCGGTCGACGCCGTGGGTTTCGAGGCCCGCGGCCACGGCAAGGATGCGGCGGAGGCACCGGCGACCGTCCTGAACGACATCATGGGGGTTGCGCGCGTCGGCGCCGGGCTGGGTATCCCCGGCCTGTACGTGACCGGCGATCCGGGTGCCGTCGACGACGACGCCAAGATCGGTCAACTCGGTGTGCGCCTCGGCCTGGGGTGGGCGAAGTCCCACACATTCACCACCGGCCAGTGCCCGGTCAAGCGCTATAACCGCCAGCTGATGAATCTGATTCTGTCGGACAAGGCACAGATCGCTAAAGCCGTCAACGCCACGGTCCTCCGCCTCGACGACGCTCCGCGCGGCTACCGGGACTTCGACCAGGGCGCCCCGAGGAAGTACGTCCTCGACCCACACGCGATGACCGCCGGTACCGGGAGCTGATGCTGTCGGGTGGCCGCCGGTCCCACCGCCTGGGCCCCGGTGCTCGTCGCTGAGACCAGTTCGTGGGTGCTGGTCAGATCCCGGTGGCCGGGTTACGGATGACCGTATCTCGCGTCCCAGGGCTGCACGTTGTCGAGCCCAGCTCTGAAGCTCCCGCCATGGTGCTATACTGGTCTGGGTACAGTTGTCGGCATTGCGGCAGCCGTACAGGGGAGTAAGTCGTGAACGGCGTACAGGTTCGGAATGGCCCCGAAGCTGGATCGATCCGTCGATCAGCGCCTCTTGTGGGACGTCTGACTGAACACGGCCGCCAGACCATGGCAGCCTGGGAGCGTTTTGTATCTGGCGATGACGACGTGCATGGAGTTTCGGCTTCGGTGCTTCTCTCGTGGTACCGGTGCCGAGACGTTCATAAAGTTGACCCGTACCTGGTGAGCCCGCCCAGAGCCGCGGGGCGAAGCAGCCCATCGCTTGTGCACAACAGCGTCTTCGCTCAACTGGGCGGGATTGCCGCTTCAATCGTCGAACGAAGCGACAATTGCCTGGCAACGGTCACCGACGGGGACGGCCAGATCCTTGCCTCATGGGGAGCGGGTGCGGCCAGCCGAAGAGCAGCGGACAGCAACCTCGCGCCATTCTTTAGCTGGTCAGAGTCAACCACTGGAACGAATGGCATGGGTACAGCCCTTACGCAGCCTTGGCCGATGGCAGTTCGCGGGCCGGAGCACTGGTGCGAAGCACTGCACGGTTGGAATTGTTTGGGGGTGGGAATCTACGATGCGGTAACTCGAGACGCAGTGGCTGCACTCAACGTCTCCGCCTGGGAGAGCGAAGTCCCAATTTTGGCGAACGGACTGACGAGTGAGCTCCACATTGTCCACAAAGGGCTCCGTGAACGGGCCCGGCGGGATGCCACGGAAGTAGCCAGGGAATTCGTTGAGGCCACTCGGAATGCACACGGCGAGCTAATAGCCATTGATGCCGCAGGAAGCATTATTGCCGCGAACGAGGGAGCTCGAGTGCTTCTTGACGGACTACCGGCCGGTTTTGCACTAGATCCGGCTAAGCGCTGGCGAGCAGATTGCTCAGGATTGCGAGAGGTTGCGAGAAAATCAGTGCAGCGTGCTCAGGGTGAGCCACAGTGGGTGGGTTCGGCAGAGCTCGGATTTCTTCTAGGTGGCAACGATCAGATCTTTGAAATTAGGCCGGTTGCCTCACCGGATGGCGTGATCGGCCTCATTCTTTCTGGCGAGAGCTCTTCCGGCGGGGAGAGAATAAATACTGAAGCCAGGACGCCTGTCACTCCCGAACTACCCAGTCGAATTGTAGGTATGCGCGACGGTTGCACACTACTCTTGTCGCCGAGCGAGATCCGGTATGCGGAGGCCCGCCGTCACGATGTCTGGCTGGCTACAGATCAGGGGCGTCTGCGTGCGGCAACCCGTGGGCTGGACAACGTGGAGCGAGAGCTGTCCCAGTTTGGCTTTGTGCGAATCCATAGGAGCTATGTCGTCAATATCAGGCGAATCTGTGAAATTGGCCATCATGGCAAGGGGGTCTTGACACTGAGCACACACCCCCAGAAGCAAGAGGCAATTCCCGTGTCGCGGCGCTACGCGGTCAAGCTGAGGCAGCTCCTCGGACTGTAACCACTACGGCTTTCCGCTGTTGGTGTGTCGTGCGGTGCTCCGCATGACGTTGGGTCGGCAGCCCGACGGCGGGCCTACACTCCGGCACCCGGGTTTGTCCGTGGCAGGCTGTGCGAGATTCTTTGAGGGGTTCGAACATAGTCGCGTTAGCAGTTCGATATCCCGGCCCGCGGTGGCCGCCCGCGCAGCTGCGGAGCAGTTCGGCGTCCTCGTCGCTGGATGCTTTGGGGTCGTCGGGTGTAGGCGGCGGCCTGCTCGACCACGCGGTCATAGCGCGCCCGGCGCTGATGTCCCGCCGCCAGCATGTGGCCGGTGCAAGGTGCCGTCCACCGGTTGGCGGGCCTGAGGACGCCCAGAACTGGCCGATCTGGCCGCTCACGCCACGAACTATTAGGGGCTCGCAGTCTGCACAAATCGGCGATCTGTCACTGTCCGAGTACTTAAGCCAACGTTGCTGTGCTCACTCTATGTAGCGGACAGCTTATGCGCCCGGTCAGCGAAGGTGGCGCGACGTTGGTGCCAGACTGAAGCCGGGCCGTGTCGCCGCTGACGGTGGTCCGGTGCTCGTCGCGGAGCGCAGATGGCGTCCATGCGTTGCTGTCGCTTGCCAGCGGCGTCGGCGGAAGGGCCAGCACGCGCTGCCTCTGCGTACGGCATGGCATGGGCACTTCGGCACGGACGCGGCCATGCGTGGGGCGCGATGAGCGGTGGTGGTCGAATGGGTACTCGATCAGGCGTTGACCGGTGGGCTGGCTAGTCATCGGGAGATCATTCCGGGGGCACTTTGAGGGGCAGAATGCCGCTGGGGAGGGCTGGTGTGAGCCTGTCTCCGCTGTTGTGAGCTGGCGTTTGGCCTGTTCGGGCCGCATACGGCCTGGTCAGGGAACTTGCTGGTGTTTCATGGCATGCAAGAGGTCTGGGGTTCGAATCCCCATAGCTCCACCAGGTCACGCGCGTATTTCGAACGCTGTACCGGTGACCGGCCCTGCCCCTGAGGGGCGCCTGAGGGGTAGTTCTGCGGTCAGCGCGATCGCCGTCGGCTTGCTGACCTGCGGGGGAGCCGGGGACGGCCCGGCTCTCAGCGTCATGTCGCCATTGATGATGTGCAAGAGGTCACGAGGTGGGGCACCGCAGGCCAGCCGCCTGGTGGCAGGCTCTGAGCACGGCAAGGAAGATCGACGGCCTAAATTAAAAGATCCTTCGGTAATTGAGTGAGCGTGGCTCATAGAGAAAGACCGGTGTGGGCCAGGAAGGCGAAGCACAGCTGGGAGCTGGAGCTCACCCGCTTCAGGCCTGTCTCGGCGGCGGTGCGGGCCTGGCCGAGGGTATCCGGGCAGAGGTTGGCTAGTTCGACGGCCTTGACGTTGCACCAGACCATCTCAGTTGGCTTGTCACAGTGCAGGGATTGTTGGACAACGGGGTGTGAGCGGAGCGATTATCAGCAGTGAGGGCCTGCTTCGGCTGGCCGAGCTGGTCGAGTGGCTGCGGACGCGCGACCTGGATGAAGGCGGCGCGTCATGGACGAGTCCGACGACGGGGTATCCCCCCCCAGACCCTGACAAGGACTGCGGCAGGGACGCTGTGGAGCGTGCTGCCGGAGCCGAGCCGACAGGACGTGCTTCGGACCCTGAGCATGCTCGTGGACCGGGCGATGACCTCGGGCGAGGCAGCGCTCAGCAGCGCCCGGACGCGGAGCGGGGGTGAGTGCGGTGCTGTTGCGTGAGCGCGAGGACGGGAAGATCCAAGGCCGGCATCGTGATCGTCTCGCGGTCGTGTACGTCCGGCAGAGTTCGCGCCAGCAGGTCTTGGACCATGGCGAGTCGACGCGGCTGCAGTACGGGCTGGTCGAGCGGGCGGTGGCGCTGGGCTGGGCGTCGTCCCGGGTGATGGTGATCGACGAGGACCTGGGCCGTTCGGCGGCGAACGCCGCCGAACGGCCGGGGTTCGCGCGCCTGGTCACTGAGATCACGATGGGGCATGTCGGGCTGGTACTGGGCATCGAGATGTCGCGACTGGCCCGGGCGGGGCATGACTGGCATCAGCTGATCGAGTTGTGCTCCCTGTCCGGGGCGTTGCTGGCCGACACCGACGGTGTCTACGATCCGAACTGGTACAACGACCGGCTCCTGCTCGGGCTCAAGGGCACGCTCAGCGAGGTCGAGCTTCACTTGATCAAACAGCGGATGGCCTCCGGGCGCCTGGCCAAGGCCGGCCGCGGGGAGCTGGCGTTCCCGCTGCCGGCCGGGTATGTCCGCCGTCCCTCCGGCGAGGTCGCCCTGGATCCGGATGAGCAGGTGCGCAATGTGGTGCGGTTAGTATTCCATCTCTTCGAGCAGCTGCAGACGGTCCACGCGGTGCTGCGGTTCCTCGTCGAGCACCAGGTGCAGATCGGGATGCGCGAGAGGTCCGGCCCGGGCAAAGGCGAGCTGGTCTGGCGGGCCCCGCACCAGCAAGGACTTCTCAACATGCTGCGGAACCCGGCGTATGCCGGGATCTACGCCTACGGACGCAGCCGCACCGATCCGGGCCGCCGCCTGCCGGGGCAGGTGCACTCCGGGCGGGTGCGCGCGATCGAGGCCGGGGCTGGCTGGTACGCATCCCCGACGCGCTGCCGGCGTATATCAGCATCGAGCAGTACGAGCGCAACCTCGCGCGGATGGCCGCCAACCGGGCCCGGGCGGTGAGCGTCGGGGCGCCGCGCCAGGGCCCGGCGCTGCTGGCCGGGCTGGTGGCCTGCGGGATCTGCGGCCATCGTATGCAGGTGAGCTACGAGGCCGGCGGACGCGGCCAGCTGCACCGCTACTCCTGCCAGCGCCGCCACCATACCTATGGCGAACCGCGCTGCCAGCAGATGGCCGGGCCCTTCCTCGACGAGCACGTCGTCGCCCAGCTCCTTTCCGCGCTGGCCCCGGCCGCGCTGGAGCTCTCCATCCGGGCGGCCGGGCAAGTCCAGGCCCACCGGGCGCAGGTCGAACGGATCTGGCGCCAGCGCCTGGAACGCGCCGCATTCGCCTGCGACCGGGCCCGGCGCCAGTACCAGCTGGCCGAGCCGGAAAACCGCCTGGTCGCCCGGCAGCTGGAGAGCGACTGGGAAGACGCGCTGGCCGCACACCGGCACCTGGCCGAGGACTACGAACGGTTCACGCAGGATCGCCCGGCCCAGCTCAGCCCGGCGCAGCTGGCCGCAATCCGCGCGCTGGCCCAGGACATCCCGGCGCTATGGGCCGCTGCGACGACCACCGACGCCGACCGCAAGAAGCTGCTGCGCGCCGTGATCGAGCAGGTCCAGGTCACCGCCGACGGGACGAGCGAGAAGGTACAGGCCACGGTGACCTGGGCCGGGGGCACCCAGACCCACGCCGACCTGGTACGACCGGTCGCCCGCCTCGATCAGCTCTCCTACTATCCGCTGCTGACCGGGCGGATCAGGACCCTGGCAGGCCAGGGGCTGACGGTCGCGCAGATCGCCGACCGGCTGGCCGCCGAAGGACTGCGCACGCCCCGCCTGCACGAGCGCTTCCACCCCGGCGAAATCGAGCACCTGATCCGCCGGCTCGGCATCCGACCGGGCCTGGACGCCGACCGGCACACCGGTCACGGGCATCTGAGACCGGACGAATGGTGGCTGGCGACCCTCGCCCGTGAGATCGGGATGCCGGTGCCGACACTGTTCACCTGGCTGCGACGCGGCTGGATCACCGGACGACAGGACACCCGCCCGCCCTGCCGCTGGATCATCACCGCGAACCAGGCCGAGGTCACACGCCTCCGGGCCCTTCACCAGCTTCCGGCCGGCTACCACAACCGGCGCCGCTGGCTGGATGAGACACCACCAGACCAAAGCCCGTAAGGAAACGATGAAAAGGAGGCCGCGACTCATGCCGAAGCCCTACGAAGCTCGTATTGAGGAAACGTCATCTCGACCGGGTTGAGGTCGTGGGCGTAGCCGGGCAGCCGCTCACGGTGAGCCAGTCGTGCTGGCTGGTGATCCAGGCCTTCATGGCGGTGGAGCGGTGTGCGGGCAGGCCGTCCCAGATCAGGGTGAGGCTGGCGTCGGCGAAGTGCTCGTGCAGGTCTTGCAGGAAGCCGGTCAGCGACTCGGTGTTGTAGGAGCCCTCCTTGATCTGGAACATCAAGGCCGCCTGGCTGGCGTCGCTCTGGTAGGCCAGCGCCCCGGCCATCGACAGCCGCTTCCAGTTGAACCGGTGGCGCAGCACGGGGGTCTTTCCCCGGGGCGCCCAGGTGGCCCGCACCGGCGGGAGCAGGGAAAACCCGCTTTCGTCTTGGAACATTAACCAGGCGCCGCGGCGCCGGGCGCTTTTTTTATCCGTGGCCAGTCCTGTTTCACCCAGGCGGCGATCGCCTCCTCGTTGCGCTCCACGGCCCGGCGCGCCGGCCGCTGCCTGCTCCAGCCCAGCCGCTCCCGCAAGATCACCCAGGTCTGGGCCTGCGAGTACCGCACCCCGCTCACCCGCTCGATCACCTCGGCGACCCGGGCCAGCGTCCACATCTCGGTCGCGAACCCGTTCGCCTGCGGCCCCTCCAGCAGCGCCGCCTCCACCTGCGCAAGCTGACCATCGTCCAGCTTGCGCCGCCGCCCCGCCCGCCCGGCCCCAGCCATCCCGGCGCGGCCGTGCTCCTGCCAGGCCCGGTACCACCGCGACGCCGTCTGCGCCGACACCCCCAGCTCGGTGACCACATCCACCTGCCGCTTACCCCGGCCAAACATCGCCGCCGCCCGCATGCGCCGCGCCCGCAACGCCTCGAAATCACGCCGCGGCCGGACCCGGTAAGCGCGGCGCGCTTGCTTGCTCTGCCCGGCTGATCCGGTAACTGCTGGCACGCCACCATTGTCCTACCTGAACAGGCAGCAACCCCAGGCAGTGACTCACCATATTCCCGAAAGATCTTTAAGTCCGCGCCTGCCAGGCAGCGTTGCCCCGGGCCTCGGGCGGCTGCCCGGTCACCCACCCGATCGGGCGCGTGATCCGCAGAGCAGATCCCGGCAGCTACGGCAAGATCGTGGAGTCGCTCACCGGCTCCGCGGGGGAACGGATCTGGCGGGTTCCGCAGCAGCGAAGGTTGGACAATGGGTCCCATGCCAGG
>Ga0137384_10003992_pt1 | contig 11795 bp, 12 predicted proteins | sample SagtaG_2_FD_104922 | JGI IMG/M metagenome (GOLD analysis project Ga0137384, IMG submission 104922) | Vadose zone soil microbial communities from Sagehorn Ranch, Mendocino, California, USA - Sage2_R_60_16 metaG | ecosystem: Environmental > Terrestrial > Soil > Vadose zone | place: USA...
AGAAAAGCTTGCCCTTGATGATCGGGCCACCGATGCTCCCGCCGAAATCGTTGTAGTTGTAGGGATTTTGGCGCAGCGTGGGGTCGGCAAAGAAATCCCTGGCGTCCCAGTTCTCATTGCGATTGTAAAGATAAGCCGAACCATGGAATTGATTCGTTCCCGACTTGCTGACTTGAATTACGATCAGGCCGCCGGCCTTGCCGTATTCAGCAGACATGCTGTTCTGCTCGATACGGAATTCCTGGATGGCTTCTACGCTTGGCGTTACGGATGGACCGCCAAACACTGTTGCAGTAACGGCGACGCCGTCCAGGACATTGTCATCCGTACGCGGGCGGCTGCCGCTGACACGTACGTTACCTTCATTTAGGCAGGCGCCTAGCGAACTTCCACCAGTCCCGTTGGTGCATCCTGTCTGCTGCGATACTCCTGGTGCCAGCGAAAGAAGATTATAGGGGCTACGACCGTTGGCATTGGCTCCCCCACCTTCGATCGGGAGGTTTTGCAACATGCTAGTATCCACAGTTTGGCCGAGATCAGCTTGCTGGGTCTGCAAAAGGGCCGCGTTGGCCGCAGTGACATTCACAATCTCAGTTGACTGGCCGACAGCCAGCGACAAATCCGCTTTGGCGGTTGCGCCCACCTGGAGGACGATATTTTCGACTACGGATTTCTTAAAATTCGATGCTTGAGCTTCTACGCGATAGGTGCCGACGATCAAATTATTGGCGACATACACGCCCGCGCCGTTCGTTTTTGAAGCGACAGTGACGTTTGTATCTATGTTCGTCACTTTTACGGCCGCATTCGGAACCACGGCCCCGCTGGGATCGGTAACCGTCCCGGTGATGGTTCCATAAAATTGTTGCGCCAACATTCTGGGCGCATGAAGGACGAGAACAAAAAAGACGAGAATTGCGAATGCAGCTGCTTGCGTCCGCCTCACAATGACCTCCTGAAGAGATAGTGTCTCTGCAATTTGACCGAGCTGGTTTTGCCCAGTCAGTCGGACTGAATGAACTCTCCTCTGCGCCAGGAACGGCGACGATCTGATTTGCATTCCTACGGGTCGCGTGTGCGGCAGAGTTGAGAATACGTTTACTCGCAAATGTAAATACCACGACCGCCGAGATTTTGAACCTCCTATTCCCAGTTTGTCAAGATATTTTTAACCTGCAAGCCAAGATGCTCATATGAAAATACTTGTAATCAACTAAAGTGGCTCTATGGCAGCCTAGGACTTCGTCTCAAAGGGCCGGGGAATATTCAGTAAACGCTTTTTTGATCCACTTGGAGCCGCGGTTTGCTACTTTCGCGTCAACCAAAGGTGAGGTAGCCAACATTGTTATGGAATCATGACGGCGCAGGGATCGGAAGGGGGATGACACAAGTCACAACACAGACCTCGTGATTGTTCACAGCAAAAATTTGAAAATCCTGCCCGAATCGCCCAGTTCCCGGTTTCTACGCAAACGCGAAAGTCGATTTAATGACCTTCTTCCGCTTTCGACTTCTCCAGCGTGATGTCGTGCTTGGCTTGGCATTCCGCCGACGGATCGTATGCAGCGACGCCCTCGAACTCATCCTTCGAAGCGCGGAACTCAAGCGGAGGCCGGTGCACTCGGGCGGGAAGTCCGGTGAACTTCACCTTCCCTTCCGAGTTGGTCCCTGCTTCGAGATCGAGCCTGCGAATTCCACCAAAGCCATAGGCGATGTGTACCTTGATTGTGGCCGCGTAAACTGGTTTGCTGTCAGCGCCTATGACACTAAGTTCGACGGAACAGGGACCGGCTCCGCCATCCATGACGGGGATCTTTTCGTTGTGTGATTGCCCTTGAGCCGAGAGAAGAGCGACTGCGACGAGAATGAAGCATGGACCATGAAGCATCCTGTTCATATCCGCACATTATACGAGCACGGAAAAATAATCGATCTGAGGCCAGCAAGCGCACCACGATGAAGGAGTTTGATTGTGAGCCGCTATCGACTTACGCCAACTATCCCGCCGCCGGGATTGCAGATATTTCAGGAGGCCGAAGAAGATGGCTATGGCGACGACGCGGCAGACGGAGCAGGTCGCTCCCAAATGGTTCCCGCATCCAAATCAAGAAATGCGGGAACCAATTGTTGAATCAGGTCACCGCATTGCCAATTCTCTTGTGCGCTTGACTTCATCCAGCTTCTTTCGCGGTGCCGGACTCAGCAGCTCGGCAATATTGGCTTGCAACCGCCAGTTGGCAGCAATCAGTTTGGTGAGCAGGCGCGCCTGGGCATCTGCTAGCGACTGAACTTTCTGGTCATTCGGCTGGCCATTCTGGTGCTCCAGCAGATCACGCCGCGTCTTCCATTCCTGCGGCTTGTACTTCGAGCCTCCAGGCGGATTGATGTTTCGTCGATGTTTACCACCATGTCGAGCCACGCCGGAATATTGGCGACGATCGTTGCCAGATGACCGAGCGGCATCGATTTCTCATGCCGCTTCCAGTCGTTCTTCCCTTCTGGCACGCTTCCAGGGCCTCGCGGATCCCAACCGCCTCGCGGTCAAGTTCAGCCAGCAACTGCTCGGTGATCTGGTGCACTCTCCCTCCCGCGGATTTTAGATGCACCGTGCTCGAAGACGGCGCCCCCTGCGATCCCCTTCTGACAAATGGTTCATCCCGGTAAAACGGATAGGCCGGAGACTCATATCCAAGTCCAAGCGGTGGGCATACGGCAAAAACAGAACACAAACAGTCAATGGAGGGAGGTTGCGCTATCTAGGCGAGACTTCCTATCTCGGCTCCACCGATCAGGCGCACCGATGGCGGTCTGCACGTATCGCAACGCGAAGTCTTGCTCCACTCAGATCACAGGTTTCCAACCGCAGCGCGATCTACTTCACCAACGCGGCTCGCGAGGCTGGCGTGCGTGACCGCGGTAGTCGCCGCCGCGTCCACCTCCACCGCCCGAGCGTCCGCCTTTGAAGCCGCCGCGATCGGTCTTGGGACGCGCCTCATTAATATTCAATGTGCGGCCGCCCAATTGCGTACCATTCAGGGCGGCAATGGCTTTCTCCGCCTCAGCGGAGTCCGTCATTTCAACAAATGCGAATCCGCGTGAACGCCCGGTGTCGCGCTCGGTAACGATGCTGACCTGCTCAATGGCGCCATGCGGTTCAAACAGCGAACGCAATTCTGCCTCAGTGGTGCTGTGCGGGATATTGCCAACAAAAAGCTTCTTCATACTGTCCTCGTTGTAACCTCGTTGTGACAAAGATAAATTCGAACCGTTTGGAGCTCAGCCGAAACGGGCATCCCGCAAGGCCGCGCGTGCGTGTTGTTATCTGAGGATCGAGCGGCTTGGTGAAGCGGCTAGTTTCTCAATCGCGCAGGCGAGTTTAAAGCGGAAATGATTATAGCTGGTTGTCTCGCAGGGTGGGGAAATACTTGCCAATGCCGAATTTGGCGCCATTCGAACCAAGCACCCGCATTACCACAGTTCTCCAAGTCTGCCGGGCTGGACGCTCGATTTCTGCACAGATTCAGCGGATTTCTGCTATGCTATAAATGCGTTTGATTAGAATCGGTTGTGGAGCAGCTTCTTGCAATCAGCTAGTACTGCCCTTAGTACCTCCGAATCCCTTCCAGCGTAATTAATTGAAAAGGAACACGAATAACAACATGGCAGAACAAGGAACAGTAAAGTGGTTTAACGACGCCAAAGGCTATGGCTTTATCAGCCGGCAGAGTGGCGAAGATGTTTTTGTGCACTTCTCGGCGATCCAGGCGGGCGGCTTCAAGAGTCTGCAGGAAGGCCAGAGTGTGGAGTTCGAGGTAACCAAAGGGCCAAAGGGATGGCAAGCTGAGAACGTTCGGTCGCTTTAAGGCGGCTGGAAAAGAACTCAGAATCGTGATGTAGAAAGACGGCGCGGCTTTTGGCCGCGCCGATCTTGAATCTAATTGTCGAGTACGACAACGCAGCATCCCGAATACATGAAAATGCGCTACACGGAGCCCATCTGACACACCAAGAAGCCAAAACTTGCTACGCTATCATTCGGCATAACGTCCGCACTTACGAGTCCGCCGGAGTGGTTGAAGTCACCAAGGGCAGGCAGAACGCCGCGGCTGCTGTGCGGCTGTTCGAAGAGGGCCAGAGTTCAGAAGACCGGCATGAAGGCTGGCGGTATTTTTTGGAAGAAACCGTACTCAAGCCAGGAATGGACCCTGAGCAAGCCACTCACCAGCGACAAACGGATTTAGAAAATCGAGAATCCATAGCTCTAGATCACGTGAATTCCGCGCCCGCACGCCGATATTAGTAGCCGCACTTTTCCCTGAAATCCTTTCGCATTGGACAACGCCGCCGGGTGAGGCCTTCCGCTGTTTCTATTCGGAAGATAGCCATGCGAGAGCGCGCGCCTCTGTATTTCGGCGAGTGGCGGCAGGCTACCTGATGACGGGGAACGACGAATCAACCTGTTTTCGCGGGTGCCCCGTCCTAGTCTTTTCCGATTTTGGAAAGACAGGGCGGCGGGAGTTTTCGTCGGGTGCAATTCCCCGCCCTGTCTCTCCAAGTACAGGAGAGACAAGGACGGGGCACCCTTCTCTCATATCAAGCGCTTGCCTTATCACTCAGCGGCAGCGTCTCGGCATTTGCCGCGTCCAGTTCCAACTGCTCTTGCCCGCTCAGGACGCTGACCCGCCCACGATAGGTCTTCAGATGAGTAGAGGCTTTGTCGAAGGCTTCCTGCGCCTTGTCCAAACTCTTGCCAACATTTTCGAACTGGTTCTGGAAGTGATCGAATGACTTCTGCGCCTTGGCCAGTTCCTGGCGGCTCTTCTCGAAGCGGCTGGCAACTTCATACCATTTGTGCACCAGTGCGATGGTCTGCAAGGTCATCAGCAACGTGTTCGGAGAAACCGGAAAAACATGCTGCTGATTCAGCCAGTCGGCAAGCTCTCGATTGCGGACGGCTTCCATGTAGAGCGTTTCGCTGGGCAGATACATCAACGCAATTTCCGTAGTTCCGTGCTCCGGTTGGATGTAGGCCTTGATCCGTTTTGCCTCGGCCTTCATCACTCGCACGAATTCGTGCCGGGCCTCTTCCAGTTGCTCTTCTGTGCTGTTTTCAAAAAATGCCAGCACTTGTTCGCGGGGGAATTTCGCGTCAATCGGCAGGCGGCGATCGGGGAAACTGATCATCGCGTCCACGCGTCCGCCGCCGTTCACCGCACATTGCATCTCGAACATGTTTGCTGGAAGGAAGTCAGAGAGCAATCGTTCGAGGCTGGCTTCGCCAAATTGGCCACGCAGGTGTGGCAGCTTCAACAAATTGTTCAGGTCATTGATCGAATGCCCGATCGCGCCGACTTCGCGCAACTGCTCCTCCGCAGCTTTCAAGTGCTGCTGCACTTTTTCGAACTGGGCAAAGCCTTCCTTGAGGTTCTGGTCGAGCTTGTTTTGCACTTGCTCGGTGATAGCCAGGAGCTTGGCATCCACTCGCTCGCGGATGGATTCCAGACTCTCCGCCGTCTGTTGATTGAGCCGGTCAAACTCGGACTTCAGGGCCGAAGTTGTCAATGCCAAGGAACCGGTCAATTCCGTCCGGGTCTCGCCCAGTCTTTCGGCCTGCTCCCGGCGTCCAGCCTTCATCTGCTCTTCGACCGTTGCCCGAATCCCCAAAAAGCCATCCTCAAGGCGGTCGGCCACCTGCTGCCGGAGGTCGCCCTTGGTCTGCTCCAGGCGGGAGGCCATGTCCGCGGTGGCGGCGGAAAACTGGTGGGTCAGGGTCTTCTGCAGCCCATCGGACTGCTGTACAAGTCTTTCAATTGCACCAGCTTGCGAAGAGCCCGACCGTAGGTACATCACCAGCCATAGCAGTAGGACCAGGTTAATGATGATAAGTAGACCAAAAAGGAACGGGAGAGAGGCCACTCGGTAATGTCTCCGGTGTAATCGTGCTGAACCGGATTCTAGAAGGTATTCTTCCCCAGGCAAAGCAGTTTTCTCGCTGGGCATCTAGAACGTAGGCAAGAAAGCATGTTCTGGGCCCTAATCACGTCGATTTCCCTCCATCTGGCCGCCGGGGTAGCTCCGTCTAAACCTGTCGCAGCCGCGGACATAGCTCCGAAGAGCTCCTGGCAGCAAGTTTCGCCTTACGACGGCCAATCGTATGACGCTGAAGCCGAGCGCCAACTTCTGGAGATGGCCAATGCTGATCGTGTTCATGCCGGTTTGCCGCCGCTCAGGATGGATGACGGGCTTGTCCGGGCAGCCCGGGCGCATGCGGCGGAAATGGCGTCCCAAAACCAGCTTTCACACCAGTTTTCCGGAGAGCCCTCCCTTACCCAGCGAATCGCCACGAGCTCAACCCTTCACTTGAATCGTGCGGGAGAGAACGTCGCGATAGCAGAAAACGCCGGCGAGGCCGATGACGCGCTCATGGCCTCTCCACCACACCGCGACAACTTGCTCAGTCCGAACTTCAACGTTGCCGGATTCGGAGTCTTCCGCAGCGGCAATAGGCTTTACGTGGCGCAGGATTTCGGGTCGGTCTTGCCCTCTTACTCAGTGCAGCAGGCGCAGGAGTTGGTCGCAGCCAGTGTGGAACAGTTGCGCGCCCAGACTAACCTGCCGCGACTGGAACGGGTAACCAGCAACAATGCCCAATCGAGCGCATGTGCCATGGCCCACGCAGATTCACTTACTGCCGCAGCCCCTCCGGCGGGGGCGTATATGCTGCGCTACACCAGCATGCTGCCTGAGACCCTTCCCGCGAATATTTCCAAAGTGATCTCGCAGCGTGGTTTGCACGCTTACTCCGCGGGGACCTGCTATGCCCGGACGCCGAAGTATCTGAATGGCGCGTACTGGGTGGTGCTGATTTTCTACCAATAACTTCCTGCTTTTCCCTCTGTGCTCCTCTGTGCCCTCTGTGGTTCAAGGCTTTTGAACCACGGAGGGCATAGAGGAAGCCCAAACCGCACATTCTTGCCGACCTGACCGAATGCCTGCTTAAATGATTACATGCCTGAGACCGGTCACATCCGCGTGGGTACGGCTGGATGGTCGTACAAAGACTGGGAGGGCGTCTTCTACCCGCCCGGCATGTCGCGGCGCAAGCAGCATCCGCTGGAACTGGTGGCTCGCTGCTTCGATGTAGTCGAAATCAACACTTCGTTTTACGGACACATCAAGCCCGAGCTGGCAAAACTCTGGGCCCGCATTGCATCCGGCGCTAATCCCGGTTTTCTTTTCACCGCCAAGCTGCATCGGTCTTTTACCCACTCACTACTATCCGCTATAGAGCCGACTTCCGCTGCTTCGATCCGTCCCAATGATGAAGATGAGAGATTGGCGCGAGAAGGTCTGGAAGCTCTGGCGGCAACCGGAAAATTCGGCGCTCTGCTGATTCAGTTCCCTGTTTCGTTCAAGAACACTGCACTAAACCGCGAATACCTGGAAACTTTGTTGCGGCAGTTCATCGAATTTCCGCGGGCCGTCGAAGTACGCCATTCCACCTGGAACAATCCGGAGACGATCTCCTACTTCTCGGAGAGGAACGTCAGCTTTTGCAATATTGACCAGCCGCAGATTGGCCGCTCACTCGAGCCGACCACCCATGTTACTTCGGCCATCGGTTACGTGCGGCTCCACGGACGGAACTATGATCAGTGGTTCGAAGCGGAAAAATCCTCTGACCGCTACAACTATCTCTACAACGCGAGTGAATTGGTGGGATGGAAAGAGCGCATAGAAGACATAGCGCAGAAGGCAAAGATGACGTTCGTCATCACCAACAATCACTTCGAAGCCAAAGCAGGCGTCAACGCCCTGCAGCTCAAACACATGCTGACCGGACGCCGTGCACAAGCTCCCGAGCCGCTGTTGCAGCACTATCCGGAGCTAAAGAACATCGCCGACCCTCTGGGCGCAGCGTCGCACGGGGAGAACCTGCCCCTCTTAGCCTAAATGCAACAAACTACCAGAAACACTGCATTGACAACCGAATCCTTCAAGAATAACGTTTCGCCTGCTAAGCAGCAGCTGTGAGTTTCAACCCACCGGTGTGAATTTAATTTCTGCGGAGGTGAATTCGGTGATCCGACACATTAATCCAATTACCCGCGTTATCCTTCTTTCCGTATTAGGCGTTCTTTTTTCGGCGCTTCCGAAATCGGCCGCCGCGCAATGTGGGACCACGCCTGCAACCGGCTCCATCACATGGACCACAAACTGGTGCGACGAATTCAACGGCGCTGCGAACAGCCCGATTAGTTCCACGAATTGGACGTATGACACCGGCGGAGGCGGATTCGGCAATAACGAACTTGAAACTTATTGTGCGCCGACTTCAAACACTTCGCCATGCAGCTCAAGTTCGCCCAACGCATACATAGACGGCAGCGGTCATCTCGCCATCCAGGTTCGGCTCGTCGGAACTACCTATACTTCGGCGCGTCTCAAGACCCAAGGCTTGCAAAGCTTCCACTCAGGTCGGATTGAAGCCAGCATTCAGATGCCATCGCACGCAGGATTGTGGCCCGCGTTCTGGAATCTAGGCTCGCAAACTGGCGTCCGGTGGCCGACCGTCGGCGAATCGGACGTCATGGAAAACTGGCCTACTACATCGAACATCCCGGGACCGGGTGCGACAGGAAATTGCTCAACCATTCATACCAAGGTCACTGGCGGATCGGGAAAGGGCAAGTGCTTCACGCTTCCGAACGGCGGCCGGGTCGATACCGCGTTCCACGTTTATGGCGAGATTTGGTCAGCCAACATGATTCAGTTTTATGTGGATGATCCGACGCAGCCTTTTTTCGTGGTCACCGCGTCGGACTTGCCTTCGGGTGACGTCTGGCCGTTCAGCAGCTCTGCCGATGCGTTCTTCCTAATCACGAATGTGGCGGTGGGCGGAACGCTTGGTGCCCCAACCGATTCTCTAACCGGAAGCCAGCCGCCAATGCTACTGGATTATGTGCGCCAATATCTGCCTTCGTCGGTGCCCCCACCGCAGATGACAGCTGGGAACATCACCGTCACGGCGGGCGCGACTAGCGGCAATACAACAACCCTCGACGTGCTTGGCACGAACGGCTCAGGCCGGGTTACATTTTCATGCAGCACAAACGCGCCGAAGGCCAGCTGTGGAGTTACGTCGAGCGACCCGGTCAACAATCACACCGTTGATTTCAGCAGTTCGAGCTCTGCCACCGCTACTGTGACGGTTACAACTACCGCAAACACCCAGCACGGCGGTCATTCTGGAACGACTCCGGGCAGCTACACGGTGACCGTAAACGCCTTCACGGAGAGCAGCTCGGATGCGACCAAGCCGTCAGCGATGACGAGTTTCAACTTGACGGTGAATTGATTTGCCATGAAATAGGAACACGGGGACAGCCAAGGGCGGCCGTCCCTTTGTGCCGTTGTTGTTGACAAAGCAGCAACTCTGCAATATTTTCGTCGCACATGCAACTACTATTTGCGATGTTTGTCCTGTTATTGCTGTTCCCCTCCACATCTGCTTTCGGCGCTGCGTGCGGAACAACACCGATGACCGGCGCAATCAGCTGGACAACGCAATGGTGCGACGAATTCAACGGCGCGCTGAATAGTCCGATTGATAGCATGAACTGGACTTTCGATACCGGCAGCAGTGGCTTCGGCAACAGCGAACTTGAGACTTACTGCGATCCCTCCTCGAACGTTATGCCCTGTAGCACCAGCTCGCCGAACGCATTCATTGACGGCAGCGGCCATCTCGCGATTCAGGTTCGATCGGTGGCAAGCACTTGGACTTCAGCTCGCTTAAAGGCGGCAAGCTTGAAAAGTTTCAACTCCGGCCGAATCGAAGCCAGCATTCAAATTCCCTCTCACGCTGGATTGTGGCCGGCCTTCTGGATGCTGGGTTCGCAGCCCGGAGTTTCGTGGCCGACCGTCGGCGAGTCTGACATCATGGAGAACTGGCCCACCACTTCGAACATCTCCGGCCCGGGCGTAACCGGAAATTGTTCAACCATTCACACCCAAGTCACCGCCGGCAGTGGCAAGGGCAAGTGCTTTACCTTCCCAAGTGGTCAGCAAGTGGACATGGCATTCCACCTATGGCCAAATCTGGTCTGCCAACATGATTCAGTATTACATTGATGATCCCACGCAGCCGTTTTTTGTCGTGACCGCATCCGACCTACCCGCGGGAGACACGTGGCCCTTCAGCAGTTCGGCGAATCCGTTCTTTCTCATTATGAATATGGCGGTCGGCGGAACGCTCGTTGCCCCGACGGATTCCACCACCGGCAGTCAGGCGCCGATGCTGGTTGATTACGTACGGCAATATGTTCCTTCGGCTGTGTCGCCGCCATCGCTCACGCCGAACGGCAACATCACCATCAAGGCCGGCGCCACCACCGGCAACACAACCACGATCGACATGCTGGGAACCTTAGGAACAGAACGCGTGACTTTTAGTTGCACGACGAACGCTCCGAAAGCGAGTTGTGTGGTCACGTCGAATGATCCGATAAACAATCACACGGTTGACTTCAGTAGCTCAGGTGCCGCCAGCCCAACTGTAACGGTAACGACAACCGCAAACACGTCAGCGGCCGGGATTTCGTCCCTGACCTGGATGGGCCTTGGCAGCGGCGGCGTTCTTGTTCTGTCGCTCTGGAGCCTCAAGCGGCACGCACGAGACATCAGACTCGGCATCGGAATAGCAAGCCTGGTCCTGGCAATCGTGATCCCCCGCTTGCGGAGGTGGTTATAGCAGCGGTGGAGGAGGCGGCGGAGGCTACAACGGGACCGCTCCGGGCGGTTACACCGTCACAGTGAATGCCTTCACCGTAAGCAGTTCCGATGCATCTGTCCCCGATGCCAAGACCACGTTCAGCTTGACGGTGAATTGATCGGCGTTTCCTAGACAGCAGCAGTCCGTTTCTTGCTCTTCTTCGCCAGCCGTCGCCGGCGTGACAGTTCTTTTTCTGAGTACATACTGCCTCGGCAATTCTCGGATTCGCAGAAGCAAGGAGCCGGGTCGTCCAATTCGCCGTCGTACAGGTTGTAATCGTAGGCGAGTTCTTCCCCGGCGGCGATGTTCCGAATCGCGCGAATGATCACGCGTCCTTTGACTTCGTCAGCTTCGCAATTCGGACCACAGGAGTGGTTGATGAACGCCGCGATCCCGTCTCCATCAATTACGTGCTCGCCATCGATCAGGCCAAAAAGATAGGTTCGTGGAGAATGCTCATAAATCGCATCGGCTCCGGCGTTGGTCAGGCGCGGACCGGTGTACTCGGCGACGATGGCGCGTCTTTTAATCGGCGTAGTTGTAAAGACCCCGTCAGCGTGGATTCTTGATCTGCGGATGACGAGGGCCATGCGCTATTGAGATTACATCGTCCAGATAACGCCCGTGTGGTTTTCAGGATGACAAGAAGGCCCGTTTCTATGCAGGCCGAGGCCGTCGAACCTTTCTGTCACCAGTTTTTCGTTCAACGGCCGAAGCCGGCTCCTTCTCTTTCACCGAAGGAGAAGAACGATCCTGCTGTACCGGAACAATCGCGCGGACGATGGCCCCTTTTTTACCAGCGCATAGTTCAACTCTGCCGCCTAACTGCCGCATGCGTTCGTCCATTCCTCGCAGTCCAACCCCGGGAGTGATAGGCAAACCCGCGCGGTCACCATTTAACATCGACGGCGGAAGTCCGTTGCCGTGATCCTCGATCTCCAGAATGGCGGTGCCATTCTCATGGCCGAGACGGATGACGACCGTCGGACTACCTGAATGTCGATGCACATTCGTCAGGCTC
>Ga0137384_10004001_pt1 | contig 11785 bp, 9 predicted proteins | sample SagtaG_2_FD_104922 | JGI IMG/M metagenome (GOLD analysis project Ga0137384, IMG submission 104922) | Vadose zone soil microbial communities from Sagehorn Ranch, Mendocino, California, USA - Sage2_R_60_16 metaG | ecosystem: Environmental > Terrestrial > Soil > Vadose zone | place: USA: California...
CGCTCGACGTGATGGTGGTCGACATGCCGCCCGGCACCGGCGACGCCCAACTCACCATGGCGCAGCAGGTCCCGCTCAAGGGCGCGGTCATCGTCTCCACCCCGCAGGACCTCGCGCTCATCGACGCCCGGCGCGGCATCGCCATGTTCCGCCGCGTCAACGTGCCAGTGCTCGGCATCGTCGAGAACATGAGCTACTTCCTGTGCCCGCAATGCGGCACGCGCTCCGACATCTTTGGCCACGGCGGGGCGCGCCGGGAAGCCGAGCGGCTCGGCGTGCCGTTCCTCGGCGAGGTTCCGCTGCACATGACGATCCGCGAGAAATCCGACGCCGGCCTGCCGGTGGTGGCGACCGAGCCCGATGGTCCGCATGCCGCGATCTACCGCGACATCGCCGCCAAGGTCCGCGATCAGCTCAAGGGGGGGCCCGGGGCAGCGCGACCGGCGCCGCGCATCGTGATCGAGGCGTGTTAATCCTCCGCCCACATCCGCATCAGATTCGCGAATGACTTCGAGACGAGGTCGAACTCGGCCGATTTGCCCTCGCGCGCAAACATCTGCCGTCGGGCGGTATCGAGGTCGAACAGGAGCTCGCGCCGCGCCGCGTCGCGGATGAAGCTCCTCGCCCAGCCGACGGCCGCGAGCCGGGCGCCGCGCATCACGTCGCTGACACGGTGAAGTGTGGTCGAGGGATAGATGACGAGCGAGCCGGCGGGGGGCTTGAAGGGCTCTTCGCCGGAGGCGCTCTCGATCACCAGTTCGCCGCCCTCGTAGTCCTTCGGATTGGAGAGGAAAAGCGTGAACGAAACATCGGTGCGCATCCCCCCCATCAGCGCGTCGTCGACATGGCTCCCGTAGTGCATGCCCTTTTCGTAGCGAGAGAACAGGAGCGGGGAGAACGCCTTGGGCCGCACCGCGAGCCCAAAGACCTCGTTGTCGAAGATTCGCTTGGCAACGAGCTTGCGGATGGTCTCGAGCGAGCGGTCGCTGCCCTCTGCCTGCCGGTTGTTTTTCACCATGCGCGCGGCAAAGCCCGCGGTCTCGCGGCCGTCGACGAAGCGCGCGCGCTCAAGTGCGGCGCGCACGGTCTTGACTTCGTCCGCCGGGAGAACATCGCCGATCACGATTTGCATGGCATTGCCCCGTGCTATGTCGTTTTATGATCTCGGCGCCTTCAGCATGCAAATGCTCTCGCAGTCGCGAGACATTCTTTCAGTCTTCATCTTCCGTCTCCTTCATTGGAATAATTAAAAACTATGACTTTACTGGACGAATTCCCGCCGGAGGGTGTATTGGCTGCTTCGAACAGTGGGCCCAATGCTTGATCAAGATCAAAGCCCGGGCCGGGAAACCAAGTGATCAATTCGCATGGAGCAGGCATGAAGTCCAAGAGCAAGGTTTGGCTCGGAATAGGCGTTTTCGTGGTTGCCGGTTCCGGTGCGGTCGGCGCTGGTGCGCCGCTCGTGCTTGAAACGGCTGCGGTCCGAGGTTTGCAAACGAGGTCCGCCACCGACACGGCGATCCCGCGCGCTGCCGGAGTCGTGGTCGCGCAGCATGCCGATCATGCAAAAGCCGATCCTGCAAAGGCAGGCGGCGAGGGCGGCGAGTCGAAGGGCATAGCCAATCTGCCGCCCGAGCTTGCGTTCGGGGTGAAGATCGCGCTTTTGCGCGGCCATCTGCTCGTCGGCGATGAACTCGTCAAGCAGCAGCAATGGAACGCGGCCCTGCCGCATTTCCTCCATCCGTCCGAAGAAATCTACGATGACATTCGCGGAGAGCTGGCCGACTACAAGGTGCCGCCGTTCGACACCGCGCTGAAAGCATTGGCTGACATGGTCAAATCGAAGAAAGGCGGCAACGGTTACGACCGAGCGCTCAAAGCCGTCACCGATGCGCTTGCCGCCGCCGATACCGGCATGAAGGAGAAGCAGGCGGACTGGCCTGGCTTCGTGACCGAGGCCGCAATCGAGTCGATCAAGGCCGCGGCGAGTGAATATGAGAATGCCATCATCGGTGGCCGGATCGCCAAGCCGGTCGAATATCAGGACGCGCGCGGCTTCGTCTGGCAAGGCGAGCGGATGATCGAGGCTGTCGCTCCGGCCCTGCAAAAGAAGGACGCGGCTGCGCTGAAAGGTGTGCGCGCCGGATTGGCCGAGTTGAAGAGAGTCTTTCCGGCCGCCGTGCCGCCGAGGATGCCGGTCAAGGATCATGCCGCGATGCTGGCGATCGTCTCGCGCATCGAGCTTGCCGCCGGCAAGCTCATGTGAGCGCGAGGAGGGCGCGCATGTTCACGCGCCTGCTGCTGGGGGCGTTTCTGGCCGGAGGAGCGTTCGGTACTGGAGCGGCGGTCTTGCTCCAGTCAGCGTCCCTTCAGGCCGCCCCTGCGCCGCACGGCCCCTCCGCTGCCCGTGACGGGCTCGCGGCGCTCAAGGCCATGTTCCGCCGGCCCGCGGCGGTGCCGTTTCCCGCCGACAATCCCTTTTCGGAGAAGAAGCGCGCCCTGGGCGAGGTCCTCTTTCACGACCGCCGGCTGTCGATCGACAACAGCCGCTCCTGCGCAAGCTGCCATGACCGGGCCAAAGGTTTTGCCGACGGCAAGGCGCAGGGCGAGGGCGTGCCTGGCCGCCCGCTCAAGCGACACACCCCGACGCTGTGGAACCTGGCCTGGTCCGCGCCGGTTTTCTGGGACGGCCGCGCGCGCAGCCTCGAAGAGCAGGTCGCCGGCCCGATCGAGTCGCCCGACGAAATGGCGCAGCCGATGGCCTCGGTGATCGCGCGTCTGTCCGCCGACGATGCGATGCGGCGCGCCTTTGCCGAGGCCTTCCCGCAGGCACCCAAGGTCGACGCCGCCAATCTTGCCAAGGCGATCGCGACCTTCGAGCGCACCTTCGTCTCGCCAGTCACTCGCTTCGACCGCTGGATCGCCGGCGAGGAGGGCGCTCTGAGCGAACGCGAAACCGCCGGTTTCCGGCTGTTCACCGGCAAGGCCGGCTGCGCCAACTGCCACAGCGGCTTTGCCTTTACCGACTATGCGTTCCATGACATCGGCTTGCCCGGCGACGACCGCGGCCGCGGCGCGGTGCTGCGGCTGCCGGTGGCGGAACATGCATTCAAGACACCGGGGCTGCGCGAGATCGGTCGCTCCGCGCCTTACATGCATGACGGCTCGCTCAAGACGCTCGAAGAGGTGATCCGCCACTACCAGAGCGGAGTGGTCGAGCGGCCGACCCTCTCGAAGGATTTGACGCACCCGCTCGTGCTGTCCGATGCCGAGCGCGCGGATCTTCTCGCCTTCCTCGGCACGCTGACGAGCGAAGCCGAGCCGCTCGTGCCTACCAAGATCGTTGCCGGCAGGAGCGGCCCGAAGGTGTCGGCCGCGCGGGTAAGCACGGTGTCCCAGGACGACAAGACTTTCCACCCCGCCCATGTCGCGCTGCGCCGCGGCGAGCGCCTGTGGATCGTCAACAACGATACCCGCACCCACAACATCCGCATCTTCGATCCCGCTTTGGACTTCGATTCGGGCGCGCAGGAGCCGGGCGAGACCGTGCAGATTGCCTTCCCGAGAGCAGGCTCGTTCCTGGTCTTCTGCGGCATCCATCCCAAGATGGAGCTTTATGTCGAGGTCGGCCGCTGAAGCCGGACTCTGTCAGCAAGCTTTTGAAGTAATTTGCTTTTTCGCTGCCATAGGGGCGGCGGGAGGTTCGAATCACAACCGCGCTTGCAGGGGCGGTCGAATAGGAAGTAAATGGATTTTCCGCGCGGTCGTCGCCACCTTCGCAAGGCTGGTCATCATGGTTCCCAACGGGGACGAGTGGATGGCGTGTCGCCTCAATCACTTGGAGGACCTGAAATGAAACGTCGTCAATTCCTGCAGGCGGCCGGCTTGGCCGCTGCCGCAACCGCAGTCGCAAAGCCTGCGATCGCGCAATCCATGCCCGAGCTCAAGTGGCGCTTGACCTCGAGCTTCCCGAAATCGCTCGACACCATCTATGGCGCCGCCGAAGTCTTCACCAAGGCGGTGGCCGAAGCCACCGACAACAAATTCCAGATCCAAGTCTTCGCCGCAGGCGAGATCGTGCCAGGGCTGGCGGCGGCTGACGCGGTGCAGAACGGCACGGTCGAGATGTGCCACACGGCGTCCTACTATTATTTCGGCAAGGATCCGACCTTCGCCTTCGGCTGCGCAGTGCCGTTCGGCCTCAATGCCCGCATGGAGAACGCCTGGATGTATTTTGGCGGCGGCATGGAGCTGATGAACGACTTCTACAAGAAGTTCAACATCATCGCGTTCCCGGCCGGCAATACCGGCGCTCAGATGGGCGGCTGGTTCCGCAAGGAGATCAAAACGGTCGCGGACCTCAAGGGCCTCAAAATGCGCATCGGCGGTTTTGCCGGCACCGTCCTCGCCAAGCTCGGATGCGTGCCGCAGCAGATCGCCGGCGGCGACATCTATGCCGCCCTCGAAAAGGGCACGATCGACGGGGCGGAATGGGTCGGCCCCTATGACGACGAAAAGCTCGGCTTCCAGAAGGTCGCCCCCTACTACTACTATCCGGGCTGGTGGGAAGGCGGCGCGATGCTCCACAACTTCATCAACATCGATAAATGGAATTCACTGCCCCCGGCCTACAAGTCGCTGGTGCGGACTGCTTCTGGGTATGCCAACGAATGGATGCTGGCCAAATACGATGCCGGCAATCCCGCCGCCCTCAAGCGCCTGCTTGCCGGGGGAACCAAGCTGCAGGCCTTCTCTCCGGCCATCATGGATGCCTGCCTCAAGGCCGCGCTCGAAGTCTATCACGAGGTCTCGGCCAAGAACGCCGATTTCAAGAAGGTGTGGGAATCGGTGCTGGCCTTCCGCAACGACCAGTACCTGTGGTGGCGCGTGGCCGAATACACCTACGACGACTTTCTGATCCGCAACCGCACCCGCACCTGATCATTGTCGGCGCGTTAAGATTTTGGGGCCTCGGAACTGGTCAGTTCCGGGGCTTCATTTCGGGGGCCACCGCCGTTGCGTCACCGGCCGATTTCGGGTGGAGGCGGGAGGTCCGGAAGATCGATATTGATGGTGGACGGATCGACCTTCGGGCCGCTCCCTTTGTAATGCATGACCATCGCCGGGAAGGCGATGACGAGCGCGACCGCGATGCACTGGATCACCACGAACGGGACCGCGCCCCAATAGATTTGGCTGGTTGCGATCGGTTCCATGCGCTTGCCCGACACGCGATCGACATATGGCTCCCGCGGCGCGACCGAGCGGAGATAGAACAGCGCAAATCCGAATGGCGGATGCATGAACGAGGTCTGCATGTTCACGCCGAGCAGCACGCCGAACCAGATGAGATCGATCCCGAGATGTTCGGCCGCCGGCCCGAGCAACGGAACGACGATGAAGGCGATCTCGAAGAAGTCGAGGAAGAAGGCGAGCAGGAAGACGAATACGTTGACGAAAACGAGGAAGCCGATCTGCCCCCCTGGCAGGGAGGTGAGCAGGCTCTCGACCCATCGGTGGCCGTCGACGCCATAAAACGTGAGCGAGAAGACGCGGGCGCCGATCAGAATGAACACCACGAAGGCGGACAGCTTGGCGGTCGCTTCGGCTGCTTGTCGGGTCAGGTCCCAAGTGAGCCGCCGTTTGATGAGCGCGAGAACGAGCGCCCCGGTCGCCCCCATCGCGCCGCCTTCGGTCGGCGTCGCAAGCCCGATGAAGATGGTGCCGAGAACGAGGAAGATCAGGAACAGCGGAGGGACCATCACGAGGGTCACCTGCTGGGCGAGATGCGACAGGAAGCGGAAGTGGAGCAGCCTGTCGCAAACCCAATTCAGCACCGCGATGCAGAACGCGAAGATGATGCCGAAGAACATGACAAGCACGACATAATCGGCCCCATGCGTGTTTGAATCGTGCATCATGAACACGCCGAAAGCCGCGCTGATGACAAACAGAATGGCAAGCGAAGTCAGGCCACGCTTGCCGTCCTTCTCGCGAAATCCAACCGCCTCCGCCGGCAGACCGGGCGCGGTATCCGGAAAGAGGATCGTCAAGAAGAAGACGTAAACCGCATAGAGGCCCGCCAGCGTGAGGCCGGGAATGAACGCGCCCTCGTACATGTCGCCGACCGAGCGGCCGAGCTGGTCGGCCATGACGATGAGGACGAGAGAGGGCGGTATGATCTGCGCCAGCGTGCCCGAGGCGGCGATCACGCCGGATGCGACGCGCCGGTCGTATCCGTAACGCAACATGATCGGCAGCGAGATCAGGCCCATCGAGATCACCGAGGCCGCGACCACGCCGGTCGTGGCGGCCAGCAAGGCGCCGACGAAGATCACCGCATAGGCGAGACCGCCGCGGACGGTGCCGAACAATTGTCCGATGGTGTCGAGCAGGTCCTCCGCCATGCCCGATCGTTCCAGGATCAGGCCCATGAAGGTGAAGAACGGGATGGCGAGCAGGATATCATTGTTCATGATTCCGAAGATGCGCTCGGGCAGCGCCTGCAGGAAATCCGGCTGAAACTGGTGCGTGATCTCGATGCCGATGAGGCCGAAGATCAGTCCGTTGGCGGCGAGCGAGAAGGCAACGGGATAGCCGAGCAGCAGGAAGAAGACGAGCGACGCGAACATGATCGGCGCCATGTTGTTCGCCAGAAACGGGACGATCGTGGCAGCCATGTTCGGGTCTCTCGGCCGGAGGCGCCGGCGCTACTGGGATTCGCCCTTCGCAATAGCAAGGATGCGTTCGGCTTCCGCTTCCGCCGCGGAGTGGATTCCTCCCCCGCCCACATGGGGGTCGGGAATGACGCCGCGCATCACCGCGATGCGCTTGATCAGCTCGGAAATCCCCTGCAGGAACAGCAGCGCAAATCCGATCATGATCAGCGATTTCGCCGGCCATTGCGGCAACCCGCCGGCGTTCATCGACTGTTCGTTGATACTCACCGACCGGAGAAAGAAAGGCACCGACGTGACGATCATGATGATCGTCAGCGGCAGCAGGAAAAACACGTGCCCGACGATATCGATGATGTCGCGCAACCGCTTGGGCAGCATGGCGTTGACGATGTCGATGCGGACATGTTCATTGGAGAGCAATGTCCACGGCGAGCACAGCAGGAACACCACGCCGAACAGCACCCATTGCAGTTCGAGCCAGGAGTTCGATGAGGTGTCGAAGAGTTTTCGCACCGTGGCATTGGCGGCCGAAATCAGGACCACGATGAGGATCAGCCAGGAGACGACCTTCCCGATCCGAGAATTGACCGCGTCGATGACCCGGCTCGCTTTCAGGAGCCCATCCACGTTCCACCCCTTTGAGGACCGGCCTTGGCACCGGCCGCCAAGCTGCTTGGTCCCCCCGATGCTTATGGCCGAAAGTCGGGCCGGAGCCAAGCTTGCCGCACCCGGACTACCCGCGGCCGGGTAGACCCGTTCATACGCGCATTCCGGGCAAGGCCCATGCTGCCCCTCCCGCCAGTGTCCTCGTGTCACGGGGTGTGCAATTCCGGCGGCCTTGCCGGGGCCCGACAGGGCGCCCTTGCTGGGCTTATCGGGTCTTTGGACCCATCACGGAATCCGAAAGCCAGGTCGCGATCTCGGGGAAGAAGCACATCAAGACTACGGCAAACATCATCAATGCCACAAATGGCATCACGCCCCAGACCACATCTCGCAGAGAAATATCCGGGGCGATGTTCTTGATGACGAAAAGGTTCAATCCGACCGGAGGATGAATCAAGCCCATCTCCATCACGATGGTCATGATCACTCCGAACCAGATGAGGTCGAAACACAGGGCCTTGAGCGGCGGCAGGATGATAGGTGCCGTCATGACGATGATCGAGACTGGCGGCAGGAAGAATCCGAGCACCACCACGAAAAGGAGGATGGCCGCCAGCAGCACCCAGCGCGAGAGTTGCAGCTCCACGATCCACTGCGCCGTTGATTGGCTGATGTGGAGATAGCTCATCACATAGGAATAGAGCAGCGACATGCCGATGATGAGCATCAACATCGTCGACTCGCGCAATGTCGCAACCAAAATCGGCTCGAGATCGCGCGGCGTCCACACGCTGTAAATCCCGGCAATGAGGGCAAGCGCGAGAACGGCACCGAGCCCGGCCGTCTCCGACGGCGTCGCGTAGCCGCCATAGAGGGCGAACATGACGCCAGTGAGCAGGACGACGAACGGAAGGACGCGCGGCAGCAGCGCGAACTTGTCCCACATGGACAAGTCGTCCTCGTACAATAGCGCCGACTGAGCGCCGGTTTCGTCATGGAGCCGCTTCGCATGGAGGAATTCTCGCCGGAACCGCCAAACCGCGTAGCCTGCGAACAGCGCGACCAAAAGCAGCGCCGGCATGATCGCGGCAAGGAAAAGACGTCCCAGCGATTGCTCGGACGCGACCGCGTAGAGGATCATCGTGATCGAGGGGGGCAAGAGGATGCCGAGCGTGCCCCCGGCGGCGATGATCCCGGCCGCAAAGCCGCCGGAATAGCCACGCTTGCGCATTTCCGGGATGCCGGCCGAACCGATTGCCGAACAAGTGGCGGGCGAAGATCCGGCCATCGCCGCGAACAACGCGCAGGCGAAGACATTGGCGATGCCTAGACCGCCGGGAATTCGATGCATCCAGGCGTGGAACGCGCCATAGAGATCCTGGCCTGCCGGCGAGCGGCCGATTGCGGCCCCCTTGAGGATGAACAGCGGTATCGACAACAGCGTGATCGATGCCATCTCCTCATAGACGTTCTGCGTGATGGTATCGACGGACGACTCGGGCATGAACGCGATCATGAACACGATCGCGACCGCGCCGAGCGCGAACGCGATCGGCATGCCGGCGAACATCACGATCAGCGTCGCAGCGCCATAGAGGAGGCCGATCGACAAGGTTGTCATGACGCGGCTTCGTGCCGGCGGAGCTGACCGATCACCTGCAGCAGCAATTGAATACTGAGCAGCGTCATGCCGACCGCCATGAGCGAATAGGGAATCCACAGCGGCGGACCCCAGGTCGAGCCCGAATGATAGTTATCGGTCCAGGCCTCCTCCAGCAATGTCCAGGACTTCCATGCGAAATAGCCGCAAAACAGGAAGCTCGCGACATCGACGAGGATTTGCCGGACGCGGTTCGCGCCCGGCGGCAGCACGCTGGCAATGGCTTCGATGGCGACATGACCCCGGCGCGCCTGGATCGCCGCCGACGACATGAACACCGCCCCGACGATCAGGAACACCGACAACTCGTCCTGCCAGTCGGTCGAGAAATGGAAGAAATAACGGCTGGCGACGCTGTAGGTCAGAACGAACGCGGAGGCCACGAGCGCGATCGACGAAGCGATCACGATGGCAACATTGACGCGCGCAAAGATGCGATCAACCGGCTCGGCGGCGTTCGCGGGGGACACCGCCTCGCTTGCGGTCTCGACATCGTCGAGGCCGTGCGCCATTGCGGGACCTCAATGACATCAAGAGACGTTGACGCTCTCGGCCAGTCTGAGGAGCTCCGCCGACAGCGGCGTCTTTCCCGCGTAGTCCTTCCACGCGGTCGGGCGCGCGACGGCCCGCCACTTTTCAACGATGGCGTCATCGAGATCGGCGACCTTGGCGCCCTTCTTGGCATAGACCTCGGCGACTTTCTCGTCGTCGGCCATCGCCTCCTGGGTGCCGAACTGTTCCAATTCGACTCCGAGCGCCAGGATCACGTCCTGCTGCTTCTTCGGCAGCTTGTCGAAGATCTGCTTCGACATGATCAGCGGCTCGAGCATGAACCAATAGGACTTGCCGCGGCCCGTGGTGAGGCTCTTGGCGACCTCTTCCAGCCGGAACGAGATCAGGCTGGTCGAGGAGGTGATCGCTGCGTCGCACGCGCCCGTCTGCATCGCGGCGTAGAGCTCGTTCGACGGCGTCGACAGCGTCGTGGCTCCCGCCGCCTGCAGCATCATGTCCATCTCACGGCTGCCGCCGCGGATCTTCAGGCCTTTGGCGTCCTGCGGATTGACGATCGGGTTGCCGCGGCTCACCACCCCGCCGGCCTGCCAGATCCACGACAGGATCAGGACGTTCTTGCTGGCCAACAGGGCGCTGAACTTGTCGCCCACGGCCGACGATTTCCAGGCCCCACCCTGTTTGTAGGAACTCACGAGGCCGGGCATCAGCCCGATATTGTACTCGGGAACCTCGCCGCCGGCGTAGGAGATCGGATAGAGGCTCAGATCGAGTGCGCCTCTGCGCAGGGCGTCATATTGCGGAACAGTCTTCATCAAATATGCGTTCGGATAGACCTGGGCACCACGCTCGCCGTTGGTGCGCTTCTCGAGCTCCGCCGCGCACTTGAGGCACAGGCGATCGCGGAAGTCGCCCTCGTTGATCGTGCCGCCCGGAAACTGGTGGGAAATTTTCAGCATTCGGGCCGGCGCGGCCATGCCGAGCCGCGATGCGGCAATCACGGCGGGCGCGGCAATCGCTCCAGCAAGCATGTGGCGTCGATTGATGTTCATAGTGTCCTCCCTTGCGCCGCCTCCATCTAAACTCGGAGCAGCCGCGTTCTAACTTGGTCTAAGGCTATAGCTTACCACACCGCGGGGCGCACCGCGACAATGTGCAGCGCCATGCGGAATTGGCCGGTTACGGGAGGCAAATCCGGCCCGGCGGTGATCGGCAGCTGATTTGGGTCGTGTGTGAGCTGCGGTTTGCGTGAGGGCCTGAGTGACTTCGACGGCAGTGCCTTATTCTTCCTTCAAACGTCATCCGCGCGAGAAAGCTTTGGCGATTTCGGCCGTGTTGGGTAGGCTGGCATTGGTGACGACATGGTTCCCATAATCGATTGCTGCAGCGTGAGCGCGGCTTCGCGACCGCGTGCCAAGGCCCTCCCATGCGCCTTCCGCCGCAAGCGGGGGGAATCGCCTGGCTCAGCTAATCCACGGTTAACGCTTCCTAAACCGGCGGTTAACTAGGCGCTTGCTATAACCGGCCGAAACGGGGCAGCAGGATGGCCCCGTGCGCGACCCGCGCATCGCGGCCGCTTCCGGGCGAACTCTTTCGGGCCAAGGAGAGCGCATGCGGCGTTTGAAGATTGCGGAAAGGCAGCTTGTCGTCGCTCTGCTGCCGCTCCTCGTGTTCATGGTCGCGCGCAGCTTCGGCGCGGCCCTGCCCTGGCCCGAGACGGGCGCCCTTGCGGGGCTCGGACCGCTTGCTTTCGATCTTGGGATGATCGCGTTTGCGGTGGGGGTAGCCTACGCGGTCGGCCGCTCGCTTAATCGCCCGCTCGCGGATGCCGGCGAGACGATCGACGCGATCGTGCGGGCCGAGCTCGATGCCGCACCCGATCAACCTCAGCGCGGCCGCACCGAAATCGGCCGGTTGCTGGCCGGGATCGATCGGCTGGCGGACCTCCTGCGCGAGCAGCACCGGCGCGATGTCGTCCTCATCGATGTCGACCGCAAGCGCCAATCAGCCCGCCGCACCAACCTCTCGAACATGGCAAGCGAGCTCGAACAGGCGACCGAAGCCGGCATGCATTCGATCGTGCAGGCCTCCATTGGGCTGCGGGCCAAGGCCGACGAGATGCGCAGTGCGCTCGAAATGGTTCGTGCCGCCTCCGACGAGACCGCGCGCGCGGCGGCAAGCTCGCGCGCAACCAACGACCAGGCGGCCCAATTCTCCGATCAGATCATCTCGGCCATCGGGGCGGTCGCCGCGCAGGTCGAGCGCGGGTCGGCCGCGAGCCAGGACGCGGTCCAACGTGCGACCAATTCCCGCGACATCATTAATGCGC
>Ga0137384_10004004_pt1 | contig 11783 bp, 10 predicted proteins | sample SagtaG_2_FD_104922 | JGI IMG/M metagenome (GOLD analysis project Ga0137384, IMG submission 104922) | Vadose zone soil microbial communities from Sagehorn Ranch, Mendocino, California, USA - Sage2_R_60_16 metaG | ecosystem: Environmental > Terrestrial > Soil > Vadose zone | place: USA...
CCGCGTGCGCCTCGTGGACGTGGCTCCGACGATTTTGCGAGACGCTCGGGTTCCGGTTCCGGCAGTAATGCAAGGGCAAGCGCTGCAGGCCCTAGCGAATCTGGAAAAAAGCTCGCCGGCGACAGTCGAAACCGAACTGGGGGACCGGCCTGCATATGCCGAAACTGACTACGCTCAGCGCGCATTTGGCTGGAGTGCGTTGCAAAGTTGGCGGGCGGGAAAGTATCTCTATGTCCAGGCGCCCAAGCGCGAGCTGTACGACCAGACATCGGATCCCTCCGCGCAGCGCAACTTGGCTTCAACCAGTAACGCGGTGGCAGATACCCTGGCCTCCGGTCTCAAAGATTTTCATGCTAAGACCAGTCGCGAATCCACAGCTCAGGCCCAGCTAGACCCTGCCCAGGCGGAACAACTCCGCGCCTTGGGATACTTGGCTTCCGATTCAAAGAACACGACGGAAAGCGGGAAAGATACCAGCATCGATCCCAAAGACAAAATCGAAATTGCCAATGTGCTGCACCAAGCCTTAATTGATACTGAAAATGATGACTATGAAGCGGCGATTCCAAAATTAGAGAAAGTGATCCAGGAAGAACCCAATACGCACGCAGCTTACTTGGAATTGGGCAGGGCCTGGATTCACGAGAAGAACTATCAGAAGGCATTGCCAGCGCTGCAGAAGGCCGTCGAGATGACGCCGGAGTCAGCGATGGCCCACTACGAACTGGGTTTGGCTTTCGTCAAGACTGGACAATGGGAGGCCGCACAGCCAGAGTTTGAAGCTGCCGCCACTCACGCCCCGAAGTCGCCTGAAATGCACTTCTATCTGGGCGCGGTCTATGCGCGCCTGAAACGAGTACCGGAGGCGACGCAGGAGTTTGAAACTACGCTTCGGCTGGATCCCTCACACTACCAGGCGAATTTGGTCTATGGGCACATGCTGGTTCTGGAACATGACCCTTCGGCTGCGTTGCCTAAGCTCCAGAAGGCAGCAAAGATCCAGCCTCAGTCGGGCGAGCCACATAGATACTTGGCTGATGCCTACTTTCAGTTGGGGCAGGAGGCGAACGCCCGGCGCGAGAGCGTTTTGGCAGAGCGTCTAGGTCCGGCTAGGCCCTGATCAGCAACTCAGCCCGACGACTATCTTCCGAACATCGGATAATGGCTAGCAGCTCCCATAAAGAACAGCAACGGAAGCGACAAAATTGCATTGGCTCGCGACGTAAGGAATGCCATCCGGGCCATGCGCTTGGACTGTTCTGGAATTGGCGTGCCGTTTTCTGCGTTCGCCTTGGTCCAGGCGATGAGACGTTTTTGAATTCGCCAGATTACTCCCCAGACGTTGAGCATCATCATCCAGCCGAAGCCGCCGCCTACCCCGATTGCTAGCAGACGGTTGCTTTCCCAGCCCGCGCTATTCCAGTGCAGGGACAAGTGGACCGAATGCGCGATGATTATCGTGTAGAGGATCGCCAGCACCCATCCCTTATCAAGCCAGCCTTTGCCAGGTATGAGAAGCGCGTAGAGGATCCCCCAAGTTGCCGTCCAGACCACGAAGAAACTCAACATCGGTGTTCCAATGCCGACGCCGGCGTTGTGCGCGTCCGAAGCGACGATGTTTCCCCAATAGGCCAATCCCGCCAGCACCGTAACTACCGCCGCCCAGCGGAACCACCACAGTGCGCGCAGCATCAGCGCAGGCATGACCTTGCCCTTAGTTGGTGCGTCGAGTTCCTTCATCAGTGGAACATTGACCAGATTGAAAAAATACAACAGCCCAATCCAGGTAATGCCCGCGACGAAGTGAACCCAACGAAGAATCATGAGGAAATTGGTTTGGAAGTCGCTGGGAAACGAAATTTCGGCGGAAACGTAGGCCATTGGCAGAGTCCTCCGGAAGAGTCGCCGAAAATGTACAGGAAAGTTGGTTGGGAAGCAAAAGCGGTTCGGGTGTTGGGCTTTGCGCTCTACGTTTTATGTTCTAGCTATAAGGCCAAGCGCGGCGATTCACGCGGCAGCATCCATGACGCTGGCATACAGTAGGTTCCTCTGCCGCTTACGCGGGGTTCGCAATGACAAGTTTTGAGGAAAATTGTCATACGCGATGAAATCCAGGGTCCAGAGCGCAGAACAACTTGGGGTTTACTTCAGTGCATTCAATCGCGCACTCAAGCGGGACTTATACCGCGCGGCAGTATTCTCGTGCAAAACGCCCTTCTGAATCGCCTTATCCAGCGCAGAAACGGTTTTGCCGAAGACCTGCCGCGCAGCGGCTTTGTCCCCGTTGGCCAGAGCTTCGCGCAAGTCCCGAAGAGTCGAGCGCAGGCGCGAAGCGTTGCTGCGGTTCCGCACCGTGCGAGTTTCAGTTTGGCGCGCGCGTTTCAGCGCAGAAAAATGATTTGCCATTACAGGTATACCTTTTCAGTAGGATGTCCCAGCGGGACAACCAGGTGGGTATTGAATAACTTATTTTACTGGAGCCAGATGCAGCGGTCAACGCGATTGGCAAAGCGGCAAGGGATCAGGCAGCATGGTTTCTATGACCACGATCCTGCTGCTTACCATATCGAATATCTTCATGACTTTTGCCTGGTACGGACACCTGAAGTACAAGCATGCGTCCCTGTTTGAGGTGATTGCGGTCAGCTGGCTGATTGCGTTTTTCGAATACTGTTTTCAGGTGCCGTCAACCGCATTGGCTCCTACGAGTTCTCGACTGCTCAGCTCAAGACCATCCAGGAAGCAATCACGATTACCGTATTTTCAGTTTTTTCCGTGCTGTATTTGAAGGAACAGCTCCGCTGGAACTATCTCCTGCGCTTCGCCATGATGATTGCGGCGGTATTTGTAATCTTCAAAAAATGGTGACTGGAACGAGGCGTTTGGTGCGGATTTGATTCTGAGTTCTTGCTGGTTGACTGCCGCCTTCCCGAGCGGTACGCTTTTAACAGAACTGTTACCTACCCACCCTGTATGACGACGTACAATCCGGAGAGGAACGCTGTACTGGCCGTTCCCTGGACCACCTTTTGACATCTAATGACCGGCAACAACGCTGCGCAACTGCGCCCGAGGGTAAACCGCAAGTCTGGTGAATCGAAACCTGAATGAAGAAGAGTATTGAAATCAGCCCCAACATCGAAGCCCTCTTCGGGACGCGCGACGAAAACCTGCATGTGCTGGAAGACGGCCTCAACATCAACATCGACCTGCGCTCTGATTCCATCGAACTCGAAGGAACTCCCCGCGACGTAGCCCGCGCCGAACAAGTCTTCGCTGATTACGACCAACTGCAACGCGGCGGTCACACCTTTAACAACGGTGATCTAAACAGCATGCTGCGCGTGCTGGTTGCCGATCCGAAGACGACATTGCGAGGACTCGCTGAAGCCGGCCGCCAGCGCTCGTTCGGACGGCGCACCGTGCAACCGAAGAGTCTCAATCAACGCCGCTACCTCGATGCGATCGAAAGCCACGACATGGTGATCGGGATCGGGCTCGCGGGCACGGGGAAGACCTACCTTGCGGTGGCGATGGCAATTTCCGCGCTGCTGTCAAAGCGAGTGAACCGCATCATTCTGGCACGCCCAGCCGTGGAAGCAGGAGAGCGCTTGGGTTTTCTTCCCGGAACTCTGCAGGAAAAAATTGATCCATATCTGCGCCCGCTTTACGACGCGCTTTACGACATGCTCGATCCTGAGAAGGTCGATCGCTACTTGGAAAAAAGTGTCATCGAGATCGCGCCCATTGCCTTCATGCGTGGTCGGACGCTCAACGACTCCTTCGTGATTCTTGACGAAGCGCAGAACACCACTTCCGAGCAGATGAAAATGTTTGTGACTCGTCTGGGCTTCAATTCCAAAGCGGTGATCACCGGCGATGTCACGCAAATTGACCTGCCAAGTGCGCGCCGCAGTGGATTGCTCGAAGCAGTAGATGTGCTGAAGAAAGTCCAGGGATTGTCGTTCGTCTACTTCGATGAATCTGACGTCGTGCGGCATCATCTGGTGCAACGTATTATCCGCGCCTATGACGAGCACAAAGTTAAGCTGGCGGAGGAACAGATGGAGTTATTAGATTCCAAAGCTCCCCCGAACGGAAATGGACCTGTTTCCGAAGTAGCTGAAGAAGCCAACGAGTAGGACGGTTCGTACCGGGAGGGCACTGTAAGCGCCCTCTTTTTATTTGTCCGATAATTTGCGCGAGGTAAGACCGGCAGATGGATCCAACGATCATTCTGAAACAGAAAGTTACCGGCTTGAGCCAACGCGGGCTTGCTGGTTTTGTAACGCAGGCATGCCGCGCAGCCGGCCTGCGTGGCACGGTGACCGTGCTGATCACCGGTAATTCTGAGATACGGTCTCTAAACGCTCGCTTTCGAGGAAAGGACCGGCCTACCGATGTGCTTTCGTTTCCTTCGCTCGGCTGTGCCGAAGCCTTTGCCGGGGACATCGCAGTTTCATTGGATACTGCCGCGCGAAACGCTCGCTCTCTTGGGCACTCTGTCACCGAGGAAGTCAAAGTCTTAGTTTTGCACGGAATATTGCACCTCGCGGGATATGATCATGAAAGCGACCGGGGCGAGATGGCGGACAAAGAACAGCGTTTACGAAGACGGCTGGGGCTCCCCATCGCATTAATGGAGCGGGGCTCCGTTGCGACTCAGCCGCGCAAGCAGCCTGCTCGCTACGCGCGGGTACGCTCACCTAAATGAACCTTGCGATCGCAATCACTCTGCTGGTGCTGTTCGCCCTACTGACTCTGTCTTCGTACGTAGAACGCGTCTACGCAGAAATAGGCAAGTTTCTCTCCCGCGAATTTCAGGACAACATAGACGCTTTCGAGCAGCATGTTGAGCCCAAGCTCAAAGTCAGCCGCTCACGGGCCGCTTTATCGATGTCGGTCTTGACTCCGCTTCTGATGGCGGCAGTCGCCATGGTGGTCGGCTTCGGTGTCTTCCGTGACGGCGCCTGGAGCGCGGACGAAGTCCTCGAAGCTTCGCTCGGGTTGATCCTGATTGTGATCGTGTTCAACCGGTTCCTCCCGTACATTTTCTTTTCTCGCACCAAGGGAGAGTGGCTCGTGCGCTGGGTCCCCTTGTTGCTGATTCTCATTTACCTGGTGTTGCCGATCACGCTGGTTCTCGGATTCTTGCAATCTGTCACTTCGCTAACTCGCGAACATTCGGAGGAGCAGGCCGAAACTCAGGCGGAAGCCGTGGATGCATTGATTGAAGCAGGACAGGAAGAAGGAATATTGGATGAGAGTAACCGCGACCTCATTCAGTCAGTGGTCCAGTTCAGTGAGAAGACGGTGCGAGAAGCGATGAAGCCGCGTCCGGAGATGGTAGCAGTGGCGGCGGATACAACCGTTGAAAGACTGATTGAGTTGTTGCGGGTGCGTCCATTCTCGCGCGTCCCCGTGTTCGAGGGCAGCATCGACAACATCGTTGGAATCGTTCATGCTCAGGATGTGTTGCAAATCGCCGACTCCGAAGCGCACAACCGGACAGTCGCGTCTCTGATGCGCAAAGACGTTTTCTTCGTCCCCGAGACGAAACTGGGAAGCGATTTATTGCGCGAGATGCAGAGAAACAAAGCTCGCATGGCCATCGTCATTGACGAATATGGAGGTGTCGCAGGGCTGGTCACGATCGAAGACCTGGTCGAAGAAATCGTTGGTGAAATCAGTGATGAGCACGAAGCCGCGCAGATTGTCCGCGAAAACGAGCGTTCTTATTTAGTGCCCGGTAACATGGACGTTGACCGTTTGGATGAATTGCTCGGCGTGCGCCCGGATCGCAGAGGGGCCGCCACGATAGCAGGCTTGGTCAGCGAACTCGCGGGCCGAATTCCCAAGAAGGGTGAGGTCATTGAAGAAGATGGTCTGCGCCTTGAAGTTTTGCAAGCAACCGAGCGACGGGTGGAACGGGTCCGCGTCTCAGTCGCAAATTCCCCGCAGATGAAGCTGATATAGATGAGTTTCCGCTCCGGATTCGCGTGCATCATCGGCCGTCCTAACGCTGGCAAGTCCACACTGTTGAATGCGCTCGCTGGGGAGAAACTCGCCATCGTCAGCCCCAAACCACAGACCACGCGCAATCGCGTACTCGGCGTGATGCACGTTGCGAAACAGAAGGGGCGGCAAGGAGCGCAAGTTATCCTCATCGACACTCCGGGCGTTCACCGGCCCGACAGCTCTTTAGGACGCAAAATGATGTCAGAGGTCCGGGCGGCACTGGAGGGATGCGATGTAGTGCTGATGATCACTGACGCCGCCAGAAAATCCGACAGTTCCGAACAGTTCCTGCCAGACCTGATAAAGCGCTCGAAAACGCCGGCATTTCTCCTGCTCAACAAGGTCGACTTGCTAAAGGGTGAAAAACAGCAACTGCTTCCTTTGATCGAGCGTTACGCGTCGCTGCATCGTTTCAAGGAAATCATCCCAATTTCCGCCCGCAAACGAGAGGGTCTCGACCTCCTAGTTGCAAAATTGACAGGGATGTTGCCCGAGGGCCCGCGCTATTTTCCGGAAGACCAGATCACCGACCAGCCTTCGCGTTTTATGGCCGCTGAGTTGATTCGCGAGCAGGTGCTGTTTGCAACCAACGAAGAAGTGCCGCATTCGACGACGGTGATGGTGGAGCAATTCGAGGAAGGCGTCAAGCTCACGCGCATAGCAGCGATTATCTATTGCGAGCGGGATAGTCAGAAGGGCATCCTGATCGGACGCCAAGGGCAAATGCTCAAGAAGATCGGCACCGCTGCCCGGCTGGAAATCGAACGCATGCTGGGAAAGAAGGTCTTTCTGGAATTGTTCGTGAAGGTACGGGCAAACTGGCGTGAGTCGCGAGGATTTGTCGAAGAGTTAGACTGGCGAAAACAATTGGAATATCTAGTTGCGGCTGAGGCGAAGCCTGAAGCCTGAAGCGTGAGGCTTGAGGCTTGAGGCTTGAGGCTTGAGGCCTATTCCTTCATAGAAATACCCAGCGTTCGCATCTTGCGATAAAGATGGCTGCGCTCCAAACCAAGCACTTCGGCGGTGCGACTGATGTTTCCGTGATTGTCATCCAGCTTCTTCAAGATGTAGTCCCGCTCATAAGCCCCGCGGGCCTGGTGCAATGTCTGGAAGTCGCCTCCAGTTCGACGGCTTCCGTCCCGATAAACCAGCGGCGGCAAATGTTTTCGGTCGAAGCGGCTGGCGGTGGGATTCATAATCACAATGCGTTCAATCACATTACGTAACTCGCGAACATTTCCCGGCCACGAGTAACGCATTAGCGTTTCAATGGCGTCATCACTAAGCTCACGCGGCCGGCGGCCATAGCGCCCGGAAAATTCCTTCAAGAAATGGCGAGCGAGGAGCGGAATATCTTCTTTACGCTCCCGCAGCGGAGGCACAGAGAAGGGAATTACATTGAGCCGATAAAAAAGGTCTTCGCGAAAATTCCCCCGTGAGATCTCTTCTTCCAGGTCTTTGTTGGTTGAGGCAATCACGCGAACGTCGACGGTCACAGGCTCGTCGCCGCCAACCGGTGTAAAACTCTGCTCTTCCAGAGTGCGAAGGACCTTCGACTGGGTCTTCAGGCTCATATCACCCACTTCGTCGAGAAAGAGTGTTCCGCCGCTAGCTTTTAGGAATTTACCCTCCTTGTCAGCCGGTGCTCCCTGAAAGGACCCTCGCCGATGGCCGAAAAGCTCGCTTTCAATCAGGTCCTCGGGGATTGCGGCGCAGTTTACTTCAACAAACATCTCTTCCTTCCGCGGACTCTGTGCGTGGATGGCGCGCGCCACCAACTCCTTGCCGGTGCCCGACTCGCCGAAGATGAGCACGCGGCCATTGGTTGGAGCCATCAACTGGATCTGCTGCCGCAGGGCTTTCATCGGAATACTCTCACCTACGATCACGCTCTTCGGCACGAGCTGTCTGCGCAAATCGCGGTTCTCTTGCCGCAGTTTTTTGGCCTCTGCGGCATTTTTCAAGAGAATCAGGGTCCTATCCACAGAGAGCGGCTTCTCGAGAAAGTCGAAGGCGCCTAGCTTGGTAGCGCGCACCGCGGTTTCGATGGTTCCGTGGCCCGAGATGATGATGACTTCGGGATGATTCTCCAATTCTCGAATCTTTTGCAGAGTATCGAGTCCATCCATTCCTGGCAGCCAGATGTCTAGGAAGACGACGTCAAACGGTGTATCGCGCAGCAGATCAAGGCAGCTTTCACCGCTCTCCGTTGCTGAAGCCTGGTAGCCTTCGTCCTCGAGCACACCCTTCAGCGACTCGCGAATGGCAGACTCGTCGTCAACGATGAGGACGTTAAACATGCTGGGAGGCTGGGAACGCCACAGTTTCTGCGGCAACGGGCAACTCGACTATGAATCTGGCCCCGACGGGTCGATTTTCCTCGAGGCGAATCGAACCGCGATGATCTTCAACAATTCGGCTAACGATGGCCAGCCCAAGACCTGTTCCGCGTTTCTTGGTAGAAAAATATGGCAAGAACAGCCGTTCCTTCAGTTCCTGAGTGACTCCGTGACCACTGTCGGCAACGCTGATTTCGACGGCATCGCGGGCACCGACTACGCAGGTGGAAATCTCGATTTCCTTGAGTACGGAATCTTGCAGTGCCTCCGCGGCATTATCCACCAAATTGGCGATTGCGCGCTTGATGGCATCCGAGTCTGCCATGACTTTGGGCAAGTCATTAGCCAGCATCGTTCGCACTGCGATTCCATCCAGCCGGCCGTTGAACATGGACAACGCGCTCTCAATAATCGAGTTGATGTTGGCGGGTTGTGGCTGTGAAGCCGGGAAGCTGGCCAGGGTTGCGAATTCGTTGACCAACGTCCTCACAGTCTCGACCGCGCCACCGATGGTTTCCGCGCAATTTCGCACTACCTCCACTGAGGCAGGTTCCGGTGGCGTGCCACGGTCCAGATGACGCAAGATGCGGTCAGCAGAAAGAGCAATCGGCGTCAGTGGATTCTTTATCTCATGTGCCACGCGCCGCGCCACCTCGCGCCATGCGGCTTGCTTCTGCGCTCGAAGCAAGTCTGACAGGTCTTCGAATACAAGCACATATCCGATGCGCTGATTCTTAAGCTGCAGCCGTGCGACAGTAACGGCCACGTTAAGCTTGATTCGCTGTACCGCAAATTCCATCTGGGTGGTGGTAGTGCCCATGCGATCGGCCCGCCGGAGTAGCGGATCCAGATCCTCCAGAACATCGGACGGGAAAACGTCGCGCAAGGATGCGCCCAATAGAATCGCGGCTATTGGCGACGGTTCTTCCTCCGGCCGTAGCATCCGCAATAATGCTTGATTAACGTGGCGCACCCGCAACTCTGCGTCAAGTGAGAGCACGCCGGTAGGAATACTCTCCAATATGGTCTCAATATGCTGGCGCCTGCGCTCGAGCTCGGAATTAGCGTCGCTCAACTCGCGGCTGGATGTTTCAAGCTCTCGGCGGCTGGAGGCAAGCTCCCCAGCCATTTGATTGAAGGAGCGGACCAGGTCTCCCAACTCGTCTGCCGCCTGAACTTCCACGCGATAGTCCAGATTTCCCCGCGAAATTTCCTGCGTAGCCTCAGCAAGTGCGGCCACCGGACGGGTAACCAGCCGTGAAAGAAACAGGGCGAGCCACATGCTGGCGAACAGCACCATTCCAGTCAGCATCCACAGGAACGCCATATAGGTCCTGCGGACGGTGCGTCGCTCGTGCGCCAGTTCCAGGTAACGGTGCTGGCTCGCATCCAGCTGCTTCTGAGTTTCGGCAAAACTCTTTGGCAGCGGCATCGCCACCAAAATTTCGCCGTTGTCCCGAACCGGGGCGTTGCCTAGAATGAATTCCGTTTCCCCCCACTTCAGGCTGCGTGGGCGTTCGGCACTGATCGGCCCCCTTGGCAAACTGGCTTTTAGTAGCGGCCACGCAGCGGGAGCGCCAAAACTTGCTTCCGCGTTCCCCGATTCAATGGCTATCGCGAAACCGCCTTGCAGAGTGGCTTCGTGCCTTCGGAACTCATTCAGCACACCAGAAAAACTATGTCCGTCGTACGAGTGTTGCGTCTCCGGTGAGGATGCAATCGAGGCCGCCTCCGATTGCGCATTTTCCGCTGCGTACCTTGAAAGCAAGGTTGCCATCAGTGCGGTATCTTGCCGCACATCTTCCACCGGCGTCGAAAACCATTTGTCGATCGAGCGGTTCATCAAGCCATACGAGAACCAGAACATCACAATTACGGGAGTGAATGACAGCAGCAAGCTTCCCACCACCAGCCGAGTTCGGAACTTTGATCCCAAGACCCCCAGGCGGCGCTCGGCAAAAAGCTTGATCAGATTTCTCGCCAATACGAATGTCAGTGTGACAAACAGCAGGAATACGACTGCAGACAGCGCCGCCAAAAACACGGTTTGCTGATTGGTGGACGGATTAATAAAAGGCAAGTCGAAGGACGACAGCGAGAGTAGTACTCCGAAGAGCAGCAGACTTCCGATGGCCAGCAGAACGATCAGTTTCCGCCGGCTCTTCCTAGAACGAGATGTGTCCTGCGAAGCCATTAACAATGACAACTTCCGCAAAATGCGCCAAAAGTCATTATAAGCTGCGGCTATGCAGCTGTTCTGCCGGTAGAAAGGGATGCAACGGGCATGTCTCGCAACTTGGATTCCGTTTCGTGCAATGGCGCTTTGCCGCGCTCACGATCAGGCCATGCATTTCGTTGAAAATCTGCGCCGTCGTGGAACGCGCCGCCAGACTCATGCGTGAAGGTTTATGCGAAGCTCCGCCTCCGGTTCCCACAACTTCGCTCGTCACGGCTTCCGGCATTTTTCCGAGTGCCCGCTCAAACAGAACTCGAAACTCTTCATACTCCGCGTTCTCCGGCAAGATACCGTGGCGCTCAGACAGTCTGCGAGTATAGGCATCGACCACAAAGATTGGGTGCTGCCCGGCATAGAGCAAGATGGAATCAGCTGTTTCCGGCCCGATTCCGTTTAACGACAGAAGCTGCTCTCGCAATTGTGCGGTGGGCTGCGCGAACATCTTATTGAGTGAGCCGTCATGATTCTGATCGAGGAAGTTCACGAACATTTTCAGGCCCCGGGCTTTCTGGCGGAAGTATCCCGATGCGCGGACAAGCGTTTCGAGCTTGCGAATCGGGATGCTGCGGATCCCACCAATATTTAGTATCCGCGCAGCGCGCAACTGCCGCATGGCGATCTCAACACTGCTCCAGCTTGTGTTCTGCGTGAGATAAGCGCCCACGATAACTTCGAAGCGACTTTGTGCTGGCCACCAGTGCTGGCGTCCCCAGGCGCGCGCTAGGGTGGAATAAATCGCCGCGATCTTCTCTTCTGGCAGCAATTCCGGCACTTCAACAGTTTAAGCAAACTTCAAGCTGGATGCCTAAAGTACATGGCCTTCAAGGCACCGCATCCTGTGAAAGTACGCGCCGGATAAGGATTCTGAGGGGTTTCGCCGTGCTTTAGGGGCATGAGTACGAGTACCAGCACCAACGTTACTTTTGAAGTGACCCAGTTAAGGTGACAATTTGTGTCACCGGAGATTGTGCCACGTATCTCCCCTGAACAGGCACACGTCCGCGCCGGGCAATCGTCCGGACCACCGTTTTCTGCTGGATAGATCGGAGATCGAGGCATGTCCCAGAGACTGGGAGACCTTCTCGTAAAAGAGAAGATCATCACCCCAGAGCAGTTGCAGCAGGCGACCAAGGTGCAGAAGGAAAGCAACTGCCGCCTGGGCAGCGCATTGGTGAAGCTCAACTTCCTCA
>Ga0137384_10004008_pt1 | contig 11774 bp, 17 predicted proteins | sample SagtaG_2_FD_104922 | JGI IMG/M metagenome (GOLD analysis project Ga0137384, IMG submission 104922) | Vadose zone soil microbial communities from Sagehorn Ranch, Mendocino, California, USA - Sage2_R_60_16 metaG | ecosystem: Environmental > Terrestrial > Soil > Vadose zone | place: USA...
CACGCCAGGCCCCCGCGATCGAGTTCGTGCAACAGCTGCTTCGTGATGGATACGTCGGCGAGGTGTTGTCAACGACACTGGTCGGACTGTCGATCCCGGGGGATGTCGTGGGACAGCCCAACGCCTACATGCTCGACAAGACAAACGGGGCCAACCTGCTGACGGTGCCGGTCGGCCACAGCCTCGACATTCTGAATTACGTCCTGGGCGAGTTCGCGGAACTGTCAGCCGTGTCGGCTGTTCGCAGGCCACTGATCATTATCGAAGAGACCGGGGAGCAGATCGTGAAAACAGCCGCCGATCAGATCGCTGTGATCGGCACCCTCACGTCCGGGGCGACTGCCAGTATCCACATCCGTGAGGCAGTGGCCGGCGGTATCGGGTTCCTGTGGGAAATCAACGGAACCGACGGAACGCTCCGGATTACCGCAGACGGCGCTGTACCCGGAATCTATCCCTTGACCGTCGCAGGAGCTCACGGGCGGAACGAGCCCGCCAAGCTTGCTATCCCGGGAGTGCTAACACAGAAATGGCCCGCGCTCACCAGCCTGGAAGGAGCGCCCGCCTTCAACGTCGGGCGTGCCTACGCGGCGTTCGCGACAGACCTCGACAACGGGACCCACACCGTGCCGGACTTCGCTGACGCTGTCCAGCGCCACGAGCTCATCGCCGCCATCGAAAGGTCCGCGGCATCAGGAGAGCGCGTGACCTTGTAACGGTGTGCATCGTCGGACCGGGCTCGAGGCCTGGCGAGTTGGGAGACAGCAAGTTGGGCGTACCAGTACGCATTTAGTACGCAGTCGGCCTCAATCTTTGGGTGTCGCCATGTGTCGTTTGGTATTCCGCATCCGTGGGCGATCTCAGCAATGCAGTTCTCGCGGGAGCGTGTCGCGGGCGAGAGTGGTCCCGCGAGGCCCCGGGCTCGTTCGCAATCCGCAGCCTGATGTGTCAACCCCCGGAGGGGTCACGACGCAGCGGGTCTTCAATGCTGCGGTCACGAATCGTCCGGAATAGCAGACGCACAACCTCATGGCCCGAGGTGCGCGACGTAGTTTTCGAACCCACAGTCGCGGCGTGTCGACCCGGGAACCAGCACTGAGTTCTTGACACATCGCTAAGCGCGCATATAATATGCGCATATTCCTATTGGAGGTTTGTCTCATGTGGACCTACGAGCACAGCCTGCAGACTGCCGCCAGTCCGAAAGCGGTATTCGAAGTCATGCGAGACGTCAACCGATGGCCCGAGTGGAATCGAGGCGTCGAGCGGATCGACCTGGAAGGTGCCTTCGCGACTGGTACGGCCGGGGTCATGGTGATTCCCGATCAAGGACCCCTCGCTTTCCGGCTGGCATGGGTAGGTGAAGGCAGAGGCTTCGAGGACGAGACGCCAGTCCCCGATACGGATGTGGTCGTGCGCGTCCGCCATTCACTCGAGCCGCTGGCAGGCGGGGGCACCCGGATCACCTACCGGGCAACCGTTGAGGGACCGACCGCGGATGCGTTGGGTCCCGAGATCGGGTCGGCTGTGACTTCGGACTTCCCTGAGGTAATGGCCGCCCTCGCCCGCCTAGCCGAGTCGCGTTCGGCGGCCGCGTGAGCACGCGAGGTCGACCAGCACCTCGACCTCGGGAATCACATGGAAGCCTGGGTCCTAGCGAGAGCCCGGGCTTCCTCCTCTGGCGCGTGACCCTGCGGTGGCAGCGGACCGTCGCGGCCGCGCTGCGCCCGCTCGGGCTCACTCATGTCCAGTTCGTGCTGCTCGCGTGCACCTGGTGGCTGACTCAGGTCGCGGGCGAGCGCCCAACCCAGCGCCGGCTGGCCGATTTCGCCGCCACCGATCCGATGATGACCTCGCAGGTGATCCGGGTTCTAGAAGCCAGGGGCCTAGTCAGGCGAGCTGCCGACCCGCACGACTCACGAGCCCTCCAGCTGACGGCGACAGGAGCTGGTGCCCGTCTGGCGCGGGAGGCGATCAAGGTGGTCGAGGCGGCCGATGCCGAGTTCTGCACAGCTGCCGTTAAAGTGGAGTCGATGCTGCCACTGCTCCGAAGCCTCGCCGGCTAAGCTCCTACTGTCAGTCCGTCGAGCGCGGCCAACGCCGCTGATCCTCTGCTTGGCTGCGCCAGCCCGAATAGGCATTGAGATCCTCGAGCGCGCAACCGAGCGGTCCAGCAATTGACCCCGCGAATCCCACTGTGGGCTATTAGCACCGTGGCGGTCGTCGCGCTATTACCACATTCCGGGGGCCGCCGGGGAATCACGAGTGTTGTAGCTTGGCACCATGCCTGGAGCAAGTGAACGAGCACGACGCGTCAAGATCATGAACGCCAACTGGGTGGCAGGCGGCGACGGCGAGGATGGTACGTTCCAGATCATGGTCGTGACCGAGGACGGCGAGAAGCACGTGATGAGTCCCAGTCCCGCCTCAACTGCGGCTCTCATCGTGGTCGCACGTGCCGATACCGACCTTGTGTGGGATCCGGTGGATCGCACGTTGATCGCCGCGAATATCGTGGGTAGGATGCCCTGGACGGAGCGGCCCCAGCCCGCCGTACTGTCAGTGGGAGTCGAGGTCGACCCCACGGATCGGGCGTCCAACCCTGCCCAGGGGCTGTAATCAAGGAGACCTTCGCGGCTCAGCCCCGCGAGCTCACAAAAAATCGGAAACGATCGAGCGTCTCATCTATCTCCGTCCATCCAAGCAGCCGAGTTCGAAGAGCGCCCGCTAAGGGGCCCAATCTGCGATTCGGCCTCGACCATAGATATTGTGGTTTCAGTACCACCGCGATTGACCTTCGGGGCCTGTACCTGGCGGCGGCTTGGATGTAACCGGAGTTGGGATTGGGTGCGCCGGCTTTGTCGTTCACGCTCACTGAGGCGGAGTCAAGCCGATTGAGGTCAGTCTGGGGCGGAGTTGTTTAGGACGCCTCCAAGCGCGATGCAAACACGACAATAGGCTGCGGTATCCATACATTACGGCCGCCGGCCGATGCCCAATATATGCGGATCCGGCGGCAGCAGGGCCGAAGGACTGAATGGGAACTGCTCGCACATCTCGATCAAGAAGCCGGCCTTACCGATCGAAGCCAGAGTGTCACGACTGCGGTGGCAGCCGCCGGCCACCCGCGGCCAAAAAGTCGCGTCGGCGAAGCGCTGGACTCGGGCTTCAAATGGGTGATGCGAGACCACGTGCTCATAGAAGCGCAGTTCACCACCTGGGCGGATCACGCGGAAGAGCTCAGCCAGCGCCACTTCCTGATCGGGAACCGAGCAGAGCACCAGGCTTGTGACTCCGGCGTCAAAAGAGGCGTCCGCGAAGGGCAGGTGTCCGGAGACTGCGTCGACCACCCGCACGTTCACCGGAGAGGCCGCCGCGGCCTGCAGCGCCACCCTGCGGAGATAGGCCTCGGGCTCTACGGCAGTCACTTCGATCACCGAGTTCGGGTAGTGCCGGAAGCCAATTCCGCTTCCGGCGCCCAACTCGACAACGCGTCCGCCCAGACCAGCAAGTAGACGGCGCCGGTGGTCGCCCTGGCCGCGCTTCTCGCCTGCACGCATCGCTCGCTCAATCAGACGAGCGGCGATTGGGTGATGTACCTTCGCTGCCGGGATCATTCAGACGATCTCGACGGGCCGCGGTCGACTACTTCCACCAGACGCCCCGCGAGCTTGGTCCCCCTCGCATGTAAGCGCGGACAGCTCCCGACCCCATGACTGTCGCGTGCCTCGGGCGCGGCGGCACAGAGATCAAACGTCTCCTAGGATCCTCCGCGTGAACTCAGCGATCCAGTTCGTCTCCCAGGTCTTCTCGTTGTCTGCGAAGAACGCCTGCTCCCATCGAGCCGTTGTCGCTGTGACATTGGACCATCGGTAGCGCACGCGGATCTTCTGACCCTCATACGTGTCATCACAGAAAAAGTCGCCGACGCCGTCGGTGAATCGACCGACCACGGGAGGCTCCATAACAGGAGCGCGACTACTGATCCAGTAAAGCGACCATTCGTCCCGCTCGGCGTTAAACAGACGCAACGTCACTCCACCGTAGCCCTCGGAGGGAAACGTAACTTCGTCCAAGTTTGCCGCTCCGCCCATCAGGCCCACGCATTCGGACTTGCCAATGAACTCGTCCCATTCGGTCGAGCCGGCGAGAGCCTTTTTGAGACGTCGTTGGACACTGTCCCACGACCCCACAAAGAAGTCGAAGTCGTTCACTGCCACTCCTCCTAATAATCCCTCCCCGTTCCTGACCGCTGATCAAGCCACAACCTGAGCGATGAACATCTCGAGTGCGCTACGCGCCTGATCCGCCACATTGCCCGTCAACAACTCGGATCCATGATCGTTTCCGGGGAGGATCAACAGCCGCTTGTGTGCCGAAGGGCAAACCGCGTACATCGCCCTCGCGTCTGAGGGAAACCTCTCCTCGTCCTTTTCGGCGGCCATGTAGAGGACGGGGAGTGTCAGCAGTTTCGACGCTGCCAGCGCATCCATCTGGGAGAATTCCGCCGGCCCGGATAGGCTTGCCACCCCGGCGACTGTTGGCGTGATGATGCTGGCAGCGACCAGCGACGCAGTGCCGCCCATGGAACCTCCAACCAGCACAACCTTGGTGACACCCTCTCGTCGCAACTCTGCTGCCGCGCCCACGACATCGCCCGCAAGATCCAAGCCAAAGTCGAAGATCAGTGCGCGCCGGCCCATGTCCCGAAGCTTCTTTGCGTAAGGGAGCCACTCACATAGATCGCTCTGCACTTGATGAGCGAGCACTATCCCTATGTCGCCACTACCCAGCACGGCGCCGACAACAAGCTCACCCTTCGCGCTAGGAAACGCCACCTCTTGTGCCATGTCGCCTGCCTGGACGCAGGTCTCGAGCGGGCGCAGGCTTGGCGGCGCCGTGGCGCCACGTTGGCTGCTGGCCGGCTGGCCGGCAGTCGGCCCGCAGCTGGTCAAGAACAGGAGCACTGTGATCCTCGCGAGAAGCGGTCTCAAGGGTTCATCCAATTGCTAGCAGCCTTGCCGAGCGTATCTCTGGCCGCATTCGGACACGGTCAATGGGAGGGACTAAAGCGAGCGAACGCTCCGTACCGGAGTTATCTGGGCGGACACGACCCTCCAACCGTGATCCGTTTTCACATACACGTCCGTGTAACGACTCTCGCCCGGACTGCCGTCCTTTCGAGTAAATACGCCCCTCGCTTGGACAAGAGAAGCATGTCCGTAGAAGCGGACCTGGACGTCGTGCAGCTCGTAGTCATTGAAATTGGGCCCAGCCGCAACGTCGCCCAAGAATTGTGCCTTGTCTCGTGCTGCACCTTCGGATGTGATGCAGACGAAGTCCTCGGCGAGGTGTTCCGAATACCAGACGACATCCGACTTCAGAAGGGCAGAGATGTACTCCTCGTTCAATTGCCGGACGACGATCCTGTCTGAAGATTCCACTACTACCACGGGCGTTGTCATGGAGTCCTCCTGTATGAACCTGTCACCAAACTCTGAGATTTTGATGATGAGCTACCGAGGCGCTCGTGGCTGGACGCATCCGGACATATTGACCGGCGCGTCAGTTCTGAACCGGCGGCGGCAGCTTAATTCGCCGATCAGCAGTCCAGAGGTACTTGACGGCGTGCGCTCGCCATGGCCGCCAGGACTCGGCTTGCAGCAATTCGCGACCGATCGCAAATGAAATGAAGCGGCCGCCCGATCATGTAGATCACCACGCGACCCAAGCGACCTCAATCGGCTCAGTAAGCGCGTTCAAAGGTACCGTGCTCAAGAGGCGGGTGCCCACCGCTATCGCCAAACTGTCGCGTCGCCCGATTCGCTCGAAAATGAGCTTTCCGGACAAGGATCTACAAGAAAATCGCTCCCACGACCGCGCATAGTCGATTTACCGAGCCACGCTGGATGGGGGACTGATCGACATGGGTGAGCCCACATACGACCTACGAGCAGAGCGGGTGCTCGATGGCTTTCCAGAAGACGTATTTGACGCATACACGAACCCAGCTTTGTGGAGCGCATTGGGCTCAGTATCCGAGTGCGACCTCCGCGTCGGCGGTCTCTGGTCAATCGTCGGGGGTCCTGCGAATAGCAAGCCATTTCGAGAGATGAACCGGTTTACGAACATAGATCGGCCCCGGCACATTGCCTTCAAGTCGACGTTGGTGTTGCCGGACGACTCGGTCCTCGAGCGGGACGTAGAGGCGGCCTTCGAAAGCGCCGACGGCCGCCGAACCAGGATGACAATCGTGCAGAGGGGTTTCCCGAGCCAGGAGGCCCGGGATGCTCTCGAACCGGCATTCCCAAGCATCTTCGACGCGTTGGAGAAGATGGCCGCGGCAAGGTCCGTTCGCGTCGAGGACCAGTCGTAAACGTGTCGTTTCCCCGAACTCGCGCCACGAGATGACCGAAAAGGAGCCAGTGGCTGAGCCGATCCCGAGCTCGGAACACTGGATGACCGTTGACGCCCTAAAAGCCGCCGACGCGGGGGTCACCTCGTGGTCGGACGCTCGCGACCGCTTGGCTCAGGGGAGAACCTATTGGCTGGCCACTCGGCGACGGGACGGCCGGCCGCACGTGATGCCGATCTTGGCGGTCTGGCTGGCTGGGATGTTGTACTTCGTCGCCTCGCCATCCTCCCGCAAGGCGCAGAACCTAGCGGAAAACGCCCAATGCGTCGTCACCGTCAACGCTGAGGCGATCGACATCGTCGTGGAAGGGGGTGCTCGAAACGTACGCGATGAAAGCAAGCTCCGTCGCGTGGCCGGCGCGTACGCATCCAAGTACGAGTGGGACGTGACTGTGCGTGAGGGAGCCTTCTACGGGGACGGTGCTCCGACAGCAGGTCCGCCACCGTACGACGTCTACGAGTTGAGTCCCGCGATTATCTTCGGTTTCGGTACTGATGGAACACTCAGTCCGACGCGCTGGCGCTTTATAGGCCACTCGGCTGCGCCCTCATGACAGAGCTCCCAGGCAACGTCCGAACACTATTCGCGGCCGCGAACTATGCCCACCCTCGCCACGGTGCTGCCTGATAGCGCGCCTCACAACTGGGTCATGGTGGCCGCGCTTCCGCCGGCCGCGATTGTCGTCGAAGACTAGCCACTGCTCTAGAGGAGCCGGGAGAGCAGCGCGCGCAGCTGCTTGCGCTCTGAACTGCTGAGAGGTTCGAGCAGGGAGGCCTCGGCATCGGCTCCGACTTTCGCCAGCCGGGCCAGGTGCGCCTTGCCGGCCGGCGTCAGCCTGACCGCGTGGCGCCGCCGGTCGGTGCGGTGCTCGCCGCGCGACAGCAGCCCGCGCTCCTCGACGTCGTCGAGGATGGGGACGAGGTTGCGAGGGTCGATGCCGGCCGCATCACCGAGCTCGCGCTGAGTCATCTCGCCGATCCCGCCCAGGAGCATCACGATGCTGTAGGCGCCGAGCGTAAGGCGCTCGGTCGCCAAGGCCTCGACGAACCGCCTGCGCGATTCCGAGCCGGCCCGGGCCAGCAGGTAGCCCGTGCTCTCGAGCAAACTGGTCGGTTCACGCGGCATCGTCATATGTTAGCATCGTCATGAATCATGACGATTGCCCTGGTGACCGGCGGGACTCGAGGTCTGGGCAAGGCCATTGCCACCAGGCTCAGCGATCGCGGCTGGCAAGTGGTGATTGCCGGCCGAGACGCCCATAAGGCGGACCTCGTCGCGGACCTTTCCCGGCTCGACGATGTCCGGCGGCTGGCGGCCGAGGTCAAAGCGCTCTATCCCGACCTCATGCTGCTCGTGAACAACGCGGATGTATCGAAAGGCTCGCGCGTGGTCACGCCCGACGGCCTGGAGACGACGTTCGCCACCAACCACCTCGCGCCGTTCCTGCTCACGAACCTCCTGCTGCCGAGCAAGGTGATCAACATCGCCTCCGAGCAGCACCGGTTCGTGCGCGCGATCCCGTGGGACGACCTGCAGGGCGAGCGGCGCTTCCGGCCGATCGAGCAGTACAGCCTGACCAAGCTCTACAACGTCCTGTTCACGCGCGAGCTGGCGCGCCGAGCAGCCGGCAGGGTGCAGGTGAACGCCGTCAGCCCGGTTTCCTCCGCACCGACCTGGGGCGCGAGGCCCGCGGCGGCTTCCGCGTCTTCCTGACGCTGGCCCAGCCGTTCCAGCAGCCGCCGGAGAAGGGTGCCGAGAGCCTAATGCCTGTCCTTGACTCGGAGTTGACCGGTGCCTACTTCCGTAGTGGAAAGCAGGTGGTGCCGAGCGCGCTCGCTCAGGACGAGGATGCTGGCGCCCGGCTCTGGAAGATCAGCAGGGAGCTCAGCGGTCTGGGGGCTCGACTGACCTGGTCCTCTGTGGCCAGGGGGTCCGTCTGCGGGTTGACGATTCGCCCGAGCAGCTGCGTCAGCGCGCGTACCTCGTTCGGACTTCATGTCGGGGCCGCAGGCCAGGATAGCTCCGGTTGGGCGCCGAGGAAATGCCCCTAAGTCGCGCCCTGGCGGCAAGGTGCCGACCCTCGCTGGCGATGTCGCCCCGCTGATCAACTCGCCCATGGGCGCGAGTTCCGTCGGAGTGCGCGACTAATGCGGTGAGCCGGATCACAGCCGAGTCACGCATTCGCGGAACCAGGCGGATACGAGAAGAAACGAGTCGTTCGACAGATGCATGCACGCCCCAGCCGCGAGCATGCTGCAGGTGACATGAACGAAAACTTGAGCCTCGGCCGCATCTTTGGAATCCACGTCGGCCTGAACTGGAGCCTGTTGGTCGTTGCCGCATTGATCGCATGGAGCCTCGCCACCAGCCTTCTACCGTCGGCGTCCCCTGGCCATACTGCCGGCGCCTACTGGACCGCCGGCGTGGTTTCAGCCTTCGTGTTCCTGGCCTCGTTGCTTGCCCACGAGCTCGCGCACTCCGTCGTTGCGACGCGCCGCGGGGTCAAGGTCGAGGGGATCACGCTCTGGCTGTTCGGCGGAGTGTCGCGGTTCAGCAGCGAAACGAGCTCGCCTGGTGGGCAGGCGCTGATCACTTTTGTTGGGCCACTCACAAGCCTCGTGCTGGGCGTGGTCTTTTATCTCGCATCAGTCGCATCCGGGGGTGGCGCTCACCCGGGCTTGTTCTCCGCCACCCTGTCCTGGCTGGGCTACATCAACATCTCACTAGGTGTCTTCAATCTCGTCCCCGCCTTTCCGCTGGATGGGGGCCGGCTGCTGCAGTCGCTCATCTGGCTGCGCACGGGCGATCGGCTGCGAGCGACCCGTATCGCCGCCCGCATCGGCATGTTGTTCGCTTACCTGCTGATTGCGTACGGTCTGGCCACTTTCATATACGCCGGCAGCCTGATCGGCGGAGTCTGGTCGGTCTTCCTGGGCTGGTTCCTGCTGAGCGCCGCCCGTTCTGAAGAGGCCGGCGGGCTGATCCGCCAGGCGCTCGCCGGGATGACCGTCGCCGAGGTCATGACGCCCAGCCCAGTGCAGGCTCCCGACGACATCAGCGTCGAGGATGCGCTGCATGGTTATGTCCTGGTCTCACGGCACTCGACCTTCCCAACCCATGACGCGGCCGGCCGGCTCAGTGGACTCCTGACCCTGACAGCTCTGAAGAATGTCGCACCGGGTTCTCGTCCGACCACCCTGATCAGGCAGATCATCTGTCCGCTCGACAAGGTGTCCACAGCCGGCCCGGCTGACCCGATCACCAACCTGCTTGCGGTGTCCGATGGCTGCAGCGAAGGCCGCACCCTTGTTGTCGATGGGGGCCGGTTGATCGGAATCATCTCTCCCAGCGACATCAACCGGCTCCTGCAGAAGTCCGTGTCGGGTCGCTCCCTGGTGCCGGCTGGGAGTGCGTAATGGGCGAGTCATCCATCCCCGCGCACCTGACCGGCCTCATCCGTCACTTCAGCGATCTAAGGGATGGCGAGCACGGCGGCGCGACTAGTCGCCGCGACAAAGAAGCCCGATTCGCTGATGAGGTCGATTTGTTGGCCCCTGTCGCACGTCAGGCCCTCAGAGAAGTAAACACGTACCTGCTCCTTGATTCGGGAGCAGTCAGCGAGACGGGCCTTCAGCGCTCAGCAGATGGTGGGATGAGCGCAGCGTGGGAGCTCGGCTGGCGTGAGCAGCGCAACGTGCGAGTGCCTCCGATCATGCTTCACGCGTATTTCGGGGCCGGTTTCCACCATCCGCACCTGCGCGGAGCAACCGTCGGCGATTGGCCTTTGAACGTGTTCAGTGTTCAAGACGCCACGGATCACCTTCCGATCCTGCGCGCCATCGCGACCAGTGACCTGCACAATCTGGTGTTTCAGTCGGACTACCGGATCATTCCGGCCGTCACGAGAGGTTCGACGGCCGACTGATCGTCATGCAGGACTCATCGCCAATGAAGATTGCGGGTTCGGGCACAGAAGTTGGCCTTGATCAGCTCGAATCCGTTTACGCATTTCATCTACTCGAGGGTCGGCAAGCCATCCGCGGTTACCTGTTCAAGCGGCACATTCGGTGCTAGCGAACTTTTGGAGGCGGCGCTTACAGAAGGTCTTGCGTACCAGTACGCATCCCGTACGCGGACACCCCTGAGCCTCCATCAAACCCAGGGCAGTTCAGCTCTCGGCCCACACTCATTTCGAATTCAACAGCTCGTTGAGAACATGCCTGGCGCAACCTGCGGGCGGGCAGCGGAAGACATCGCGACCGGCCGTTGCAAAATAGTCGGCCCATGACCCAGCTCCCTCAGGCGCCGGACGGTTTCACGCGCGAAGAGCGGCGAATCATCCAGCGATACCGCACCCCTGAACAGGTCCAGCAGTTCCTGCGCAGGCTGCCCTACAACTGGGAGCTGCACGGGGACACCCTCAGATCCTTTCGCCAAGTCGTCCGCCACAACACCGCGCACTGTTTGGAGGCGGCGCTCGTCGCCGCCGTGATCTTGGAGCAACACGGTTACCCCCCGCTTGTGGTTAGTTTCGAGTCCAAAGATGGGGTGGATCATGTGATCTACGTGTTTCGCCGCGGAGGTCGGTGGGGCGCGGTGGCCCGGTCCCGGGATGCGGGCCTGCACGGTCGCAAACCGGTGTTCCGCGGCATTCGCGATCTGGTGTGGAGCTACTTCGATCCATATGTGGACTCCACCGGCCGCATCACGGGCTACCAGCTAGCGGATCTGCGCGCCCTGGGCAAGTACGACTGGCGCCTGGCTCTCACGAACATCTGGAAGGTCGAGAAGTACCTCCTCAAGATTCCGCACCGCAGACTGCGGTCGTCGAATCGCCGCTACCTTCGCCTGCTCGCGCGGTTTCGCGCATACCGTGAGCGACATCCCCTCGGCCCGGTCGTGGAGATCTACCGCGACCGTCAGCACTGGATGTAGCAGGCGGCAGTTCTCTATGTGCCGCGGACCTGGCATCGCGTTGCTGGTGAATCTCTGTGGATTGGCCAGACGCTGGGAAAGCCAGTCCACCCTCGACCACTTTCTCCGGGATTCGTCTAGAGCCGGCTGGCCTGCTCCCAGTCCGACTGGCAGGCCACGCAGCGCGTGGCCGTCGGGACGGCAACCATCCTCTCCTCGCCGATCGCCCGGCCGCAGTTTTCGCAGATTCCGTAACCGCCGTGCGCACGTCGCGCCTCTGCCATGGAGGCCTGCACACTATCGCGCTCGAGGATCTCATTAATCCGGTCGCCGTTCGCCTTCTCACTAAGGTCTTGTGTCCCGTCGGCGTTCCTGAAGCCCCTGCTCATTGTTCCCTAGCTTAGGACTCTGCTCGTTTGGCTCTCGCCTGAACGCGGCCAGGAGC
>Ga0137384_10004015_pt1 | contig 11757 bp, 10 predicted proteins | sample SagtaG_2_FD_104922 | JGI IMG/M metagenome (GOLD analysis project Ga0137384, IMG submission 104922) | Vadose zone soil microbial communities from Sagehorn Ranch, Mendocino, California, USA - Sage2_R_60_16 metaG | ecosystem: Environmental > Terrestrial > Soil > Vadose zone | place: USA...
AATGGTACGAGGCGCGACGGCGCGGTCCGTTGATGCGGACACTCGGCGAGTGCGACCGTCGCGATGAGTCGAGCACACAAAGCGCTGGCGCGTGTTCTGTTCGCAGGCGCAGTAGTCTTTTTCTCGGGCCTGATTTCATTGTCGGTTCCTGCAGCGTGCGCCCAGTCCGGGCAGGATGCGAAGGTAACTTTCCGGCGCGTTTTCCAGGGCAGTTCGCCGGAATTCATCGAGCTTACGGTTCGCGACAATTCGAACTCCGCGACATACGACATCCGGCAGCTCGATGAAGATGCGAGCGCTGCGCCGTTTGAAGTGAGTGATAGCTTGCGAGCAAAAATATTTGCTCTGGCGGGAGAGTTAAATCACTTTCAGGGGCAGGATCTGGACGTGCACCGGAAAATCGCCAATCTCGGTGAAAAAACATTTCGCTGGGAACAAGGCGCCGTAACTCACGAGACGAAATTCAACTACACGCTAAATTCCTCCGCAAGTCAGCTTCTGCAGATTTTTGAAGGACTCGCCCGGCAGCAAGAACATTACGCACTCTTGACGCGCCGAATGCGCTACGACCGGCTTGGAATCAACGACGCACTGCTTCAGTTCGAGTCCGACTTGAACCGCGGGTTGATGCCCGAACCCAAGCGTCTGGTCCCGTTGCTTGACCAGATCTCCTCCGATCCAAGGGTTGTGGACATCGCACGCCAGCGCGCCCGGTCGCTGGCAGACCGGCTGCGGCGCAACAACTAAAATTCATCTCAAAATTGCGGTTTGCCGTTTCCCCGGCACTGGGTCATGGTTTTCTCGCGAAGGAAATTCCCTACAGCGGACATGGTATTTTTGGCGAGGACAGTACGGAACATAACTCGGGCCTCGTAGTTTAGAAATTCGGAGCTTCTCGTTTTCTCCACTACAGATTGACAGCGCTCACGCCTACAGCAATTCGTATATTGTTCCAAATATTTAGAGCCAATTAGAGCGATGAATCTACGCTCTCTTGTAAATTTCAGATTCCAATATATTTAAAAATCTCCATAGGTTGGCAATTTGTTTGCACTCCTGAACCTCGCCCAGGCGTCGTCGGTTTTCAGACGGAGAGTGGTCGTACCCGTTCCAGTATTTCCTGCCCAGGTTCTGGATGACGCCATAGAGTCCGACGGTCAAGTAAAAAAATTCAATCGCTGTGTATTCAGAATGGAGGAGTAATGCGTCGCATGCGCGAATTCTCATTTGTTCTTGCGCTCGTCGCCTCCCTGGGAATTGCCCTTGGACTGAACGCGGTACTGGCACCTATCGCTAACGCTCAAGCAGGAATTTCGACGGGGACGATACAAGGCACGATCCTGGATCCAAATGGAGCGTCTGTACCCGGGGCTAAGGTGACGATCACGAGCAAGTCGACTGGCGCCAAGACTTCTCCGGAAGTGACAAGTTCGGGTACCTACAACTCTGGACCGCTTGCGCCAGGCGATTACGTGGTTCGAGTCGAGGCCAGTGGTTTCAAGGCGCTCGAACAAACCATGTCTGTTCAGGTAGGCAACATCACGCCCGGTACTGTGACATTGGAAATCGGCTCCGAAAGCGCCGTAGTCACGGTTGAAGGCACCGCACTTGCCGTGAATACCGAACAAACAACCATTCAGGGCGTCGTTACGAGCACGCAAATCGAAAATCTTCCGATCAACGGCCGCAATTTTCTGGACCTTGCACAACTCGAACCCGGAGTTCAGATTCAGGACGGCGGGAATTTCGATCCCACCAAAAAAGGGTTCTCCTCGATCTCGTTCGGTGGCCGCTTTGGCCGCACCGCGCGCATCGAAGTTGATGGTCTCGATATTTCCGATGAGACCGTGGGAACCACCACGCAAAACATTTCCGTGGGCACGATTAAAGAATTTCAGGTGAGCCAATCGAGTCTTGACCTGGCGACGGAATTGACTTCGTCTGGAACCGTCAACATCACTACGCGCTCCGGCACCAATAGCGTTCATGGGGACGGCTTTTTCAACTATCGAGGAGATGCAAGTTCTGCCAAGTTTGGCGATCCCCCCGCAAAGTTCGACCGTAAGCAGTACGGCGTGAGTTTGGGCGGCCCAATTATCAAGGACAAGTTGTTTGCATTTGGATCGGGAGAACGAACGACGCAGGATTTGCTGGCAACGGTAAATCCAGCGGCACCATTCAATGTCCTCGCCGGCTCATTCAACAGTCCATTCCGCGACCAGCAGTGGCTCGGGCGTCTGGATTACAACCTCACCTCAAACGTCCGAATCTTTTTTAAGTACACCTACGAGCAGAACAGCGCGGTCGGTGCTTTCGTTCCAGGAACATATAGCCCGTTCGCAAACTTGGACAATACACCTTCCTACGGCGGTGGCGTCGATTTCAATACTGGTTCATTCACGCACAGTTTCCGCGTGGGATATATGAAGTTCCGCAATGGCATCACGGATGCCGTCACAGGGACAAATATCATCAACCTCGCGCCAGGGGTAATGGTGAATATCGGCAATGGTGGTACTGGGTGCACCGCATCTGGTGAGCTCTTTTGTTCTGGCGCTAACATTCTGGCTCCGCAGAAAACCTACCAATCCAATAAACAATTCAAATATGACGGCTCAAAGGTGTTTCACAGCCACATTTTCCGCTACGGCGTCGGCGTTAATCGAATTCTAGGTGGCGGCTTTGCCAGCTTTTATGGAATCGATCCGGCGATTCGTGGGTCATTTACCGACGCTTCCCAGGCAGCAGCGGCCAGCGGGCCGTTTCCCGGAGGGATTTCGAACCCCTTGAATTATCCTGTGTCGCGCATTCGCTTGGGTAACGGTCAGGGTTGTTTCACTGAAATCAGTGAGTTTGGCCAGGACTGCGGCGGCCAGTATGACACCCGCTTCCAGGCGTATCTCGGCGATTCCTGGAAAGTGAAGCCGAACTTCACACTCGTTTACGGGGTCAGGTACAACCGGGATACGGGCCGCACCGATGCTGATCTAGGACCCATTCCGTGCTCTCAAGTAACAACGCCTGGATTTCCAGGATGTTCCGGAAATCTTCTGGATTCCGTTCGCCAGGGCTTCGGGGGCCGCGTGAATCAACCCGACAACAATGTTGGCGGAACGCTAGGGTTCGCATGGGACCCATGGAAAAACGGCAAGACGTCCATCCGGGCCGGGGCGGGCATCTACTTCGAAAATGCGGTGTTTAACAACGTGCTTTTCGATCGACCGGGCCGTTTGCCCACTGGACTTTTCAATCTAACGCAAGACATCTGCCCGAGTGGAGTGCTAAATCTCCCAGACGGTTCTGCGATGGACACGTCGGCGCTGTGCACCCAACCGATCGGAAATGTCGTCAATCAGGTCGTTGCATTGCAGCAACAGTTCCAGCAGGCGACGGCGCAAGCTGGAGCGCAGGCCAACGGCGGATATGTGGCCAACGCCCTCGCCGCCGGTGCAGCGGTGACTGGAGTAACGCTCTATTCGCCGAACTACCAATCTCCCCGTTCCTACCAAATGAACTTTGGTATCCAACGCGAGCTCAAACACGGAACAATACTTTCTGTGGATTACCTGCGCAACGTAGGCGTTCACACGCTGCTTGCGATTGATGAAAACCATGTTGGCGATGCCAAGTTCCTTGATCCAGCCGGAGCAGCAGCCGCTATCGCGGCGACAAATTCATCGTTCGGTTGCGGCGGAGCAGGAGCAGCCGGCATCGACTGCGCTATCACTAAAGGCGCAACAATCGCCGATTACGCTAACAATGGATTGACGGACGGCAATTTCTGGACGGGCGGCGTTCCTGTTACGGATAGTAACGGAGTTCTTACCGGGAATGGGCAAATCGCATTCCCGGGCAAGAACCCATTCTTCGGGCAGGTTCAATTTCTGGAACCCGTCGGACGCTCAGTTTACAATGCCATGCAGGTCAAACTAACTTCCGACCTGAAAACTCCGTTCCGAGCGATAAAGTACTTCAACGCGCAGATTTCCTACTCGCTGTCCCGTTATAACAGTACAGCTACTGATGCTGACTTCATTAACAACGCCATCGACTACGACAATCCGGCACGCTTCTTTGGACCGAAGGGCTCGACCGTACCCACCAATTGTCGGCTGGCGTAGTGATGGAGCTGCCTGCTGGTGTCCGTATGAACTTCATAACACACTGGTACACGGCCTTGCCGCAGACGCTTACGTGGGCAGCGCCCGGAGACGCCGAAGACATTTTCCAATTCGACACGGCGGGTGACGGACAGACAACGCTCGCTCCGGTGCCAGGCTCGAATATCGGTTCGTTCGGCCGCGGCATAAAGGCCGGGGACTTGAATACCTTCCTTCAGCAATATAGCAACACGTTCGGTAACCAATTGACACCCGCAGGACAGGCGCTGGTCAGCGCAGGCCTGTTCACGCAAACACAATTGCAACAGCTGTGCGCGGTAACACCGTCCCTGACACCGGTCGGGAACTGCGCCTCGGCGGAACCCCAGTTGCAATTGGCCTCAGCGCCGAGCGGGAATATTGGCAACGACGCATTCTTTACGTTCGACCTGAGGCTCGGTTGGGCGGCCAGGCCGGTTCGAAAGTGGGAGCGCTTCCGGATCGAACCGCAAGCTGCTTTTTATAACCTGTTCAACCGCCATAATTACAACGGTCCAGACGCCTTGTTGGCGGGTACCTTGGACGGCGGATCCACTTCCGTTAACGGCGCCACGAAGGCGACTCGTCTGCCCTTGCTTACGGGCTTGGGTTCGGGTGTGTTCGCACTGGGTGCGCCGCGATCCATGGAGTTCGGATTCAAGGCGACTTTCTAGTTCCTTTCAACCGTGGGGACGAGACGGCGGGGAGCGAAGCGCTTCCCGCCGTTTTTGTGTTTTTGGATCGCTTGATGCAGGGCGCGGACCCACGTACCTCTGTAATTTATGGGCGCTTCACTGCGTATGTTAGGATGAGGTCATTTCCCGCATAACCTTATTCATGGAGCAGCCTGACAAAGGATCTTTGAACAATCCGTTGGCCGTTCGGGCAGCAAACGAGCGAGTGGCCGGCGGCGCGGCTATCGGTGCGGCTGCTAAGCAGTCCGTGTCCGCTGAGGCCCCGAAGCGGTCTTCGTCAAGTACGACCGCGAAGCGGTCATTGTCAAGTACCACCGCGAAGCGGTCGATGAACCTTTCCGAGGCGGTGGCGATCGCGACGTCGAGCTTGTGGGCGCACAAGCTGCGCAGCGTGCTGACGCTTCTTGGCGTGGTGATTGGCGTAGCCGCGGTGATCGCTGTGGTGGGCCTCATCAACGGCGCGAACCAGTATGTCGCCACAAAAGTTTTCAATCTTGGCGCAGATGTCTTTGGCGTGTCGAAACAGCCTTCCATCATCACCAACGTGGACGATTGGCTTGAATTCCAGAAACGCAAACGTATCGATTCCGAGGACTACGACGCGATCAAGGAACTTTGTAAATCGTGCAAGGGCATTGGCGCCTCACTCGGTGGGCGAGTTGAAGTGCGCAGCGGGATGAATTCATTGAAGGACACGAATCTTCGCGCGTGGACTCCGGAAATGGCCGAGCTTTACGATGTGGACCTCGTCGAAGGCCGCCACATTACCGACGCCGACCTGAAGAGCGCGTCTCCCGCTTGTGTGATTGGCATGGACATTGTGGACAACCTGATGCCGGCTGTCGATCCTGTTGGCAGAGAGATTCGCTGGAATAATTTTCCGTGCATGGTGATCGGCGTCGGGAAAAAGGAGGGGTCGTCGCTGGGCACTTCGCTGGACAACTGGATCATTCTTCCGCTGACCGCATACCGGAAGGATTTCGGCTCGCAAACGGATTCCCTGCGCATCACGGTGCGTGCCGGCTCTGCTGCAAAGATTCAGGATAGTGTCGACGAAGTTCGCCAAATCATGCGCGGGCGCCGTCATCTAAGCTATGGATCGAAAGACGATTTTGCAGTTGAAACCAGCGATTCTTTTCTTTCGTTGTGGAAGGATATCAGCTCGTCTTTTTTTGTGGTGACCATCGCCATCGCTTCGATTTCGCTTGTGGTGGGCGGGATCGTGATCATGAACATTATGCTGGTGAGCGTCACGGAACGAACGCGCGAAATAGGCATTCGCAAAGCTCTTGGCGCGCGCCGCGGCGACATTCTGCTGCAATTTCTGATTGAGTCTTCGACGATCGCAGTCATTGGCGGAGCGATTGGTGTAATCGGCGGCGTGCTCGCGGCAAAGCTTGTTTCGGTTGTGTCGCCGCTGCCCGCTGCAGTTCAATTGTGGTCGGTTATCGGAGGATTACTCGTCGCGCTGAGCGTGGGACTCTTTTTCGGGACGTACCCGGCATCGAAAGCCTCGCGGCTTGATCCGGTGGAAGCTTTGCGCTCTGAATAGAAGAATTCGGTGGAAACTGGAATGTCGACGATCGCCAACACGCTTGCTGATTCCCGGACCGGGCGCCTGAAAGCGCTGGTGCGCGTCGAGAATTCGCTGAAGCTTAGCGAACAAGTTGCGCTCGCTCTGGACACGCTTCGCAAGAATCTGTTGCGCTCGGCGCTCACGATTCTTGGAATCGTTATTGGCATCACCACGGTGATAGCCGTCAGTTCGGTGATTAACGGGCTTAACGACAACGTGCTTGGCGGCATTCGCGATCTCGGCTCGGACACCATCATCGCGTATCGATTCCCGTGGGCATCGTTGTCTCGGCCACCCAGCGAATGGTTTACGCGCAAGGAACTGCTGCCGGAGTTTGCCGACGACATGGCGAATCTCCCTCACGTAAAAGCCGCCTCGCCATCCATGCGCATTTTTCAGCCGCAATTCGGGGTCGGAACTTCGGATGTGCGCCACGGTTCGAATCGGGCCAAGAATGTGATCCTGCAGGGAAATTCGCCTTCCATCACGCAAATCTTTGACCTGAAAATCGCAACAGGCCGCGAATTCAACGAAACCGATGCTGAGCATCACGCGCCGGTGGTACTGCTTGGATTCGACACTGTGAATCTTTTGTTTCCAGCGGGCAGCGACAAAGCTGTGGGCCAGGAAGTTACGATTGATGGGCAGCTGTTCACGGTGATTGGAACGCTGCAGAAGCGCCGCCAGGGGATTTCGGGCGGTTCGAATCCCGAAGACAACATTGCGCTCATGCCTGTAACTACGCTGCGGAAGCTCTATCCGAACAAGCGTGATTACGTCATCTTTGCGAAAGCGAGCGATCCCCAGTATGTTACGGAAGCGGTGGAGGAAATTCGTGACCTGCTTCGCCGCAAGCGCCGTCTCTCCAACGAAAAGCCCGACGATTTTGCGCTGTTCACTTCGGATTACTTTCTCGACCTCTGGAACAAAATCAGCAGCCTGATTTTTATTCTGATGTTTGCTGTCGCTTCAGTGGGTTTGCTGGTTGGCGGAATCGGCGTGATGAACATCATGCTCGTCAGCGTGACCGAGAGGACGCGCGAGATCGGCGTTCGTAAAGCGATCGGCGCGAAGCGTAGCAACATCCTGATGCAGTTTCTGATCGAGGCGGTGACGCTTAGCGCGCTGGGCGGAATTATCGGCGTGATTTTCGGCGCAGGCCTGACCGCTCTGCTGAAATACGCAGTTCACATGCCCGCGGAGCTTTCCGTTTTTTGGGTGTTCACGGCGTTGATCCTCTGTGCACTGATTGGAATTGGTTTCGGAATTTACCCCGCATGGAAAGCCGCGCGACTCGATCCTGTAGAAGCTCTCCGTTACGAATAAGCGTTCGACCCAGCGCCTTTCGCACGTCCGTAACGTGATGCAGTATGCTCGATTGAAAATTTTCGGTGACGCGGATTTTAGCGAGAGGAAACGGCGTGCTGTTCGGCAAGCCGCGCAAGCGCGCCGAGTGATTCTGTGTAAGGAGCTTTCGCGACGCCGCGCTCGGTGAAGATAGCAGCGATGTAGCGATTAGGGGTTACGTCGAACGCGGGATGCGCGGCGTGCACATCAGGCGCGATTCGTATGCCTTGAATCTGCGTCACTTCCGCGGAAGAACGCTCTTCAATCGGAATTTGTTCGCCGGATGCGATCGAAAGGTCGAACGTTGAAACCGGCGCGGCGACGTAAAACGGAACGTCGTGTTCGCACGCAAGAACGGCAATTTGGTAAGTGCCAATTTTGTTAGCGGTGTCACCGTTGGCTGCAATGCGGTCGGCTCCCGTAACAATCGCGCTGACATTTCCGGTCTTCAAGAAATGGCCCACCATGTTGTCCGTGATTAGTGTCAGCGGGATATTGCTGCGATGCAGCTCCCACGCGGTCAGGCGCGCACCTTGCAAATACGGCCGCGTCTCCGGCACCAGCACGTGCAACTTTTTCCCCTGCTCGACAGCTACTTGAATGACGCCAAGCGCTGTTCCAATCCCGCCGGTAGCCAGGGCTCCTGCGTTGCACTGCGTCATCACGCGGCCATCGCGCGGCATGAACTCCGCGCCGAAGCGGCCAATCGCTTCGTCGGTTGCGCGCTTCTCAAGATGCACAGCGTTTGCTTCTTCGACAAGCGCCTTCTTGATCCGCGCGAGATCTGAGGTTTGCGCGCAAATTTCGGCAAACCGGCGCTTCATCCGGTCTAGCGCCCAAAAGAGATCGACCGCTGTCGGCCGGGTCCTTGCCAGTGCGTCGAGAATTACGGGAAACTCCGCGCGCAAATCCTCGAGGGATTTTGCAGAGGAATTCTGCGCGCCGATAGCGACACCCATGGCTGCGGCAACCCCGATGGCCGGCGCTCCACGGATCACCATTTCGCGAATGGCTTTCGCGACGTCCTGATAACTCGTGTAGGTATAAGAGATTTCTTCGCTGGGCAGACGGCGCTGATCAAGCATCACAACGCCGCGATCGGTCCATCTGATGGGCTGCGCTACATACATTTCTGTTTTACTCCCCACAAATATCCATTGTAGATGAGCCTAACGCCACGGCCAAAATCGCGCCTTACGGATGAGGCGGCATCTGCGTGAAGCCGTGCGTGGATACTATCGCCGAGAACGCAATCATGGAGTTGTAACCCAGGTGAAGCAGAAAACTGGCGACAACCGTACCTGCAAGAGCTCTCGCAAGAGTGAAAATGATTCCGACGGTAACCAGCATCGCAATAAGGCCCCACGTCCAGCCGAGCTGAGCGCCGTGCATCAGGCCGAACAATGTTCCCGTCAAGACAATGCCGAAACCGGAGCCGGTGCGAACAGCATTTGCGGGGTCAGCACCAAAAAAACGCGCAATCCGGAAATAAGTAGTTGAGAACAGCGGATACAGATACCCACGAAACACGGTTTCCTCGATAAGTGGAGCGACAAAGACGGCCATGCTCATCAGGAGCAACGCGCCGGTGCGGTTCTTTAGTAGGTCTTGAATGGGAAGGTGCTCAGGAGTCTTCATGCGCGAGCTGGCGATTGCTACGCACACGGCAAGACCGATACCACCGCAAAAATAGATCCACGGATTGGAGGGTGCGTTGGGCGTCGGCACAAGTTTTCTCCAGCCGAGGGTCTGCCAAAAGGGAGCTCCAGGCAGAACGGCGAGTGTGACGTACAGAAAAAGAAAAACCAGCAGGAACCACAGAACATTCATGCCGATGGCGAGTTCAGGCTTGGACTGAAACAACTGTTCAAATTGTTTCAGGGACATATTGTGACCGGAGGAATAGTGGACAAAGAGACCGATCTGAATGACGATAAGACTGCCAAATGAAAATAATGCGAAAAAAAATAGATGCAGCCAAGACCACAAAAGGGGCAGGTGAGACCATGGCCAGGAAATTCGCAGGACGTCTGAAGGCACAGCGGGAGGCGGAGGAGGGGTTCCGGAGGCAAGAGATATCGGATCACCCAGAAGCGGCGCCGAAGACTGCTCTCCCGAGTCCGAGGGATGGATGACGATGCGCGACGCCAGCTGGTCGAGAGCCTCCTGTGAACTTGGCGAGGAATCGCTGCGCACAGGATCTTTCTTTTCGTCGAAAGGATTCATTTGGATTTGGATGCAGCCTTCTTTTTCTTCAGTGCCAATGACGGGGAGCGCGGCCATCCTGAAGTGAGCGCCGCAGCAACAAGCGGAAACAGGATCTCGTGATGGCCTGTGATGGCGTAGCCTTTCGAGCCGGAGGCACCACCCTTGCTTGATGGCTCGGTGGGGCGTTTTACTACATTCTGCAACGGCCGATAATGCTGAATAAAATCGAAGTTGGCTGTTGTAATCGGCCGTAACGGCACACCAAGATTTCGCACCACAGACACCGCCTTCAAAAAAATCTCAGGTAAAAGGACTGCCGACCCCCAATTGAGATATACGCCGCCCGGATTCATTTCTTTCACGAGGCCACAAAAGAGCCGAAAGTCATGATGCGTGGCGGCGCCGAGGACCGCACCGTCTGCTGCGGGGTGCATGTGCGGTATGTCCGTACCGATCGCCAGGTGAATTGTGACGGGGATGCGATGTGCATACGCGTTTACAAGCACGCTAGCTTGCGCGTTTTGTTGCGAAAGCTTGCGACCAGCCAGAAATTTTCCCGCTGCTTCGCCGTAGCCGATCCCAGAGAACGCCGCGCTGCTCGCGATCTGATTCAGGAATAGTCCGGTTTCGGTGGCCATACCGAATTTACCCTCACCAAGACCGGCCTCAACGTCTTCAGATGTTTGTCCAGAGATTGCGATTTCGAAATCGTGGATTAGCGCCGCGCCGTTCATTGCAATTGCAGAAACAAAACCGCGCCGCATCAGATCAACAATCAATGGGCCCAGACCCGTCTTAATGACGTGGCCGCCGATGCCCCACAAGATCGTGCGGCTGTTGCGCCTGGCCTGCTGGATGCCGAAAAGAACCGCTTTGAGATCGTCCGCAGCAAGGATTCCGGGAAGTGACTCAAAGAATTTAGAGATTGCAGCATTCGGCGGAATCGGCTTCGCGAAATCTGTCACGGATACTCTGCTTTTTCGCGACGCGAGCGGATACGTCGCGACGTCACCAAGCGTCAATGGCTGGACCTGGTAAATGGTGTTCATCCTGGACCATTCACTCTAAACGGGAAACTGTGATTCGCGCAAGAAATGTGCCACGGATGCAAAACCTCGACAGGAAGTTCAGTATCAGCATAAGAAGCGGCCCACTGGAACAACGCCTCCGAGCGACGTGATCAACGGAATATCCGCCAGGCAAGAAATGACGATCCCTCCGAGGCGCCAAAGTCGGTCATTTGCTCCCGTACCGACTGCCCATCGTAGAAGCGGGAACGAACCAGGCACGATGATCATCGCCATGATGGCCCACTCGATCCAACGCACTGGAACGTAGACCAATAAGTAGGTCAAGACGTTTTGCGAAAGACCAGAACCAAGCGCGGACATCATGGCGCTACTGAGGAGAAAAATCAGCACTCCAAAGAAAAATCCTAAGAAGAGCCTGAGAAAGCCGTACCCAAGTGCGCCTGTGGGCGCAGGCCTCTGTTCGCCGCGAAGTTTGTATAACCCGAAATAACACCAAACACTGTAGGCAAGGAACTTCACCCCCAGGTAGAGAACAGCTCCCATCGGTCGCAACCTCCCTGTAAAACACAAATGGCTACTTGCTCGATCCGTTCGAGCCGCCAGGTGCGGAAAGGACGCGAGCGAGCACCTGTCCCGTATAGGATTTCTTGTTTCGCGCGACAGTTTCTGGCGAACCCTGCACCACAATTCGGCCCCCCGCGTCGCCCCCTTCGGGACCGAGATCAATGATCCAGTCGCCTTGTTTGATTACATCCAGGTTG
>Ga0137384_10004034_pt1 | contig 11732 bp, 10 predicted proteins | sample SagtaG_2_FD_104922 | JGI IMG/M metagenome (GOLD analysis project Ga0137384, IMG submission 104922) | Vadose zone soil microbial communities from Sagehorn Ranch, Mendocino, California, USA - Sage2_R_60_16 metaG | ecosystem: Environmental > Terrestrial > Soil > Vadose zone | place: USA...
CGCACAAATCCAGGTCGAGTTAAAATTCCCGCGCCTGCAATACATCGCTTACGAGCCGGTCGTCGCCAATCTCGTCATCACGAATCTCGCCGGCCGAGATGTCGATCTTCGCGACGCTGGTGGCCAGTCGTGGTTCGGTTTTGAAGTTACTGGAAGTGAAGATCGTTCAATCGCCCCAATCTCGAACCCCGGGACAGAACCTCTCAGCATCGGCGTCGGCAAACGCGTTACCCGAAAAATTAATCTGACGCCGCTCTTTGGCGTGCACGATTTCGGGACGTATCGGGTGCGGGCGCATATTTATTTCGCCGATCTCAACAAATTCTTTTATTCCCAAACGAAGGTTTTCGAAGTCACCGATGCGCGACCGATCTGGCAAAAGACCGTGGGCGTCCCCGAAGGAGGCGGCGCCTCTGGAAATGTTCGCACCTATTCGCTCATGACCAACCGGTTCCCCGATCACACTTCGCTCTATGTGCGGGTTGAAGACAAGGATAGCGGGATCGTTTACGCGACTTACTCGTTAGGCCAGGTCATCGCGTTCGATGAGCCGCAGACGGAATTCGACCGGTCCAACCAGCTCCATGTTCTTTACTGCGCCGCTCCGCGAGCCTGGTCTTACGCGCGGGTCGGTTTGAATGGCGAGCTTCTTTCACGCGCCAGCTTTGCCGAAACCAAAACGAGACCGCGGCTTGTGCATTCTGAAGATGGCCTGGTAAAAATCTCCGGCGGAATGATGGAGGCGCCAGTGACGCAAGCGACACGCGAGACCGCTCCAAAACTTTCCGCGCGACCGCCCGGCGCACCGAAGGAAAATTAGCGAATGCGGAGATTTGTTTTCACCTTAGCGCTCGCCGGGTCGTTCATTGCCACGGCAACCCCCGCTCCCCGTCCCCAAACGCCCACCGCCGTCATTCCGGAAAATAGCCAACCTTCGACAGTGGTGGTGATCGACGCCGGCCATGGCGGATTCGATCGCGGCGGAATTCCTCGCCAACTTGTTCAGGAAAAAACCATGAATCTGGATGTCGCCCAGCGGCTTAAAGCCGTGCTCACAGCCTATGGATATCGCGTTGTGATGACCAGAGACAGCGACGTGTTCGTCCCATTAGGAACGCGAGTTGCGATCGCCAACTCTTATCGAGACGCGATTTTTGTTTGCATTCACTTTAATGCCGCACCTCGCCGCAGCGCGAACGGGATTGAGACTTACTTTTACAGTTCGCAAAGTTTGCCGCTCGCGTCCGCCATTCATTATTACGTGGCCGGCGGCGCGCCTACGCCCAATCGCGGTGTCCGGCGCCGCGGCTTCTATGTTCTGCGAAAAACGACGATTCCGGCAGTGCTGGTTGAATGCGGCTTCCTTACCAACGCGACCGAAGCGAATTACGCCCAGAGTTCTGCCTACCAGCAGAAACTCGCGGAAGAAATCGGCCGTGGTATCCGCGAACGCTCGCTCGTTGCCAGCACCTCAACTGCTAACCGTCTCGCCGCCAACAATACGACAGTCCCGCTCCAGCCGTTCATCGATCAAACTCATTACCGCGACCCGGACCTCGTGCGCTCGAAGCACCGCAAACGAAGTTCCAAGAGTTCGTCAAAATCGACATCGGCGACGCGCAAGCATTCTTCCGACGCGGATTCGGAGAAAACGAGCTCGACCAGAAAAAAGAAATCGGCCCCCGCGCAAACGGAGAATTAGTTGGAATCGCCCGTGTTGAGCTCGGCGCAAATGCACGCTGCGGAGCAATCCGCGTTCGCGCGTGGCGTTAGCGTCGAAGCACTGATGGATCAGGCCGGCGCGGGAGTCGCACGCGCCGTTCGGCAGTTTTTTCCGAAACCGGCGACCTGCATTGTGTTCGCGGGCAAAGGCCACAACGGGGGCGACGCGCTCGTCGCGGCAGAACAGTTGCAGCGAATCGGATGGAAGATCGACATTCGTTTGCCGTTCGCGGAAGAAAATTGCAGCGAACTGACACAAAAGAAACTGAAAGCGTTGCGCGTTGCGACTCCCAAGTTGGCCGATACGATCGGGCGCGCGCCGCACACCATTATTCTTGATGGCTTGCTCGGCACCGGAGCGAAATCGTTTCTGCGCGAACCGGTCCGCACTGCCGCGCGTGAGATCAATCGTTTGCGTCGCGAAGAGAACGCGTTCGTCTTCGCAATCGATCTGCCAACCGGACTTGATGCCGATTCGGGTGAAAACGATCCGGATGATTCCGTTATTGCCGATTTCACGGTCACGATTGGTTTTGCGAAGCACGGATTGATTGTCGATTCAGCGCTGAATTTGGTCGGCCGCATTGAAATCGTTCCTCTTCCCGGGCTCTGGCCGGAAACAGGTGCGCCTGACGAGCTCGCCGCCAGTCCCCATTCACTGAGCTCGCTTCTGCCGCGACGAAAGTTCAGCGCTTACAAAAACGAATTCGGCCGTATCGGCGTCGTTGCCGGATCCAAAGGTTTCGTCGGCGCCGCCCTCATGACCACTGCAGGTGCACTCCGCGCCGGCGCAGGTTTGGTGGAAGTTTTCGTGCCTGAAGAAATTTACGAGATCGTCGCGAGTGCCGCGCCGGTCGAATCGATGGTGAAACCGGTCCGCAGATATCGCGATCTGCTCGAGGAAAAGATCGATACTTGGGCGCTCGGGCCCGGTCTGGGAAAAGAGCGCGCGTCCGAAGTCCTGAACTTAATCGAGAACGCGCAGCAACCGATGGTGGTCGACGCGGACGGATTAAATATTCTCGCGGACAAGATCCATACTCTACGCACTTGCCGCGGCCCGAGGCTGCTCACGCCACATCCTGGCGAAATGAAACGGTTGATGGAAGTCGGCAAAATGGCGCGCTCGGGAATCGCGCGAAACTTTTGCGACCAATTTCCAATTACACTTTTGCTCAAAGGAAGCCGCAGCATTGTTTGCGAGCGCGGGAAACCGATCAGTTACAACACCACCGGCAATCCGGGAATGGCTAGCGGCGGAATGGGCGACGTTTTGACCGGTGTGTGTGCCGGTCTGGCTGGGCGTGAATTATCAATGTACGACGCGGGTCGCGTCGGAGCCTGGATCTGCGGACGCGCGGCCGAGATATCGATCTTTCAATTTGGCGCGAGTGAGGAATCGCTCCTCGCAAGTGATGTGCTGGCACATTTGGGCAACGCGTTTAACGAACTGCGAAATCCATCGGTCTAATTGTCACATTTGTCATTCCGAGCGGAGTCGAGGAATCTCTTGCTGTTTCTGAACCGGAAATATCTAGAGATGTCTCGACTTCGTTCGACATGAAAAAACCCTCACCTGCCGCTTCGCAGCTTCCTCTCCCAGAGGGAGAGAATGGAGCGGTTGGCAACGGCGACATGGCCGGTGCAGCCGCGACGTAACGATCGAGCGCGGCAGGAGCAGCCGAGATCCAATTGAGGTGAGGGCAAACTCGATGCAAGGTGCGCAATGAACGTCCCGCCTGAAACCGCGTCGTTCGACGCGCAGCAACAAGCGGGCGACAATTGGTGGAGTCGCCTGAAGAAAGCGCTCGGGCCGGTCGCGGTCGTTGGCGTAGTGATCGCGAAATTTTTGGCGAAACTAAAATTCTTCATCCTCCCTGCGCTCAAGTTCCTGCCGATCCTGCTCAAGTCCGGCGGCACGATGGTGCTGATGATTTGGGTTTATACGATGATGTGGGGTTGGAAGTTCGCGGTCGGCTTCGTAGTGCTTCTGCTCGTCCACGAATGCGGGCATCTGATCGTCGCCAAAAAATTCGGACTCAAAGTCGGCGCGCCAGTGTTCATTCCGTTCATGGGCGCGTTCATCGCTTTGAAGGAAGCGCCGCGCAACGCCTGGATGGAAGCTTGCGTTGGAATCGGCGGGCCGATGTTGGGTTCGCTCGGCGCCCTTGTCTGCAATTCCATCGGCGAGTTTTCCGACATTCCGATTTTCTTCGCGCTCGCATGGTTCGGTTATTTTTTGAATCTGTTTAATTTGACCCCGGTGGGCATGCTCGATGGCGGGCGAATTGTCACCGCTTTGTCGCGCTGGCTTTGGTTGCCGGGTTTCGCGGTATTGCTTTGGTTCGGTTGGAAGTACCCGAACTTCATTGTCTGGCTAATGGTGATCGCTTCCCTGCCGCGGATTTATTCGCTTTTCCGGAAACGAACCGAGGAAGAGCGACGTTATTATGAAGTGACTCCAATCCAGCGCTGGACGATGTCGATCATGTATTTCGGTCTGATCGCGGTGCTTATTTTCGGAATGCATCTCGCCGCGCGTGATTTGCACAACTACGGCGTCCGCTCGCACGGCCACGGTCAGGATGTGATTTTCCAGTAATCAGCGCGCCGCCCCGGCCGCAAAAACTTTTTCCGGCTCGAGCCCAATTTTCCTCAGGATCGACAAGAACCGTTTGTCGAATCGAAGCGGTTCGAATTCGGGCGCGATGCCAACAAAATGAAGCGATGAAGACCGTTCATTGCACGCCCGCTCGAGTTCGCGAATTGCGTCATCGTGCGCACCCAGCGCCACGTGAACATGAGCAATCGCGTCGCCGGGCGTATAACTCCCGCGACTCGCGATAGCTTTGGCAAGCATGTCGCGCGCTTCATCCGGTCGATCCATGCGCGCGTAAGTAATGGCAATACCAAAGCCGGGTCTGCCATTTAAGCGCTGCGCTTTCGCGTAAAGTTCGATTGCTTTGTCGAATTGCCCCATTTCGCGATACAGCGCACCGAGCAACGGTTCGCCAAAGACAAACGCAGGGTCGAGTTCCAATGCGCGTTCGCCGGCCGCCATCGCCTCGTCATACAAACCGAAATAGCGATAGAGTTCGCAGGCTGAATTGTTCACCCAAAGGGAACCAGGATCGATTGTGGATGTCCGCTGCAAATAGACCAGCGCTTCGTCGCGTTCCCCGCGCGCGGCCCAAAACGCGGCCGAAAAATAATTTGAAGGCGTCGATTTCGGATCGAGCTCGACCGCGCGGCGAAATTCGCGGCCCGCTCCATCCATGTCCCAATCGAGAATCCGTTTCGTTTCGCCGAGATAAACGTGCGCTTCGGCGTCGTCATTGTCGATCCTGAGCGCGTTGGTCGCGGCCTCGCTTACTTTTGAATAGGCTTCGAGAGGAGCCACGTAGGCATCGGCCAGCCAAAGCCACGCCTTCGCGATCCCGGTCCAGGCGCGACCGAATTGCGGATCTTTTTCGAGCGCGCGTTCGAAATACTCCAAACTTTTCCGCAGATCTTCCTCAGTCGCTTTGTCGGAATAAAAGAGACCGTGCAGATAAACGTCGTAAGCATCGGTGCTACGGACGAGCCGCGACGCAATCGGCGTCGAGATATCGAGTTTCAATTTCAGCGCATCAACAATGGCCCGCGTAATTTCATCCTGGAGCGCAAAGATTCCCTGCATCTCGCGTTCGAATGTCTCCGACCAAAGCGTGAAGCCATTGCAACAATCCGTCAGCTCGGCGCTGATACGGATGCGATTCCCGTCGCGACGCACACTGCCTTCAAGCACATGCTCCACGTTGAGCTTGTCCGCGATTTCCTTCAGGTCCGCTTTCTTGTCCTTAAACCAAAACGAGGAGCGGCGCGCGGCCACCCGCAGTCCCTCAATTTTCGCCAGCGCCGTTTGAATTTCTTCCGCGATGCCCTCTCCGAAATAATCGCGCTCTTCGCCCGGGCTCAAATCGGTAAAAGGCAGGACTGCAATGGACCGTTCGGTCGAACTGACCGCCGGTAGGACGTCGATCTCATCTTTCAGATCCGGCGTTCGAACGATTCCGTGGCGCGTGAAATCGAAAAACCACGACAGCACAAGCGCGATCGGAAAGCCGAGAACAATTGCGACGATGACTAAACGCACGGCCCAGTTTGGAATATCGAACACGGGAAAAACCTGAGCTACGCCCTGGGCCAGGGCCCAGCCTGCGACGATGTAGGCAACCGCCACGCTGTAAACTTTTCGGCGTTTCAGCTCGGCGAAAAATCGGTTCACGGTTTCGCGTTCACGAGTTTCTGGAAACGCAGGTCGTTCCGAATCGGGGCCCATTCCCACCGATATTTCAAATCGTTCACCGTGATACTGTAAACCACGCTGTCGACTGCGCCGGGCGTTTTGAGCAAACGCTCGATCAACGGGATAGCGAGGTCTTTTTCGCCGCAGCGCGCATAAATGAGCGCGAGATAGCAATTCATGATCGCGCCATCGAAGGCGTCAGCAGATTCGGGTTTCAGCTCAACGGCACGCCGGCCTTCCCGAATCGCACCTTCCTTCCGGCCCATGAAAGCGCAACACCAACCGAGATTAGCGTGCCGATCGGCACTGTCCGGAGCTTCTTTCACTTGCGCTTCAAACGCCGGACGCGCCAATTCAAAAGCCTTCTCGGCATTTTTCAACGCTTTGCTGATTTCAATCACGCATTGCACCGGTGCTTCCGGACTGTGGAAAAAGACCAGTGCCATCCCGTCACCAACCGGAAGCCGAATGAGGCGGCCGGCCGCTTCGGCGCTCCGAAAACAATTTGTGCCGCGGACGATCTCACTGAGTTGCTCCTGCAACTCGCGCTGATCGTTGATTAATAACTTCGAGTAACCGACCACGTCCATGAACAAGACGTGCCCAATCTCCAACTGAACGTCCGGTGCCGAGTCAGTTGACATTTGATTGTCGATCTTATCACGGCCTTGGCCTGCGCAGTCAAATTGACCGCACTCACTTTCAGCGCCAGCCGCGTGATGCTACTTTGTTCGATGCCGTTTCAGCTCGAATCCAACTATAAACCGCGCGGCGACCAGGGGCAGGCCATCGCCAAGCTCATTAAATCGGTTGAAGCAGGCAATCGACACCAGACGCTGCTCGGCGTGACCGGTTCGGGCAAAACATTCACGATCGCCAATGTAATTCGGGAGCTGAACCGGCCGACGCTGGTGATTTCGCACAACAAAACACTCGCGGCCCAGCTTTACTCCGAGTTCAAGCAATTCTTCCCGAAAAACGCGGTCGAATATTTCGTCAGCTATTTCGATTACTATCAGCCCGAAGCTTACATCCCGCGCACCGACACTTACATTGAGAAGGATTCGTCGATTAACGAAGAAATCGAGCGCTTGCGGCTGGCCGCAACCAGCGCGCTGCTGCAGCGACGCGATACGATCGTGGTCGCGAGCGTCTCGTGCATTTACGGGGTCACGTCGCCGGAAGATTATGAACGAATGCTGCTCACCGTAAAACGCGGCCAGCATACGTCGCGCGATGCGGTACTCAGTCGCCTCGTCGATATGCTTTACGAGCGCAATGATATCAATTTCTCGCGCGGGAAATTTCGGGTCCGCGGCGACGTGGTCGAAGTTTATCCCGCGACCGCGGACGAGGAAGCGTTGCGGCTGGAATTTTTCGGCGACGAAATCGATGCCATCACCCGATTCGATCCTCTGACCGGACACGCCCGCGAGTCGCTCAGTGTGATTACATTTTTTCCAGCCAAACAATTCGTGACGCCGGCGGACAAATTGAATCGAGCGTTACAGACGATCCGGGCCGAGTTGGAAGACCGGATCAAAGTTCTGGAATCGCAAAATAAGCTTCTCGAGGCCCAACGGCTCCGCATCCGCACCGAATACGATCTCGAGATGCTGCAGGAGATGGGCTTTTGCAATGGCATTGAGAATTATTCGCGCCATCTGTCCGGACGGCCGCCGGGCTCGAAGCCTTACACGATTGTCGATTTTTTCCCGAAAGACTTTCTCGTCGTGATCGACGAATCGCACGCGACCATTCCACAAATCGGCGGCATGTACGAAGGCGACCGTTCGCGCAAGACCGTACTGGTCAATTACGGTTTCCGTTTGCCGAGCGCGCTCGACAATCGGCCGCTGAATTTCGATGAGTTCATGAAACTAACAAACCAATTAATCTACGTCAGTGCGACGCCGGCTGAGTTCGAAATTCAAAACAGCGTGGTCGGAAACAAGGGCTACGTTCGCCATCGGCGCCAGCGCATCGGCGAAGAGGAACTCGTGCCGTTTGCGTTGCCTGGCAGAAAGCGTTCAACATTCCACGGCGAAGTGCACATCTCGCGCACCGACGAGCCCGCCGAAAAATTCGAAGTTGAAAAAACTGGAGTACCGCTGGTTGTCGAACAGATCATTCGTCCGACTGGTTTGCTCGATCCAAAAATAACAATCAAATCGTTGAAGAACCAGATCGACGACACGATCGAGCTTTGTCGCCAGCGCGTCGATAAAGGCGAACGCGCGCTGATCACCACGTTGACCAAGCGTACGGCCGAAGATCTGGCCGATTACTTGCGCGACGTTGGATTAAAGGTGCGCTATCTCCACAGCGACATCGACACGATCGAGCGCGTGGAAATTTTACGCGGCCTGCGCGCGGCCGATTTCGACATTCTCGTCGGCATCAATTTGCTCCGCGAAGGGCTCGATCTTCCCGAAGTCTCCCTCGTTTGCATTCTCGATGCCGACAAGGAAGGATTTTTGCGCAGCGAAACTTCATTGATTCAAACTGCCGGCCGCGCCGCGCGGCACGTCAATGGCGAGGTAGTGCTGTTTGCCGATCAAATCACGCAAAGCATGGAAGCGCTGATATCGATCTCGGAATATAGGCGTGGCAAACAGATGGAATATAACGAGAAACACGGGATTACGCCGCAAACGGTCCGGCGCGCGGTCCAGGAAAGTTTGCACACGATCTTGCGCGGTCGAGAAATTGAATCATCGGTCATTCGCGAAGCCGGCGGCAATTTTGATCTCACCGAATTGTTGCGCGAGCTGGAAGAGGAAATGCAACAAGCGTCGGCGAATCTCGAATTCGAGCGCGCGGCCCTGTTGCGCGATCAGATCATGGAAGTAAAGAGCGGCGCCGGGCTCACCAAGATCGAACCAAAACGGTCGCCGCGGCGACTGAAATACACGCGCAATTCAGGCCGGAGACGTTCGCGCGTGTAGGTGTAGCCACGTCACTGCGCGACGGTTAACGGCCCACAGGGCCGTGGCCACAACAATTCAAAGCCTCGCATAAAATTAGCTGCATCGGCGGAGCTATGCGCTGCTCGTCGATCTTCGCGATGTCGATTTTATTCGCGACCTCGGCCGTCGCCCAGATCAACGAATCGAGCTCGCTCCCCGAAATCGAATTTTCGCAGTTAAGCCAGCGCGATCCGAATCCGCTCGGCGAGAAAAGCACTCGCGATTCACCCGGAGCAATGGAAACACGCCAAGACCGATCATTTCATCTATCATTTCGTTCACAGTTACGTCGCTACGCCCGTGTCAGTGGAAGCGGAGTTTCATTACCGCGTCATCGCGAAAGAACTGGAGCGTGACCAGCCCGCCGGCGACGTCAAATCGCACATTTACATTTTTGAGCGGCCGGAGGAGTGGCAGCAATTTCAGGTTTTCGGAAACTTAGAACCCTGGAGCGGCGGAATTCACTCTGCTGGCAGCCTCTTCATCCAACGAAATCCAGCCTACAAATTCAGCAATAATCTTCTTGGACACGAGATCGTTCATCTCGTTTCTTCACCGCTTCTACGCCGATGGAATTCCCTGTTGGTTGAATGAAGGATTTGCTCAGTTTATTTCAAAAGATGCCCAAGCCAGTTACCAGCGTGCGCGCGGTTACGTTTCCAAGCCACATTCGGACGCGATCGCGCCACAAGACTTGATCCCCCTCAGCGTTCTGACCGCCGCAACTCATCCGTTCTCAGATCGCGTCCACATTTTTTATGATGAATCAGAGCGTCTGGTGCGATTTCTGGCCGCGACTGATAAGCCAGCTTTTCTCGGGCTGCTCGACGCACTTGCGCGGCATCAACCATTCGAAAGTGCGCTGCCCCGTTCTTACCCGGGCAAATTTGCAAATACCGCATCGCTCGAGGAAAAATTCCGCGACTACGCCTCCAAAGATTTCGGAACTTCTTTGCAACAAGCCAGCAATGAATAGGATTGGCATCGGAGCCGATGCCAAAAAAGAAAGCAAAAACTGCTGCCGTAAAAGTCTATGCCGTCGTCGGATCGGATGATGTCGAAGTAAAGCACACGGCGGCGGAACTGGCCGAGAAATTGAAACCGGCGGAGGCGGGCGATTTCGGCTTGGAAACAATCGACGGTGCGGCCGACAACGCCGACCAGGCCGTGGCCCGAATAAGATCGACAATCGAAGCCTTGCGAACACTTCCGTTCTTCGGCTGCGAAAAATTGGTTTGGCTGAAGAATGCCAATTTTCTCGGCGACGATCAGAAAGCGCGCTCAGCGGCGGTGCAGGCGGCGCTGGAAGAGTTGGCTGAAACGATTAACGCCGGTCTTGGACCCGAAATTACATTTTTGTTAAGCGCGATCGAGGTCGATCGGCGGCGCTCGTTTTACAAGTCGCTCGCTAAACGCGCCGAGCTGCAGGTTTTCGAGAAACTCGATTCGAGTCGCGGCGGCTGGGAAGAGGAAGCAACCGAGATGGTCCAGGCGCGCGCGAAAAAGCGAAAGCTGCAGTTCGATGACGACGCGCTCGAGGTCTTCGTCCTTCTCACCGGCGGCGACACGCGCGAGATCGACAGCGAATTGGAAAAGATCGACATCTACCTTGGCAAAGAGCGCCAGGTGAATGTCGATCTTGTTCGCGAGCTGGTGCCCCTCACGCACGCTGGAGTCATTTTCGATTTGAGCAACGCCTTGGCCGAGCACGATCTCGAGCGCGCGCTCGAATTGGTCCGGCAATTACTCGATCAAGGCGAGAGCGCGATCGGGATCTTGCTCGCCGCAATTCTTCCGACCGTCCGGAATCTATTGCTCGCAAAAGACTTAATGGAACGGCATCGCTTGCCGCGGCCATACGCGCCTTTTCCATTTATTTCCGCGATCAATCGCCTGCCCGCCGGCGCGATCGCGCATTTGCCGCGCAAAAAAGACGGTTCAATCAACGCCTACACTCTCGCAATCGCCGCGCAAAATGCGCACCGCTTTTCGACCGAACAGTTAGTCACCGGAATGCAGGCCTGTCTTGCCGCAAATCTTCAACTCGTCACGACGCAGCTCGATCACGAACTGATTTTGACCGAGGTCGTGGTGAAGCTGCTCGGCGAAGTTTAACTTTCGCCGACTTGTTTGCGCGCCATCGGACCGATGTATGGGATTTCCCAGCGCGCGCCGGTGAACGCTTTCACCGTGGCAATGATCCAGAGAACTACAAAGCCAATGTGAACGATCGCAGCGATGATGGCCCAAAAGAATACGAGGATCCCGCCAATTCCCGGAATGGCGCCAAAAATCGCGTGCACGATCGCTGAAATAATGTTGAACAAAAACCAAGCGAGACCGAAAACGATCGATTGCATCGAATAGAAGCGCACGAATGGATCTTGTTTCTCTAAAATAAAAAACACGATGCCTCCGATTAAAGGAATACAGGCCAGCGCCGCGGCGATATTAGAAGGCAGCCCGGTCGATTTTGGCGAGTCGGAGGCAGGTGGCGGAGGCGGCGGTTCGTCGGGCATAATCTACTTACACAGGATGAAAGCCTGCTTTGTCAACTCCGAATGCCTTCGCGAGTGAATGGTTTTCCTTTTTCGAAGCGCCAAAAGCCAATAACGTCTCGCCGTGATTTCGACGGAAGTTAGCGCCGGTCAGCACTCCTATCGTGTGCTGATTGGCCCGGGTGTGTTGGACACCGTTTCTGGTGCGATACAACAAAAACTATCGCCGTCACGGTGCGCGATCATATCCGACAC
>Ga0137384_10004038_pt1 | contig 11728 bp, 10 predicted proteins | sample SagtaG_2_FD_104922 | JGI IMG/M metagenome (GOLD analysis project Ga0137384, IMG submission 104922) | Vadose zone soil microbial communities from Sagehorn Ranch, Mendocino, California, USA - Sage2_R_60_16 metaG | ecosystem: Environmental > Terrestrial > Soil > Vadose zone | place: USA...
CCTTGCAAAAAGCCACCAAGGGACAGTTCGCGCTGCATAGCCAATCGGTACAGATGGTGGTTCAGGCTTTTCTTGCCACTATCGAGACCACACGCAAACTTCGCCAAAGCCATCCCCAGATGAAGGCGAAGTACCCCTGGCGCCAGAAACGTTTCTACCCTGTCAAATGGCCTGCTCAAGCGGTGAGTCGTGAACAGGGGCGTGTGGTCCTGCCGATGGGCAGAGGTCGTCCGTCCATCGTACTGCCTCTCGATTTGCCAGAAAATAGCGGGGCCTGTACCCTCGTGTGGAACAATGGCTTTGAGTTACATGTCTGTCTAGAGGTTCCACAAGCGGTACACGTGCCTGGCGACAAGCACGCGACAGTAGATTTAGGGGAGATTCATCTCGCAGCAGTCACGACGAACACGGGCAAGGCCATGATCGTCACTGGGCGCGGGATTCGGTCGCTGAAACGACAACGCCAGCAGCAACTCGGCAAGATCGCCAGAAAACAAGTCCGATGCACAAAGTATTCACGTCGCTGGAAGAAGTTGCAACGTGCTAAGAATAAGCTGTGCAGACGCTCAGAGCGCCGTGTGCGCGATATGAGACACAAAGCCACACGACACGTGATCGCTTTCTGCATCCAACAGCAGGTCGGCACGCTCTTCATTGGCAATCCTCATGGTGTCCGCAACAAGGATAACGGCAGACACCACAATCAGCGCCTGTCCTTGTGGGAATATGGCAAGGATATCGACTACCTCACCCACAAAAGCCAACAGGCTCACATAGCGAGCTTCACCGGCTCCGAACGAGGAACATCAAGCCGGTGTCCCAACTGTGGGCATAAGCATAAGCCGAAGAACAGGCAATGGAAGTGCAAAGAGTGTCACTTCTCTGGTCACAGAGATTTGGTTGGCTCGGTCAATATGCATCCCCTCGCCTATGGTGAGCAGGTGGAGTTTCCTCGTTCCTTCACGTATCTCCGTCCTGGCAAGTCCAGGTCAAGGAGTAGTCGGGCAGACACGCCCCGAAGTTGTTTAGGTAAGTGAGAGGATCAACCACGTATCGCGGATACGGTCTCTTCGGAGACAGGTCACTCCTCTGACGTTGCTTAGAAGCCCGTCTACGTTTACGCGACGGGAGTGTCACTAGAAGAAAGATCGTTTTGCTGTGGGCATTGAGCTATCTACTCTCTGATATGCAAGAATGAGGAGTTTTGTTCGTTACTATGTCAGGGAACTTATTAGGTGTGGTGTTATGATCAGTAGTTACAACCTCGTTTCACATCTAGCGTAATATTAGTGGATAAATGCGAGGTTATCGTAACGGAGCGACGCGAAACCTATGGCGATCAATGAGCACGTTCTGGTGAAGAGGAGGAGTAAATAGTATGTTACGATGGCAGAAGCCTCAGTCTGGGATGCCAGATGATATGGATGAGCACAACCAGCCTACAGAACCTGTGCCACATTATCCTGATCCAGCATTTCCCACTCTTCCCGGCCCAGATTCGCCGTATCAGTCTCTTGTGCTGCCTGCTCCCCAGCAGCAGGAGCAGCCATTCCCACAACAGTACGTGGGGAACGTTTTGCTCCCTCAGTACCACCAGCCCAATTATATCCCAGGTGGTACACAGATCCCATACGCCACTGTGCCTGCACCGCTCTTTGGTAGGAGGAAGGGACGTAAACAACGCTGGCAGCCGGGACAGCCTGGAGCGCCGATTGCTTCTGTACCCATACCACCTGCTCCGGCCCCGGTTGATAAGCGACAAAGAAGAATGGCGCGCAAAAGCCCTATTCCTGCGTTAATAGGACTCTTTTTTGTATTCGTACAACTGGTGCTGGTGGCGCGCCTCGTGCTAAAGATCGTGAATCCTCCACAGACAACGGTGTGGATAGATATCATTTACGCCTTAAGCAGCCTTTTCCTGCTGCCCGCACTCGCACTTATGCAGCAAGTAAAATTGCCGTTTACCGTAGGGATTGAGCTCTATACCTTACCGGCGATTCTGCTTTATGGTGTGTTCTCACGCATTCTGGTGAAAATGCTGAGAGTCTTTCTGTAGTGGCGAAGAAGAGGAAGCGACGTTTAAACCATCAGTCCTTCCCGAACTCGTCTAACACATCCAGGCTGTTAATGAAATCACGGTAAGCATCCAGATTATCTTGCTCGTCCTCCCCTTTTTGCTCCGTTTTTCTGGATGGTTGTTGCTCTTCACTCTGCTCCAGCGTCACCCCAGCACGTTCCAGAACACTCTCCTCGACGAAAATGGGGGTTTTAGCGCGTACTGCGAGCGCAATAGCGTCGCTGGGGCGCGAATCGATCTCGACGTGTCTGCCATCAACGTCGAGGATGAGTCGCGCATAGAAAATTTCTTCTATAAGATCCGAGATTACGATACTCACGATCTTTGCCCCTAGCTGGCCGATAACGTTTTTCAGCAGGTCATGGGTGAGTGGTCGCGGTGATGTAGTTCCTTGAAGTTCGACGGCAATAGCATATGCCTCCGCATGCGCTATCCAGATGAAGAGGTAGCGTTCTTGCTTCGTTGCTTTTAAGATGACCACTCGCTGCTGCGTAGCCAGGTTAATGCGCACGCTTTCAACCGTCATCTCTACCATAGTTTTTCCTGTCTCTCTTTCGTGCCGGCGTCCGTCGAATACCTTACGCCATTATTGTACACCTATCCAGGGTCAGGCGCAAATCATATGTTGGTATGCGTACTCTCTTTATCTATTTTCTCAAGGCATCTCATCTCCTTCAGAGAGTATAGCAAACCTATTTTCTTGCCGCAAGTGAAAGTAAAAGAAATGTTTCAGGTTAGTATGGTTGAGATTTATTATGTAACAGGAAAATACGTTCGAACAATGCTTGTATTGGCTGTACCATTATGGTATTATATATTGGAAAAGCCGTTCTAGTTGGGTGGTGTAAAAGAGTGTAGTATACGTGTCAGAAAGGCAGGAGGATATCCTATGTCGCTGGATCAACCAAGTGAGATACAGTTAAAGATATATGAGTTTATCGCGAATTATATGCGAAGAGAGGGCATGCCCCCCACCAATCGCGAGATTGGGCGCGAGATGAAGATTGCCAGTACGGGTCATGTCGACTACCATCTTTCGATGCTAGAGAAGAAAGGTCTTATTTCGCGCCAGCCTAAGAAGAGTCGTGGTATCAAGCTGATCAGGCAGTCAGAAGGCATCTCTGTGAAGGGTGCCATTGCCGCAGGCGAGCCGCTGGATATCTATCCCGATGCCTCGCAGACCATCGATGTTGGCACGGATATGATGGATAGCGAGAGTTGCTATGCCCTGGTGGTAAAGGGACGCTCGATGATTGAGGACCATATCTGTGATGGTGACTATGTGGTGATTAAGCCGCAGTCAACCTGCCAGAATGGTGATATCGTTGTCGCGGTGCATATGCAAGAAGGTGAGAGCGGTAGCGCAACACTCAAACGCTTCTTTCAGGAGAAAGATCACGACCGCGTCCGTCTCCAGCCGGCGAACTCAGAATACGAGCCCATTCTCATTTCAAAGACCGAATGGGATCGCGAATGGCAGGTACAGGGGAAGGTCGTCGCTATTTTCCGCCAGTGCGGAGTGGCCGCCTGATCCTGTTCTTCTTTCTGTTCTGAGTGCGGGCTTGCTTGCTACCCTTTTTTCCTATACCTGAATCAGCTTTTCCTTTTCTTCTCTTTTACTAAGAAGGAATCATGGTCGGGCAGCACAGTAGCTCTCCAGGTGCTGCCCCAGACCTCGTGTTGTTGCGCTTCTATTTCTCGTATTTCTAGTTATTCCCCAACATCTCTCTTGTACTCTTCTCTGAAGTCTGGTATACTACTTTTGCTGTAGCACTATATTTTTGAAGTTAGTTCATCCCTGATGTCACGGATGGTTGTGGTAGTTCAGAAAGGACGCCCACTTATATGAAGGCCGTTGCCGCAGCACTCGTGCTTATAGCGGGTGCCGCTGTTGTTCTCTGGTACGGTAATACTCTTAGTTCCTGGGTTTTAGGTGGTTTAATAGGTGGATTAGCAGCCCTACTTCTGAGCATTCCCATCTCCCTCACTCTATTCTCCTTTTTCTCGCGTCGCCATGATGCCCGTCTAAGAGCTGAAGCCGAAGAGGAGAAGGCTCTTGCTCATATGTATAACTATGCCGAGACTCCCCAGAGGATGGTTCGGCCGGTATATGATGAATATGAGTACGAGGAGGTCGAGCGCTATGCACTGCCACCGGCAGGCTCTCTAAGTGAGGAAGAAAACTATCACCGGAGAAGAGCCACGCGTAATCTCCCCGTCCCGTCTAAAACGCAACTGCCGATGCCACAACGTGGACGATCTGATGTCTCAGCTTCAAGACAGCAAGCCAAAAATGCTCCTCTCTTATACTCCAAAGATAGTTCCGGGCGTCGTACAACACCTCGCCGTATGAATTATCCAGGTTTTCCTGGGTATGAACCTGGCTCCTCCCTTTCTCAGCATCGAACAGCCGCATTACGTACGGCTCGCCAGGAGGCTGCCAGGCAGGATCATGATGATGGCGAAGATGTGTCAAGCAGTAGCCGAAGATCTCATTTCGCGTCCCGCTCAGGCTATGCTGTTCCAGAAGCCCATGAAGGCGGCTATGAGCGCTCTCGTCGTCCTTCACGCTCCCTTGAACAACCGGAGGGACGCCAGAACTACTATCGCTCCCGGCGTACAGTTGATTCATCCCCTTCACAAAATGGCTCATCTCGCTCATTACCCGCTAAGGGCGAAAGTACTGCCAGCCGTCGTGCTGCCAGGCGCTATGATCCGAGTACCGAGTATTTGGAAGATGATGACTATCGGCAGACTGAGGGGTTGTCTCGATCATACCAGACAGGAGCTATGTCCCGTCGGCCACAACCGGCTCTCTCTTCAGAGAATTCAGATCCCATGACTGATAATTTACAGCGGCCGCTGGTTAGACGTGCTCCCTATACCTATGAGGATGATCCTCTGCGTCAACAACTCTCAAGGCAGGTCGATACGCCATCCGTGCGGCGCTCCTCGCTCTATCATCTCGACCAACACCTTGAAGGCGAAGATTACTAATAAAACCATAGTGCAATTCGGTACTATTGGTCCTAGCCTCTTGGCGTAAAGTATGCTAGTATTGGCAAATACAATGGTTTGTCAATGTATACGCGAAGGAGGCGTTTTTTTGTGTTAGCACACCTAACAGATATATTAACAAATTTTATTACTACTCTCTATGTCCAAACGAGCCTGGCCGGCATTTTTCTGGCGATGGCCATTGAAAGCTGCTGTATTCCTCTCCCCAGTGAATTGGTAATGCCGCTGGCTGGTATCATGATTGCTAGCGGAAAACTGCTGCCCGGCACAAACATGGTTGTGGCTTTGCTCCTGGTTGCCCTGGCCGGTGCTCTGGGCTGTCTGGCTGGCTCCAGTTTTGCGTATTACATTGGTTACAAGGGTGGTCGCCCTTTGATGCTGAAATATGGACGCTACTTGCTGATCTCACAGCATGATGCAGACTTAGCTGACAAATTTTTTCAGCGTTGGGGAAGTCCCACTGCCTTCTTCTCGCGCCTCCTTCCTGTGGTAAGAACCTACATTTCGCTGCCCGCTGGTATTACAAAGATGTCCTTTGGGAAGTTTGCTCTCTATACATTTCTTGGGTCGTTTCCCTGGTGTCTGGCGTTGGCATATGTTGGCACTATTCTTGGCAATCACCTGGATACATTAAGCCCGATATTCCATAGCCTGGATGTAGTAATTCTGGTCGTTCTGGTTGTCCTGATCATTCTTTATGTCTGGCGCCATGTACGCAATGACCGTCGTGCCCGAGCTGAACACGCTGGGCAAGCAAATGGTACTCAAGGACAAAATGGTCAGTCACAGCCGTCTGTGAATCAGCCGCAAGCGGTGCCGCAATATGGGCAACAACCACCATCTTTCAATCAAGCACAGTCAGCTTCTCAATGGGCGCAACAGCCCCAGCAATTCCAGGGCGGTCAGAGCTGGCCTCCTTCGTCGCCTCAACAGCAATGGAGGCAGCCACAGCCACAGCAGCCCTCACAGACACCGCAACCTCAGCAAGTTGGATGGAATCAACCACAGGCTCCTCAGCAATGGGGCGTCTCTCAGCCGCAGCAACCACCCCAGCAATGGGGACAGCCTCAACCGCAGCAGCCGCCTCAGCAATGGGGTATCCCTCAACAACCTCCGCAGCAGTGGCGAGGCCCACAATAATCATTCAATTGATACAGAGATAAAAGAAATGGATGAACCACTCTAAGGGCGGTTCATCCATTTCTTTTATCTCTGTATCAATTGAATCTTTTAGCAGAGAAATGATATATAAAATAAATTTATGTAATACTTCACAAACGCTATTCCAAAAAGCTAGCTTCTCCTGCGCCTGGGATGTTACTCTTTCGAAAGATGGTAATTTATCTATATGGAGGGTCGGAGGAGTAAACCAGATTATGCAAGCAAGAGAAGTAATGACCACGCAAGTTATTGCTGTAAAAGAAGATCAAACGAAGCAGCAAGCTGCACGCTTGTTATCATTGTATCGTGTAAGTGGTCTACCCGTTGTCAGTGATGACAATATGGTGATAGGGGTTGTTACGCAGCGTGATGTTCTGGGGAAAGATGGCCAAAGGGTGCGTGATATTATGACACGTGGTGTGATTAGTGTTACCCCTGATACTGATCTGGATGAGGTCTCTCGTATCCTCGTATATAAGCGCATCAGGCGTGTGCTGGTCCTTGATCAGGGCAGGCTGGCGGGCATTATCAGTCGTGGTGACCTGGTCGAGGAGGTCGCATCTCGCTGGGTGTGTCCGGTATGTGGAGAGATCATGCACAGCATGCACTTTCCCGAGGTCTGTAATCGTTGTGGTGCAAGTGATGTTTCAACTCTCGAATTGGTCGCTCCTGGCTCTTGAAGCATCTGTAAGCGATATTATGCCTGTATTCCCATCAATGGTGATCATTGAGCCATTTTTGATACTATTATGCAATGCACATAGGGAGAGGCCCGCCGAAGCGAGCCTCTCCCTATCTATATAAACTCCAGCGTATACCAGGAGAAATCTCCTTATGGATATCACGATGGAGGGAAACCACCAATCTGGTTATGACCAGGACTGATCGCTTGGTGAAGTCATTTCTATGCTGCTCTCATCCATAGAGCTGTCCTGGAAATAGTAACTATTACCATACGTGGGACTGAGGAAGCCCTTCTGTTTAAGAACATTAGGAGCATCACCGACCTTTTTCAAGAGCGCAGGTGAGAACGCACGGTTATTTGCCGGTTGAAGTCCTGCGATCGCACGCCCAACTGCGCGATGCTCTGATTCGATTGTCCCAATTTGCATGGCAGCCTGCACGAGGTCAGGACGACCTAACATCGCAAACTCTTTAGCAGCGGCGATATAGGCGGCAACGAAAAGTGTCTCAAGGAGCTGTTGCACCTTGATGAAACGACTGAAATCCCTGAATGTATCATCGCCATATGGAAAGCTGAATTTATTTGTTAATGGCATTGCACCATTTGCCAGCAGGAATTTTCGGTGGATCTGCTCCTCGACTTTTGCTGCCTTGAAATCGGCACGAGCGGTCTTACCCAGCTCTAGCTCATCTGCATTCTTTAGTGCTAGAGCGTAGAATGTTACACCCAATTGTTCGGCGGTGACCGCTATATTAATGATCGTCTGAATTGAATCAGGGGCACCATACTTGTAAGAGTGGGAAGAATCTTGTCCATACGCGGCATGCGCGTCTCCATGCTGTCCCTGTTCAGAAATAACGATGCCAGCTCCAACAAGCCCCGCAACGCCCGCAATGCCAGCGGCCCCGACGATACTGCCTTTCAAAACTGAACGACGTGACGAACGCTGTGGAATTCCTGCATATTTTGATTTCATAACTCTCCTGTTTTCCTCTCTTGTTGATCTCAACCTGGAATACTAAATGGAAGAGCGTGCGGGCGAAACATTTGCGAAAGATAGGTTTGTAATGTCTCAACCCTGCTCTAGGCATCACAGATCCAGCACCCTATGTTGATATCAAAACACCGTGTTTCTTACGCGCCAACCTTTGGGAGGGCAAATATGCTCATTCATACCCGCTTTTACTGGTGTTCTGTTGACGACTATTGTTATCAGTACTGAGATCAATAATGAGCATATTTATCGGCACATCTTGCTTGATGTATGTCATGTACTCTCTTTAACTGCTCTTGCAATGTGCTTGCTCTCCTCGAATAGAACAAGCATGCGCCGATAAATATCTGTACAACCTTATACACGCAACCTGAATTGGGCTTTTGCTATATCAGTACAATTGGGCTGGAAGTACTCGTCCTGAGTAAACCGTGGATTATCCACGCGCGAGGCAGCAAAAATAAGCGGTCAGGTCTATCCTGGCTGTCTGTGGAATAGGCGTCAAGGTAAGCGCGGTGAATCAGTGCAGACCAGCCGCATCTGCCGGGCGAGCAGCCTCCTAAAGATCGGCCCTACCACCAGCGCAGGGCCGATCTTTAGGAGGCTGCTCGCCCGGCAACTATTTGACGGATATTTGGCGAGACAGGCAGCGGGAGCTGGCTCTTGCCATGCGTCAAATGACCGTTGACGATGCACTATTATTCTGACCACCATCATTTGAAGGGTGTGTGTAGGTCTTCAATGCCCTTGAACACTACCTTGAGAGACTATCATGATACGTCAAATGAAAGCGGTCAGACTACTATGGGCCTATCTCGGTTTAAGGTAGAGGGCCACTCGGCGCTGATCTTATCTGCGTCGTAGACGTACCTGTTGATCTTCTATAATCAGAAGAACAATCAAGGTCAGTTCAATGGGCTTATCTATATAGCCCAGGAGATTTGGACGGGCACGAGTGATCAGAATCCACAGGAGAATGGTGATAGCAGCATAGACAATAAGCGTCCAGCGGATAGGCCGTTGAAAACGAACAAATTGTGGGAGATAGAGCGCTGCGACTAGAAAGAGATATCCGATGGCATTGAGGTAGAATAGGAGCGGAAATGGCCGCAAGCTGGGAACTCCGAGAAGCACGCCGCGAGAGAGATGGACCATTGCTGTTGCTACGACTAGAAGAAGAATGACGATCTGTAGTAGACCGATGTGCGTGATGGCCCGATCCTGGTTCGCTTCACTCATCGTTTCATTGCCTCCTTTGTTCTGTTGGGGTACTTAAGCACAACCGCTTCATAGAAAGAGACAGCGTTTCTCGCATGTTTTCCTCAAATACACCGTCTATATTACTTTACGAAAGAAAGTTACACGACCAATGCCAGATGGCTCACATGCATGATCAACGATGTGCTGGATCTGGAATGTATAAAGTCGGGGCCTGCTTTGTTATGCCCGCTGGCCGGGGAAGCTGGCGTTACTCCCAGGTGTGTCCAGCGTCGTGGTCTGGAAATTCACTACATTACCAGAGTTTCACCAAAAAGTATCATGAGCCGTTTTTATGGAGATCTTGCATTTTGTTCCTTTTCTGCATTACAACAATAGATATGGATAAATATAGAGATTGATGGACAAGAGGATGTATAATTCATGCATGTGCCAAAAAAGGAGACGTAGGAGACTTGTTCTGCTTCGACTTAGAAAGGAAAGGGTATGAAAACATATGACGGCTTTATAGTAGTTTTCACCGAGGGCCTTTTCGAGTTGCAGGGTTTGAATTCTCATTCCCCGATCTACTATGAAAAGGAACAGCAGCTTGGTCGCTTCTGCTATGAGGCAGAAGAGCATCTTTTCCCGACCGAGCTGCGCTTGTTGAAAGCAACCTTAGGTCTGAATGATGGTCTATGGCGAAGCTATAAATCCGCCTTCGTCGAAGGCAACTCCTGGCTTGCTTAGCTACCGCGCCTTTTTGGGTCTGTACGTGGCAAGGGTAGCATACCAGGGTACAGCAGGCAAAGATGTATAGTATACCTTGACCTACCGTACTCCACTTCACACCTATGGCACTACTTGATGCCGATCGCCACGAGCATCTTGCAAGGTCCTTCTAAGCCTTCATAGCTTCTCTTCGTGGTGTTCCCACCAACGCTTGAACGCTCAAGCTATTGATTTCAACGGCTATTATATCATCCTGAGATCACGTATTAGCCGAGCACAAAAAATACAGGGGAGAAACCGCTCTTTGTGCGTTTCTCCCCTGTATCCTCTTGACTGTGTCTTACACTGCCGCCGTCACCAGCACTTGATAACCATCTAATGTGAATGACTTACCATTGACTATAGCCGTCTGTTTCCCTGCCAGATGATTAATCAGCATCATCTTGGCACTTGAGGCGATAACCGTCAAATTGTTGTTTGATGTTGCCACTTTCCTGATCGCTGTGCCGGGTCCGAAGTTGTCCTTGAACGCCTGACTGGAGGCGGCGAACTTTGTTGCCTTCCCACCATTGGCTATCGTTGTATCAGTAAAGAGTCCCTCAGTGAATGAATAGCCATCTTTATCACCCTGTGGCTGCCAGAGGAGTGCTGAACTCCCTCCGCTTGTAAGCATGTTAGCAAGAGCCGTTGATTGTAGTGCATTGTAGTAGTCCAGGGTGTTGTGTGAGACTGTTGGATCATCTACGTACCACTCTGACCACCATACTGGCAAATTTGTTTGTTTGTGTATCCAATTGTTGATGTCTGCGAACTTCTGTACCATGCCAAATGCATCCGTTTTCATGACCTTGTCGTTGTTCAGTGCCCAACCATCGACCGTTACGAAGTCTCCACCATGTTTGTGCTTTAACCAGTAGGTGATCACGTCCAGCCCACGCTGATCGATCGTGCCCCATGAGTAGCTGGGACCAGGATTGCTCATCTGTGACTTATCGCCATCTGTATCCATTGGGACATAAGGGCCACCAATCAGAGCATCAGGGCGAACTTTTTTCACGGCATCGTACACTGCGTTATACAGGGTCATGTAGCGTTCGTAGTCCCAACGGTTCTGGTTTAGCGCACTGGCCGACGCTCCCGGAGCATCACTCCACATCCCTTTCAATTCATTCCACACCTGGAAATATTTGACATCAGGGTAGCGAGCAGCTATCAGAGCGGACAGTTGCGCGAAATCCTGCACGTGCTTCGGATCAGGAGCAACCTCGATGTCCTTCCAGTCGTCCATGTGGCCTGGTGAACGCATCCAGCCGGGTGCACCGCACAACGTGATGACCATTTGAGCGTGCGTGCTACGCATCAGTTGTACGCGCTCGTCCAGACTGCCCAGGTCGTAATGCCCTTTGGATGGCTCAGGATCATCAGCGCCAAAGCCCATTATATGCTGGTTTTGATAAACCACGCTTTTTCCTAGCACCAACTTTGCCGAGGAGACCGATCCCGTATTGTTCCAGCTATTGGCATCGTTATTCTCGTGCGTCGTGCCTACCGTCAAAGTAGATACCTGCGCGACATTTGAACTAATCGTCACCGTTGTCACAGCCTTTGGCTGCGTCGCTGCCTGTACCGACTTCGTTGTGAGTGCTAACAAAATAAGCAACGATAACATACTCATCAACGTCAGCTTCTTACTTATACTTTCCAACTTTATCATGCTAGACCTCCAGGCCTCTCAAATACTTGTCTTCTACTACCTTCAACCACTTCCCCCCCACAAGATATAAATTCGGACCGTTCAGCATTTTCTGAAGAGTAAAATACTGCTCTTTTACATAAATCGATAAAAGTGAATATATAGTAGATC
>Ga0137384_10004042_pt1 | contig 11722 bp, 9 predicted proteins | sample SagtaG_2_FD_104922 | JGI IMG/M metagenome (GOLD analysis project Ga0137384, IMG submission 104922) | Vadose zone soil microbial communities from Sagehorn Ranch, Mendocino, California, USA - Sage2_R_60_16 metaG | ecosystem: Environmental > Terrestrial > Soil > Vadose zone | place: USA: California...
CCCCGCTCGGTGTGCAGATTGTTCATATTGGAAATGCTGCCAACAGCAGAAGAAGCCAGTGTCTTTATCGGGCCGTCAGAGATGGCGCTCACGCGTATTCCATGCTGACCGAGATCATTGGCCAGATAGCGGACCGAAGCTTCGAGAGCCGCCTTGGCAACACCCATGACGTTGTAGTTCTGGATGACTCGCTGGCTGCCCAGATACGTCAGCGTCACGATACTGCCGTTCCGGCCCTTCATCAGCGGCAAAGCTGCGCGGGAAACGGCCACAAGGGAATACGCGCTCACATCGAGCGCGACGCGAAAGTCTTCGCGTTTTGTATCGGCATACATGCCATCAAGAGCTTCACCGGGAGCGTACGCCAGGACATGCGCGAGGAAATCCAACTGGCCGGCCTCTTCACCGATCCGGCTCATCAGTGTTTGAATCTGTTCATCGCTGGCCACGTCACAGGGAAGCACCAGAGGATTGTTCAACTCCGGAGCCAATTCACGCACGTTCTCACCCAGGCGGTCATTCTGGTAGGTGAGGATTAGCCGCGCGCCTGCTTTGTTTGCGGCGTTGGCGATGGCCCAGGCAATGCTTCGCTTGTTGGCGACGCCCATGACGAGCCCAGTCTTTCCATCGAGTAGCTGTGACATGAGGCGTTACGTTAGCATGAATCAGCGGCCAATTTGAAAAACGAGGGATGTATTCCCTCCTCGGGAAAGGAGGGGATTTCGTGTTCCACTTGGTGGGTCCTCGTGCTAGAATTACCTACCGATCGGTCGGTAGGTATAATTGCGCTACACTGACCGCGGTTTTCTTAGGATTAACAATGGAAGAGCTTCCGACTTTCACGTTCTCGATTCTGGTCGAGAACCGGTTCGGCGTCCTGTTTAATATCACGGGTCTGTTCAGCGCCCGGGGCTATAACATCGAGCGCCTGATGGTGGTTCCGGACACGGAGCCCGGCTTGTCACGCATCACGATGGTCGCTCACTGCGGACCGGCTCTCGCGGATCAAATCGTTAAACAACTCAATAAGCAGGTCGATGTCATCTCGGTCGAGGTGACGGAGAAGGAGAAATCATGGCCAACGTCTACTACCAACAGCACGCAGACCCAAGCCTGATCAAGTCCAAGCGCGTCGCGGTCATCGGTTACGGCAGCCAGGGACATGCCCACGCTCTCAATATGCGCGACAGCGGCATCAACGTAACGGTTGCCTGCTATGCGGGAAGCCCGTCTGCGGCTCGTGCCAAACAGGACGGACTTCCTGTGTCGACAGTGGAACAGGCAACGCAGACCGCAGACGTCGTCATGATCCTGATTCCCGATGAGACTCAGAAAAAGGTCTACAAGGCTTCAATTGAGCCGCACCTCCGTTCGGGTCAGACATTGATGTTCGCTCATGGCTTCAACATTCACTTCGGTCAGGTCGTCCCGCCCCCACTGGTTGACGTTTCGATGATCGCCCCGAAGAGCCCAGGCCACCGCATGCGCGAATTGTTTGTTGAAGGGGTTGGGGTGCCGGCGCTCCTGGCGGTGCATCAGGACGCAAGCGGTCGCGCGAAAGAGAATGCTCTTGCTTATGCTTGGGCCACGGGGAATCTCAAGGCCGGCGTGATCGAGACCACGTTCAAAGAAGAGACCGAGAGCGATCTGTTCGGCGAGCAAACGGTATTGTGCGGCGGCGTCAGCGCGCTGGTGAAAACCGCTTTTGAAACGCTGGTCGAAGCCGGATACCAGCCGGAGATCGCGTACTTCGAATGTATGCATGAGCTGAAGCTCATCGTTGACCTGTTTTATCAGGGCGGCCTGGGTTACATGCGCTACTCCGTCAGCGATACTGCCGAGTACGGCGATTACACCCGCGGCCCCAGGGTCATCGACGCACATGTCCGCCAGACTATGAAACAGATTCTGACCGAAGTCCAGAACGGCACCTTTGCCAAACAATGGATCGCGGAGAATGAAGCCGGCCGGCCCAACTTCAAGCGGATGCGCGAAGAGGAAGCGAAGCATCCCATCGAAGCCGTGGGCAAGCAGCTTCGCGAAATGATGTCGTTCCTGCAAAAGCCGAAGCAGAAGACGGAACCTGCAGCGGCAGCCGTTGGCGCTCGGGAGGATCGATGAGCGCTCATGTCGAAAAACCCTCTCGCCCTGGGGTCAGGGTCGGAACTTCTCCGGATGGGACGCAGGCTGAGAGTTCCCCGTCGAAGCACCCGCTAGCCGGCCAAACGATGACGGGCGCGGACATGATCATCCAGATCCTTGCGGATGAGGGTGTGGAAATCCTGTTTGGTTATAGCGGCGGTGCAATTCTGCCGACGTACGATGCCCTGTTTCGCTACAACGCCGAGCAGGAGTCCAAGCGCAGAAAGGTAATTGATCTGGTCGTTCCGGCCAACGAGCAGGGCGCCGGGTTCATGGCCGCGGGGTACGCACGCGCCAGCAGCAAGGTCGGCGTGTTCATGGTCACGTCAGGACCTGGCGCGACAAACAGCGTCACGCCGATTCGAGATTGCATGGCGGACTCTGTTCCAGTTGTTCTCATTTGTGGACAGGTACCGCGGCACGCGATCGGCACTGACGCATTCCAGGAAGCGCCTGTCTTCAACATCATGAGTGCCTGCGCGAAGCGCGCATTTCTCATCCTGGATCCGGAAGAGCTTGAATCAACGGTACGAACGGCTTTCGATATCGCGCGAAGCGATCGGCCTGGGCCGGTTGTGCTCGACATACCGAAAGACATACAGAACTGGAAGGGGACATTCCGTGGCGAAGGCGTGCTCGAGCTGCGTGGCTACCGGGAACGAATGCGGGACCTGTATGGATCGCGCATGCCTGAGGACAAAGCAAAAAGATTTTTCGACTTACTGCGCCAGAGCGAACGGCCGCTCCTGTATGCGGGTGGCGGCGTCATCAAGAGTGAGGCATCGCGGGATTTGCGGCGCTTTGCGACGACCTTCCAGATCCCTGTTGTCACGACGCTTCAGGCTATCGGGTCCTTCGACACCACTCACCCGCTCTCACTTCACATGCTGGGCATGCATGGCACCGCATACGCCAATTACGCTGTGGAAGATTGCGATTTCCTCATTGCGGTTGGCGCGCGCTTCGACGATCGTGTCGCCGGCAACGTTTCAAAGTTCGCTCCTAATGCCGTAAACATTGCACACGTGGACATTGATGCAACCGAGATCGGAAAGGTCAAGCAGGTTACCTGGTCACACGTGGCCGATGCCCGCAGCGGCCTGCAGGACCTGCTTGCCGCCGGTGATGGTTTCCAAAAGGATTTTTCGCCGTGGCTGGCTCATGTCACGGAACTCAAGAAGAATCATCCCCTCGATTACGACCGCGAATGCGACTTCATCCAGCCCCACTACGTTCTGGAGTGTTTGAACAAGATCACCAGGGGCGAAGCGATTATTTGTACCGGGGTCGGCCAACACCAAATGTGGGCGGCGCAGTATCTCGATTACAAGAATCCGCGATCGTTCCTGACATCCGGCTCGATGGGTACGATGGGTTTCGGATTGCCAGCGGCAATCGGCGCGCAGTTCGCTCATCCGGATCGGCTCGTCATCAACATCGACGGTGACGGCAGCCTGCGCATGAACATCGGCGAGATGGAAACGATCACGAACTATAATCTCCGCGTGAAAACGATTCTATTCAACAATCAGGGCGATGGTATGGTCCGGCAGTGGCAGAAGATGTACTTTGCCGAACGCTTTTATGGGACCGAGAAGTTCCTTCACCGGAAAGATTTCGTCAATGCTGCCAAAGCCGATGGTTTCGAGTTCGCCGTCCGGCTGAGCGAGAAGAATCGAGTCGAACGGGTTCTACAGGAATTTGTGCATCACAACGGCCCGGCATTTCTGGAGGTGATGATCGATCCGGATGCCTGCGTTTATCCGATGATCGGTCCGGGGCTCAGCTACAAGGAAATTGTCACCGGTCCACATATTAAGCCTAGGATACAGGAGCCTCCCAAGCCCGAGAAAACGACAGACCTCTTCTAAAAGGAGGGACAGGTCATTTCGAATTGCGAATTTGCAGAAGGTTTTACCAGCCAGTTTCCCACAAATTCGCAATTCGAAATAACCTGTCCCCCTTTTCACCTCAGCCGCTGCTCGAGCCGCGTCAGTTCTTCCTTGAGCGCCTTGGGCAGGCGGTCGCCGAAGCCTGCAAAAAACTCTCTGATCTTTGGTATCTCGCCGAGCCACCCCTCGACGTCAACCTCTAGCAGCTTGTTCAGGCTGGTAGCGGGAAGATCGAGTCCCGCTGTATCGAGGTCGTTTGGTCCGGGAAGGCGGCCAATGGGCGTCTCGACAGCATTCGCTGTCCCGTTGCATCGCTCAAAGATCCATTTCAGCACCCGGCTGTTTTCGCCATAGCCGGGCCACAGGAATTTCCCTTTGTCGTCCCGCCGGAACCAGTTCACATAGTAGATTCTCGGCATCTTCGAGCCAGGAGTTGCGCCTATCTTCAACCAATGGGCGAAATAGTCGCCCATGTTGTACCCGCAAAATGGGAGCATTGCCATGGGATCACGGCGAAGCTGGCCGACTTTGCCGGCTGCGGCCGCGGTGGTCTCGCTGCTGGCGGTGGCAGCGAGGAAAGTTCCGTGTTGCCAATCCAGCGACTCGATCACCAGTGGCACGACGCTGGCACGCCGTCCTCCGAAGAGAATGGCGTCAATCGGAACACCCTTCGGATCTTCCCACTCCGGAGCGATGACCGGGCATTGTCTGGCGGGTGTTGTAAAGCGGGCGTTGGGATGGGCGGCAGGCCGGTTCGATTCCGGTGTCCAGGGACGACGTAGCCAATCGATCAACTGGGGAGGCTTTTCATCCGTCATGCCTTCCCACCAGACGTCGCCCTCGGGTGTGATCGCACAGTTCGTGAAGATGGAATCATGGGTGACGGTGCGCATGGCGTTTGGATTCGATTTCATTCCCGTTCCAGGGGCCACGCCGAAGAAACCGGATTCTGGATTGATGGCGTACAACCTTCCATCTGAACCGAACTTCATCCACGCGATGTCATCACCGATGGTTTCAACCTTCCAGCCCGGAACTGTGGAGATCAGCATCGCCAGGTTCGTCTTTCCGCACGCGGAAGGGAACGCACCCGTGACGTATTTAACTTCGCCTTGCGGGCTGATCAATTTCAGGATCAGCATGTGCTCAGCTAACCAGCCCTCGTCGCGCGCCTGAACGGAAGCGATACGCAAAGCATGACACTTCTTCCCAAGCAAAGCGTTGCCGCCGTAACCAGAGCCGAAAGACAAGATCTCCCGCGTCTCCGGGAAGTGAGAGATGTATTTGTGCTCTGCGTTGCAGGGCCACGCGGCATCCTGCTCATTGGGGGCAAGGGGTACACCCACCGAGTGCAGGCCTTTCACGAACTCGCCGTCCGTGCCCAGTATGTCGAGTACCTGCGTGCCGACGCGGGCCATGATGTGCATGTTCGCGACGACGTACGGCGAGTCGCTGATCTCCACACCGATTTTCGATATTGGAGATCCAATCGGGCCCATGGAGTATGGAATGACGTACATCGTCCGGCCATGCATCGTCCCCGCGAAAAGGTGGGAGAGCCTTTGCCTCATCTTCACGGGGTCTTCCCAGTTGTTCGTTGGACCGGCTTCTTCACTTGTCGCAGAACATATGTAGGTCTGGTCTTCAACGCGGGCAACGTCCACGGTGGTCGAGCGGACGAGGATGCTGTTGGGCCGCTTGTGGGGCTTTAGAGGAATAGCCGTGCCGGCATGAAGCATAAGCCGCAACATGAGCTGGTATTCCTCTTTTGAACCGTCGCACAAATAAACACGGTCGGGCTTGCAGTTGGCAGCCACCGCTTCCACCCACCGCGAAAGTTCTTTGTTTTTGATTTTCGCTGTAACTTCCGCAGCGGGCGACTCGTGAATCTGTGCGTTTATCATGAATCCCTTTTAGTTTTTGAGACAATAATCCCATTTTTTAGCATAGCGTCGCTATTATTTCACAACTTTACCTTTTATTTACATTGGGATAACTTTTTCGCTCCACAGCATTGGCACTGCTCGGAGGTGGAATGAACGAAGGCGCCCTTTACAAATCGGTCACTGAATTGAACCGGATGCTTCGAGCCAAGCACGTTTCGCCTGTCGAGTTGACTCGGGAATACATCAAGCGAGCCGAAAGGCTCGACCCCCAGCTTTTCGCCGTCGTCACGTTTACCGAGGAACTGGCAATGTCACAAGCTCGCGCGGCCGAAGCCGAAATAATGAAGGGGAAAATTCGGGGGCGGCTGCACGGAATCCCATGGGGCGCCAAGGATCTGCTGGCGACGAAAGGGATTCCGACCCAGTGGGGTTGTCCCGCATACCAGGAGCAGGTCTTCGATTATGATGCCACAGTCGTCGGCAAACTCGGCGACGCCGGCGCCGTGTTGATCGCAAAACTCGCGCTCGGTGAACTGGCCAGCGGGGCTCGCTGGTTCGGCGGCACGACGCGATGTCCATGGGATCCGATGCGGTCCAGCAGTGGGTCCTCCGCGGGACCGGGTTCCGCAACCGCTGCCGGCGCGGTTGGGTTCGGCGTAGGCACCGAGACTTTGGGTTCCATTATTTCTCCAGCGGCCACGAACGGCGTCGTCGGCTTGCGTCCAACGTTCGGCCGCGTCAGCCGCTATGGGGCAATGACGTTGAGCTGGACTATGGATAAGATCGGCCCCTTGTGCCGTACGGTGGAAGACTGCGCGTTGGTGTTCGACGCGATCCGCGGCGCCGACCAGCTCGATCCGGCGGCTGTCGATGCGCCTTTCCGGTTCTCTGCGCATTCACCAATTAACGGAAAGAAAATCGGTGTCCTTCGAAATGAGTTCGAAACGCCCAGCGACGCCGAAGTCAGGAAGATTTTCGCCGACGCGCTGAAAGGGCTAGCAGGACTCGGTCTCATCCTGGAGGAAATCGATCTCGAGGATTTCCCATATCAGGATATCGCCCGCTACACCATAAACGTCGAAGCCGCCTGCGTGTTCGAGCCACTATGGAAATCCGGTAAGATCGATCGGCTGATCAACAAACAACGCGCCATCGACTGGTCGGCTGCCCGCCTGCTCCCCGCCACGGACTATTTGAAAATGCAGCGAGTTCGTGCGGAAATCTGTGATTACGCCAGCCGCCTGTTCAAAAAATATGCCGCCCTTGTCGCGCCGAGCACCGCCGCGCCGGCGGCTCTGGTCGAAGACTCGGCCGCGGTGAATTCGGTCACCGCCGCCGCTGCAGCAATCGTTAACGGAAACGGAGGAAGCAGCGCTTTCGGCAACGTCACCGGCATGCCTGCCATCTCTGTTCCATGCGGGTTTACGGCCGCCGGTCTACCCCTGGGCATTGTCTTTCTTGGTCCTGCGTTCGACGAGGCGGGAATACTTCGGTTGGCGTACGCCTACGAACAGGCCAATCACTGGCACGAACGGCACCCCAAATTGTAGCGGGCTCCGCGGCCGAATAAGGATGCGGCTGTTGGGCAACCTCTATTCCAAGCCGGTCTACGGCTTCATTCCACTGACACTCCTGTATCATCGACCGCATGACCATACTCGCGCGTCTGGAGCAATGGAAGGAATCTGGTGCGATCACGAGCGTGCAATTCGATGCGATCTCCGAATTGGTACGCAAAGACCGGTTCTCGGTTTTCTTCGAGCTCAATGCGCTATTTTATCTGGGAGTGTTGTCCTTCGTCGCCGGAGTGGCATGGGTAATTCAGACATACCTATCGACGCTGGGAGATACGGCCATTCTGTCGGGCCTGACTCTGCTGCTGTGCCTTTCCTTCTCTTACTGTTTCTCCCGGGCCCTTCCTTACTCGCCGGGCCAAATGGAATCTCCAAATCTGGCGTTCGACTATGTGCTCTATCTGGGCTGCCTCTTGTTCGCTGTCGAGCTTGCCTACCTGGAAACTCGATTTCACTTGATGCAGAGCGAGTGGGATTACTACCTGCTCTTTTCTTCCGTCCTTTTCTTTGGTCTGGCTTATCGTTTCGATAACAGGTTCGTCCTCTCGCTGGCGCTCTCGACATTGGCAGGATGGTTCGGCTTGAGGATCTCCCGGTTTGCTTTTTCGTATGGCGAATCGCTGCGTCCGTACGCTCTCGTTTATGGCGTTCTTGTCGCAAGCATAGGGATATGGCTTCATCGTTGCGGCATCAAGAAGCATTTCACGGAAACCTACCTCCATATCGCCAGCAATGTCCTGTTCGGCGCGCTCATTTCAGGAATCATCGTCCGCGAAAGTGCGTGGTTGTACCTGATGGGTCTCCTTGGCCTGGCCGGGATCGCGATAGTTGAAGGCGTACGGTTCCGGCGATTTGCGTTCGTGGCTTACGGAGTGCTCTACGGCTACATCGGAATGAGCGTCCGGTTGCTGCGCGATGTCCGGATCGATTCCACTGCGGCCCTCAGTTATCTGATTGTCTCAGGAATGCTTGTTATCCTCTCGATGATTTTGCTGGCGCGCCGGTTTGGAAGTGAATAATGAGACGATACTCGGCTGATGATGAAGAAAGAGTAACAGCTCAGTTCTGCATACGTGAATGGGAGCGATCCGGTTTGTTGGAGTCGTCGCAAAGCGCACGGCTCGAAGCGGAGTTGCAAGTGGATTTGCGGCGGACGAATAACTTTCTTCGCGGCGTGCTCTTTCTTTTCACAGGTCTCATCGTGGCAGCATCGGTCTTACTGACGATTACGGTGTTTGATCTGGACGATGAGCTTCTCCTGGCCACGACAACTGGTATCGCGGGGATTCTATTCTTCGCGTTGTTGGAGTGTCTGGTCAGCAGGTTCCGCTTGTACCGTTTTGGCGTGGAAGAAGCTTTTGCAGTTGCGGCGGCCGTATTGCTCAGCGTCAGCGGCGGGGCGATCGCATCTGCGCTCCGCGGCAGCCGTCCGGGAGAGTTCCCGGCCCTGGTAGCCTTGTGCATAGGAGCGCTCAGCGCCTTCGGCATCTACCGGCGCTTCGGGTATGTTTACGCTGCATTCGCAGCGACGATTTGCGCCTCCGGAATTCCGTTCCAGATCGCCCTTTCGGCTGAGGTTCAACGCTTCCTTGTGGCCGCAATGCTGACTTTGGTTTTCGTGGTCGTTCGCTCGAAGCGTTTGCAAAACGCCAGCGAGCCGGGTGACGAATACGGCATCATTCAGGCATCCGCATGGGCGGGACTGTATTTCGTATTGAACCTGCAGATCAGCCTTGGCCGAATCGAGGGATGGTTCTATTGGGGAACCTACGTGATGATTTGGTTTCTCCCGATCATTGGACTCCGCTTGGCCCTTCGAATCAAAGATCGAGCTCTCATGGATGTGAGTCTGGCGATGGCGCTCGTAACTCTGGTGACGAACAAGCCGTACCTTGGCTTGTCGCGGCAGCCCTGGGATCCGATCCTGTTAGGCATTTTCCTGATGGCCGCCGTAATCATTCTTCGACGCTGGCTGTCGAAGGGACCAGACAGCCGGCGCTACGGTTTTACCCCAGTGCGTCTCCTGACCGGCGACAGCCGTCTTCTGACGTTTGTGAGCACCGCTTCTGCCGCGTTTCAGCCCGAAGTCCCGGCTACGACATCTGCTCCTGGGAAACCGGATTTTAGTGGAGGCCGCTCCGGGGGCGCTGGGGCCAGCGGCAGCTTCTGACCATTCGCGTAATTCGCGCAATTCGCGGCTAAGACTTGGTTACGGCTTTGCGCGATAAGCGTTTTGTGGCTAAATATTCCCCTGATGGACGAGCAGCTTCTCGAACTTCGGGATATTATCCGCAGGAAGTCCCTCCGCGTGGGCGAATTCACATTGTCATCCGGAAAAAAGAGCTCCTATTATCTGGATTGCAGGATGACAACGCTGGACCCCCGAGGGGCGCTGCTGATCGGGCGTCTCATTCTTCAGAACATTCAAAAGCACAACCTTCAAGCAGACGCGATCGGTGGCCTCACGATGGGCGCCGATCCGATCGCTACTGCAGTAACGGTAGTCAGCGCGCTGGAAGGAAGGCCTTTGCCGGCCTTCATCGTTCGAAAGGAGACAAAGGGTCACGGCACACAAAGGTGCATTGAAGGTTATGATGGCAGGCCTGGTTCCCGCGTTATCGTGGTCGATGACGTGTGCACGACGGGTGATTCCATTCTCAAAGCCGCCGAGAAAGCGGAGCAGGCCGGCTATCATGTAGTGGCGACGTTCTGCGTGGTCGATCGTGAAGAAGGCGGCACGGAGATCATTGCCCAAAAATACCCCTTCTACTCTTTACTCACTGCAAAGGAGCTGTTGAAAGATGTATAGATTGGCCGCGATCACAACCATCTTCGCCGCGATATTCGCAGTGCACCCGCTGCATTTGCCCGCGCAGTCCTCGCGAACCAACCCGGGTCTTTTGGATACAAGTGAACCCATACCTTACTTCCTGGAAGATGGCCGAGGTGTGGCGGGCTACCGGGACTCGGATCGCGATCTGGCGAAGATGGCGCTGGAGGCGTGGTCACGCGAAAGCGGCGGCAAATTGAAATTTATAGAAGCAAAGGCGCGGAACCTGGCGTTGGTCCGGGTTCGATGGGTTTCCGCTCACGAAGGACTATTCGGCGAAACCCAGCGCGTTCAGGTCAATGGCAAGCCCGGAGCGATGGTGTTCGTCATGCCGGAGGTAGCTCAGCTTGGCGAACCCCTGTCGACGCGAGCGCTGGGAGATGTCCTCCTCCGCGATACGATTGTCTACCTGACCTGTGTCCACGAGCTCGGCCATGCCGTCGGTTTGCCACATACGCGAAATTTTGAAGACATTATGTATTTCTTCGGATTCGGCGGCGATCTGGTCGAATACTTCATGCGTTACCGGAACAAGCTCCAGTCCCGCGCGGACATCGCGAAATATTCCGGACTCTCTGCCGGCGACGCCAGGTTTCTCCAAAATCTCTACAAGGACTGAGCCGAATTTCGACGGTGGCCCTTTCGCGTAATTCGCGCGATTCGCGGCTAAAAAATTACCGTCAGCAGGCCGTTTTGATATAGTCCTCTTTCATGCGTTTCAGGAGTATCTGGAGTCCGTTGCTGTCCTTACTGTTCGTTTCGGAGCTCCGCGCTGAGAGTCCCGTCACCTTCAACAATCAGGTCGTTCGAATTTTTCAGCAGCATTGCCAGACATGTCATCGGCCCGCCAGCATCGCACCCTTTTCGCTGGTTACCTATGCGGACTCCAGACGGCACGCGTTCGAAATCCAGCAGGCGGTGGAATCGCGGTTGATGCCGCCGTGGAAACCGGTCAACGCTCACGGCGTCTTTGTAGGAGAGCGCAGCCTGAGCGATCAAGAGATCCAGACTATTTCGCGTTGGGTTACCGATGGTGTGCAGGAAGGCGTTGCGAGCGACTTGCCTGAGCCGATCAGTTTTCCGGAAACCTGGGGAGCGGGCCAGCCGGATGTCGTGGTTCAACCCAGCGATTCCTATTCGGTGCAGACCGGCAGCGACGATATCTACAGGTGTTTCACGTTGCCGCTCGGCTCAAATGCGGACGTCTACGTTCGTGGATACGAAGTTCTACCGGGGAATCGCGCAATCGTTCACCACGTTTTGCTGTTCCTGGACGAAAGCGGCGAGTCCGTGGCTCTGGACAATGCCGACCCCGGGCCCGGCTACACATGTTTTGGCGGTGCGGGGTTCACGAACGGGCTCGGAGCATTAGGCGGCTGGGCTCCCGGCGCGTCTCCG
>Ga0137384_10004047_pt1 | contig 11717 bp, 10 predicted proteins | sample SagtaG_2_FD_104922 | JGI IMG/M metagenome (GOLD analysis project Ga0137384, IMG submission 104922) | Vadose zone soil microbial communities from Sagehorn Ranch, Mendocino, California, USA - Sage2_R_60_16 metaG | ecosystem: Environmental > Terrestrial > Soil > Vadose zone | place: USA...
CGGCATCCTCGGCGGCGATCAGTCTGGCCTCGGCTAGGGCGCCGCGGGCTGCAATCCGTTTCAAATTTTCGTGCTCTGCGCCGGCCGCCTGCCCGGCCCGCTGATATGCGGCCAGCGCGCGCCTGGCACCCCTGCCCAGGTTCACGGCAGTAGGCCTGGCCGCTGCTATCGCGGCGGCGGCCTGCGCGACGTCGTCGCCGCGGCTGGCTGCGAGCGCAACGCCGAAGGCGCCAGCCACCCCGAGCAGCGGCGCTCCGCGCACCACAAGCCGGCCGATCGCATCGACCAGCGCGGGCACGTCCGCGCAGGTGACCGTCGCCTCCTCGGCCGGGAGCCTGGTCTGGTCGAGCAACTCGACCGCCGGGCCATCCGGCGGGTCGAGCCAGCTCAGCGCGGCAATGTCCACATCACGAGTGTGCGGCAGGCGGGCGCCCGCGCGCGAGCCCCCGGCAGGATGGCACGGGATCTGGCTGCCCTGGACCGTCTCATCGCGCGGCCCCGGCGCACCCGCCCGGTTTCTTGATCGCGGCAGATTCGGGTGCCCGGGCCCCGCGGTTCTTCCGCGATCACGGATGTCCGTGCTTCTTCCTGTTGTTCCTTCATGCCAGTATTGGCGCGAGCCGGCAGTTGCGCCGCGGCGGCGGAGGGTGACAGCCACGGGCCGTGGACGGAGTGACATGACAGGCAGCTCGTCGTGGAGCGGTCAAGGCGGCCAGGACGAGCCTCAGCCTGCGCAAGCGCCTGAGCCAGAGCCCGGGCAGCAGCCTGAGCCAGCACCAGGGCAAGAACAGCCAGGCCAGGGCCGGGAGGGCGGCGGGCGGGCAGCGGGCGCTGAACCGCCGGGCGGCGCCGCCTCCGGCCAGCCCTGGTTCCCGCCCCCTGGCGCGCCGGGTCAGTACGGCTATCCGCCGCCTGGCGGCTACCCTCCGCCAGGGGCGTACGGCCAGCCCGGCGCGCACGGCCAGCCCGGCCAGTACCCGCCGCCCGAGGCGTACGGCCAGCCCGGGGCGTACGGCCAGCCCGGCGAGTATCCGCCGCCGGGAGGCTACCCGCCGCCGGGAGGCTACGGACAGCCGGGGGCGTACGGGCAGCCGGGAATGCGGCCCCAGGCCGCGCAGCCAGGCGGGATCCCGCTGCGCCCGCTCGCCTTCGGCGAGATCCTGAATGGCGCCATCACGTCTATCCGGCGGAACCCCAGGGCAACCCTCGGCCTGGCTGCCATCCTGCTGACGATATCGGGCGTCATCACGGCCGTGGCGACGCTCGGCATCGGTGGCGTGACCGCCAGCGTAACCGTGCCGTCCCCGGGGCAGACGCTGACGAACGCGCAGCTGCGGCACCTGGTGACCGGGCTCATCGGCCTGGCCGCGGTGGCCGTGGTGTCCCTCATCCTCGCGCTCATCGTCGAGGTCATCCTGACCGGCCTGCTGACTTCGGTGATCGGCCGGGGAGTGCTTGGACGCAGGCTGAGCATGGGCGAGGCCTGGCGGGTTGCGCTGCCGCGGCTGCCCGCCGTGTTCGGGGCGGGACTACTGGCCGGACTGCTTGTCGTCAGTCCATGGGTGGCGCTGGCGCTGCTCGTGATCGTCCTGGTCGTTGCGAACATCCCGGCCGCCGCGATCGCCGTCGGGATAGCCGGGGTTTTCGCGTCGGTCGCCGCGTCCGTCTGGCTCTGGACCAGCGTCAGTCTCATCGTGCCCGCGGTCGTGCTTGAGAACCAGGGGCCGGTGCGGGCACTCCGCCGGTCGCGGCAGCTGGTCAGCCGGAGCTTCTGGCGCATTCTCGGAATCTTCCTGCTCAGCGCGCTGATCATTTACATTGCCGCCGCGGTCCTGCAGATCCCGTTCCTGATCGCTGAGGTTGCCGCGGGCGGGGGCAGCGGGTCACTCGGCGGGCTGGGCGCATCCGGGACCCACGCCGTCGCGGCGACCATCATCGGCACCATCGGCAGCATCGTCGCGGCTTCCGTCACCCGCCCGATCCTGGCCGGGGTCGCCGTCTTGCTCTATATGGACACCCGCATGCGCAAGGAGGGCCTCGACCTGGCCCTGCGCACGGCTGCCCGCGGCGGGCAGCCGAGCGGTGAAGAGTTCGCGACGGTGTGGCGGCCGCCCGCGGCCGGCCAGGGGCAAGCCGCCGCGCCGCCATGGTGACCGCAGCGTGCCTGGTCGGCGGGGCCCCCCGCCGGGTCGCCAGGCCGCCGGGTGGCGTTCCCGCGGAAACGCGCGACGGGCACGGCGGCGTTCCCGCGGAAACGCGGAACAGGCACGGCAGCGTGATGGTCAAGGCAGCGTGATGGTCAAGGCAGCGTGATGGTGAGCGTGCCGTGATGGTGAGCGCGGCGTGGCTGGCGCGAGCGGCCACGGCCGGGGCTGGCACTGGGCCGGGCCCGGCCATCGGCCTGCGCGCCGCGCGGGAACTGGCCCGCCGCGAGCTGTCCAAGCCGATCTACCATCGCGGTACCACTCTCACCCAGCGAATACTCGGCGCCATCGGGCGGTGGCTAGCCCGGCTGTTCGACGCTGCCAGCGGTGCGGTGCCTGGCGGCTGGTGGGCGCTGGTCGGGCTTGCCGCGCTCGCCGTGATAGCGGTCGCGGCGGTCGCGGCGTGGATCGGCCCGGTGTCCGCACGGCACCGCAGGCCGGCCGGCGGCCTGCTGCCGGGAACGGCGGTCGCCGCGCGGGACCTCCGGACGCGGGCGGAGCGGCTAGCGGCAGCCGGCGATTTCACCGGCGCAGTCATCGAGAGCGTCCGGGCCATCGCCGCTGAACTCGGCGAGCGCGGCGCCCTCCCGCCGCGGGCCAGCCGGACGGCGGACGAGCTCGCCGCGGAGGCGGCCCTGGCGCTGCCTGCCGAGGCCGCCGAACTCGCCTCAGCCGCGCGGCTGTTCGACGATGTCAGGTACGGGGACCGGGCCGGCTCGGCGGCTGGCTACCGTCGGATCCGGGACCTTGACGGCAGGATTCAGGCGGCCCGCTCTGGCCCGGCCGTTACGGTTACGCCGGCCAGCACGGTCGCAGGACCCGCGTGATGGCTCCAGCCGCGCCCAGGGCCGCCCAATCCGCCGTGCACCAGCCGGCTGTGCACCAGCAGGCTGCGCACCAGCCCGAGTCCGGTCAGCCCGGCTCCGGCCGGCCTGGACCGGCCCCGGCCGGCTCGCCGCTCGCCGGGCAGCCGCCGGCAGGCGGGCAAGCGAGCCTCCCCGGAGCCTGGCGGAGGTGGCGCGTCCCGCTCTCGCTGGTCGCGGCGATCCTGCTTGGCGGGACGGCCGTCGCCCTGCTGCAGCCGGCCGCCCCGGCTGGCTACCTCGATCCGGGCAGTGCCAGGCCCGGTGGGGCCCGGGCGCTAGCCGACATCCTGACCAGCCGCGGCCACGTCATCGTCAGGGCGACCAGGCCGGCCGCGGCCGTCGGCGCCGTGCGTGCGGGCAGGGCCACGCTGCTGGTCACCAGCCCGGGACTGCTCACCGGCAGGCAGCTGGCTGGCCTCGCCCGGGCACAGGCCGACTTCGTGCTCGTCGCGCCAGACCGGGCCGCGCTCGCCGCGCTGGCCCCGGCGGTAACCATTGACGGCCATGTCCCGGCGCGGGCCCGGCGACCCGCGTGCGGCCTGACGGCAGCCAGGCTGGCCGGCCCTGCCAGCATGGGCGGCGTGCTGCTGCGGACCGCCCTGGTGGACGCGGCCGTGTGCTACCCGGCGGACGGCTCGCCGTCGCTGGTCCGCTACCAGGCAGGCAGCCGGGCGATCACCGTCCTGGGTACCGGAGCGCCGCTCGCCAACAGCGGCCTTTCGGCGCTCGGAAACTCGGCGCTCGCGCTCAACCTACTCAGCGCCCGCCCGCGCATCGTCTGGCTGGTTCCCGCGGCCGGGCCTGGCGCCGCGGCTGCCGGCGGCCCACGGTCGCTGATCAGCCTGATTCCGCTGCCCGCGGATTTGGTGGCCATTCAGCTGGCCATCGCCGCGCTGCTTGCCGCGCTGTGGCGGGCGCGCAGGCTGGGGCCCCTGGTGCCGGAGCCATTGCCGATCGTGATCCACGCGGCGGAGACCACCGAGGGCCATGCCCGCCTGTACCAGGCCCGGCGGGCCCGCGGCCGGGCGGCCGCGGCGCTGCGGGCGGCCGCCGTCCGGCGGATCGCGCCCGGGCTCAGGCTGACGCCAGCGGACGCGCCGGCCGCTATCGTTGCGGCGCTGGCCGGGCGGACCGGCACCGGCCCGGCACAAATCGAGGCACTGCTGTTCGGCGCCGATCCTGCCGATGATGCCGCGCTGGTGGCGCTCGCCAGCGATCTCGACGTCCTGGAGCGGGAGGTGCGCGCGCGTTGAATGCCGAAGACGCGGCGCCCGCCTTGCCTGGCGGCCAGCCAGGCCAGCCGACGGGCCAGGCAGGCACGCCACCAGGCCAGCCAGGCCAGCACGCGGGCCAGCCAGGCACGCCACCAGGCCAGCCGGGCCAGCCGGGCCAGCCAGCGGGCCAGGTCGCCCAGCGGGCGGCGCTCGCCGCGGTGCGGAACGAGGTGGGCAAGGCCGTCGTGGGCCAGCAGCCGGTTGTCAGCGGCCTGCTGATCGCGCTGCTGTGCGAGGGGCATGTGCTGCTCGAAGGGGTTCCCGGCGTGGCCAAGACGCTGCTGGTGCGGGCGCTGGCGGCAGCTCTGTCGCTGCAGAGCAAGCGGGTGCAGTTCACGCCCGACCTGATGCCAGGCGACGTGACCGGTTCGCTGATCTACGACGCCCGGACGGCCAGGTTCGAGTTCCGCGAGGGCCCGGTTTTCACTAATCTGCTGTTGGCAGACGAGATCAACAGGACGCCGCCGAAGACACAGGCCGCGCTGCTCGAGGCCATGCAGGAGCGCCAGGTGTCGGTGGAGGGCGCGCCGCGCATGCTGCCCGAGCCGTTCCTCGTCGCCGCGACGCAGAATCCGGTCGAGTACGAGGGCACCTACCCGCTGCCGGAGGCTCAGCTGGACCGGTTCCTGGTGAAGCTGACCGTGTCGGTGCCAGAGCGGGAACAGGAAATCGGGATCGTGACGAAGCATGCGGCCGGCTTCGACCCACGGGACCTGGCCGCCGCCGGGATAACGCCGGTAGCCGGCCCGGCCGAACTGGCCGCGGCCCGGGATTCAGTCCGGCTGGTGCACGTCTCAGCGGAGATCGCCGGATACATCGTGGACCTGTGCCGGGCCACCAGGCAGTCACCGTCCCTGCAGCTCGGGGTCTCCCCGCGCGGCGCGACGGCACTGCTGGCGACGAGCCGGGCGTGGGCCTGGTTGTCCGGCCGGGACTACGTCACCCCGGATGACGTGAAGGCGCTGGCCAGGCCGACGCTGCGGCACCGCGTGCAGCTCAGGCCGGAGGCGGAACTGGACGGCGCGTCCGCCGACGGCGTGCTCGAGGCGGTCCTAGCGTCCGTCCCGGTGCCCCGGTGACGACTGGATCCGAGATCACAGGGCCCCGGCACCGCGGGATCGTCGAGGTGGCCGGGCTGATGCCTGAGCCAGCAACGTGGCTGGGACTCCGCTGTCGCTGTTACCGCGGCAGAGTCCCGGCGACGCTGCTCAGACACGTCGGCAGGCAGCTCACCAGAACGGCCGGGGCCAGGGCCGCCACAGTCGCGCGCCGCCCCAGGCGGGACTGCAAACCCGTTGAAACCGGAGTTCAACGGCACCCAACCCGTTCAGCGCCATATCGAACGGGTTGCCAGGCCCCCCCAGCGCGACCGGACCGGGCGAACCGCGCACCGCCGCGCACGACGGTCCCAGGGCAGTGGCGCTGACCGGGCGGGCGGCCGCCGCGGCGCTGGTTGGCGCGCTCATCGCGCTGACCGCCCGCGCGACCTGGGCGCTGATCGCGGTCAACGCCGTGCTAGTCGCGGCCATCGGTGCCGACCTGGTGCTCGCCGCCGGGATCCGGCCGCTGCGGCTAAGCCGCGCCGGAGACACCAGGATCCTGCTCGGGCAGGTCGGCTCGGTCACGCTGACGCTGGCCAACCCTGGCAATCGCGGGCTGCACGCGGTCGTCAGGGACGCCTGGCAGCCGAGTGCCGGGGCGAGCCCGGCCGCCACCCGCGTCCTCGTGCCGGCCGGCGGCCAGGTGATGCTGACGACGACCCTGCGCCCGTCCAGGCGCGGCGACAAGGCGGCCAGCCAGGTGACTGTGCGCTCATTCGGCCCGCTCCAGCTCGCCGCCCGGCAGGGCAATCGCGCCGCGCCGTGGTCGGTCCGCGTGCTGCCGCCGTTCCTGAGCCGCAGGCACCTGCCCGCGAAGCTGGCCCGGCTGCGCCAGCTGGATGGCATGCACGTCTCGCTGCTCCGCGGTCAGGGCAGTGAGTTCGACTCGCTGCGCGAGTATGTCGTGGGCGATGACGTCCGCTCCATCGACTGGCGGGCCGCGGCCCGTCGGATGGATGTGATGGTCCGCACCTGGCGCCCGGAGCGGGACCGCCGCATCCTCATCGTGCTCGACACCGGCCGGACGTCGGCCGGCCGGGTCGGCGGCATCCCCCGGCTGGACACGTCGATGGACGCGGCCTTGCTGCTGGCCGCGCTGGCCGCGCGGGCCGGCGACCGGATCGACCTGCTCGCCGTTGACCAGCAAGTCCGGGCACGTGTCGTCGGCGCGAGCCGGACGGAGGTGCTGACCGCCATGACGAACGCGATGGCGCCGATAGAGGCACAGCTGGTGGAGTCCAGCGCCGCAGTGCTGGCCAGCTCGGTGCTCGCGATCGCCCGCCAGCGCTGCCTCGTGATCCTGCTCACCGATTTGAATGCCGCCGCGATCGAGGCCGGGCTGCTGCCCAGGGTCCGCATGCTTTCCGCCAGGCACCGGGTAGTCGTCGCGTCGGTGGCCGACCCGCGGCAGGACGAAATGGCCGCGGGCCGCGCAGATGCCACCGCCGTCTACGCCGCCGCGGCAGCAGAACACGCCCGCGGCGAGCGAGCCCGCGTTGGCGCCCTGCTCCGGCGTCGGGGGGTCGATGTCATTGACGCTCCGCCCGGTCGGCTGCCCGCCGCGCTGGCTGACGCCTACCTCAATCTCAAGGCGGCGGGCCGGCTATGACCGGCGGCGGCCGATGCACCCCTTTCAGCTGGGTCAGCCGGTTACCGGGGCGACGTCGGGTGCTTCCCCGATGTCCGGCGACAGGCCTGCTATCTCTGCGCGGCGGCCGAGCACGATGACGTAACCGAGGAATGCCGCTTCCGCGCAGCCGCCGATCAGGATCCGCGCCCAGGTCGGCAGCGCCGACGGCGTGACAAATGCCTCGATGATCCCGGAGACGAGCAGCACGACGATCAGCCCGAGCGCGATGGTGACCGACGCCCGGCCCTCCGCGGCGAGCGCCGCCGAGCGCGGCCGCCAGCCTGGATCGATGATCGTCCAGCCGAGCCGCAGGCCGGCCGCTGCCGCGAGGAACACCGCGGACAGCTCCAGCATGCCGTGCGGAAGGATCAGGGCGAAGAAGAGCGTGCCTTTGCCGTGCGCGACCATCAGGCCGCCGTCAACTCCGATATTGGCCGCGTTGCCCAGCAGGACGATCAGGGTCGGCACGCCGAGCAGGATCCCGAAGATCAGCGACTCGGCCGCCACCCAGGCGTTATTTGTCCACACCTTGGCGGCAAACGAGGTGGCGGCGTATTGCGAGTAGTAGCCGCGGAATTGATGATTCACCAGCCGTGCTGCCTGCGCCTGCGGCAGCAGGCTGCCGCGGGCGCCCGGTGACCTGGCGAGCCACCAGCCGACCACGAATGCGACAGCCAGCGAGCCGAGCGCGGTCGCCAGCCACCACCAGCGCGCCCGGTAGGCCATCGCCGGGAACGACACCGCTGCGAACCTGCCCGCCGCGCGCCAGGCTGGCGCGTGGGCTCCCGTCACCGCTGAGCGTGCCCGTGCCACCCTGGTCGACAGCCGCGCCGTCAGGGCTGGATCATGCCCAGCGGTGCGCAGCTCGGACAGGTGCGTGGCCGTCCGCTGGTAGGCGGTCACCAGCTCATCGATCTCCGCACCGGACAGGTGCCTGCGACGCCGGACCAGCCGGTCGAGCCGATCCCATTCCGCCCGATGGGCGGCGGCAAGCGCATCAACGTCCACGGCAGGAGATTACTGCCGGAACCCCGATAACCTTGGCCGCAGATCGCGGGACTGAACGGGAGGACCGGCGTGGCCGTGGTGACCGGGGAAGCCGTCGTGCTTGACGTGCCCTGCGCCAGGTTCCCGAGCAGGCTGCTCGCGCTCCTGATCGACGCCGCGATCGAGGCCGCCTTGCTGGGCATCCTGGCGGCCGCGATTGCCGCCGCGGGAGGCCGGTTGGACGCTGCCGCCAGGGCGGCGGTGGGCCTCGCGACCGGAATACTGGTCATTGTCGGTTACCCGGCTACCTTCGAGACGCTCAGCCGGGGCAGGTCGCCCGGCAAGATGGCACTCGGCTTGCGGGTGGTGAGCGACGACGGCGGGCCGGAGAGATTCCGCCAGGCCCTCGTCCGCGCGCTGGCGGCCGTGGTCGAGATCTGGGCGCTGTCCGGTGCTCCCGCACTGATCAGCTCGCTGCTCTCGGCGCAGGGAAAGCGGCTCGGCGACCTGTTTGCCGGGACCTTCGTCATCCAGGAGCGGCTGCCGGCCAGGCGCGGCCTGCCCGCCGCGCTCTCGGTCGTACCTCCGGCGCTGGCCGGCTGGGCTTCCGCGCTCGAGCTTTCCGGGCTCACTGACCAGACCGCCGAGACCGCCAGCAGCTATCTGCGCCGCTTCTATGAGCTCACTCCAGCGGCCAGGGACGAGCTCGGCCAGCGAATTGCCGCCGCGGTGGCCGCCCAGGTCAGCCCGCCACCACCGCCGGGCACGCCGCCCGCCGCCTACCTGTCCGCGGTCCTGGCGGTGCGGCGGGAGCGCGAGCAGGCCCGGCTAGCCGCCGCGGGCGCTGCGGCCCACCCGGCTGCCGCGGTCCCTGCCGCCACGGCCAGTACCGGTGGCGAGGCTGATTCCGCCGCCGCGGCGGGTCCCGCTGGCATGGCTAACCCCGGTGGCACGGTTAACCCGGCAATCATGGGACACCCTGATCAGCAGGCCAGCCGGCTGGCCGGTAAGCCGGCCGGACCCGCGCAGGCCGGTCCGGGAGAGTTCATGCCTCCCGGCTAGCGCCGGGCAGTTGCCATTCCGGTGCACGCGAGCCGAGGCCAGTGGAACCCGCGCCGCGGGAGGCAGGAGGACATGACAAGTGCGGGCAACAGCGACAGCATGACGACGACGGGACAGCGTCAGTGGAACGGCCGGCGCGTGGCTCTCGCGGTTCTTGCCGTCGCGGCCGTGGTGGCCGGCATCGTGCTGGGCAGGCACACGCTCGCCGAGTCCTTGCAGAAGCTGACCGGGCTCGACTGGACCTGGTTCGTCGCCGCGACCGCGTGTGAGTGCATTTCACTCGCTGCCTTCGGGCTGAGCCGGCGCCGCCTGCTGCGGGCCGACGGCAACGATGCCGGCTTCGCCTCGGTCATGGCGATCACCTACGCGAGCAACGCGCTGTCGATGACAGTCCCGTTCGCCGGAGCACAGCTTGCGGTTGTTTTCTCCTACCGGCAGTTCCGGCGCCGCGGCCTCGGCCAGGCCATCACCGGCTGGGCACTCGCGGTGTCCGCGATCCTGTCGATGTCCGCGCTCGCGGTCGTCATCATCGCCGGGTCGATTGCCAGCGGCGCGTCCGTCGCGACGGCCGTCGGCTTCGCCGGCGCTGCGGTGCTTATCCTGCCGGCCGTGGCCATCCTGGTGGCGCTGCGCAACCAGCGGCTACGCCGCATGCTGAGCGTGGCGCTTGCCCGGCTCATCACCGTCGCCTGGCGCCTGCTGCGCCGCCCGCCGGGAACGGCCGCCGACACCCTGGACGACATCCTTGACCGCGTGGCGAGCATCAGGATGTCGTGGCCGCGGTACGCGGAGGTGTTCGGGCTCGCGCTGGTGAACTGGCTCGGCGACTGCGCCTGCCTTGCCTGCGCCATCCGCGCGGCCGGCCAGCCGGTGCCATGGAGCGGGCTGCTGCTCGCCTATGCGGCTGGCGCCGCGGTCGGCAGCACGGGGCTCACCCCAGGCGGCTTCGCGCTGGTCGAGGCGACCCTGACCGCGGCGCTTGTGGCCGCGGGGATGAGCACGTCCGCGGCGCTGACCTCGGTGCTCGCCTACCGGCTGATCAACTTCTGGATGATCCTGATCGGCGGGTGGACGGCGATGATCGTGCTGACCCGGATCAGGAGCCATACCGCCACGAGTCCAGGTAGTCCTGCTGCGCCGGGCTGAGCGCGTCGATCTGCGTGCCGAGCGACGCGAGCATCAGGCTGGCGATCTGCGCGTCGATGGCGGCCGGGACGTCGTGCACGCCCGGCGCCAGCCCGGCGTGATCACGCGCGAGCCAGGCGAGGACGAGCGCCTGCGCCGCGAAGGACAGGTCCATCACAGCGGCCGGATGACCCTCGGCAGCGACCAGGTTGACCACCCGCCCCTCGGCCAGCAGGATTAGCCGCCTGCCGTCGGCGAGTACGTACTCATCAGCGTGCGGGCGCACCTCGGGGTGCACGGCTACGGCCAGGTCGGCGAGGCCGCGCACGTCGATCTCGACATCGAAGTGGCCGGCGTTGGCCAGGACCGCGCCGTCGCGCATGACCGCCATGTGCCCGGCCGCGATCACGTCGCGTGAGCCGGTGGCGGTGATGAACAACTCGCCAGCCGGAGCCGCCGCCGCCATCGGCAGCACCCGGTATCCCTGCAAGACCGCGTCGAGCGCCCGGACCGGATCGGTCTCGGTGACCATCACCCGGGCGCCAAGGCCCCTGGCCCGCTCCGCGATGCCGATGCCGGCCGACCCGAAACCGGCGACCACTACCGCCTTCCCGGCCAGCAGGGTGTTGGTGGCACGGATGATGCCGTCAATCGCGGACTGTCCGGTGCCGTACCTGTTGTCGAGCATGCGCCTGGTTTCCGACGCGTTCGCGGCCGCCATCGGGAAGGCCAGCGTGCCCGCCGCGGCCATCCGGCGGAGCCTGGCCACTCCGGTAGTGGTCGACTCGCAGCCGCCGAGCACCCCGGCGAGCAACTCCGGACGGTCGGCGTGCAGGGTATTCACGAGGTCACAGCCGTCATCGATGACCAGCGCTGGCGCAGCGTCCAGGGCCAGGTGGATGTGCTCGTAGTAGGTCTTCCTGTCCGCTCCCGACCTGGCCGACACGGTGACGCCAGGGCCCGCCGCCAGCGCGGCGGCGACATCGTCCTGCGTGGACAGCGGGTTGGATGCGGCCAGGTGCACCTGCGCGCCGCCGGCCCGCAGCACGTGCACAAGGGCACCTGTTTCGGCCGTGACGTGCAGGCAGGCAGCCACGGTCAGCCCGGCGAACGGCCGCTCGGCCTCGAACCCGGCCCGGATCAGGCTCAGCGCCGGCATGGCCCGCTCAGCCCAGCCGATCCGGGCCAGTCCGGCGGCGGCCAGATCGGGGTCCGTGATGTCGGACCGGGGGCCCGGCGCGCGCGCCGGGCCCCTGGCGGGCGCTGCCTCGCGCACCGGCTTAGTAGCGGTAGTGGTCGGGCTTGTACGGCCCGTCCACGGACACGCCGATGTAGTCGGCCTGCTCCCTGGTCAGCTTGGTCAGCCGCACGCCGAGCGCATCCAGGTGCAGCCTCGCCACCTTCTCGTCTAGGTGCTTGGGCAGCGTGTGCACGCCCAGCGGGTACGCCTGCGTCCTGGTGAATAGCTC
>Ga0137384_10004048_pt1 | contig 11717 bp, 12 predicted proteins | sample SagtaG_2_FD_104922 | JGI IMG/M metagenome (GOLD analysis project Ga0137384, IMG submission 104922) | Vadose zone soil microbial communities from Sagehorn Ranch, Mendocino, California, USA - Sage2_R_60_16 metaG | ecosystem: Environmental > Terrestrial > Soil > Vadose zone | place: USA...
CACCGCGTCGCGGCCGCCGGGCTGCACCGACATCTTGTCGCGGGCGCGCGGATGGCGGTCGATCGGCCGGTCGATCACTCCCTTCGGCCGATCGGGCACGCCCCAGACGAAGGCGAGATAGCCGCGCCGCAGCGGCCCGGCGCGGCCGTGGTCGGCGAACTGGGCGGCAAGCGCGCGGTGGGCGCGGTCGGTCTTGGCGACCACCATCAGGCCGGTCGTATCCTTGTCGAGGCGATGCACGATCCCGGGCCGGCGCACGCCGCCAATCCCCGACAGGCTGTCGCCGCAATGAGCGATCAGCGCGTTCACCAGCGTGCCGGTCCAGTTGCCGGCGGCGGGATGCACGACCAGGCCCTTGGGCTTGTCGATCACGATGATCGCCTCGTCCTCGAACACCACCTTGAGCGGAATCGGCTCGGCCCTGGGCGCGGCCGGCTCCGGCGCCGGCACCGCGAGTGCGATCGCATCGCCGGCGTTGACGCGGTGGCCGGGATCGCGGATCGTGCGCCCGCCGATCGCGACCTCGCCCGCGAGGATGAGCGCCTTGAGGCGCGAGCGCGAGAGGTCGGCAAGGCGCGCGGCGAGCACGCGGTCGAGCCGCTCGCCGGCTTCACCGCCCGCGACCACCACCTTTTTCCTGCGCCGGACATTTTCGGCCATGAGCGAACCGCTGGCGGACGACGACAAGCCCCTCGATCCCGCGGCGGCGCGCATCGTGGCCAGAGTGCGGTCGATGATGCTGATCGCGAGCGCGACCACCTTCGTGGCTGTCGCCGCCGTTCTCGGCGTCATCGGCTATCGTGTTTTCAGGTGCGAGGGAAGCGCGGCGCCAGCCGATGTCACGGCGCTCCTGCCCGCCGGCGCGCGCGTCATCGCCGTCTCGGCGGGCGCCGACCGCATCGTGGTGACGATCGAGCTCGCGGGCGCCCTCGAAGCGCGCACCTTCGACCTCAAGACGCTCCAGCCGACCGGCCGGCTGCGGTTCGCCACCGAGCCTAGCCCGTAGGATGGGTTGAGCGAAGCGAAACCCATCATCTCTCCGCAAATTCGGCTCGTGCTCGCGTCACGACCGCGCCCGAACCGCCCCATTTGCGATGGGTTTCGCTCTGCGCTCAACCCATCCTACGATCGCCTTGCGGTGACCTCGATCTCGACCAGCTTGCCCGGCCGCGAGTAACCCTCGACCAACTCGATCTCGGCGCTGTCGAGCGGGACCGGCGCCAGCGCGGCGACGTGCGCGAGCAGCGCCTGCGGGTCCTCGCCCCTGTGCAGGAAGAACGAGATGCGCACCACGTTCTTCCAGTCGCAGCCGTTCTCCTGCAGCCGCGCGGCGGCGCGGGGCAGGATTTCAGCGCATTGCTCCTTGAGGGTCGGATAGTGCTCGTTGGTCATGCCGGCGTGGAAGACCAGAGGTCCCCAGACGAGATGCGGGATGAAGGGCTGTGGCGGATCGAGCTCGGTCACCTTGCGCGGCACGCCTTCGGTTGGCGCCGCCATGGCATAGAGGTCGAGCGCGACATCTGCGGCCGAGTCGAAATGTGCCGGCGAAATGAAGCTCGAGGTCGCGGCGCGCGCTTGGCCGGTGAAGGCCTTGCCGCGGGCGGCGCTGACGATGTCGCGCGCCTCGCGGGTGCGGCCGTAGACCCGGGTGCGCACGACATTCTTGTCGAGCGCGAGGCCGAGCGTCTCGAGCTCGGCGCCGGCGCGCTCGAACAGGCCTTGCGATTGCCGCTCGATCGGCTGGCCGGGCTCGCCTTCGAGCCACAGATAGACGAAACTCTGGCCTTGCCAAGGGTAGATTCGCTTGCGCATGGATGTTCACCGCGGCCGGCCGACGATGAATTCCTTGAACAGGGCGTCGGCCTTCTTCTCCTGCTCCGGGTCGAGCACGATCGGCATCACCTTCTTCGCATGCAGCGCCTTGAGCACGCCGGGCGGGTTCGTTTCCACGTCCGGGCGCGAGGGGATGCGGCCGCGCTTGGTCAGCAGGCCTTGCCCCTCCTGGCTGAGGATGAAGTTTGCGCCGAGGCGGGCCGCGTTCGGGTGCGGCGCCTGCGCGCTCGCGCTCACCTGCATGTAGAACACCCCGACCGGATCGATCGCCCAGAAATCGGTCGGCGCGCCCGCGAGCTTCACGTTCAGGGTCAGATTGACGTAGTTGGTCAGCGCCACCGCGTATTCGCCCGCCCCGACCGCGCGCGCGACCGCGAGATGGCCGTTGACGATGGCCGGCTTCAGGCTCGCGCCCAGGCTGCGGAGGAGGTCGCGGCCCTTGTCCTCGCCATAGTGGTTGAGCAGCGCGGTCACCCACTCGCTGTCATATTCGTTGACGACGACGTGGCCCGCCCAATCGGATCGCCGGGCCAGCTCCTCGTAGCTCCGCGGCAGGTCGGAGGCCTTGACCGCATTGGTGTTGTAGGCGGGCACGTTGTAGTTCGCGGAAAAACCGTACCAGCGGCGGCCGGGATCGCGTGCGGCCGGGAACAGGTGCTGCGCCTCGGGCGGATCGATCTGCGCCAGCATCTGCGGCGGCAGCTTGTGCGCCGCGGTGATGAGCACGAGGTCCCAGGCGCCGCGGCCGGCGCGGCTCTCGATCATCATCCGCCCGATCAACTGCGCGTCGGAGCCACGGATGTAGTCGATCTTGACCCCGGTCGCATCCTCGAACCGGCGCCAGATCGGCAAGCCTTCCTCCTCGTTGATCGAGGAGTAGATCACCAGCGAGGCCTCCCGCTTGGCCGCCTCGACGAGCTTCGGATCGGCCCAGGACGGCAGGTCCGCGGCCTTCGCCTGGGCGCAGCAAAGCATCGTCAATGCCGCGCCCATGCAAGCGCCTAGCAACGAGCTCGCGAATGGTGCCTGACCTGCGGTCATTGTCATCTCTTGCAGTCGGAAACTTCGGGCGGGATTTTGCGCGGCGTCGGCATTGCTGTCAAACAAGGAGCCGATTCCGATCAAGGGTTCGTCACCGCAGGTGCAGCCCGAGCGTTCTTACGCTTGCGCGAGCGCGCGATCGGGGTTATCTGGACCCTCCCGTTGCTCCCTTCGTCTAGCGGCCCAGGACGTCGCCCTCTCACGGCGAAAACAGGGGTTCGAGTCCCCTAGGGAGCGCCAGCTAATAAAATCAACGGCTTAGGCGTCTTTTTGGCGACAGTGGCGACAGCCGTTGGCGACAGTTTTCCGGTGCACATGGACCACTCTTGACGCGCGAGAAGCCCGCGCCCGTGCCGCCGTCGCCGCGCGACGTGGCGAAAGCCGCCGACCTCGACACCTACACGTCGGACAAGCCTTGTCCCGCCGGCCATGTGGGGCGCCGCTACGTCTCGACGAACAGGTGTTGTCAGTGCATCACTGACAGGAATTTCCGGCAGAAGGCTAACCGTGTCGCTTGGCAGAAAGCCGACCGCGCCCGAAGGGCCGGCCTGCGGCGACGTAGGTGAACAATGCCTCCGGGAACTTGCTGGCGCGCTACGTGCTCGCCTCAAGTTGCGGCGCTGTCGCTGCGACCGAAATCAGGCCGCACCATAGTCCGACCAACTGGAACACGGTTGCGACTGAATCGCTGGTGTTGCTGGGCACGGAAAGCGACAGCAACAGTACCAGAACCATCAAGCCAGTGTACAAAGCCCCGGTGATGGATGCAGCCTTTAAGATGTTCGCTCCCCGGCATATCACTCTGGTCAAGCCGGCGGCCACGGCGCCGGCAATCGCACCATGCACCCATGCCGACATCCCTACGTAAAAAATCAAACTCAGAATCTTGCTGATCGCATCAATTCCGAAAAACATGTTCAACCCAAAGGGATCGGGTGCGCGCTCTCGACCAGCGAACATGCGAAACACGAATGAGGCGGCGGCCCCGACAATCAAGCCCGGTACGATTACTGCAATCACGCAGACGATGACGGCCAGCCAAGTTGGTTTTGCCCTTGCCATGTCCCCACCAAATCGAGCCGTGCCAAGACCATTGACCGCAGCTTACGCGAGTGATGCACTAGGGCGCTAGACGGCATCGGGCGCGGCGGGGGGCGAACCATGCGAACCACCTTGCGTTGCCTGCTATCGGCGGTAGTCCTCTTGTGGTCAGCCGGTGCAAGGGCTGACGACACGAGCGTGTTGTTGCTTCATCATATCTGCAACGACACAGATCAGCGCAGTCAATCTGCTTGCTCGGGATTCCTGGTTGGGCTGATTGCGGGTTTGCAGTATGGCACGAAAGCCGCTCGGGAAGGAAAGGCGATTTGCCTACCCGACGATTTTGCTCCCGACAAAATGAAATTGATGCTCGACAAGATCGTCAAAGAGAAGCCGGAATTTGCGGCGCTGCCGGCTCTCCCGGCGCTCGCATTTGCCCTACAGTCCGTCTTTCCTTGCCGCGCGCCGACACCAAGGCCGCCGCAGAAAAAATAAGGCACTTGACGGAATGCGCACCATCGCAATTGCTGTCTTAGCCGTGATTGTCGCTGGCGAGGCGCTTGCTCAGCAAGCTGGAATGATGGGCGCTGGCAGTGGCACATGCGCAGAGTACATCCAAGCGTATCGCCGCGACCCGGATTCCGCCAACGATACATATTTTAGTTGGGCGCAAGGCTACATGTCGGGCCAGAACGTGGCGCGCGATGCGATGCGCAATCTCAACGCACTGCCTATTTCGACCCAGCTAGATTTCTTGAAACGATTTTGCGAACAAAAGCCAACGGACCTTTTCGCCGTGGCCGCGCAGAATCTTTTCAACGCGCTTCCAACACTTCGCAAGTGACTTGTCGGCTTTGAGAGGGAAAAAAGATGAAATGGGCAACAGTAGCAGGACTGTTGACACTAGCGTCACCGGCGCTTGCAGCCGATGACGTGTTGATCCGGCACATGGACACCGTGCTCGACTTCGTGGGGATCACGACGGCAAGTTGCGTGCAAAACTACGATGAAGGAATGACCGCTCAAGCGCGGGCACAATTACGCTTCTCTAAAGGCGAGATAGCCGCATACTGTGTGTGCTCCACCAAACTTCTGATACGTGAAATGGGAGATTCAGACTTTCGGAGTTTGGCAGCGGGCAACGACTTGCCAATGACATTTGCGCCGATCCTCAAGAAAGCCCATTTCGACTGCGCAAAGAAAGTGTGGGATGCAAGGCAACGTCGCTAAAGAAGGGTGAGAGCTATGGTCAATCCATGGGAGTTTTTGGAGGCGTGGGTTCGCGAGAACGTGAATCCGACCGGCTACAATGCTGAGGGGGTAGCGAAGCAGCTTGCGCGGGAATGCCTCCAAGCGGCAGACCGGGCGCACATAAACCAAGCGGCCGTCATAAAGGCTGCCGGCGGAAATCTTGAGACGTTCATGCTGACTGAATTGGAGAGCGCAGCGAATCGCGAGGTTGATCGCCTAGCGTCCAAGGACAAGCGATGAACGCACTGCCGGGCGTCAACCTTCCCTGACATGCCGCAGGCTACGGCGAAGGCTTTCCGGTGCCGTTGCTTAAGCAATGGATTGACAGGATTGGGTTTTGAGGGCGCGTGTACACGCTAGCGCCTCAGTCGTCGCGGCTTTCGCGCCACGATTCGAATTCCTCAAGAACGCGGTCCTCATCGAACCGCTCGCGCCAATCGTCGCCGTATTTCTTAGCGGCGTAGGTTTCGAGACCAGCCGCAAATTTGGCGCGAGCCGATCGGGCAATTCCTTGCTGCGTCCGCTCTCGATCGGCAATTTCGTGACAAGTCTTGCAAAGCACCTCTAGGTCGGAAGTCAGTTCGCGCCCAAGCCGTTCGTAGGTCTTGTGGTGTACCTCCAGAAAATTCTTTGTCCCACAGCATTCACATCGATCGCGCATACGCAGGATGTCCTTGCGCATGTTCTTCCATTGCGAGCTACGAATGTGTCTCTCGTATCGAATGCGCCAATCGTCCATTGCCATCGCATGGCTCACTAAGGCTTGCCAGTTCGATCAAAAATTGCCCCGAGGCGGCATTGCCGGCGGGCTGAGCCGGAAATAGGATAGCATGGGGCTAGCGGGGTTGGCGCAGCGATTAAAAATGCCATGTGGGAAAGCGTGAAGGGATTTTTCGTCGCGCACTACGACGTTTTTAAGGACTTTACCGGGCCGGCGGTTGCAATCGCAGGACTGGCCATCACGGGTCTTCTGACTCTAAAGGGGCTAAATTCGTTCGAAAGATGGCGGCGGGAGAAGATCGAGGAACGGCGCATCCAAGTGGCAATAGATGCGCTCGCCATCGCCCATGAAGCAGTGATTGCTTTTGAGGCAGTTCAAGGCCGCTTTGTAGCAAACCACGAATACGCGGACATGAGCGATCCATCAAATCCATCCACACAGGGAGTTTACAAATCCGATCAAACCGGTCCCTACGTGGTGCTGCGGCGGCTTCGTCGTTACGACGAACTTTTTGAGCGGGCTGCCAAATTGGAACCGCTCTATGTGGCTATTTTCGATACGCAAGCGGGCGATGAATTTGCTCGCCTTTTCAGGGCAAGGCAGTTATTGGAAATAGTTGCAGGCACTTTGTTTGAAGATTGCAGAATAGAGCTTGATCCCTCGGATCAACAGGGTCGTAATCAACGGAAAGAATGGCGAGAGGATATGTACGGCACCGAGGGCAAGAGCAAGGTAAGCGGGACCCTCAAGCAGTTTAAGGCTTCAGTAGAAGCTCGATGCCGGCCCGTAGTGAATGGCGCCCTCAAGGCCAAATGAGGGCCGCACGCCCGGCCGGCGGACGGTGACGCCTATGTATTCCCCGCACGGGAATTACGGCGACAGTGCATTTAATCGTCGATCAACGTCGCGAGCGTTGGGTGAATTAAGTGAACTGTCACCGTAATCACGTAATCAAACCGAGACGTGGACTCGGGGCGACGGCGGCCTTGCTCCCACGCGCGGATCGCTCTCCGATAGGATGTAGCCTGCATTTTGCCCATCTATTGCTGACGCGAACGGCGGTGTTCTTTTGCCGGCCAGCCATTCCCTGCCCTCTGCGTCGATCCGCACTCGGGTGCCCAAGAACCTGTCCGCACGGCCTGCGAGTGACGACCAGCTCGTCGGATTCGCGAATTATGGCTCCTCCGCGCATGTTCGATCGGATATGCTCGATGCCCGGAAGCCGACTTCGCCGCATTCCGGCTTCGGCGGAGATGAGCTCGTGGGTGTAGACATGATGCCAATCATTCGCAGCGGATTCGCGCTCATCGCCCTCATCGCGATCCAAATTCCTTTCGCCCGTGCCGCCGAGCAGGTCGACCTCTTGCTCGTGCTGGCCTCCGACGTGTCGCGCAGCGTCACGCATCCGAAATTCCAGCTCCAGCGAGAAGGCTATGCCGCAGCGATGTCCAACCGGCAGGTGCTCGACGCGATCCAGTCCGGTCCGCACGGCAAGATTGCAATCTGCTTCATCGAATGGTCCGGGTTTGGCGCGCAGAAAGTCGTGATCGATTGGACGCGCATCGACGGCCCCGCCGCTGCGCGCGGCTTCGCCGACCAGCTCGCCGAGGCAGCCCGATCCTTCGCTGACAGCACCTCGATTAGTGGCGCCATCGACTTCGCCATGGCCCACCTGGCTCGGGCGCCGTTCGAGGCCGAGCGCCGCACCATCGACCTGTCGGGGGACGGCACCAACAATTCCGGCCGCGACGTGCAACGCGCCCGCGACGAGGCGGTCGCGAAGGGCATCACGATCAACGGCCTGGCGATTCTCAGCGACCCTCGGGTTCCATTCATCGGGAATGTCCAGCATATCGATCCGCCCGGCGGACTGGAGAAATACTATCGCGACAACGTCATTGGGGGCGCCGGGTCCTTCGTCATCGTGGCGGAGAATTTCGAGACCTTCGGCCGCGCCATCGTGAAGAAGATGATTGCCGAGATCGCCGGCAATGAGCGCCCTCGGCGAAGGCTTGCCGCGAAATGACGAGATGCGACGAGCACGTAGAGCACGCTGGCGCATTAGCGTAGCGTAATTCGCCATCCTTCGGGAGAGCGGCCGGTTACGCTTCGCTAATCTAATACCAACCTTCACAACTCGTGACTCGTCATGCCCGGGCTTGACCCGGGCATCCATCGCAAAAACATTCTTTGCTTCAAGCAGATGGATTGCCGGGTCAAGCCCGGCAATGACGACGCATGCGTCAATGTTTACGAAGTTTGGTATAACCCGCCCTACGGACTACGCTCTCGTCACCCGAGCAGGTTCGTCTGGTAGCCGGCGCGGCGGACGACCGCATCGCGTGCCTCCGCGACCAATCGGATGACTCGGGGCCCATCGACCCCCACCAGATTGCCGCGCCACTTCTTCACCTTCCCGGCAATGAAGACGCTGTCGACGTGGCTCGGATTCATCAGGTTCACGACCACGCCGGGCGCATTGTTGAGCGGCCAGACGTCGAGCCGGTCGGCCTTGAGCACGACGATGTCGGCCTCCTTGCCTGGGCTGAGGGTGCCGACCTTGCCCTCCAGGTTGGCGCAGCGGGCGCCCTCGATCGTGGCGAATTCGAGCACGTCGCGGCAGGTGACCAGCGGCGGCAGATTCTGTTCGCCCTTGCGCGCGCGTTGGAGGAGGAGCAGGCGCTGCAGCGTGAAGGTCGAGCGCATCACCGTGAAGAAATCCTGCGCGATCGTCACCCCGTGGTCGGAGCTCAGCGACGGGCGCAGCCCGTGGTCTAGCGCGTCCTGGATCGCGGGCATCCCGTGCCCCATCGCCATGTCGATCGGGGCGCAGATCGACACATGGCCGCCGCTGTCCTTGATCAGCCGCCACGCCGCGTCGTTCACGCCCAGGCAGTGGATGTATTCGTCGCCCGGCCGCAGCAGCCCGGCGCGCCCGAGCTCGATCAGCGGCGGGCTGAGGTCGTCGCCGACGAGATGCTGGACCACCGGCACGCCGACCTCGCGCGCCAGCGCGAAGATGTTGGCATTGAGGTTTGCGGTCAGCGCCAGCGTCAGTAACTGGTCTTTCGAGCTGAAATAGGTCCGCTGCAGGCGTCTGATGTCCTGCGGATATTGCGCCGCGGACCCCGCGCCCCGGTGATAGGAGAAGACCGCCCGGATGCCGGCCTCCTGCAGCGCCCGGATGCAGGCGTCGCTGTGCTCGGGGGTGTGGGAGACCTGCGAAATGTCGACGATCGCGGTCGTGCCCATGTCGATCATGCCGAGCGCAGTCGCCAGCACCCCGGCATAGGCGTCGGCGGCCGCATAGGCCGGCGTGAGGGTGTTCTGAACGTCGCGATTGTAGTCCGGGTTGAGCAGGCCATTGGCGAGGATGCTCCGCAACAGGCCCTGATAGGAGTGGTTATGGGTATCGATGAAGCCGGGGATGAGGATCCGGTTCGAGGCGTCGATCACCGCCGCCGCATCGTCCGCGACTGCAATGTTCGGCCGCACCTCGCGGATCTTGCCGTCCTCGATCAGCACGTCGGCCTGGGCGAAGTCGCCGATTTGCCGGTCGAGGGTGAGCACGACGCCGCCTTTCAACAGAATGCGTCGTTGTCCTTGCAGACGGGCGAGCTCGGCATCGGCGCCGGCGCCCTGGCTCATGGCGGTCTCGGGCACGAGCTGCGCCGCGGCCCCGCCGGCCGCGAGCGCGGCGCTCGATCTCAGAAACCCGCGCCGTGACGTTCCCTCGCCTGACGACGGTGTCATTGCAAAGAGCTGCTTCATCCTTCCCTCCTGCCCATGGCGTCGAATGACTATCCGCCGTCGCCATTGCCCCAGGATACGCCGTTTCGCAGCCGCGGTCCTCCGACTTCGGCCCTCCCGCGGCCGTTGCGTGCCAGTCGGCGCGCTTCACTGCGGCACGGAGGTTGGGTCGAGCGCTTCGCGCGACCCAACATCGGGCCCGCCCTCGCGCGAATGCCGGCGGGTGAACGTCATCGCCACGTTTGTCTTCACCCTCGTCACCGAGGGTCGGCGGTCGATATGGCCTGCTGTTGGCGATTGTTGGGTCTCGCGAAGGGCTCGACCCAACCTACGGCTAACCGGCAAATGCTGGTCGATAAGGGATCGCTCACTGCGGCACGGTCATCAGCTCGAGCACGTGACCGTTCGGGTCCTTGAAGTAGACCCCGCGGCCGCCATTCCAATCGTTGAGCTTGCCGTCGTCGATGCTCCAAGGCGCGCTGCCATAGCCGATCCCCTCCTTCTTGACCCGACCGAAGATGGCGTCGAACTCGCCATCGCTCACGTGGAAGGCGTAGTGGTGGCTGTCAGGGGAGGGGTCTTCGTCGAACAGGAGCGTGAGCGTCTCGTTCACGCGCACCGGCGCGAAGTGGTCGCTCGATCCGTCGAAATTCAGGCCGAAAATGCGCGCGAAAAACCGGGCCGCGGCCACCTTGTCGCGCGCCGGCACGATGGTGTGGTTGAGCGTGATCGTCATGGGATGCCTCTGTCTCGTTCAGCGTCGCCCGATGCGAATGTCCAGGAGTCAACGACCTCGACATGCGCCGGTTCCTCGGAACGGCGGCGGCCATGGGATTCGAAGAGAACGATGATGATCCCTTCGGTTTTGCCGCATCGGATCAATCCGGCGCCGCGATACGCAGGGTGCCGGATTGAGGATCGAAACTGCTCGAATTTCCCGGCAAGCTCCGATCAATCCGTTCCCGCCTTGACCGGCAGGTGATTGACCACCGCGTGCGCGTCCTTCTCCCTTGGCCTACAGGAACAGGAAGTCGCCCGCGTGCAGGTTCGACGGCATCGTGTTCTGCAAGGTGATGGTGTCGTTCGTGTCATAGGTGATCACCGTGTCGGTGCCCACCTGCTGGGCATGCGACTGCACCGCCGCGAAATCGGCGAACTCATTGTGATCCAAATAGATGTGGTCCGGGCCGGACGCGAAGTTCGCGATCGTGCCGTGACCGAACATCCCGCCGAACGAGAACGTGTCGGCGGAGCCGCCGCCGACGAAGCTGTAAGTGCCCGGCGCGTTGGTGGCGAGGAAGTCGTCGTGGCCGCTGCCGCCCTTGAACACCTCGATGCTCGCCCAGTGGTCGGTCCCGCCATAGCCGTTCATGGCCGCGCCGGTGCCGAGATTGATGCTCACCGGCGCGCTGGTCGCCGAATAGTCGAGCGTGTCCGTCCCGGCGCCGCCGGCGAAGACGTTGTTGCCGGGGCCGCCGATGAAGGTGCTGCCGCCGCTGCCGCCCTTGAAGATCGCAATGCCGGAGAACTGATCGACGGTAACGTTGAGGTTGGTGAAATTGTTGTAGGCCATCCCGGTCGCGACGTTGAACTGCACGTAGGTCGTGGCCGCGGAATAGTCGAGGATGTTGGGGCCGCCGGCTCCGCCGTCGATATAGTGGTTGCCCGGCCCGCCGATGAAGGTGTCGATCCCGGCGCCGCCCTTGAAGACCTGGATGTTCGCGAACTTATCGCTGTTTACTGTAGGCCCACCGAAATTATTGTAGGCTAGATTGGTCGAGAAATCGATTGTCACTCCACCCCCGTTTGTCGGCGCCGAATAGTCGAGCGTGTTGATCCCTGACCCGCCCAGGAAGCCGTGATTGACGGAGCCGCCGCCGATGAAGGTCGCGTTGCCGCTGCCGCCCTTGAACACCTGGATGTTCGAGAACTGATCGACATTGGCCGTGCCGCCGAACGTATTGGTGGCCTTGTTGGTCGTGAGGTCGAATTGCACCGCGCCCGTGGCCGCGGAATAGTCGAGCGTGTTGACCCCGCCATTGCCGGTGAGGGTGTGATTGCCGGGGCCGCCGATGAAGGC
>Ga0137384_10004050_pt1 | contig 11716 bp, 7 predicted proteins | sample SagtaG_2_FD_104922 | JGI IMG/M metagenome (GOLD analysis project Ga0137384, IMG submission 104922) | Vadose zone soil microbial communities from Sagehorn Ranch, Mendocino, California, USA - Sage2_R_60_16 metaG | ecosystem: Environmental > Terrestrial > Soil > Vadose zone | place: USA: California...
GCCGATACCGGGGCCACCTCGCCCATGCTCAGCGCGATGTAGTCACCCTGCGTGGCCGTGAACGACCACTGATCGAGGTCGCCCAGGTAAATCGTGCCGGCGTGCGTGGCCCCATTCGTCAGGGCGCCACCCTCGTCGCCCGCCGAGGTGACGAACGCACCCGGTGCCTTCGCGAGCGTGAGCAGGTAGCTCCCGGTCGCATTGTTGCCCGCGTCAGCGGTTCCGACGATGACGGTGTACGTGCCGGTCGCGGGCGCGGTCGCGGCGGTCTGCGCCGCCGAGGCTCCGGAGCTGTTCGCGAGGAGCGCGCCGGTGGGCGACACCAGGCGAATCCACGGCGTAAAGTCCACCGATACCGGGGCCACCTCCCCGATGCTCAGCGCGATGTAGTCGCCCGCCGTGGCGGTGAAGGTCCAGGTATGGAGCTCGCCTGGAGCCGAGATGGTACCGCTGTGAGTCTGTCCGTTGATCAGGGACCTGGGTGCGCTCCCGCTCACCGTGAGCGTGAGCGGCGTCGAGCGGTTCCCGGGGGTGCCGGTCCCATCCACCGTCAGGTTGTAGACCCCGGGAGCCACGGCGGCCCCAACGGTCACCGTAAGTGTGGAGCTGGTTCCGGTGGGCGCGGCCGGGTTGAACGACCCCGTGACCCCGGACGGCGCGCCGCCCAAACTCAACGTCACGGCGCCGGTGAAATTCGTGCGGGTTACGGTGACGGCCGTAGTGCCGGTCATGCCCTGGACGATGGTAAGCGCCGCCGGTGAGAGCGACAGCGCATAGTCCGGCGTCGCGCTCACCGTGAGCGTGAGCGGAGTGGAGCGGTTGCCCGCTGTCGCGGTCCCATTAACTGTCAGGTTGTAGACCCCGGGCGCCACGGCAGGCCCGACGCTCACGGTGAGCGTCGAGCTGGTCCCGGTTGGCGCCGCGGGATCAAACGACCCGGTGACGCCGGTGGGCGCGTTGCCCAGACTCATCGTCACCGCCGCAGTGAAGTTGGTCCGGGTGATGGTCACCGTCGTGGTGCCGGTCGCCCCCTGGCCGATCGTGAGCGCCGTCGGCGCGACCGAAAGCGTGTAGCTCGGGGCCGGGCTCACCGTGAGGGTGAGCGGCGTCGAGCGGTTGCCCGGGCTCCCGGTCCCGCCCACTGTCAGATTGTAGACCCCGGGCGCCACGGTGGCCCCGACACCCACGGTGAGGGTGGAGTTGGTCCCGGCGGGCGCCGCTGGGTTGAACGACCCGGTGACGCCGCTGGGCGCGTTGCCCAAACTCAACGTCACCGCGCCGGTGAAATTCGTGCGCGTGATGGTGACGGTTGCGGTGCCGGTCGCGCCCTGTTCAACGGTGAGCTCGGCCGGTGTCAGCGACAGCGTGTAGTCCCCGGGCGCGCTCACCGTGAGGGTGAGCGGTGTCGAGCGGTTCCCCGGTGCGCCGGTCCCGTCCACAGTGAGGTTGTAGGTCCCCGCTGCCACCGCCGCTCCCACGCTCACCGTCAGCGTGGAGCTGGTCCCGGTGGGAGCTGCCGGATTGAACGATCCAGTGACCCCGGTGGGCGCGTTGCCGAGACTCAGCGTCACCGCGCCGGTGAAATTCGTGCGCGCAATCGTGACAGTCGTGGTGCCGGTCGCGCCCGGATCGACCGTGAGCGCCGCCGGCGAGAGCGACAGCGTGTAGTCCGGCGCTGCGCTCACCGTGAGGGTGAGCGGCGTGGAGCGCGTGCCAGGACTTCCGTTGCCGTTCACCGTCAGGTCGTAGACTCCGGTCGCCACAGCCGGCCCGACACTCACCGTGAGCGTGGAGCTGGTGCCCGCAGGTGTCCCGGGATCGAACGACCCCGTGACGCCGGCGGGCGCGCTGCCCAGACTCAGCGTCACCGCGCCGGTGAAGTTCGTGCGGGTGATCGTGACGGTCGTGGGGCCGGTCGCGCCCTGCGCGATCGTGAGCGTGGCCGGTGAGAGCGACAGCGTGTAGTCCGGGGCTGCGCTCACGGTGAGCGTGAGCGGCGTCGAGCGGTTGCCCGCCGTCGCGGTGCCGTCCACTGTCAGGTTGTAGACCCCGGGCGCCACGGCGGCTCCCACGCTCAGTGTGACCGTCGAGCTGGTCCCGGTGGGCGCCGCCGGGTTGAACGCTCCCGTGACCCCGGCGGGCGCGTTGCCGAGACTCAAGGTCACGGCGCCGGTGAAGTTTGTGCGCGTGATCGTCACCGTTGTGTTGCCGGTCGCGCCCTGCCCGATCGTGAGCGCCGTCGGTGAAAGCGACAGCGTGTAGTCGGGAGCCGCGGTCACCGTGAGCGTGAGCGGCGTCGACCGATTGCCCGGGGCGCCGGTCCCATCGACCGTGAGGTTGTAGACTCCGGGCGGCACGGCGGCCCCAACGCTCACCGTGAGCGTGGAGCTCGTTCCCGTGGGCGCCGCCGGGTTGAACGCTCCCGTGACCCCGGCGGGCGCGTTGCCCAGACTCAACGTCACCGCGCCCGTGAAGGTGGTGCGGGTGATGGTGACCGTCGCGGTGCCGTTCGCCGCTTGGGCGACCGTGAGCGCCGCCGGTGCGAGCGACAGCGCGTAGTCCGGAGCCGCGCTCACCGTAAGGGTGAGCGGCGTCGAGCGGTTGCCCGGGCTCCCGCTGCCATTCACCGTCAGGTTGTAGACCCCGGGCACTACTGTGCCTCCCACACTCACCGTGAGCGTCGCGCTTGTCCCGGTGGGTGCCGCTGGATTGAACGACCCAGTGACGCCAGCGGGCGCGCCGCCCAGACTCAGAGTCACGGTGCCGGTGAAGTTCGTGCGCGTGATAGTGACGGTCGCCGTGCCGTTCGCGCCCTGGACAATCGTGAGCGCCGCTGGTGCGAGCGACAACGTGTAGTCGGCGGCTGGCCCGGTGCTTTCCTTAGTGCCGCAGCCAACCGCGACGGCGACACCGGCGACCAGAACGAGGCCGGAGCGCATCCAATGTTTCAGAACGGAGTCGCGCATGATTCCTCGGAAAGTCTGACTTGGTGGGATGGGCAAGGGGGGCCTGACGCCCGCTGCTGTTTCGCCTGAAGCACACAAAAAACCGGCCACGTGGGTGTCCCCCACTCTGCCGGTTTCGCAATTCCCTCCTCCCGAGGCGTCGGTAGCTCGCGCTCTGTCGCTGGTTGCACCCGCGCCTCCCTAGTGATACTGTTGCGCGCTGAGGGTTTAGAGTGTCTGCCCGACCGCCCGCCGGTAGGCAGACTGGCGTCTATCCTGCATTGCGCGGGTCCGCAGGAATTAGCGTCATGGCGCTTCGAGGCATCCGAACGGAGCACGGTCTCGAGGGCGGCGAGCTGGAAGCGCTGCTAGGCGATCGGAGCGCCCTGGACCACTTGTTCAGCGTGACCTACGAGGAGCTGCGGCACCTCGCCTCGAGCGTACGGCGCAGCGACCCCAACGCTTCACTCAGTCCCACCACCCTGGTCAACGAAGCCTGGCTCAAGCTCCGGAACTCGCCACGGCTCGCCGGGGTCTCCCGCCTGCACTTCAAACGGATCGCGGCGCGCGCCATGCGGCAGGTCCTGGTCGAGGCCGCCCGGAGACGGAAGGCGCAAAAGCGTGGCGGTGGACTGGCCATCGCCACCTTCGACGACGCCGTCGCGGAGCCGCCCAGCGGCGCGGATCAATTGCTCGGTCTCGAGGCCGCCCTCGAGGCGCTCGCCCGCCTCGAGCCGCGTCAGGCACTGGTGGTCGAGAGCCGGTTCTTCGGCGGCTTCGACGTGGCGGAGAGCGCCGAGCTGCTCGGCGTCTCCGAGGCCACGGTGCTGCGCGATTGGCGTGCCGCCAAGGCGTGGCTGGCCCGTGAGCTGCGGCGAGCGAGCTGATACCCGTCGATGAATGCCGCCCGCTGGGAACAGATCCAGGCTCTCTTTCATGAAGTGGCGGACCTACCGGACCCCGCCCAACGGGCCTCGCTCGAAGCGCAATGCGCCGAGGACCCAACGCTCATGACGGAGGTGCTGAGCCTCCTCGAGCAGGATGCCCGGGGCGACTCGCTGCTCGACCGCGACGCCGCCCACGTGGCTGCCGAGGTGCTCGATGAAGGAATCCCCCCTGCCCTCCTGGACCAGACGTTCGGGCCCTATCGGCTGAAGGAGGCGCTGGGCCAGGGAGGGATGGGTGTGGTGTACCTCGCCGAACGGGAAGACCTCGGTAGCGTCGCGGCCATCAAGATCCTGCGCGACGCTTGGCTGTCACCGGATCGGCGGGAACGCTTCGCCAGCGAGCAGCGGACCCTCGCCCAGCTCAATCATCCCGCGATCGCGCGGCTGTACGACGCCGACACTCTCCCCGACGGGACTCCCTGGTTCGTCATGGAGTACGTCGAAGGTGTCCCGTTGACCGAGTTCTGCGAGCACCATGCTTCCTCGATTCTCGAGCGCCTGCGTCTTTTCCGCGCGGTATGCGAGGCGGTCGAGCACGCCCACCGTCACTTGATCGTCCATCGCGACCTGAAGCCCTCGAACATCCTGGTCAAGCCCGATGGGAGCGTGAAGCTGCTCGACTTCGGCATCGCCAAGCAGCTCGATAGCCTTGAAGGGCCTGTGGACCGGACCCGCACCGGACTGCGGCTGATGACACCGGCCTACGCCGCGCCCGAGCAGATCTTGGGCGACCCTGTCGGCATTCATACCGACATCTACACCCTCGGCGTTGTGCTGTATGAGTTGCTCACGGGGCGGCTGCCGTTCGATTTGTCGAACCGGACGCCGGGCGAGGCCGAGACGGCCATTATCAAGCAAGGCCGGGAGCGGCCGTCGGCAGCCGCTAAGGAGAAGTCCATCAGCAGGCGAGCATGGGCGGATCTCGATGTGCTCTGTCTCACCGCGATGCACATCGAGCCTCAGCGGAGGTATCGAACCGTCGAGGCGCTGATCCGGGATATCGATCACTACCTCGCGGGCGAACCACTCGAGGCCCGGCCCGATACCTTCGGCTACCGGATTGGCAAGTTCGTCCGACGCAATTGGCAGCCCGTGTCGGCCGCGGCCGCCTCGCTGCTCGTCGTCGTGAGCCTGGTCGTCTTCTATACCGTGCGCCTCGCGACCGCTCGGAACGCCGCCGTCGCCGAGGCGGGTCGGACCCAGCGCATCCAGCACTTCATGCTCAACCTGTTCCAGGGTGGCGACGAAGCAGTCGGCCCGGCGGACAGCCTGCGCGTCGTGACGCTGCTCGACCGGGGGGTGCAGGAGGCGCAGGCCCTCGACGGGGAGCCCGCAGTGCAGGCCGAGCTGCGCGAGACGCTGGGAAGCATCTACCAGAAGCTAGGAAAGCTCGAGCGGGCGGATTCGCTGCTCGGGACGGCTCTCGACCAACGGCGCTCGCTCTTCGGACCCGACAATGCCGAAGTAGCCCGAAGCCTGGTGGCGCTCGGCCGGCTGCGCGTCGACCAAGCCCAGGATGAGGAAGCCGAGCGATTGGCCCGCGAAGGCCTGGAGATGAGCAAGCGGCAGCTTCGGCCGAACGACCCGGCGATCGCCAGCGCCACGCTCGCCCTCGGCCAAATCTTGGAGGAGCGGGGCCAGTACGCCGAGGCGATCGAGGTGCTCGAGGAGGCGGTTCGACTCCGCCGCGCGGCCGGAGGCCCGCCCACACCGGAGCTGGCGTCCAGCCTGCGCGAGCTGGCAAACACGCACTACTACGCCGGGCACCTTGCGGTCGCCGATTCGCTCGACCGCCTCGTTCTGGGGATGACTCGCCGGCTGAACGGTGAGCGCCACCCGCTCGTCGCCGAGGATCTGATCAACCTCGGCGCCGTGCAGCAAGAGTGGGGACATTACCAGGACGCTGAGCGCTACTACCGCCAGGCGCTCGACATCACGCAAGCGTTCTACGGACCGAATCACTATAAGACCGCCGCCGGCCTCACGGTGCTCGGCCGGGCTGTCCGTTTCGAGCCGCAGGGCAACGACGAGGCCCAACGCCTGTTTGAACGGGCCCTGGTTATTCGGGAACGAGTGTTCGGGAGGGTGCACCCCCAGGTTGCCTCGACGCTCAACGAGCTGGGAGGCGTCGCGCTGGCGCGCGGCCGGTTCGACGAAGCGGAAGCGCTTGCCAGGCGCGTGCTCGCCATCTATCGAACGGTGTACGGTCGCAAACACGCGTTTACCGGCGTCGGCGTCGCCAATCTGGCGAGCGTGTACCTGAGGCACAACCAGTACTCCCAAGCCGAGCCGCTGTTTCGAGAGGCGATCGGCATCTTCACAGAGACTCAAGGAGCCGAGCATTTGAACACTGGCATTGCGCGGATCAAACTGGGCCGGACGCTGCTGCGCCAGCATCGTTACGCAGAGGCGGTGGGAGAGACACTCGCAGGCTACGAGATCCTCGCGAAGCGGACCGATCGCGGAGTGAGCTGGCTGGTAGACGCACGAAAGGACCTGGTGGCGGCGTACGACGCGCTCGGCCAGCCTGAGAAGGCGGCGAGATTTCGGGCCGAGCTGGCCGATACGGCCGAGAAGGCCGCCGACGCCGCCAAGCGGAATTGACGAACGGCGCACTGAACTAGGTGAACTGGGGCGGGAGGACTCGAACCTCCAACTTCCTCAGGCGACCGCTCCGCCCGTCAAGCGCGTCGCGCCCAGGGATAACGACTTAGCTGACGGCCCTTCTCGCGGGAAAGGACGGAAAACGCCGAAATCCGACCCCGAAACCGTCACGAAACCGGCACGCGCGTCGGCGCCGTCGCTCTCCGCGCAGCGAGGCCCCGGTAGCAGTTACCGCTCAGCCGCAGTCGCAACCGCTGGTTTATCGGCCGCCTCGGAGACCGCGAGCCTGATCCACATCCCAGCGGCGCCATGACCCGGCACGGCGCAGAAGAGGAGGAAGGGACCGGCCTTCCCGGGCATGAAACGGACGTCGGCACCCTGTCCGGTCGAGAACCCCTGTTCAAGGCGGCCACTCGCAGCGTGCTCGAACGCCGGAGGCACTGGACCCGTAGGGAGCGCCGCCGCCTCAGGAATCACCTCCACCGAGTGGGGCAGGTTCGGGTCCTCGTTCTTGAAATGGAGGACCACGGTCCACCCCTGCGGCACCGTCAACACCAGGCCACCGCGCCCGAACCCGTTGAAGTTCATGCCGCCATTGGCGTCGGTGAGGCCTGCGACGAGCTTGAAGTCGACGGTCTTGCTCGCCGCATCCGCGCGGAGCCAGGTCGCGTCGATCGTGCCGCCTTTGGCCGTCTGCGCGCGCGCGCCGACCGCCCCGAGGAGCAGCACCCCGGTGAGGAGTAGGGCGCGTTGCACTCGTACGGTCAAGCGCGTTGGCCGTCGCATAATGGACAATCTCCCTTTGTGATAACGACGCGGCGGCTAGTACAGCAGCCACGTCAGGATATACAGCGTGTTGTTATCGCTCGCCCGGCGCCCGAAGCCGTCGTAATTACTCGAGCTGCCGTTGAACTGATCATACGCAACGTACTGGAATTGGAGCCGCAGGTTCTGCCAAGGCATGACGTCGACCTCGGCAATCAGGCCGTCATTCTTTGGGCTGCCGGTACGACTCCCCGAGACCGGCGCCGGAGCGTAGAGCAGCGTGTCGCTCGTGCCGGTCGTGACGAACGGCGCGAGGGTGAGCGCGTACCGCGTGCCGAGGTGGTACATGGCGTCCATTCGGAACGTGCGCAGTGTGTTCGTCGGGTTCGCGGCGCCCCCCGCGGTCCAGGTCTGCTTCTCGTGGATCCACGTGCCGTCGAGTGTGAAGCTGTTCGACCCGAACGAGTGCATGTACGCGATGTCCAGCGCAACATCGGTGAATCGATTGGTCGGCCCTGTGACGCCGGCCGGGTAGACGCTGGCCGCGATGCCGTACGTCCCAACGGAGAGGTAGTTCTGGCCCCACACGTTCGGGAACGCGACCCGCCAGTACGGCGCGGCGCCACTGATCACCCCCGTGGCCGTCGAGTCCAACGGACGTTGTATGCCCAGAGGTGCGGAGCGGTACGCACCGAACTCCCCGTAGACTCGATCGTTCCACATCGTGTACGCCGTCAGCCCAGCCACTTGCTGCCCGAGTGTGCCGTCGATGAGCGTGGCTGCGCCCGGCGCAGGAGCCACCGCCGAGCTGCCGTACGGGAAGCCCCAGGCGGGCGTGCTGTTCCAGACGTCCTGTACGGTGGGGTTGTTGTTCACGCTGAGGCCGAAGGTCGCGCGCTTGGAGAGGACGCTTCCATGGGTCGCGAAGCGGAAGTCCGCGTTGTCGACTCCGATTTGACCGCTCTGCGGATCGAAGGTCACTTGCAGGAAACCACCCACGTGCGGGGTGATCTCGCCGCCGGTGAAGAGGCTCAGCTGATCGGGAAACAGCACCGTGCCGTTCTGCGTCCCGGGCAGCGCCTTCTTCGTGCTGGTGTACGATGTCTGGAACATCAAGGACACCGGCGCCACCAGGTTGAGCAGCAGGCTCTGTTGGCCCTCGGGGCTCTTGCCCTCGAGGGACTCACTCCTCCGGAACACGTAGCCGTTGAGCTTGAAGGCCCGTCCCGTGGGCGTCAGCTCTGGGAAATGGGTGTGGCAGGCGCTGCACGCCAGGCCGGTCTGGCGCGCATAGGTTGGCGTGAGGTGAGCGGCAGCGAGTACGTAGCGCGTGGCGTAGGCCCGCAGCGCCCGAGCCGCGGTTTCCCTGTCTCCTTCTCCGACGCCACGGTCCGCGAGGGCAGCGCGTGGAGCGCCCGTGATCAGGGCGCCAATGAGGACAACCATCCCAGCTCGACGTGACATAAGCGCTCCCTGTACGAAGGTTCGGCAGGGCGGGAGTGTCTCACTGAGCTCCGCCCGTGAGAAGGAGTTTGCACGCCGCATGGCCTTGTCGATGTGAAGACGCGATGAAGAAACCTTCAGGAGATCCGATTCGAAGCACGTGACCGGGTTCAGTACTTCGCCTGCATGTACTCCACGCCCTTCCGCACCGTCTTCCGCCACGCGTCCTCGACGGCCGGCGTAAAGTCCGGGTCGCAGTGGCGCACCGTATCGATCAGGGCGTCGATGAATGGCGCATAGAGCGAGGGATCCACGCCGAGGTCCCGCCGACTGTGCCGCTCGGCGACCCGGGCCAGGATCGTGGGTTCCCGCGGCGGCTGCTTCGGGAAGTTGAGCAGCAGACCGAACGCGTGCCGCAAGAGTTTATGCTGGCGCTCGAAGTCCGTTCGCGCGAACATCGCCCTCGCCTGCGGGCAGCGGGCAAGGAAGGTACTGTAGAAGTCCTCGAAGAAGCGGGGGGTGATGCAGCAGCGGTCGTAGCTCGCCTTCGTCGCCGCCATCGTATCTCGGTCCACGGCTTCGCCGCCCGTGCTCACGCCGCATGCCTCGCATGACTCACACCGACCAACTCGCACTCGAGCCGCACGCCGCCGCTCGGGACATTGACCGCCCGGATCGAGCCGCCATGCAGGGTTGTCACCGCGGCGGCGACCGCGAGCCCGAGCCCGGTCCCCGTCCCCCGGGTGCGGGCCTGGTCCGCACGGTAAAACGGCTCGAACAGATGCGCCAGTTCATCCTCGGCCAACGGCGGGCCGGAGTTTTCGACCGCGAGACGCAAGCCTCCCCCTGTGGCGGTGGTGGCGACCACCACCACGCCGCCGTGAGGGGCGAACTTCACGGCGTTATCGAGCAGCTCCTCGATGAGCCGGCCAGCGAGCGGGGGATCGAGCGCCAGACGGCCAAGTGCGGGATCGAGCTCGGTGCGCACGGTGAGTTGCTTTTCTTCAATGCGCCCGCGGATCCCGTCGAGTTCGCCGCGGATCAGCGCGTTCATATCGGTGGGCACGCGACGCGCGCCGAGCAAGCCGGCGCCTGCGCGGGTGATGAGCAGCAAGTCCTCGCTCATCACCGTGAGGCGATCGATCTCCTCGAGACCGCTGCGCAGCACGCGCTGGTAGAGTCGGGGGCTCCGCTCCGCGCGGAGCGCCACCTCGATCTCGCCCCGCAGCGCGGTCAGTGGCGACCGCAGCTCGTGGCTGACGTCCGCCGTCAGACGCCGCTGGTTCTTGAACGCCGCGTCGATGCGCTCGAGCATGCGGTTCAGAACCGAGACCAATCCTCGGTACTCATCGGTCTCGGCGTGCGCCACGATCCGCTGGCCGAGCGTGCCGGCTTCAATGCGGGTCGCCTGCTCGGTGATCTCGTAAACCGGTCGCACCGCCGATCCCGCGAGCCACCACGCTCCGACCAGGGTGGCGCCGGACCCCACCCCCACGACGGCCGCCAGCACCAGCAACAGCTCGCGGTGCATCCCGGCCGCGGGGCCGAGCGCCACGGCGTACGCGGCCGCTGCCGCCACCACCAGGCCCACGCCCATGGTGGCCGCAAATCGGAGGGCGAGCGCGCGCCGCAGCGACCGGGTCACTCCTCTTCGCGATCTGGGGACACGAGCCGGAACCCGACGCCCCGCACGGTGTGGAGCAGGTCGAGCTCCGCGGCCTCTTGGAGTTTGCGGCGGAGGTTGCCCACGTGGACGTCCACCACGTTGCTCTCGGGGTCGAAGTGCAGATCCCACACCTTCTCGAGCAGCTCGGTGCGCCGGATCACCTCCTCCGGCCGCAGGAGGAAGTGCTCGAGCAGCTGGAATTCCTTGGGCGTCAGCTCGAGCTTCTTGCCCTTGACCTTGACCTTGTGCTTCAAGCGGTCGAGCTCGACTGGTCCGTAGCTCAGGAGCTCTGTGCGGCTCGCGCCGCCACGCCGGATCAGTGCTCGCACGCGGGCCAGCAACTCGTCGAACTTGAACGGCTTGGCGAGATAGTCGTCGGCGCCGGCGTCGAGCCCGCGCACCACGTCCTCCGTGGTATCCCGTGCGGTGAGCATCAGGATGGGGGTCTTCCGTCCCTCGCGCCGCAGCTCCGCCGCGACTTGCAGCCCGTTCTTCTTCGGCAGCATCACGTCCAGGACCACGAGGTCGTAGTCGTACACGTGCGCCAGGGTCGTGGCTGCGTCGCCATCGGGCGCGACGTCCACCGCGTACCCCTCTTCCCGCAGCCCCTGCTCGATGAAGCCGGCGACCTTCCGATCGTCTTCCACGACAAGGATTTTCATAGTCGGAGACTACGTAGCGTGGTTGAACTGATTCTAAAGAATCGATGAAGGAATCTTCAGGTTGCGTCGGGTGGCCAGCGCGGTAGGACCAAGGTGAAGGTCGCGCCCGGCCCGGCCGTGTTGTCGACGGCCAGCCGTCCCCCCATCACCTCGGCCAGGCGGCGCGACACGGGGAGCCCGAGCCCGGTGCCGAGCCCCGAGTGCGGGTCGAAGCGCTCGAACGGCTCGAAGATGCCCGCCCGCAGCTCGGGTGGGACGCCGGGCCCGTGGTCGACTACTCGGAACCGCACGTCCGAGCCGCCCTGCTCCACGCGGACGGCGACGGTCTCGCCCTCGGGGCTGTGTCGCACCGCGTTGGTGAGGAGGTTGACGAGGATCTGCTCGAGCCGCACGGGGTCGGTCCGCAGTGTCGCGGCGCCGTTGGGATACTCGGCCAGGAGCCGGACCCGCTTCGTCTCGGCCGCGGGCTCGATGCCCGCCATCGCCCGCTCGACCGCGGCGGCGATTTCGACGTCGTGCCAGACCGGCCGGACCTTCCCGGCATCGAGGCGCGTCAGGTCCAGGAAGTTGTTCAGCAGCGTGATCGTGCGTTCGGCGCCTTCGTACACCTCGCGCGCCGCCCGCGTGTGCTGCTCGGGCGACTTGCCGCGCACCAGGCGTTCGGCCCAACCATACACCCCCGTA
>Ga0137384_10004052_pt1 | contig 11714 bp, 10 predicted proteins | sample SagtaG_2_FD_104922 | JGI IMG/M metagenome (GOLD analysis project Ga0137384, IMG submission 104922) | Vadose zone soil microbial communities from Sagehorn Ranch, Mendocino, California, USA - Sage2_R_60_16 metaG | ecosystem: Environmental > Terrestrial > Soil > Vadose zone | place: USA...
ACCGAGGTCTGCGCAAAAATCTCTTTGACCTGCGACGCTGTGCAGTCGTTCACCATTTACACGTTCTTGCTCGTGTCACGGCTCTCTTGAATGTTGCTTGATTACTTGACCGATGTCCTAGGTGACGATCCGGTTGTTCGGTGTCCCAAATGGCTTTGCGACTTCGCTCGGTTTGTCAACGGCTTAACACTGCCTCGACTGCCTCGGCCTTCCCTCTTCTCAGACAGGCATACCTCTCTGAGCGGGGCCTCCTGGCCTTTTTTCCCAGCTTTTCCTCCATTCCTCTCATCTTCTCCCCCTTTGGCTCTCCATTCTTCGATTTCTGCCACCTCCCACGCGCGGGGCTTCCCGTTCTGCACAGCTTTCGTTCATCAGGTTAGAAATTAACTCTTCAACAACCTCGTTGCGCAATTCGTGGGCTTTGCGAGCCTCCATCGAAGCCGACAATCCCACAGGCGACATCTTCATCATCACTGATAATCTCAGCAGTCATAACAGCCTCGAGACGCGCACTTGGCTGGAGGAGCCTCCGCGCATCCATCAGGTCTTCATTCCCACAGGGGCATGTTGGCTCAATATGCAGGAAGGCTGGTGGCGACTTTTTCGCCGCGATGCGCTGGCAGGACAAAGTTTTGCCAATCCCAAGGAAATCGAACAAGCTACCCGCGTCGCCACCGCTCAGCTCAACCTGCGCGCCAAGCCCTGGGTCTGGGGACGGCCTCCTAAGACACCACGACATCGCCGACGTCTCTTTTGTTACCGCATTTAAGGAACTGAGCACTAATACTCTTTCAGGAAAGAGATGATATGTTTATTTTAGCAAGTTGGCTTGTTAGCGCGTTGCGTAGCAAAATAACATATCATTTTCACTTGGAAACAGTATAAGGATTATTGTCTTTGACAAAATTCAGCAGTTGACAGGTAAACTGAACGTTCGCCCCCTGGTCGTTATTCCCATCTTTATCCAGGGAGTTAATGGTGGTAGGTATAGGAGTTGAATCGGCACTCGTGGTTGTCGATGAATGGAATGCTGCATTCAAGATGGTGAGACCGACCATAAAGATGAGCAATACGCCACCAATCACGAGGAGCCAGAAAAGCGGACCTCTCTTCTTGCGAGGTGGCTGCTGCGGATACGGTTGTTGTGGATATGGTTGCTGTGGCAGTTGATTAAATGGCTGTGGCGGTTCTTGGGGCGAAGGATACTGTCCTGAGTTCATTTCTGCTCCCCCTTCTTCTATCCAAATATACATGTAATCCCATACAAAGAGATGAAATGAAGCAGTTACAGTAACAGTAGAATGAAAAGCACCCTAAAAAGCACATGAAAAACCACGGCTATAGTTTGCCATAACCGTGTTTTTTGTTACCGATCCTGGCCGGGTTTGTGGGAAGTACCCGCTAAGTCAGGGAGCATAGCATCAATGATGCGCTCTATGTCTTGGCACTTTTGCGCTACTTCTTGAAAGCGCTCTAGAGCGGTCTCGACAGTCATATCCTGTAAGTTCGCGTCCTGAAACACCATCTGAATTTTCCAAACGTGCGCTACAGGCTCGTTTATGACACCAGCGATACCTTTTGCTGCGATTATCTGCTTTTCGTTCATGGTTGCTCTCCTTGCATCATTGGCGATCGAGCGCCCGCTCGCGCCTTTGTTACCTCTCTTGAATATTGCTCGCTTGCAAGGATTTTTGCAAGAAGTATTTATACCTACTCTGTGCTTTAGAATTGCTAAATGACATTCTCTCCCTTACATGTCAACAAGATGCCATCCCGAATGGTGTAGTGCGTTGGGGTGTGCTGGCTACTTGGTCTATCTGTTCGAGGATGATGGGAGACAAGGACGAACGAAAAGCCCATTCTTGCTGAGTTCATAGGCAGAAGAGGAATCAGCAAGGCAACTCTGAAGAGCCTGTGTGAAAACGCAGAGACACGAGAGCTAGCGCAGGGAAGAGACGTCGAGGCGAAAGAACAAACGTTAAAGTTAATACTAGAAGAATCAATAAATAATTTCACCGGAACCGACGGGTTTCCAGTCCTCTGTCACCAATTTGCTCTCTCTTCCTAATCCCCAGGAGTCCCCTCTCCCAGAAGCTCAAACACCTTCTCGCTGAGGATGGAACACAACCTCCTCTCGTTGAGCAACGGCGACCTCAGCCCAAGACGCCGAAACACGGTATTCCCTCTTCACAATGGCCTCATGTCTCCCGTCGTGTCATGGAGAAGCATGAACCTCTGAGAACTGTTGCAGATGAGTATGGCGTCTCGTATGAGACAGGACGACGTGTAAGTATTGCTGCTCCTCCAGAGCATGGACAGCAAGAAGCTCACCTGTAGAAGCTGATGTGATCGGCACTCGCATCGTGATGTACTTCTCTGTTCAAGAACGGATGCTTGAAGGAGCCAGGACAGCCATCATGAGTGCTCTTTCTTTGGAACGGATATGCTCAGGTAGCCAGCACAAGTACTTTTTCGTTGAGATCATACCGATAGGACGGATCGTCCACAATGGGGACAGAACCGCTTCTCCTGCTGGGTATCGCGATAGCCACACGCACACACTCTGGGGAAGGACCCTGGCAAAAGCCTGCTCTGCTCTGCCGGAGATCGAGGAGCAAACCGGTCGATGATGGCCTGGGCAAACTGCAGAAAGTGGTAGACATCGGCAAAATTCGTCGCCAGTCCGACCGAAACACGGAGCGCTCCTTGCTTGCGATCGTCAATGACGTGGAGAAACTGCTCATACGTCATACGCTCTTTCTGGCGAAAGGCCGAGGCCAGATCCTCGCGCACCAGGCCCAGGGCGATTTCACGCACGCCTGGATTACAAAAGCAGCCGCTGCGCACAGAGAGCCCGGCCCGGTTGGCCTCCTCCTGGATCGCATAACAATCAAAGACTGCTCCAGACGGATCACAGAAATTGAAGGCGATGGTCCCGCCGCGCCTCTCCGTCGTGATTGGACCATAGATCTGCACCGCTGGCTGACCGTTGCTATGGCGCAGGTCAAGCAACTGTTCTAAGAGCCAGCCGCTCAGGCACCTGACGCGCTCATGAATCGTCTCCATGCCAATCGCTTCGAGATACCTCAGCCCGATTTCCACGGCAGGCAGCATGAGATAATTGATGGTGCCATCCTCAAAACCTGCCTCGCCAGGAGTCAGGTAAAATCCCTGGCCAGTGGCATCGGCGGCCAGAACCGAGGAAAGGGTAATCGTTCCTCCGGCAAACCAGGGACGGCGCAGTTTGGCCAGCGCGGACTTCCGAGCCAGTAAGCATCCAATCCCCGTTGGGTATCCGAACATTTTATAGAAGGAGAGGGGGACGAAATCCGGGTGCCATCTGGAGAGATCCAGGCGATTGGAAGGGACAAAGGCCGCGCAATCGACGAGGACATCCCAACCCAGATCCTGCGCGTGAGCAATCCAGTCGAGCGGGTGCTGCACACCGGTCACGTTGGACTGGGCCGGGTAGGCAAACAGGTGTGGCTGTTCCGGGCAGGCCTGCGCCAGCAAGCGGTGCAGGTGAGCCTCATTGACGCGTAGATCGGGCGGCTCAAGGGGCACATAGGTGATGGCGGCATCCTTGGCGTGAGCAAATTCGCGGATGCCGTTCACCGAGTTATGATTATCAAAGGTGAGCAGATAGTGCCCACCAGAGGTGAAGGGGTAGGACTCCCCGACAAGCTTGAGGGCGCCGCTGGCATTGGGTGTGAAGATCACGACATACTCCTGGGGGGATGCCTTGAAGGAGCTGAGCACGAACCGGCGGGCGCGGTCCACCAGGGTGGTCATGGCCTGGGAGGCCGGATTGGTTGAATGGGGATTGCCGAACACGTGGCTGCAGAGCAACTCGGCATGCTCCCGCACCTGGCATTCGGCATAGAGTCCCCCACCGGTGTAATCTAGGTAGACGTGCTGCTGAGCATCCAGGCGGGCATACTCTGTAGCGCGGAGGGTATCAAGAGATTGAGTGGTGTCGAACGTGGGAAACTTCTGTCGGAATACAGCCAGAGCAATTTCTACGGGTGCAAGCTGTGCTGCTTGTGAATGAGTCATGAAAGCTCTCCTTCTGGGGGCTAGGGTTCTCCAGCACACGCTAGAGTAGAATTATTTTCTCGAACAGCCAGGAAAGAGCCTCTCGCCTGGAACTTACTCTTCTGCTTTCGACTCCATCCCTGGTGACCATCAGCGCGGCGCTGAGTCGCAGAAACGGACTACGGCAGGAGTTCCCCACACACTCGCTTGGCGAGTAAAGTGGTCTAGGCGAGCTCCTGCGAACTGGAAAGGGGCAGGTACCCATCATAGGGCTGATCATGATCGCCTCCTTCCCCCAGTTCGACCTCCAGTCGCCTGACCTCCATCCAATTCGTGCGGTGGGCATCCCAGAGCTGCTTCACCGCAATGGCGGTGGTCAGTCTCCCTTGATTGGCTCGCTTGAGCACCGCGTCCATCTGCTGCGTCGAGGTGAAGAGGAACACGCGGACGCGCTCCTCCGGCATCGCGCGATAGAGGTTCAGCACGCCCAGCACGCCATGGAGCGAGTTGAAAAGGGGAGACTTCCAGCGCCAGATGGCTGAATGGCTCCCTCGTATGGCTACTCGATAGCAAATCATGGGATCCCGTGCCTTTCCTTTCGTCGTGTGAGCACGTCGTACACGCACACGGACCATGCGAGAGCGTTGCGTGTCTGAAACACATCGACTGCTCTCTCCACATGTAGCGTCGCTTTGACTCCAAGAGAACCATCTAAAGTTCGCGTTTCCAGCTACGAAGCCTTTCTTGTCGTGACTTCTTTCTAAAGCAGAAAGCGACTGCATCAGTTTTCCGTTTTGCTCGGCCAGTTGACCCAGAAGTTCATAGCCAGACGACGACGGGTCTGCCACAGCTCGTTCTTCTGCTGGAACCCCTGAATGCCCGCCCCCTTGTCGGCATCATCGATCTCCCAGACCCCATTGACGGCAGACGTGAGCGCGCCTGAAAGCGCCTCAAACCCCTGGGCAGTAGAGAGATCGCACTCCACGCCCTTGTTGATGATGAATTTGAGCTGGCGCAGGCCCTGCTGGTGCTTTGACTGCAGCACCTCCAGCAGGCGCTCAACCTCTGTATCGAGTTGATCGTTGGGGACGGCTCGGTTCCAGAGGGTGAGGTCTACGGCGTGCTGCGCCGGATGGAGCGCCCCCAGGAAGTTGATCTCCTTCGTCACGCGACGACCGATCAAGCGAGCCATACGAGTCGTGCCGCCCCATCCAGGGGTGATGCCGAGATCGACCTCGGGCATGCCCCAGATGGCGCGTTCCGTTGCGATGACGAAATCGCAGGCCATCGTGATCTCCAGGCCGCCACCGACACAGTATCCATCCACCGCGGCGATGGTGATCTTGTCAAGTTCTTCGAGCTGATTGGCCATGTTCTGGTAGGAGCGCACGCGGCGCATCACCTCGTTCGCATTCCCCCATGGCATCTCCATGATATCGTCGCCGGCGCAGAACGTCTCACCTGCCCCTCGGATGACCAGAAACCGCAGTGTCTCTGACGCGCGAATCCGCTCAATGGCCCCAATGAGTTCATCAGAAAGCTTCATGCTTAAACAGTTGCGTACCTGTGGCCGGTTCAGCGTGAGAAAGGCCGTGCGATCGCGTTCCTCGTACACAAGCTCTTGCATCACATGTGCTGCCTCTTCGTGTTATGCTGTTTTGATTTCCGCCACATCCTCCAGGCCCAGCGCTTTGATGGCCTGCGCGCGCAGCACGAACTTCTGCACCTTGCCGCTGGCCGTCAGAGGATAGCTCTCCACAAACTGGAAGTAGCGCGGAGTCTTCTGGTGGCTGATCTGGCCCTGACAGTACACGCACAACTCTTCCTCGGTCAATTGCTCACCTGCCCTAGGAATCACCACTGCGAGCAGTTGTTCGCCAAAGTAGGCATCAGGGACGCCCACCACCTGCACCTGGGCCACTTTGGGATGACGAATGAGGAATTCCTCGATCTCCACCGGGAAAAGGTTCTCACCACCGCGAATGACCATATCTTTGAGCCGACCTACGATGTTGAGGTAGCCCTGCGCGTTCATTGTCGCCAGGTCGCCCGAATGCGCCCAGCCGTCAGCATCAATGGTCTCGTCGGTCTTCTCGGGCATCTTGTAGTAACCAGCCATGACCACGAAGCCGCGATAGCACAGTTCGCCGCGCTCACCTACTGGCACGATCTCGCCGGTCGCCGGATCGATGATTTTGATCTCGATATGCAGCAACTGCCCTCCGTCTGCCCAAAACAGATGAGGACATCCGCTCCCAGCCGTGCTTTCACCTGCTCCATCAGGAAAAGAGGAACAGGAGCACCGCCCGACCCCACCACCTTGAGTGAGGAGAGGTCATAGCTGGCGCAGTCAGGATGCTGCAACATCGCCTGGATCGTGGTCGAAACGCCACCAGACTGAAAGAGGCGTTCACGGCTGATGACCTGGAGCGCTTTGACGGGATCGAAGGCCAGCAAGGGATAGACCGTACTGCCCTGATAGAGCGGAGCCAGAAGGCTAGTGACGATGCCGGCCACATGAAAGAACGGGAACCACGTATTCCCGCGGATCTCCTGCAAGGCCAGCCCTTCACGCTGTGCGAAGGGTTCCAGACGCTTTGTATAGACCACCGCGTTGTTCACGAGGCCATCATGGGTGAGGAGAGCGCCCTTTGGAAAGCCTGTGGTGCCGGAGGTGTACATGAGGATGGCTGGATTAGACGGGCTGACCGAGGCCTGCCGCTCGGCCAATGCTGTATCGCTCAACTGAGCGCCAGCAGTAATCACCTCGCCCAGGAGTGTGGGTCGCCAGCCTTCTTGCTGCATCAGGCCAGCTGGAGGCATCCCCAATAGGCTCACATGGCGCAGCAGAGGGAAGCGCTCGCTCGTCACCTCACCATGTTTGCTGCCAGGAGTGGTCAGCGCGCGGATGGTTGCCAGGTGGTCATAGTCGCGCACCCGCGCCATGAAGAACAGCGCGCGCACATCTCCTTGCTTGAGAATATACTCAATCTCAGCCGCGCGCAGGACCGGGTTGATCGTTACCAGCACCAGCCCCGCTTTGGCGGCGGCCATCATGAGGATAGGCCACTCGGGGAGATTGGCTGCCCAGACGGCGATGTGATCGCCCTTGGTCAGTCCGAGGGCCAGCAGCCCTTTGGCAACGGCATTGGCTCGGTCGCGGTAGTCCTGGTAGGTCCAGCGGATGTTGAGCGCGTCGCCGAATTCAGGATAACAGGAATAGACGATGGCTTCCTGGGTAGCAAGCTCATCGGCTCGACGATCTAAGAGGTCTCCAATCGTCATCTCGAGGAGATTGATCCCCTCAGTTTCGGCCTGCCAGTAGGACAAGCCATCTGTGGTCATGCCCATAGATATCCTCCTGCAGAAAGACCGGACCAAGTCGCAGCCATTTCTTCTCAGTCGCCGAGCTGGTTTTCACCAGGACGGCAGGTCACGCAAAACACTTCATGACTGCAAGTCTACCTGCTGCGGCTCTGCCATAGATCGGTGAAACTACGTATTGGACTACGTATTTTTGCTGCGATGAGGGAGCGCCTCGGCAGCGGAGTGCGCCGTCCTTGTAGACGGAGGTGTGGCGGGGCAGGAACAGCCACTGCCTAGCGGAAAGGGTGGAGCCTTGATGGGAACTGAGGGTGCGAGAACCGTGGAGAGACGGCTCAGACCAGGTGGCGTTCGACCGCGAAGCGGGTAGCAGCCGCCCGCGAGCTGACCCCCAGCTTGTTGTAAATGGACGTGAGATGCGAGTTGACGGTGCGCAAGCTAATGACCAGGCGTTCTGCCACCTGGGCATCGGTCAGACCTGCTGCCACCAGCCCCAGCACCTCCACTTCGCGGGCGGTCAAGCCTGCAGGAGAGGCCGGGGGACGCTTGACGCGGCGAGCGGTCTGCAGGGGAAGCGCCTTGTATGCTGCAAGCGCCTGGGTGGGCGTCATGGCGCGTCCTTCCGCCAGGGCTTTGGCCAGGGCCGCTTCTCCCAGGTGGGCACGAGTCGCGGCCTGCGCGCGCTCAAAGAGGGTCTGTGGGATGTAAACATTGAGGGATTCCGGAAAGCTCTCCGCCGCTCCCCACAGCAGTGCCGCACAGGTGAAGTGTCCCTGTGCAGTAGCCACGCAGCCCAGTCCTTTCAGCCCGGCAGCGATAGCACCAGTTGCCCCCAGTTCGAGAGCGATGGTCAGGCCCTCTTCATACTGGGCACGGGCGAGCGCATCATTGTCCTGTGCCAGAGCCAGGCTCGCCAGCATCAAACGGGTGCACACCATGTTGTGCCGGTCCCCCATCTCCTGGGAAAGCTGGATGCTCTCGCTGAGGAGCGCCTCTGCCCGCTCCATTTCTCCCTGCAGGAGGGCAATCTCCCCCATCACATTGAGCGCGAGAGCAACCTCCCACTTCGAGCGCACTATTCGAACAAGGGACTGCACTTCCTCTATGAGGACACGTGCCTGCGCGAACTCCCCCTCCCTGAGCCTGGTGCGAGACAGAAAGTACAGGAGCATGGGGGTAAACGTAATACTGCCTGTTGTTTTGTAGAGTGCCAGGCTCTCCTCGAACAACCCGATGGCTCGCTGGTGTTCTCGCTGGAACATCGCCAGGATGCCCAGATGCATGAGCACAAAGGCCACTGCCTTCGGCTCTCCATGGGATCTCGCCTGCGCGAGCGCCGCCTTGAAGCCCGATCGGGCTTCTGCATAATCACGGATGTTCACCAGAGCCACACCCTGCAAGACAAGGGCGTAGATCAGATTCTCTCTATCTTCCAACTCCCGCGCGAGTGCCAGGGCTTCTTCAGCCACTGGTGCGAGTTCACGGAAGTCCCTTTGATACCACATCAGCAGCCCCTCAGTGATGAGCGCTTTCAGACGCAGGGGAGCCGGTGCTGCCTGCTTCCGGGCCAGACCCCGTTGCAGAAAGCCGCGTCCCTCGCCCGGATACCAGCGTGTGACCCATAAGTCGAGCAGGGCACTGCTGAGACGCAAGACCAACGGTACCTCCTCGTCTCTCCCGGTCGCTGCCTGTTGGAGGACCGCGAGCAGGTTCTCGCGCTCCCGTTCCAGCCGGTCGAGCCACCGTACTAACTCGGGACCCTCCAGATACGGCTCGGCTTCCTCGGCCAGCTCCACATAATACTCCGCATACGCCCGCCGGGCTGCTGCTGCTTCCCCGTTCGTGCGCAGGCACGCCAGCCCAAACTCGCACAGCGTCTCCAGCATGCGAAAGCGGGGTTCCTCGCCTTCCTGCTCCGTCTGCTGCACCAGACTCTTGTCGAGGAGGGAGGCAACGCCCGTCAACACATCGAGCGGCGGCTCACTGCCGGAGTTGCAGACGGCAGCGGCTGCCTCCAGGCTGAAGCCGCCGGCGAAGACGGAGAGCCAGCGAAAGAGGCGCTGCTCCTCTGCACTCAAGAGGTCATAGCTCCACTGGAGGGTGTCGCGCAGGGTCCGCTGGCGAGCAGGCAGGTCCTGTGCGCCACTGGTTAACACCTCAAGTCGGCGTTCCAGGCGACGCAACAAGGCCTGCGGCGGCAGCAGCTTGATGCGAGCCGCCGCCAGTTCGACCGCCAGAGGCAGCCCCTCCAGGCGCGTGCAGATCGCCGCCACGGTGTGAGCATTGGCTCTGGTCAACTGAAAATCGGATTGGACGGCCCGAGCGCGTTCGAGGAAGAGAGCCACAGTCGCAACTGTTGCTACCTGCGCCAGGTCCTGGCTTTCGCCAAGCTGTGGGAGATCGGGGACGGCCAGAGGAGGCACGGCGAACTCGTATTCAGCAGACAGATGCAGGGCGGCGCGGCTGGTGACCAGCACGTGCAGGCGGGGACAGGAAGCGAGCATATCGGCCAGGGTGGTCGCGGCAGCCACCACCTGCTCGAAGTTGTCCAGCAGCAGCAGCAGGTGGCGCTCACGCAGAGACGTTTGCAGTTACTTGAGCAAGGGACGATCAAGAGCTTCCCACAGTCCGAGCGCCTGGGCAATGGTAGGGATGACTCGCTCAGGCTCGCTCACGGAAGCCAGCGGCACAAAGCAGACACCGTCGGTGAAGTCGGCCCGCAGAGCTGCTGCGGCAGCCAGGGCCAGGCGCGTTTTGCCCACGCCTCCTGGACCGGTGAGGGTCAGCAGGCGGATCTCTGGACGTTGCAAGAGGGCAGAGATCGCTTGCCCCTCCTGCTCGCGCCCGATCAGCGTGGTGGGTGACAACGGCAGGTGAGCAAGGGAGAGCTGGGAAGCCACGCTCTCTGATACGACTGGTGGGTGCCCGGCGTAGCCACTCTGCTGCCATGCCGCCTGCGTTTGGAGGCGTTGACGACTCCCTGCACGAGAGGAATCCACAGGCAGCAGACTTGCTCCTTCCGCTGGCACGACGAGCGCATCACGTCCTGCTCCCGAAACCTCCAGCACCGCTGCCATCTCCAGCAGCCGCTCCAGCGAAAGACGCTCCGCTTTGCCCAGGTAGGCAGAGCAGAGCTTCCCACCTCGCCTGCAGTAGGCTTTCCAATACCAGCCCCCGCGCCCATTGCCAGACTGCTCCTTACGCGCCGTGAACTGGCCGGACGGCGCGCGAAAGGTGAATGCCCTCGCGGTCCGGAGCCAGGCATACCAGCCCTGGGTGCCGACTGGCACGATCTGTTCGTGTCCCTGCTCCTGATAGCGCAGGGTGTTGCCTGTGACGGTGGGCATGTTTCTGGCCATAGCTGTGCTCCCGGAAGATGTGTACCGAACCATCCTGTTACCGAACAGTATAACAGATGTTCGGTAACAGGAGTATACCTCAAAGCGTGCGGCCAGGCATGCGCAATATTACCTACCAAGGGGCCGACGACGAGTCACGCACCGACGAATTGGGACCAGTAGTCCCGCGAACCTTTCCGCCAGCGCCTGGTTGGTCAGCCGATGGCCATCGCATCAAAGCCCATATGGATTATTGCCGAGGACCAGAGCTCGACTTTCTCTGAAATTAGCCATTTCATCGGCGGTGGTGTCCCATAGGGACATGCTGATTTGTACAATTTGAGGGAAAGAACCTGGCATGAAAATCTCTTGAGGTAAGATAGGAGCTAACCAAAGCACTATCTCACTCAGGAGGATGTTCATGCCCTTTCCCGATCCCTTTAGAGAAGTTCTGACGGTCTTTCGACCATGGTTTACTGCCCCGACATGGAGGAAACTGATGACGTTGTTAAGCGGAACGAGGCTTTCGCAAGGACGCCGTCCAGTTGCAGCAGCCCTGCGAGCCAGCGGCAACGAGCAGGCGACCACCTGGAGCTGCTTTCATCAGGTCCTCAACCGAGCACGTTGGTCCCCTTTAGGCAGTGAGTCGCCAGCTCCTTCTGCTCATTGTCGAGACCTTTGTGCCAGCCGGAGCGTGCGAGGATCTGATCCTCTCCCGCTTTTGTGGAGTCTGAGAACAGAAGGAAGAGTTCATCGAGTCGTCCCTGATGGGAAAGATGACGTTCCCACTGCTCAAACAGGGGTGTATGACTTCCCAACCTCGTAGGAGGAGGCATTTCCTAACATCGTAGAACCCTGTGAATCGGTTGACCTTTTTTGCGATCGTCCACCTTTTTTTGAAAGGTCACACGATGTTGGGAAACAGGGCCTCTGACGAGGTAGGGAAGTCATACAGCCCTGAGCTCCATATTCAACGCGTGGAATGACGCGAGAGCGTGCTTGTAACTCGGCTGGGAG
>Ga0137384_10004068_pt1 | contig 11695 bp, 17 predicted proteins | sample SagtaG_2_FD_104922 | JGI IMG/M metagenome (GOLD analysis project Ga0137384, IMG submission 104922) | Vadose zone soil microbial communities from Sagehorn Ranch, Mendocino, California, USA - Sage2_R_60_16 metaG | ecosystem: Environmental > Terrestrial > Soil > Vadose zone | place: USA...
AATGCCGCGGAGGTCCGGCTTGAAATCTGCCTGCCGTTGGCCGTCGGCGTTGGAAAGGCGGACGATGGCCGGATACGATCTGTCGGGCTGCGCGAAGCCGGCCCGCAGGTCCTCGGGCAAGTCCTCCACGAAGCGCAGCTCGGCGTCCTTGGCCGCAAACACGGCTTTCGCATGGAAGCTGCGCTGCACGCTCGCGGTCTTGGCGCGCCGCTGGATCTTCAGTTGCACGGCCATGATGTCCCTGGCCAGCTTTGCGAAGAGCAGGCGCTCGGCTTCGGCGCTGCCGCCCTCGTATTCCTCACTCCACCTAATCACGCTCGAGGTCGCCCCCTATCCCGTCTTCCCACTCGGTTCCAGCGCCGCCCCTTTGAGGGGATGGATGCGCTTCTCGAGCATTTCGAGAATCCCCGGCAGGACACCGTGCGGCGTCGAGCTGTAGTTAGGTAAGGCCAGGCGGGTGATGTGGGCGTCGATGATCGTGGGTTTGCCCGCGGCCCGGGCGGCGGTGGCCAGCGCGGCCTCGAGGGCGGTCTGAAAGTCCTCCAGAGTGTCGACGCGATAGCCAGTCGCGCCGCAGGCCGCCGCGTATGCGACCCAGTCGGGATTTGGGAACTCCACGAGCCCGGATTTGCCGTAGGCTGAAAGCTGATACAGCTTGATCAATTTGAATTCGCTGTCATTGAAAATGATCCAGACGATGGGGAGGTCGTGTTGGACGGCGGTCATCAGCTCGAAGCCGGAGAGGAGGTAGCAGCCGTCGCCGCACCCCACGATCACCGGACAGTCCGGGTGGGCATACTTCACGCCGAGCGCGCCATTTACGTGACCGGCCATCGGGCCGAAGCTCCCGGGCTTGCGGAAATGTTGGTCCCCGGTCAGCCGCAGGTAGTAGCCCAGCCAGGCTGCGTGGGCGCCAGCATCGGCGAGCACGATGGCGTTCCCCGGCAGATGGGCCGAGAGCGACTGGACCAGCTTGCCGGGATGGATCTGACCCCCGAGCTGGATGATTCCCTCGGTCGCGTAATCGTGTCGTGCCGGATGCCAGGCCGAGGCCGGGGCGCCTAGCCCGGTCAGCTCCCGATCGAGCGCGTTAACCGCCAGCTTCGCGTCGGCGATGATCGCGGAGTCGGCCTTGTAGACCTTGTCGATCTCGTCGGCGGAGATGTTGACATGAATCAGCGTCTTGTCTTTCAGGAGGTCGTCGCGGAAATTGAAGGTGGCGTGCTGGGCGAAGGAATTGCCGATCGCCAGAATCATCTGCGCCTCGTCGAAGGCCTTCCAGGCCGCTTCCTGGCCGCTGTCGCAAAAGAGGCCGACGGACAAGGGATGGTCCTCGGAGATCACGCCCTTGCCGTCCATCGTCGTGGCGAAGGGGATCTGGTAGCGCTCGACCAACTCCGTCAGCTCGGCGCGAGCGCCGCTGCGAACGGCGCCGAAGCCGATGAGGGCCAGGACCTTCTTTCCCTTCTTCAGCACATCGGCCAGGTACGACGCCGCATCGCTGACGCGGGCGGGATCGGGACGGACCGGGCTGACCGTGAGCTGGATATCCCGGTAGTTCGGGACCGAGACCTCGGGGTGCGTCAGATCTTCCGGTACGTGGATGTGCACAGGGCCTGGCCGCCCCTCGAACGCCAGGTTGACTGCCTCCTCGAGCACGTCGCAGGTCCTGGCCGCATCAGTCAGCACGTAGGAGCGCTTGGTCGTAGCGGCGAACATCACCTGCGAGTCGGGCGTCCGGCTTTGGCCGGAGGTCTCGTTCAGGGCGCCCTTTCCCTTCCACTCCCGATCCGAGAACCCCGAAATTGCGAGCACTGGATACGAATCGGACATCGCAACCGCCAGTCCGGAGAAGAGGTTGAAGGCGCCCGGCCCCGCGGTTGCGAAACAGAACCCTAGCTTCTGGCTGTACATGGCGTAGCCGCAGGCCATGAACGAGGCCGCCTGCTCGTGCTTAGTGATAACGGGCCGGATCAGGGGTTCGGAGTCCTTGAGCGCTAGCATCAGGCTGGCGTCGTTCTCGCCTGCGCCGCCGAAGGCCGCGTCGACGCCGATCCCGATGAGGCCCTTCACGATCGCCTCATACACGCGCACTATTCGCGGCTCGCAGGCTGGCGCCCGATGCTTCCTGAGGGGTCGGCTCGCGGATCGAGCCGATAGTCGGTGGTCTGGCAACCTCCGGCCCCGCTGCTGACGTTGTTCGTCTTGCCAACCAAGTCGTCGATGACGACCACACCGGACCGCAGCGCGGTGCTCGATGGCACCGCGAGGTAACCACTGATGGGGACGTGCGGACCCCGAAAAGTCATGCCGTTCAATCGCCTGGCCAGAAAAAGTGGCTGATGAGCACACCGACGATGAAGCTGCCGGCAGCGGCGAACCACGGGTTTTTCTTTGTCCATCTCAGCAGCCGATCACCAATCGTGAGGTCATCTCGGACCCCGAGTAGCGCGTCGAGGATGGCGAGGAGAAAGAGCCCGCCGACGCCGAGCACTGCGATCACGACAATGCCGATCTGCACAACGATCATGGCGTTCCGGGCGTCTGCCGATATCTGCGCGGCCGATACCAGAGCCACTTTCCGAAAAAAGCGCACATGATACAGACCACGACCAGCGATCCAATCGTCGCCAGGGTCGTGATGGTCGAGAGGCAGCGTACGAACCAGGTAATCGGCCAGAAGACGGACTGCTGGTTGGTGTCGAGGAGCACGAGCGAGTAGGTCTCGTAGGTGAGCAGAAGAAACAGGATGAGCAGCACCCCGACGAGTGCCGCCTGCAGCCAGTTGCGGTCCCGCTTGCTTTGTGGTGCGTCTTCGATGTCATCCCGACCCCGAGCGAAGTCGCTGAGCAGCCCGCCGGCTAGAAACGAGGCCGCGCCTAGGCCAATGAACAGCAGATTGACGGGTGGATCAATGGCAGCGTGTTTCGGGCCTGGGCAGTGCGAAATAGGGTCTTTCTCGGCCAGGGCCAGCACCAGCGCTAGCAGACCACCACCCGCGCCACCAAGGAGGGCCACCAACGCACCGCGGCGGCTCAGGATTCTCCCCAGCATCAGTGGGCCACGAAGTGATCGAAGATGATACCGGCGCCGAGTAGGACCGGCACCAGTGCGCGCTGCACCCAGGGCGGCCACGGCGCTGGTCGGTCTGTCACGAGGCGCACGGTCCCGCCCCGCAGATCGACGATGAGGTCCCACCCGGCGGTCGCAAGCAACTCGAAGGCCGTGAAGGCTGTCATCGCCCAAAACCACAGAAACCAAGATTGGAAGACAAACACCCGCAGGACAGCGCCACCCAGGATGAGTACGGCTAACAGCACGAATAGCACGCTGACCGAGCGCTCTCTTACGATGAACGCCCGAACCCGCTCCAGACGCCCGCGACGGACGCCGGTGCGATGTGTCGCTGTTGGCTGGGTCATTGCCCCCCGGCGATCTCCCCTAAACGACTGCGGTTCCCCCCAAGGATAACCAGCCAAAGCGGCTTGTCAAGCACACCAAATCTGTGATGCGGGCGATCGCTCTTGACGTGCGGTGTCGCCGGCATGAGACTCGGCGGGGAGGTGGCGCAGGGGCCTCGGACTGTAACTATGCGTGCATATTCCGGGTTGACGCCATCCCAGCACGTGGAAGACCTCGTGGAATACGTCGATTGCATCCGCCATTCGCTCGGCTCTCGCCGCAGCACGGTATTCGTGAACGGTCGTCAACACCAAGCGGCGGTTGTGGGTGTCAATCCCAGGCTGATTGTCAAACTGAACAGTGACGTCGCTGAACCTCAGCTAGTCGCTGTACCTCAGCTAGCCCCCGCTGAGCCCGAAACCCGTTCGGCGTCTTCCACCACGGTACGGCAGAGATGATTGATGCTTACCTCGATGTGAAGCGGCGTGTTCTCGCGCTGCACTCCGTCTCGTCTCCCGACGTGTCGCCGTGGCAAAAGGTGATCGATGCTTACCTCCATGTATCGCCGTGGCGAAAGGGTCCCTTGCCCGGGCCGCCCCCGAGTCAGCAGTTCGGGGCCTGGGCACGACCGGCTGGTGAAGCTCTGTGAAGGGCAAAAGTGAGTCGGTTTGCCAGGCAGCTCCCCGACCGGGATGCGCGCGAGGTGATTAGGGAGGGGTCGCCGGCTCGCTCTGCTAGGACTTCGATACCAGGCTCCCCCCTCTCGGCGTGAGTGGGATCCGGACTCCCATCGGGCGCCGCCGCCAATGCGATCGCCGAGAGACTGGCGGGGACCTTGCGACGAGAGTTCCTGGACCACATCATCGTCCTCAACGCGGGCCATCTGATCAGAGTGCTGAGGGAGTTTGCCGCCTGTTACAACCTGGTTCGGCCACACCGCAGTCTTCACCTCGCGCCTCCGGTCCGTCGGAACGTCACGGCCCCAACCCTACGGGGAGCTATCGCCTTAAGGCCAGTGCTTGGAGGTCTCCACCACGTCTGCTCGAGAGCCGAGTGAACTCGGTTCGACTTTTCGCTCTCTCACACCCCCGGATGGCCTGCCCCCGGGACGCATCGACCTCGTTTCCCTGGAAGCGGTTGACCGAACAGCCGTTCGCCGACCGGAGCGGGCGCGAGCGCATCCTATATATGTGTGCCTAAGGGCGCCCTGTTGCAAGGCAACAACTAACCTTAGAGGCGAACCCAGTCGCTCCAGGCCGGACGGACTTTTGCCGCCCCACAGCGCCAGCGCTGACTCCCCACCGGCCGCGGCTTCCGCCAACGATATCGGCGGATGGACCGGTTACTCACCACGATGCCCAGCTTCAGCAACTCGCCGCGGATGCGCTCGCTCCCCAGCGGGGATTCTCGTGAGAGATCCGGGCGATGAGCTCCCTCACCTCGGCGCTGAGATGGGGACGACCGAGCCGAGTTCGTGACCTCCAGGTCCAGTACAGCCGCCAACGGCAGCGGCGTCCTCCAGGCCGGTACCCCGGCGCCAACCCTCCGCGACGGACCGGCCGGCTACCAACGATCTCGGTCGACGTGGGTAGTCAGGAGGAGCGTCCTCAAGACGTCGACGTCGGCGTCGGGCGCGGGTTTTGGACGATGATGACGGACCCCCTGTTGCCCGTGTTTGCCTCGCTTGCGCTTATCAGGCACGTTCCGCTCGTTGTCGATGATAAGTAGGTGACCTTCACCTGGCCTGAGATGTTGGTCGCCCCTGACGTCGCCCTGAGCCTACCGCACGCCTGGGGGGCCTTCCCCAAGGTGAAACTGACCGCGTCACCCACGACCGGCGAGCATCCCGTTACGGTTGCCATGATTGTTGAGGGTGCATCGCCATTGGCCTCCAGACTGGCTGGATCCGCCGTGACACCAATTTCGCAGCCAAGTCGCACGCCGAGCGCCTCGGCCAGAGCGAGAGCCTGGGAATGGAGCAACTCGATCTCTTGTCGGCTGAAGGCAGCCTCGTGGGGTGTCTCCTCGCCAGTGGCAAGGTCGATGTGCAGTTGCTTTCCATCCGTGACTTCCGTTTTCGTGTTTCCTGCCGGGACGTCAACGCTGATCTCCGCGGTGCCTTCGTAGACCGCAATCTCCGTGAATGGGTCACTGTTGCACTTCACGCGGACCTCGAGGAAGGCGCCGGTGTCGAGAAGCGTCACCTTGCCGCAGAAGGTCGATTGGCTGCCAAACGTCATCGCACACCAGGCCTCCCCGTCCGTCAACCGGAACACGGTGCCCGGGGGATCGCGGCTGATGAGGTGAGCTGCCTTTGTTCTCGGCGATTCCAACTGGCTGATCCGGCAGTTCGCTGAGTGAACGAAATTGACGTCCGCTTCGCCGCCCGAATCCGCAGCCAGCTCCTCTCCTGAGTTGAGAGCGTTACAGCCTTGCAGCGTTGCGCCCGAATCCACAAGCCGAACCTGATCTTTGCGGGTCGTAATTCTGTCCGCGTCTGCTCGACAGAATCTAGTCACCGTCGGAGATGGGGTCACCCCCGATGAGGTCGGCCCGGGTGGGGGCGATGTAGGCGAGGTCCGGGAACCCGAGAGGTTCGGCATGGAGCATGCCAGTCCCAACACAGCTATCGATACGAGGAGTGATGCAAGTCGGACGTTCACTGTGCCGGCCCTCCCTTACGCCGAGCCGACCAATTGCCAATGAGCCAGAGGACTAGTGGTGTTAACGGACCCGCCACCCCAAGGGCGGTAAAGAATGGCTGCTCCCGCCGCCACAAGGTCGGGATCCGTTCGGCCCCGAACACGAATAGGCTGGTGGCCCCAGCTGTCTGCACGTCGCTGACCGTTGTAATATTGGGTGCCACGCCTGCCGTGGTGAGACTGAAGGGCTTCTCGCTGCGGAGCGTCAGCGGACCGGTGACCGGGTGGTCCGAGTCGCCAGGCGTCACCGTGAACCGCTCGTCGCTGGCAGAGACCTGGATTTCTAATCCAGTCAGTCGTGCGGAGGCGTCGGCAACCTGATCCACCCAGAAGACGGACGGTCCCGCCAGCTGCGAAGACCCGAGATGGAGGATGAGCCCGTCGCACGAGGAGAGTGGTTGGGCGCCGCCGGTGGGGAGCGTGACGGGGGTGGCGCTCGGTCCTAGCGTTAGCTTAGCCCGATCCAAGCTCCGTGTCAGGCACAGCCGGGCCGGACTGCCCCCCACGAATACCATCTCGATCTCGCCCCCCTGTTCCGGTGGCATCGCGGTCAGGATGACCTCGCCGCTCTGGTGCGAGACTAATGTCACCTGCTCGGGCGAGTCCCATCGCGCGTCCAAGGACGTGGGCAGGGTGAGACCCGTCGTCCCGCAGGTACCGCCAAGAGCCGACGCTACATCCTGACACTGCGAGCCTGGCACGGGCAGGGCAAGATCGACCTGGCCGGTGGGGGAGCCAAGGTGCAGGTGCTGGATATAGGCAGAGAATTCGGCCGCCACCTGGCCCTTGAAGTCCACCCTGGAGATGCCGGAAAGGTGGATCGTTGCCGCAGCGGACGGCCGCACGTGACTCGATATGACAAATAGAACGACACCAGTGAGCAGGACAATTACGGCGGCCAAAAACGCCTGCTGTGTTGACGGAAACCGGAAGGTCAGCGGACCTGAACGCGGCGGCGAGCCGGATGCTCGACCCACTGAGGCCTGCTCGGCACCCTTCCCGGGCGTACGTGCCATGTTGCCCCTCCGCTCGAGATTGTACATCTGCTCAGCGCCGAGACTTGTTTCGGCTAGTCTGACGGCATGTCGGCCCCGGTCGAGACCTCGAGCATCGACCTGGCGGTGCTGCGCCGCGAGCTCCCCGCCCTCGGCCTGACCCGCGACGGGGCTCAGCAACGCCAATCATCCACACGGTCACGCGCTATCCACCGTCACGCTTACCGTTTTGACCGGGTGGTCGGAGCCTTCCCATTGCCTCCCATAGCGGAAGACCAATGACGTCTTACCTGGGCCGACGGCTTTGAAACGGAATCGTTGGAGCGAGGTCCCCCCTGGGGCTGGAGGCGTCGGGGTCTCCCACGCCATTCCCATGTAGTTAATTACGCCCTCGGCCTGTGGAGGTATCGAGAGCTGCCACTTAAAACCTGCCGTTGGGACGGCTGGAAGGGCGATATCGAAGGGAGCTCCGACGGCCACGTGAACCTCTTCTGTCACGAACCCATCCTATGGCCACAGACCAACCGCGGTCGAGACTCGCAACTTCGTTGACCTCCCGGCATGTCCTTCTCGCAGGCGTCACCGTAGGGCTATAAGCGAACGGTCCAGAAGTCGCTCGCTAGCGACCCATCGGTCAGATAGAGGTATGGCATCATGCAATAGCCCTTCAGCCCCCAGTTAATTCCCCAGGAATTGCGAACGATGAACTGTTGCTGCGTGTCGTCGTAGCCCATTGCCAGCACGGCGTGGCCGCCCAGGACCTGTTCGGCTGGCTGGGGCATAGGAACTATACCGGTCTTCGAGACTTGCGGGCTCTCGAAACTCTCGTAGACGGTGAACCCGAAGACGAATGGGTAGCCGGCGGCTAGGCAGCCCTTCATTTGGGCAAGGACCCGCGGGACGCGTTGATACTGGACCGCCTTGTATTTTGCGGCTTCGGTGAAGGCAGCCTGAGAGGGCTTTACGGTCAGCTTGTTGTTGGGAGGGAACGGATCACCGTCATAGGGCCAGGTCGGGTCCTCGCGGCAGACTCCCTGGTGGGCGATGCTCTTGATGCCGTCCCGAATCTGCGCCCCGCTGTCTGAGCCAACCGTTCCCTCCAGAGCGCGCTCGTTGTAGTAAATGAAAAGCCGCGATGGCGTAAACGGGGATGGCGCAGCCGGCTTCTTGTTGATCTGAACGAACTCATGCGCGCCGCCGATCGCGTTCGCGGTGCAACTTCCAATTTGGCCCTGATCGTAAGCGGGTATTGGGAACTGCGTGCGGAGATCCATCTTCGCCGGTAGAGCGACTAGCGTTGCGGGCGGCGCCGCGTAGAGATGATCCCGCTGGTCCGGCAGATCCCGGACCCAACCGTAGCGAGCAATCTTGTATGCCATGGCAGAACCTCCGGTTACACGACTTTGGAAATAATGCGCCTACATCCGATGGACTCGCCGGCTCGTCCCAACGGATGGAAGCGGAACGGGCCGAACAAAATCAGCTCTGGGAAATTCGAACGCCCCTCCTGCCGGATGCCCCCCGGCCAGCCCCGCCAACCTCGACCCTACAAAGCTACGCCCGTTTCAGCCAGAAATCAACCCTTGGCGAAGTGAATGCTCGCCTCGACGGCTCTCATGTCGATCCCTGCATTCGCATAATCCTGGAGCAGGCTCGGAGGAGGCCCAAAACGCCGCTTGCTGTGGCATCGTCAATTGGCGCGCTCCGCAAAGTTCGGACATGCTCGCTGAACGGCTCGGGGCCCGGCGCGACCGTCCGTCCGATCGCCGAAGCGGTCACTACCCCCGCCTATGCAGACCGAGAGTGCGGTCGAACAGGTCTACTTGCCGCAGCCAGTTGTCGCCTCACCCGGGTTCTGCCCCTCGTAGTTGCTCCTCCCATTTGAATCGCGGCGGTTTGGTCATGAGCAGAGGACGCGGGCCGGCTCCTCCGACGGAGCCGATCCGCTTTGGTTATGGTATGAGCGACATCGGCAGCAGCAGGATGTCAACCTGGAGTTGCTGTCCCCAACCACCGGAGCCGTCGAGCCTCTTGATCCGAAAGGTGACAGACTGACCACCCACCGCCAGGTCTGCCCCGATAACCTGGAGCGCAAATTCGTCCGGGTAACCATGCTCGACCTGGTCCGATTGGCGAGTCTGGAGAAAGATGTATCTGGATTGATACCCTTCCCAGCCGGTGATGCCCGTGGCGATCACCGTAAGCTCGTTAGCGATGCTGCTTCCGGCGATAACACTCGCAGCCTGAATGCCGACACCAGCAGCGGGATGCAGGACGACATCCTGCCTGAAGACTGGTACCGCACGCATCGGCGGGCCCGTCGGGCCTCCGCCCTCTCGTGGTAGCGCCGTTTCGACCAAACCTTGTGTAGCCATACTTGGCCCTCCTCATGATGATTGCAGCGCGTTGCATTCATCAGAACGCGATGGGACCGCAAAAGGTATCACGATTCATCGTGAGGCTTGCCAGCCAGCCAATCGGTGACGTCGCACGAGGTGGTGTAAAAATAAGCGTGCGGTTTCGTCCGCATTTTGCGGCCTGCAGCATGAGCAGCGCTTGCATCGCCTCCTCCGCTGCTGCTCCGCGAGTGCGCCTGCAAGAGCGGCCGCGTACTATCCAATCCGCACCGTAACGCGTTGCCATCGGCCGATGATACGAGACTCATTTTGAAGTCGAAATGGCGATTTCCCCACTACCTCCGGACACGGCTCTCGGACGATGTCTTGCGCGCACGCCTACCACCCGCAGGGCCATTTACCCTTGCCGATCTTCGTCGAGGAGGGGCGATCTGATGTCCATGGCAGTAAGGCTCGAGGCGGTGATCGGTCGTCGCCTTCTTGTCAACTTTCGCACTGCACCCTACGTTTTGGGCGGCACTCCTCCTCCTCCCTTTTCAGCCCAGATTGATAGGCGATTGGGGGATGGCCGGCATATGCCTAAATTGGGCTACGTGACGTGTGGAGTCCGCAGCAAGACGGCAAGCAGCGCACGCTGATCACCCGCCCCGGATACGTTTGTCGCAGCGCAGTGGGAACCAACTCAGCCATCGTGACGGCGGCGATGTACTGACCTTTGCGAAACGGCATGACGAGGTGCTGCTGAACAAGGGCAACCACATCGAAGACGATGCCCTGGATATCCTCCGTCATCGGTCGGACCGCAAGTAGATCGTTAAGCGTCCGGTCGGTAAGCGCGGGTCCCTCCCAGGGATCGAGGGGCCATACCGCTGCCAAGATGCATAACTGCCGGTAGGTCAACTCTTCGGCAGCGTGAAGCGCGCCTAGCAGTTCGGGACCGGAGTGGAGAAGAAATACGCGTTGGAGAGCAGGCTCGCCAGGAACGGCAGCTTCTTCTTTTCATAGGTATCCTTTGCAGTCAAGAGCGTTCCCTCGGCAAGCTCCTCAAGCATTCCCGGTTCCAGATCAGCTCGTGGTTTCGTACCGGACTTCTTAGTGTCTTTGATCTTTTCAGCGGCGAGCCGCATGACCTCTTGGACGCGACCTTCTTCACGGGGACTCAAGAAACGCTTTGCCACGTCCCCGATGGCGGACGCGATGCCGGCGGCGACCAATTGGCCCTCAGGCGTCGGGACGGCAAGCGTGATACTGGTTTGCAAAACAGCTGTGGCCGCGTTAAGCCCGACCTCTCGGATGGTCCGCCGTCGCCGGGAGTTAGGGTGTCGTTTCGTTACTCGGGACGCCCGTTCACCGCTTCCAGCCACGAGGGGAGTTTAGGTCTGTGGCTGGAGCGGGCCGGTCGGGCACCGCCGGGCAAGGTCTTTCATACCTATTCCACCTCACGCGCGGCCTCGACATGCTCAGCGAGCTTCTGAGAAAGCCTGATCTTCGACTACTAAGGCTAATCTCGCCGCACGCGCACGATCCCGACGATCTACTCGCCCATCGTGAGCCGGTTCCCTCCTCTCCGCTAGGCGTCAGACCACCGTTGCGCATCACGGCCGAGCCGACCGTTACCTGCCACGGTGTTGATTCGTTATTAGGCGACAGAAACCGTAACGGAATACAGCAACGCTGGTCGTCCTCGCGTACGGCTGCACGTTGGTGTGTACGCTAACACGCATCCAAACGAGTTGAGTAATCGGGTGACCAGGGAGGCTGCGCTATGGATTTCACTACTGCCGCAACGCTGTCGATTACCATCCTGCTAGCCTTCACGGGCTACCTTGCCACTTATGTCTACAACCTCCGCCTCGCACAGCGGCGGGATCGGCTTGAGCGACTAAATCATCAACTGAGCGACCTCTATGGGCCGCTGTTCGCACTTCAAACCTCGGCGACATACATCTGGACCGAATTCAGGGCCCGCAATCGCGCTGGCTTCTCTTCGTATTGGGACCCGAGCGCCCCTCCTACTACAGTTGAGGAACAAGCATGGCGACTCTGGATGAGGGAGGTATTCATGCCCCTTAACCTGCAGATGTCGGACGTGATCGTACGAAACGCGGCTCTATTGGAAGAGTCGACGGTGCCCGAGTGCCTGCTGAGGCTTTGCGCACACGTCGCTGCGTACAGGGCGGTTATGAAAAAGTGGAAAGGGGGTGACTACTCAGAGAACACGTCATGGATGACTTTCCCG
>Ga0137384_10004070_pt1 | contig 11692 bp, 6 predicted proteins | sample SagtaG_2_FD_104922 | JGI IMG/M metagenome (GOLD analysis project Ga0137384, IMG submission 104922) | Vadose zone soil microbial communities from Sagehorn Ranch, Mendocino, California, USA - Sage2_R_60_16 metaG | ecosystem: Environmental > Terrestrial > Soil > Vadose zone | place: USA: California...
ACTGTCATTCGTCACCAAAATCTCACTGCGGGTGTAAAGCACGAGCACCTGCCGCAGAGTCGTTTTTCCGGCAAGCCGGATGACGCGATCCGAACCGACCTCGTCCGCAAGCCGGTTGTTAGGAGCGGCTTCGGCCGGGGCACCTGTAAATCCGATAAATAAATCCGAATAACGTTCGAGCAACCGCCGCGCAAGCTGGACATAACGCAGAGGCGGCCACCGCCTAAGCGGCAGCAAGTCGCTCGCGTTCGGGTTGAGCAGAATGAGCGGCGCAGAACCGATGCGAGGATTTTCGCGTTGTAGCAGGGCATTGATTTCAGCAACTTCGGACAGGGAGGGCCGAAATCCTGCAAGTGGCTGGTTTGCAGCAGGCGTAAAGTCGAACGTCGGGAGCACCGACGGATCGCGGGTCAGTGATTCAACCATGGCTTCGAACATCTGACTCGTATGGAGATGAGGATTGTACAAAAGCCGGTGCGTCATTAAGTCGCCGCGGTACGGTCCGTCGCCAAAAAAAGTATGAAAGCCAACACGCGATTTGGCACCGGTCGTAAACGTCAGTATCGCGGAGAAACGTGTCAGAAATTCCATATCAACGACCGCGTCGATGCCGATTTTTCGGACCCGGAGCACCGCTCGCAGCGCACCAGCCGCGAGTCCGAAGAGACTCTTCGTCGCGATCGTTATCACATTTCCATTGGGAATAATTTCCATCGTGTCGAGAATGAAGCGATTGTCTTCGAATACGACGAAGTAAACGTTTTCACGTCCAACCATTTTGATTGCACGACGAATTGCGGGATAGGCGAGAACGGTTGAGCCCTGCTCCGCGAACTTGACGAAGAGAATGCGCTGAACTTGGCGCGGTCCTGGCCGCCCCGCGGATTCAAAGATTCTTCTGAGAAGGGTTAAAATGGCGCAAAGCGGCGCACCAACCCAGCGATCGGTGCGTTGCAAAGTTAGAATGCTTGCCGGGAGATCCATTTTCTGGCCCTCCTAAGATGGTCAATCTTTACGAAAAAATTTTGGCGGTCCGAGCAGTCGATTGTAGCGTCGAGGCGATATGAGCGCGAACGTTAGTTTAGGCTCCGGCTGCATCGAGCATATTTCTGGCGAAAAATGAATCAACGCGCTCTTTTTCATGGTGTATAACTTCGAAATCGCCCAAGCCCCTGACCGGCTTCGGGCGGAGTCAGCGAGCACAACGCAAATTGCGCTCGAGGTTGCGCCGCCGGCAGCGGATGCACCAGCGCGTGTAGACGAAACCGGCGTTGAGCTAAAACGCGGCGCCTTCCTGAACACCATCGCGATGTTGGCGTCCAATTTCCGCGGGATATTCACATTTTTGGTTGCGCGGATGCTGGGGCCGGCAGCACTCGGCATATTCTCGGTTGCCTGGTCAACAACTGACATCATCAGCAAGATCGGTGTGCTTGGCCTCGACAATGCGATCACCCCGTTCATCGCGCGCTCGGAGGCCGTGGGCGACCGCGCGAGAAGCCGGGCGCTTTTTCGAATCGCTGTAGTGCTCGGGGTTGCGCAGTCCATTATCACTGCCGTCGTTGTGATACTGGGCCTCCGGTTTTTTAACAACCGTCTTCATATACAGCCGCAGATGGTTTCGGCGCTTGCGCTCGTTCTTTGCGCGATGCCAGGTCTGGCTCTGTATCGCATCAGTACCGCTATCTCGCGGGGGATGAAAGTGATGCAACACGACATCTACTCACGCGGGATGATGGAACCAATTGCAACGACACTCGCCTTCCTCTTTGCAGTTGCCGTCGGCTTTAAGCAGTCCTCACCGGAAGTGGCTGCAATTGTTGGGACAGCAGCGTCAGGACTTATTGCACTCGCGCTCGCTTCAACGTTGTTTCGACATGTTCCCCCGCAAAGGGAAGTTGTTTCCCCTTTCGGCGAAGCACGGTCGCTACTCGCGTATTCGGCTCCCATCAGCATTTATCAACTGATTAACGCGTTCATCGCCCGGTTGGACCTTCTCATGCTCGGTTACTTCGTTGGACGCGCACCCGGTGTGACGCTTGCAACCGTCGGTGTTTACAGTGCAGTGATCGGCACAGCGAACGGGCTGCGAAAAGTGAACCAGGCTTTCAACCCCATTTTCGCACCGGTAGTAGCCGGTATGACCGCGACAGGCGATCACGAAATCGCTGCGGCCACATATGCTCGGCTTGCCCAGTGGATGCTCTGGATATTGTTGCCGCTGGTGGCAGTGATGTCCCTCGCGGGCAGCACGATTTTGCTCATCTACGGTCCGGCATTTTGGCAGGGCGGAGTTTGGCTCGGCATCGTCGCTCTTGCCAGTGCTATCAATGCATTTGTGGCATTAGGCGAAACGGTAATCATGGTGCAACGGCCACATTTAAATCTTCTGCATTCTTCGATTACATGCACGGTCGCGGCTGCGGGGCTTCTCTGGTTAATTCCGCGCTTCGGCGTGATGGGTGCGGCTTTTGGTATCCTTTTGCCCTATGTCGTTCAAGGCATTCTACGCTATGCGACGCTGCGATGGGTCTTTCACTGGAAAGATTCATGGAGTGACATTCGGCCGCCGCTGATCGCTGCGGGAATTGCGCTCGTTCCCACGCTCGTCTGCAGATTGTTCCTGGGTGGAATTGCCGGGCAAGTCATCAGCGCTGCGGCTTTTCTGGCAGTATTTGGTGTTCAGTGGTTGCAGCACCATATCCATCGCAAGGACGAACGTCCTTAATCCGAAGCGAAGACATCCCAGGCGTCCCCGAAGAATGCGATCGTTTCGTTGTTGTGGTACTGACGTCCGTCAGGAACATCGTGCAGCGATAAGGTCCGGCGTTGCCGAAACACACTCCGCATCATGGCCGATGCGGGCACAACATATCTCTTCACGTTACGCCTAGCGAGGCATCCACTGATCCAAATATCGTCCATGTAAAATGCTCCCTTGGGCGCTTGGGAATAATCCCAGAGCGACTCGTCGAAGAATCTCGGTTGAATTAAGTAACTTCCACACCCTGTGATCACCGCTGCGGGTTGCGGCTGGCGAAGCTCGCTCGCGCGAATCATCTTGGCGTGTCGCCAATCCAGATTTCGTGGCATTGCTGCACCGCGAAAACAAAGAACCGCCTCAGGTAATTGCTCGTTGTAATGGAGATACGTTTCAAGCGCGTCTCGCGGATAAACGCGATCATCGTCCACCACTATTATCAATGTATTTCCCCGGCCGGCCGCCAGTTCTTCTCGGATAATGGGAATGAACTTCGTGGCCGGCCCCCAATCCCTGCGACAATGCAAAACACGCATTCGCGGCCAACGCGAAACATCTTTTGGCACTTCATAAGGCCGTTGCTCGCGAATCGAAAATTCCGGTATGGCCAGGACGATCTCATCCGGCGGATTTGTTTGTTTTAGAAGGGACCGAATCGTCGGCCTCAAATTGTTGATTCGGTCGGGCACCGTCGATAGCGACGCGATTACACGCCGGTTATCGAACGTCCGCTCGGCGGCCAATGTTTCACGAATGAAGCGGACTTGTTGGCGGCGCTTTCTGCCAGCAGGCAGGAGCCGCGTGAGGCGCAGCGCAATCAAAATAATAATGACTGCAGAAATCAGCGGAAACATGGGCACAAGATCGACATCGTATGGTCAGAGAATTCTTCGAGACCACGCAGATAACAATTATAACTCACAGGACACTCTTGCAGCAGCCTGACAGTTAAAATAGGAATCAATCGCTGACCAACAAAGAATGCGCAGTCACTATGACTTCAACCGACATGGAACGATGCGATTCGGGTCAACATGCCGTGACTAAAGCGGTGCTGCTTTTCTTTGCCGCCTTCGCTCTTTACTTTTTCACGCATTCGCCGGCGCTCGATGAAATCGATGCTGTGCAATTTGCGATGGGCGTGCACTCCTTCGACCTCTGGCATCATCAGCCGCACCCACCTGGTTATCCGCTTTTTATTTTCTTTGGCTGGCTGGGCACGAGATTTTTCCACATCGGAACCGAATCATCGCTTTACTGCGCTTCGGCGTTTGGCGGTGCACTTTTCATCGCGGCTTGGTTCTCGATTATCCGCGTCCAGTTTTCCGAAAGGCTCGCATGGTGGGTCGCAAGTTGTTTGCTGATCACGCCAGTTGTTTGGATGACGGCTACGAAGGCGGTGACGGACATGCTGGCAGCGGGTTTCATAAGCGCGGAGTTACTTGCCGCGATCTGCTTTTTGAAACAGGGGAAGCGCGGCCTGATTGTTTGGGCTGCTCTCCTTGGGGCCGCCGCAGCTGGGACACGGCCGCAATTGTTTCCTGTCGTTGCAGTGGTTCTTGGCATTCAGCTCAAGAAAGGCTGTGTAAATGCTAAAACATGGTGGTTTGCGTACGCGGTGCTGGTCGCGGGTTGTCTGATTTGGCTTCTGCCTATGTGGTACATGCAGTCTCAATTGCGTCCAAATGAGCCGTTCTGGCGTGTGTATCCCGAGCTCGCGTACGGCCAATGGCGCTGGCGCTTAAACCTGCCGTCCGTTTACATCGGGGCGGGCGATTGGAGTCCTCACTACCTCGGAATGCGGTTCGTCAGGCACATTCTCGGGTGGTTTTGGAAAGGGTTCGGCTTCATTCAATCGCCTCGGGTGCTTGCAGCCGGTATCGTTCTTACAACGTGTGCGATCATCGCTTATTTTCGGTTCGGACGCGAAGCGATCGATCAGCGATTTTGGAGATTTCACGGTCCCTGGCTCTTAGTTGACATTGCGATTGTCTTTATCGCGCTTCCCGGCGATCAAAGATACTATCTCATGGTCTTTCCGCCGCTCTTTGTCATAATGCTCCGCGGTTTTTTACGATTACCAAAACCGTGGAACTTGTCGGCAATCTGCGTTCCGGCATTGCTCCTGTATATCCTCGTTCCATTGGCCATAGAGAATCACCGTGATGAAGCGCCAGCAGTCCGGTTCGTACGCTATTTGGAAAAACTTTATCCGCCCTCGAAGCGCGGCAACGTGCTCTTGATTCTACCTGTTGTGTACCGTTCCGCCCAGTGGTACGCGCCGCAATTCAAAATATTGGACCATGTCCCCATCGCGGAGGACGAAGAAGTGCTACGGAATGCGGCAGCGGTTTATACCGACGATCTATCCCTCAAGCGGAAAGATTTTTACTTGATAAAGCTCGCCGAGTTCAGACGCTCAATGTTGATTTACCCTCAGAATCGCCGTGTCCGACTTTATCTTGTCGAACGGCGCCGCTCCTCATGAAACGCATTTTCATCACCGGAGCGAGCTCGGGCATTGGCCTGGCCATTGCTAAACTACTGGTGGCAGAGGGTCACGAAGTTTGGGGCACATCGCGCAATTTGGAACGCGTCCCCAAAATGCCGCGATGTCATCCAATGCGTCTCGATCTGACCGATCCGCTTTCCATCGAGCAGGCATTCAATGCCGCGCTTGCGGAAGCTCGCTATTTCGACGTCTTGATCAACAACGCCGGGGCCGGACACTTTGGGGCCGCCGAGTTCCTTCCCGTGAAAACGATCGCAAGCCAGTTTCAAATTCTCGTTTTCGGCCAAATCCAATTGATGCAACTCGCGCTTCGCCACATGCAAGCGCGTGGAGACGGTTTGATCATCAACGTCAGTTCGTTAGCTTCTCGCCTTCCAGTGCCTTTCATGGCGGCTTACAACTCCGCGAAAGCAGCGCTGGCAGCCTTTACCATGTCGATCCAGCTCGAGTTGGCTCATTCCCCGCTCCACATCGTTGATCTTCAACCGGCAGACATTTCCACGGAATTTAACGAGAGGGTGCGCAAGACCAATAAAACGGATCGCTACGAGGCAAGGATCACCAAGACCTGGGAAATCGTCGAACGCAACATGAAAAAGGCGCCAAGCCCGGATCTCGTCGCGCGACATGTTCTCAAATTGATCGACGCTGTGCACCCGCCGCCCCAGATAACGGTGGGCAACGTATTTGAATCAAAAATTGCACCGCTGATTTTTAGATTTCTTCCCCAGCGCGTCCGCCTTTGGGGCCTACGGAGATATTACGAAATATGACGGCGATCTTTGAAGCTGTGATTTTGATGGCCGGACAGGGCTCGCGCCTGCGTGAGTCGGATAAAACTTTCTTGAAGCCGTTCGTGCCGGTCCTTGGCCGTCCGTTGATTTCGTACACGCTAGATGCCCTGATGCGCGCAGGGATCAAAACCGTCAACTTCGTGGTCGGCTACGAAAGCGGGCGCATGATCGCGCAAGCCAACCGGCTGATTCCTTCCGGCCTCAGCGTGTCCTTCATCGAAAACCGCGACTGGCAAAAACAGAATGGCATCTCGCTTCTTGCCGCCGCTGGGCACGTCGGCAAGTCCTTTCTTCTGACGATGAGCGACCATTTGTTTGATCAATCAATTGTCGACCTTCTGCTCCATAATGCGGTACCCAACCAACTCAATCTCGCGCTCGACCGAAAGCTGGATTCAATTTTTGATGTCGATGACGCGATGAAAATTCAGACTCAGGCGGACCGAATCCTCAAGATTGGAAAAGACTTAACGGTTTACGATGGAATCGATACCGGTCTTTTTGTATGCTCACTAGACATTTTCGATTACCTCGAGCGAGTAAAACGTGACGGAGATTGCAGTCTTGCTGACGGAGTTCGATTGATGGCGTCGGAGGACAAAGCCCGCGCCGTCGATATTGGAGATGCCTGGTGGCAGGACATCGACACCATCGCAATGCTGCAATGCGCCGAGACGCAATTACGATCGCGGCTCGCGCGTCACGACATCGCCAGCGCCAATGCTGGATCTGGTCGCGGCAATCGCGCTGGGAACCAGGCTCGCGCCCGCGACAATCGTCCACAGGTGCAGGATCCAGTCAGCCAGGCCGAGTAATGCGAGTATAAGAAAAACGGCGAGAGCCATGTCGCGTTTAGTCAGCTGAAAGAGCCACCACACAAATCGGTCGCCAAGATTGAGCAAACCGGAATGTGAGATCATTCCGCGATGTCTCGTATAAAATGACTCGTGCAAAGTGGACAAAGCAACCGAACTTTTGCTCTTGCCCACTCGTAGGAGCAGCTCATTGGCCGTAATCAGGACAGCGCACACAACTCCTTCACTCGAACGGCGAAGCCCCAACCCGAGCGCGAGAACATAGAGAAGGCTTGCTGCAAAATCGCAAAAGTAATCCAGTCGTTCCCCGAGTTTTGATTCCAACTTTTTGGCGCGCGCGATTTCGCCGTCGCAACCATCAAGAATACTGAACACTTGAAAAATGGCTGCGCCGATGACGACGCTGACGTAATCGCCGCGTACCAAAAATACAGAGGCAATTAGCGGTAAAACAAAGATCGATATCGTCCACGCGTTAGGGTGAATCGGAAACTTGAGCAGAAAACGCGTTATCCGCCGCGAAATCGGCCGGTTCAAAAACCGCGAAACTAGACCGTCTTGAGGTTTGCTCATCAGGTCAATGTCCCTCTGAAAATTCGATACGTCTTGAAGCGTGTCGCCCCAACGCTTCGATGAATCGATTGACCAGGAAGTTACCGAAACGAAACGCTCGCGCTACCAAGACTCCTCAATTTCGCGAGCGAGATCTTTGGGGTGCAGACGGCGAAGGCGCTCCCATTCCTCTGCGAGTTCATTTTCACTATAAGCAACAAGCTGGCCAGTCGTAGTCGAATAAATTCCCGCGCTAACTGGCTGGTTCGTTATTTCAGCGACGGCTTTCCAATAGGCTGCAATTTGCGGAAGATACTGCATGCGCAAGATGCCAATCTTACTCCGCGCGATCTGGTTGGTTTTCCAGTCGAGAATGAAAACCCCGTTCGCCTTCTGATTGAAAGACGCAAGATCGATAATGCCTTCCAAACACTGATTCTCGCCCATTCGCCAGAAGAACGGCATCTCCTGACGAACTAAATCGGCGTCGCGCAGAACGTGCACGAGTCCATCCACGGATTCGATATGCCTTTGCAACAGCTGCCACTCGCGCTTTGAGCGTGCGACATCCGGCGACGTACAAACCTTGCGCTCGAAAGTTTCGCTCCAGTTCTTCGGCTCAGGCCGCCAATCGATCTGTTCGGCGAAATCGTGCCACCAAATTCCATAACGCTTCGCTGGATTATCGATTCGCGGCGGTCGCAATTCCGGTTCGATCTCGATCCATTTCTCCACGGTTGGACTTCCGCTGAGTTCTTCTTCCGGCGCGAACTGACTCGGGGTGACTGTCTCAATAATAGAAGCCGCTCTCTGCCGTGCGATGTCGACCGACCCAGTCTCAAGTCGCAGCGCGCGTAAACTGTCAGCGACCAATTCAGGTGCGCGTTCCTTGTGATGTGCAGCGGTTTCCTCGCAAGCTGTCGCTTCGTCGGGAAGGTTTAAGATGATTTCGGCGTTCTCCTCGTTCGCGTCGGCTTGCAGCCATTTCAGTTGCGTATCGCTATGGACGCCGCGCTTGCCTCGAAACAACTGAGGGTCCAGTGCGAACACGAGCGTGTGGCGCGCGCGTGTGAGCGCCACGTAAAGCAGCCGTTCCATTTCCTGGCGCTGGACCTTTTTCATCTCGTCTTCCAGATCCGCGCGATCGCTCCGATCAAACGCGATGAACGGTTGCTCGCCCGAAATAACAAGCGGATAACGAATGTTCCCGCCGAGCCGCGCCTCGCGCGCGAGGAACGGCACAATGACTGCGTCCCACTCCGATCCCTTCGCCTTATGCGCGGTCATTAGCTGGATCGCATCAGCTTGCGCCGGTTCAGTTTCGCGGATCTTATCGAAGTTGCGCCGAAGCGTCAGCGCAAAATCGCCCAACGACTCCTGCCGCGCCTCCGCGTCTGCCACTGCGCTGAGTAGTTTGTCCAGCTCGTTCACCGAATCGCCGAATTCTTCGCGCGGCAAAGTGCGTAATCGCTCGCGCAGCTGCGTCATTCGCACGATCTCGCGCACTGCGCTGAAGAGCGGCTGGTGGGGCAAACCTTCGCGAACTCGCGTCAGCAGATTCAATCTGTCGGCAACAACTCCCCGTCCGGCGGTTTTCCGCTCGATTTGAAATTTGCGGGCGTCGCGTTGAGCAAATCGCGCCAGCTCGTCGTCCGAGATTCCGAACACTTCTCTCAGCACTCCCACGATTTCGTAGCTCGAATTTGGATCGGACATGGTCGCGAGCAACGCCGCGAGCCACGCGTACGCCGGATGTTCGGCCTGACGATCACTTTCCGACTGGACCTCCACCGGAATTTGTTGTTCGGACAGCGCATCGCGAATCGCCCGTAACCACGCTTTGCGTGGGCATAGAATCGCGACTTCGCGCCAACATCTCGCCCGCAGCTTTTCCAGCCCGGCGTCGCGCATCCATTTCGCCAAACGCTGAGCTTCGATCTGCGCGCGTTGCGTCTCGGTTAGCTCAAGATCGACATCATCGCCGAGCTCGAACCGAATTACTTGTCCCGGCAAAATTTCCGGGCGCGGACTGAGCTCAACAAACTCAACCTGACCGTCAGTGTTGTTCAGAATCTTCGCGAATGTGTCGTTCACGAAATCGACCTGCGCCTGATCGAGTCGGAATGTCACCGAGAACGTCAGTTCTTCGGCCGCACCCGTTTCGATGAGCGCGCGATGAAGCTCGCGATAGTGATTCAGGTCTCTCGGATCGCGATAAATCGACTGCTGAAAATCACCGACCATGGAGAAATGACCGGCCCGAGGTCCTTGATGTCGATCTTGTCCGCCGCCGATCGGACTCGCTCCGGCGAGGAACCATTCGCCGCGCGCATCCACCGGCCGCGTCATTTCGAGCAAGACAAAAAACTGCTGCGGATCTGTATCCTGAGCTTCGTCGAGAAGGACCCGATAATGTTTGTTACGAATCTGCTTCGCCACCTCCGGCAGCCGCAACAGTTCGGCCGCGAGCGCGACCTGGTCCGGATAAGTAATCGCGCCACGACCTAAACGGAACTCGCGGTAATCGCTTTGCAATTCCGCCGCCACGCAAGCCGCGCACGCGCTTGCCCATTCGCGCAGTGGTCGAAACGCTTCGCGCCAGAGCGCGGTGAAGTCTCTCGCTGCCGTGGCGCACGCTGGCCAGGGGGCGAAGTCGTCCGTGTCGCGCCAGCGCCGCAGCCATTCGCGCAGTTGCGCCTTCGCCTTCGGAATGTTTGTTGCCTGCGTGTTTTCAGCCGCGGCTTCCACTTTGCTGAAATCGCATTCGGGACACCGTCCAAGCGATTGCGGCGGGATGAAGTGGTGGTCCTGCTTTCGCGCGAGCTCCATCAATTGTCGCGCCTGCATTAAGCGCAACAGCAGACGGCGATTTTCTTCGCCTAATGAATGACCGATCTCCGTTTGTTGCTCGACGAACTCATTCCACAGGTCATCATCGTCCGTTATCGTTTCGAGTCTCGCCGGCAGACCGAGATGATGTCCATGCATCGCGAGCAGCTTCATGCAAAACGCATGGATGGTTCCGAAAAACGCGCGGCCAAACGCTTCCACGGTTTCCAGCGGCAAGCCGGCTTCGAGAATTCGCTGGCGCGTTCGCTGTTGCATTTCATCGGCAGCGCGATTCGTGTAAGTCACGACAACAAGTTGCGGCAGCCATTCAAGCGCGCGTTGCCGATCTTTCGCGATCTCAACGATCCGATCAGTGATCGCGCGCGTTTTTCCAGAGCCAGCGGAAGCGACGACGGAGAAGTTGCGATCCAATTCTTGAACGAATCGCTGCCGCGCGGCATCGTCGGCAATCGTCGTCACTTCGCTTGCTCCTCCTCTTCAAGCACGAACGCTGGATGGGTCAGCGTCCATTTCTCTGCAAGCAGATCCATATCGATCGGCAGCGTCGCGAGGGGATATCTTCTAACGAATCCGAAATCGGCATGAATCGGGCCGAGCATTCCGAAGACGCCCGTTTCCTGCATCCGGTGCAGCTCCTTCCAGAAATCTTTTTGTGCGAGCACATCGGCCAAATGAAACTGCGGTTCGAGCTGTTCCGCCGGAGAAAGCAGCGTCAGTTGAACATCCTCAGCGCCGCGCGCGTGCACCGCGAGCGCGTAGAGCGCGAGCTGAACGCCGCGGCCCTCGATCAATTGCTTGTGAAATTTTCGCTTGGGCGTGTCGTTACGTCGCAGCTCTTTCAAATTAAAGCCCCGCTGCCGTCCTGTTTTGTAATCGACAACCCAGAAGTCTTCGTAGCCGATTTGCGATTGCTGAGATTTCCGACGCGCAAGAATGAGATCAATCCGGCCGCGAACTCGCAGCGTCTCGTTCACGCTCAATGGAATTAAAGTTGGCTCCCCAAGCGGCCATTCGACTGCCATTTCCGACCAGTCGTGGAGATCAGAAACTTTTGCAGCGAGACAATCGGCGATGTAAAGCGCGTTGCTCCAGCCGGAGCGCCACCAATCTGGAAGAACTTTGCTACGCCTCGCGCAAAGCGCCGCGACGTGTTCGCGAAGCTCGCGGGCCTCCTGCGAAATGCGCTGACGGATTTCATCGGCGCGATTCACGTCGACAAAGTTTCGCACTCCGCCGTTTCGGACGCTGTCCGCGAGCCAGCGATGGACCCATTGTCCGGTCGCAACTGCCCAGGCATCGCCGTTGTAATCATCGGGCGCGACGCCGAGAAAAATTTCCATCCAAACGATGGCCGGGCAGCGCAACGCTTGCTCCCACTGGGTGACGCGCAGCGATTTTTGCTCATTGG
>Ga0137384_10004079_pt1 | contig 11669 bp, 13 predicted proteins | sample SagtaG_2_FD_104922 | JGI IMG/M metagenome (GOLD analysis project Ga0137384, IMG submission 104922) | Vadose zone soil microbial communities from Sagehorn Ranch, Mendocino, California, USA - Sage2_R_60_16 metaG | ecosystem: Environmental > Terrestrial > Soil > Vadose zone | place: USA...
AGACATGTCTATCCAGAGCTATCATAGTCAAGAAAAATAGATCGCCAGATTTTTCAGGGATAATCCAGTCTCATTCAAGTTAACAAGGCGAGACGATTGCGAAACGAATGAGCGAACCTCTGTCCCGTTGAGCTAGGCCTGCTTTGGTTTCATGCTTCGAGCGACGATAACCAAAATGATTCCGATAATGACGAGAGCGATACCAGAGAAGAACACGAAGACGCCCATCCAAGGTGACGCACTATTGGGACAGCCGTTGGCTGGACAATTTGTGACTGAAGTGTACAGTAAAGTGATGAGCAGCAGCAAGAATCCCACGATGATGAGCGCGAATCCCAGCGTCTGGAGGGAATGCTTGTCGAGTCGAGGCAACAGCGGTGTCCTGCTATAGAGTGGACATAGGAGCTTTCAGAAAAGTCAGTCGGTTCAACTATTGGGCCCTTTAGGTGATGGTCTTTGGCCCTGGCGAGAGTACTTTCGGCGAACTTACCCCCTCTAAAGAGTCCTATCTGCACTCCCGGCTGCTATGGAAATGGACGACTACATCAGAATAACAACATGGTTCGTACGACAAGTCCTCGACGCCTACGAAAACTGGAACGGAAAAGACAACGTGCCCCCGAAAATCCAGGAACTCATCATGGTCCTCCAGATCGAAGCCTCACACCGCTACAAGTGAAATATTCGAACTCGAACTCGCAATTCTTCACTAGAAGCCCATGCGAATCCATCAGGGCGGAGTTACAACTAGTAACTCATACGATCTGAGTAGTTCTGCGAGCCCTCCCAGCGAGTTTGATTGAGAATATACCTAAACTTTCTTTGGAGCTGGGTAGTAGGCACCGCATTCATGGCACCGAGTTTGACCTTTCTCGGCTTGCGGTTTCTTACGGTATTCGCAGATTGCTTGGAAGTCTAGCAAGTACTTACTTTTGGTCAGGATATAGCGCAAGCGGTCACTCTGGTACTATCATAATAGATCGCGTTACGAGTCTCTTGGTATAGAAGCAACCAGTCACAAGTACCTGACTTAGACGATCTAAATGTAAATAGTTCCACGAGGTCGAGATGGATCTATGACGATTTCGACGCACAGACAGAAGATAATCTATCTGACAAACTATGTTCTGATAGCGAGCTTCCTCGCGGCCTTTTTCATCTATCCGATAGCCTACGAACTTCCCCAACTACTGCTGACACTCACAATCATTGTCTGCCTCATACTCACACTCAACCTACATGGCACCGAAGAACCGAGCAAGTCCGCATCTCGTAAGGACGCAGACGAGGTTTGAATAGGCTCCTGTGAGCAATCTATCTAGATCGAGGAATGTCTGACGAGACTGAGCTTGAGAAGATAATCAATGCGGTAGACAAGAGCTTCGCCGGATCGAAAAGAAGCGCCATCTCAGGGCTCATTTCGATTGTTGGGTTAACTGCGGCAGGGTTCTGGCTGTTGCTATAGCTGTCTTCTTTTCCCGCTTAGCCGCTACTGCTCTCCTCGGAGGGCTCCCTCTTGATACCGGTCTCAACATCTTGGCGCTTGCCGTAGCAACTGGAGCTTTAGGGCTCTCACTCTTGACTACAACCCTAACTTTCGATTGGGAGAAACAGAAACGCGTGGTTGATCACAGGCACCATTACGGAAAACTGAAAGAGCATGGCTTTGACCCACTTACCCTTCACGCTCTTATCATAATGAGATCCACGCTTCCAAAGGATGTTACACTAAAGAAAACCCATGCCGCAAACGCTGAGTTGTTCACGGAGAAAGAATTAGCCCGACAGCTGTTGGAGTAGCTATTCCTCTTCCGAGTAGGTACCAGTCGTTGTAGTAGCCAAACGCAGGCCCTAACGCTCTTCGAGGTAAATAGTTGGAGTTTCGGGAACAAAATATTGATCGTGGGTTATGCCGTACTCAGTCCCAAGCCTGTTCCTCAAAGTACTTAGTTCATCGCTCAGTGATTCGCTAACATCAGCGCATTTTCCCGTCGCGGCTTTCAAATTGTCCATGCGGGTGATGATTTCAGGTAGTTTAGTAAGCTCGAGAAAGTCAGATCGAGCTACGTCCCAAAATTGTTTAGCTTCAATAGTTGCTACTTGCTCTGGGAGACGTTGAAGAGCGGGCAGAATACCTTGATCAACAATGAGGGTAGTGGATGTGTCATTCACTTTGATGCTTTGAAGTGTAGCACTATGCTTCTCAGTGATCGCTGGCAATCCTTCAATAACTGCCCCGAGAAGGGCATCATGCAGTTCCAAGTATCGAAGCCGAACTGGTTCAACTCTCTCCTTGTCGAATCGCTTCATCTTGCCAGCCAATTCTTTGTATTCGAGTTCGAAATCACGGAAAACCAGAAAGCTACGCTGATCATAATACCGAGCGTTCTTGTCAGTCAGGAATAAGGTTAGATAGTTACGAAGTTCTAGCGGGAACTCTCTGCCTCTAATTGTGTTGGAGTCAAGTATGCTTATCGCTGGGCTGAGAATGATCTGGATCAACTCTTGTACTCTCGGTCGAAGGTGCTGTTTCAAGACAGTCTCCATCTGTTGCTGTTGAAGTCTCGTCTGAGCAATCGCTTGGTCTACTTGCTTTCCCATAACAATGGATTGCTCAGCCATAAGCTTCTGAGTTTTCCTGTTCTGCAAGGCGGCAACAACGACAGCACCTACCGATACGATCACCAGCGCGTAAGTCGCATAGACTAGATGCGGGTCAACAGAGGTCACTGTCACCGTGGAGTTGGTCGCTAACTCAAACACGAGATCCTTCTACCTCTCGGTGCTGGGTTCCATCTTGTCAATTGGCAGGCTGTGAGGGATTCTCGGCTATCTCTTACTTAACAAATCCCTACGCCTCACCTAACTTATGCAATCTGGCTGTCATATCGAAGATTGCGAGGCTGAAACCATACTGTTTTGTTTTGGCTGTCGAAATTGGTCCTGTAAGAGGCATTACTCCTAGCATCAAGAAGCGCTCCATCGAATGAGGGCGCAGCGCCTTTTCCCAGTTGGGAACGAAGCACTAACACGAGCATAGAATAAGATGAATGCCGTCCGTTTCCCATGGTAAACTTATGAGTCGGAAGTCTGCCCTCGCAGGGCAGGTATTGCGGTCTAATGACCCAATTTGCTCTGATTCTGATTCTACTTGCTCTTGGTGCTCAAACAGGAAATGCGATTGCAAATGTGAGTATTGAAAGCTTGACGACGGTAGATAGTGCCGGTGGGGCTTTCCAGAACCCCAGCCAAACTTCCTTCTTTGCGATTGGGAGGCAATGGGTGTTTTATGTTGAAAATGTGCCCGGTCACTGCGACATTACCGACGCTCCACTCTGCTTCGTCTACTACGCAACGAACAATGGTACAGGATGGTCAATCTACAATTCGACGAAGAGAATAGACCCGTTCTGCTGCGGAGACAACATAGCCGCACCCGGTCTTTCGGTTGACACTAACGGAACATACGTCTTTGTCGTAGCAGACGGGATAGGACCAAACCTTGCCTTTCATTACGGAAAGCTGAACCTCAACGGAACCATATCATGGAAAGGGGATGCGAATGTTGCAGAGGCCGCAAGTCCAACCTATCTCCGACTCAACACCAACAACGATGTGTTCGTGAGCTACTCTAACGATTCGACCTTTGTTTCCTGGTCATCGGCTCCATATACTACTTGGAGCAGCTTTCCATTGGCAAGCACGTCGAGCAATGCCATCGCCATCGCCCAACTTTCCAAAGGGCACGTGTATGTTGCCTACCATCCGTTAACTCCCCCCGTCGGGCTCTCTTTCACAATATACGGCAGGGAATGGAACGGAACTCTATGGGGTCCGCAAGAAACTGTTACAACAACAACGACGTCCCCTACCCGCCTCTTCCTCTTCCGAGACTCTCCACATTCAATCCGCATATTCTACCAAGGACAATGCTCAAACTGTCCCTATACCATTCAGACCGCAACTAGGATGCTTACAAGAACAACATCTTGGAGTCCTCCAACCATCATCTTTTCAGACCCCTTTTCGTCAGTCTTCGACTACATAGGCGCAATTACCCATGACCCTGAATTACACATGTACTTTCTCTTAGTCTACTCTAGTTTTCAAGCTGCAACGGAGATCGACCTCTACTCTTGGAGTGGAAAAAACTTGTCTGAATTCGTCGGGCCGACACTTTATGCTCCAAGCCTAGTTTTCCAACGCACTCAAGTCCAGCTTTGTTGCTCGATAGTGGGCGACTTGACAACCCATCAGATTTCTATGCGCTCGCAATCCTACAGTGCGTACTACGCCCTCAGTCCCTCAAGCCTTCGTCCACCAGTCATTTACGGCCAGACCATCACTCTTCATTCAAGACAAGAGACTTCACAATCATAACCAACCTTACGGAATGAAAGTGTGGCCGAATAATCAAACGTGCCTCCAGCATTGACAACTCAATTCTTCTCTCAACAGGTGACATATATCAACAACGAGTTCAATTACGATTCGCCGCTACCACTTTCCGTAGCACTTAGCCTCGCGCGGAGCCCACGCTCCGGTTACTCGACACCTCAAGCTCCCGTACCTACTCTTGATGGCTCAGAGTGGCTTTCGCCATTCCGAGGTTCAACGAATGAAAAGCTCAGAAAATGCAGCAAATGACTCCGAGACCAAAAAAGTCGGCCAAACGCCCATTATCAGCCCTGATCTCGAATCTGGTGCTACCCTAGAATTTCGCCCGAGAATCGTACGTGATTCTGACCTTAGAGCAGGCAAATTGCTGACCGATCAAAGCCCGGACTATGCTTCGATCGGCAAAATTCGCCCATTATCCCTGCCAGACGTGGAATCGTCTCGTCAAAAAGGGGGTATGTTTCAAGCGTCTCGCGACGCAAGAGCGGTTTGTCTTTACCTTGAGGCGAAGGCTCGTAATCGGTCTTTGATCAAAGAAACGGACAGCACGTCAAAAATACCTGAAATGACCACCATTATCTCTCGTGAGTGAAGGCTGCAAACACGAACAAAGACGGTAGTCTTGGTGGTCCTAGTGGCCGTTGCGGTTCTCGTCTCCGCCTTCTTCGCCCCTGTGGCGTACATTCCCTACGCTGACCACACGGTCTGCACAAACTTTGGGGCTCACTGCCAGCAAGTCGCCCAGTATGGCTCCTTGAGCTACATCTATTTCTGCACGGGTGCGATCTATGAGACTGATGGAGCTTACTGGATCGGTACCTGCATGCACTTTGGATAACCAGATTCTAGCTTGCGGCTAGGAATCTATTTTATATCGCCATTTCGTGTTGAAGGGCAACAGTGGTCAATGTCTTGACCCCGTCAAAGTATTCACTCGCAGTTTCCAGCCTCGTTCTCCTAATTCTCACGGTAGGTGCTACAACCGCCGGCTTCCCGAGCAACCCGGTGGCTTCTCCGTCTTCCAGTCCTCACCCGCGAGACTTTGCAGTTATCCCGATCCCGAACCAGCTTGTCATCGACCCAGGCTCAGCCGGTTCCTCCAACGTGACCCTGGCGAGTATCGGAGGATTCGCGGGGACAATCTCGCTATCCGCGACCATATATCAGCGCCAAATGGGACCGCGGCCCCGACAGTCTCCGTCACGCCTTCCAGCGTGAGACTCAAAGCGGGAGCAAACGCCTCGTCCACCCTAACCGTCTTGACACAATCAAACACGCCAATAGGAACCTACACCGTCACCATCGTCGCCCAAGCACCAAAGATCACCCACACAGCTCTCGTCACCGCCATAGTGCCGGACTTTGCTTTCACCCTCCAGCCCAGTTCCGAGACAGTGGCCCTAGGCTCTTCGAGAACGTCGTTCTATGCCGTAACCAGTCTTAACGGGTTCACAGGCACAGTCACAATCAGTGCATCAAACTCGCTGGTCGACGTTGGAGTGGGATTCATGTCCCAAGTGACAGTAGCGTCCGGAGGAAATGCGAGTGGCCCAATTTTTGTTAGCGTTGGAAGCAATGCGCCTCTAGGCACGTTTCAGATCGTTTTCACAGCAGCCAGCGGTTCCATAACTCACATGGCAACCCTGACACTCACCATAACTTCTTCCCCAGTCCCGGATTTTACCCTCACGACCAGCCCGGTCTCCCTGACCATACCTGATGGTTCTACGGGATTCGTCAATATCACCCTCTCCAGCATCGCAGGCTTCACTGGCAATGTTACGTTGACAGGCTCCGTAATCCCAACGGTCTCAGGAGGGCCTATTGCCGTTATCACGCGAACCAGCGTCTTCCTGAGCCCCAACGTAACCGGAACGTCATTGTTGGAGATCCTCACGAACAGTGCGACCCCGACCGGATTCTACAACTACACTGTCACAGGCACGAGCGGCAGCGTGTCCCACCAAGTATTCGGATCCCTCACAGTGACATCCTCCACCACAGGCGACTTTACAGTATCCGCGAATCCGAGCTCTCTGACTATCCCTCAAGGATCCCAGGAGAGAGACTTCCTTAACATCACCAGCACCAGCGGTTTCTCTGGAACAGTGAACCTGGCCGCATCCGTCGCGCCCACAGGACCCTTCCTGGACCTTGCAAACAACCAGGTCACCTTGCACCTGGCGGAACAACCCAAGTAGTCTTGGTCGTCTTTCTCAACACCACTGTTCCCGTCCCGGTTGGGAGATACAACATAACAGTAACCGGTTCTAGCGGCAGTCTCGTTCATCATATCATCATCCCCCTCACAGTAACCGTTCCCCTCGAGAACTTGTTTCTAGTCAGCGCCTCCTTCCAGCCTACCAACGTGACCCTCCAAGTCCAGAACACCGGGAGCACAAGCGCCAGTCTAGTGGCCTACTCCGCCCAGGACAAAGCTGGAGATACTTGGGAGAGGACGGGCTGGTCTGGGCCAACGATCGGTCCCAACTCCACAGCCTCCGGTATTCTGTTAACAATCGGCGTCAGCTGTCCCACCTGCTCCTACATCGGCACTCCGGGAGCATTCAACGAGTTCACCCCCGGCAATGTATACACGATATTCCTGACCTCAGCCCGGAACATCCTCTACAAGTTCACCGCCACCTATCCCAGCGGCACCCGCGAGGGACTCCTTCTCGAGTCGTACACGTTCACTTCCGGAACGAATCTCACCCTCTTCATCAGGAACCTCGGCAATGTCTCGGTCAGCTTCACCGCGTATTACGTGAAGGACTCTTCAGGCAACCAGTACGCCCTGACGACCTGGACTGGTCCAACAATAAACCCGAACAGTACAGCGCCTGCGGTTATCCTGATCGGTTCCAGCTGCCCAGCCTGCACGATCGTAGGAACCGCGTTCACCTTCACCCCGGGCTTATCCTATACGATAGTCATAGTCACGTCGAGAAACAACCAGTTCAGCTTTACCGTCACACGTTAGACAATCTCTCCAGCAGGCCTTTTCCGTAACTATTTTTTCTCGTAGCTTCCCGAACGCCTTTCTGGAATTATCGCATGATAGAACAAATCCCAGTCCAAGTTGGGGCGGCATTGTGGGTCACCCATAGGTCGGGATTCATGCTCGCATTGGCCGAGGGTTGGAATATCATTACGTAGTCTGCGCACCCTTCTGCCAACTTGAAAACGTAGTTTTGGATTGAAGTACTTGCCGTGGTCAACCGATAGAATCCTGAAACGCAAGATATCCCACCGCAGTAGGCGTACTGCGTGTATTGCCCTAACGTCAGAAAGTATACGGTCACAGTGACGTTGCTAGTCAGCGAAACAAAAAGGTCGAACGTGTCAGGTACCACGTATTCGTACCACTGGGACGCAGAGAGACGGCAGGGTGTACTTCCCCAGCTGCTCCCGCTGCCGCATCCGTTCCAGACAAGGATTTCTCGAGCAGGTGTGGGGGTCGGCGGGTCCTTGATACTGCTCGCAGAGGGAGGGATTATCGAGGGGGGTCTCGCAGCGCTATTGCTGGCGTTATTCGGATTGTTGAGTGCGTTGATTAAACTATTTGCAAAATATGCACTTGCGAGCAATCCAATTATCGCTAGTGCCACGATCATTAACGAGCCGAGCTTTACGGTGTAGATTCGCGAGGTTATTCGGTTCGGGGGTAACATGTCCGAAGTATGGATCATCTGAAATTAAGGTTTACAAATAGCCTCTTCTTGAGCTACCTTTTCTGTAACTTTTCTTTTTCTGCTAACCAAAATGTGACTCCCGAGAAAACCTATTTTGAGTCAAAATACTCCTGTCAATGAGGCCAATGGTTTCCGGAACAAGTCTGTCGAAGGTGCAACTCTCTGATACGGAGTTGCATTACATTGAGAAGGGAATCGGAGACCCGGTGATACTTGTACACGGGGCCTCGGAGACTGCAGACAATGGGGTCATTTGCAAGATGTCCTTTCGAACAGATTCAGGGTGATTTCATACAGTCGCCGCGGCGCCTACCCCAACAAGTCATCTCTCGGTGGGAAGTCGGGTATCCCAGAGCATTCGGCCGACCTTGCCTCGCTCATCTCTCTGATATCAAAGACACCAGTTCATCTCGTCGGCGAGTCCTACGGCGCGTTTGTCGCCGCCCGTTGCGCTATCGACTACCCGGAGAAGGTCATATCCTTGTCAATAGACGAACCACCAATGCTCCCCTTGCTTCGGGACAACGACGGCGATAAGGCGGAACTTCGCCAGTTCGAGAAGGATGTGTTGAAACCCGCTAGAGCTTGTTTCAGGACTGGAAGATTCGAGGACGGCACAAGAATCATAATTGGCTTCCTCGAAGGGTCCGAGGACGCGTTTGATTCCCTACCACCAGAAGTGAAGGATCTTCTCGCAGCCAACTTTAAGGCCTTTCGTGCTGAGCTTGAAGCAGGCTTCGATTCCATTTCCATTCAAGACGTGAGCCGGCTAAAGACGCCGACATTATTATTGAAAAGCGAAACTGGTCCTAGGCTCCTCAAGAGGATAGTCGACATCCTTCACGAGACGATTCCCAACGCCATTTTCACGGAAATAAGAGGAACATCCCACGGCACCATAATTGACTCACCGGAGTATTCGTCCTCTGTCATGAAATTCATCTTGGCCCAAAGCGGTAATTGAGTCCACGAGCCGCGTTTCTGCAAATACCTTGCGAAAGTAAGTCTTGAAGTTGAGGACGGGACCCTATCTGCCTATCTCGCCCAATACCCCTGCCAGACACCACGTTTTCTAGAAAAAAGGGAATTTGTTTCAACACTCCGGCGACGCAAGAGCGGTCAAGAGGAAACAGAATCTATCTGGGCGAAGATGCTTGACAAACCTTGTATCTGAAAATTGCCGGCGTGTTCTTTCCTCCTGTGCGAGAAGACCTGGAATGAGATCCGCAAACATAACTGTCCGCAGTACGATTCAGTCCGATCTCCCGAGCATAGAACGCCACTATGGTCCATTGGACAACGCAGGTGATCCCTTCTGTGACGTAACTAAGATTCAGGAGGTTCGACTTGACTGGCTGGTCATCGGAGAAATCGCTGGGAAGTATGCTGGCTTCCTCTATTGGCATCTGGGACAAAAGCCGTTCTTCGCTCCACAAGTCGAAAACTTTGCTCACATCAGGGAGGTTCAGGTCTTAGAAGAGTTCCAGGGGCAAGGAGTAGGCAGAGAACTCACGGTCTACGCTTTCGACAGGTTGAAAGCACTCGGAATAATGGATGTGTTTCTGGCAACGGCCGAGACCAACAACGTCGCTAGGCGCCTGTATGAAGGCCTGGGGTTCACGCAGTTCTGGAAACAGATTCACTATACCCTAAAGATCAAGGGCTCACCCAAAGAAGGTCCGTAGCCGTCACGAATAGGCTGCCATAAGTTGGGTAGGAACACTCTGCTGCTTACTGTGTAACTGTGACATTGATTGTAGCCTAATCGGGATCCCCAATTTTGGCAACCCTGCCTTTCCATCCTCGTACTGCGAAATCGCCTATTTGCCCGCCTCTTGAGGTAGACGATGACAGGTCGCGTGGGCCATAAGCGAATAGTATGAAATTCGGACAGCCAGGGAGAATTGCCAAAGTTCCGAAGAGGGTTAGAATGCCGTCGAGAACCTCGATATACTTCCAGCCAACTCTCACCTCTTGGCCCGCCTATCAAGTCTGCTCTCAACTTCTCCTATTCTAAATACTTCCTGAGAATCAGAATCGTAGGGCGAGCGTGGAGAGCTTAACCAACTGAAGAGAACCGAAGCTTTCAGCAATCCTTTTTTCCGAGTTTTCCAGTTTTCATGTAGGCAACAAAGACTTGAAGCCTCGAACTGGGAGTCGGCGTGTCCTACATATCCTCTTTACGATTAATCTGGCGTACTGGATAGGTTTTTTTGTGCTCATTTATCCCAACAAGGTAGCCGTCCTGAACTGGTTGGGCCTCAGTTCTTGGGATTTTCTGTCGATTGTTTTTCTTGTCCAGCTCGCCTTCTCGGTATTTGGATTAGCCTATCTGCATTTCTACCCTCTGCCCCCGAAAAAGAGTTCCACACAACCGTGACGATTCCGAGATGAATCGAACCGTTCCAGCAATCCTTTTTCCTCGGATATGCAAGTATCTACCCTCATGCCTGGACTAAGGCAATGGGTTAGTCGTAGGCGAAGTCTAATCCTTGCTCTTGCCCTCTGGTATGTCGCAATGATACTGTTCGCGGTTACGAACACTCCACTCCCGCCATTTCTTCCCAGTCAGGTTGCCGTATATCTCATCTTGGCCTTCGCTTATTCCATGCTCGTTCGATTCTTCTGGACGAGACATGAAAGGGTTGGTAGTTAGCAATGCGAACGCAAACTCTTAGGCTCGTGCTTGTTGCGCCGACAATCCTCGTTTTCTACATATGGCTGGCGATATTCTTCGGTGAAAATGCGATATACTTGCCGCCGTCCGCCCAAATCGGGGCCCTTAATTCGTTGCTGGGAAACGCCGAGTGGATGTTTCTGTATCTGTGGATAGTAGGATTCTTGTATGTCACTTTTGGGGAGAAGCTAAGTGAAAGACGGCGTAAACTGAATGGGTCGAACCTTGGCAGACACCCTTCTGCCAAGACAAGCGAATCAAATTGATTTCAAAGCACTGAATCCGGAATACTTCCGAAGGACACAGGTCGAGTGAGGGAGCGTCATTCTAAATAGATAATCGTAAAGACGCTGGATCCGGTACAATTCTAGGAGCTGGTTAACCCCGTACTTCTCGCATTGCCGCCGCCCCAAACTCATAACGGTCTGTCTCATACTCTCTGCGGTTGGCATGGTTAGTATCTCCCCACCGGGGTGATGCGAACTATTTACCAAGCTGTAAACACTGGTTTGTTGTGGATTCTACGAGTAAGTCTTTGAATATGATACTCTAAGTTTGCTTGTCTTCCGTTTCTCGAAAGGTTAGATTGGGTAGATACGCTTCGTTGGAAGTTTCTGTCCAGTTCCCTCACGAAATCTTTCTCGAATACTTTCGCTCATCTACCTAGCTAATTATCGGTGTGATCGACTTGATTTTCTGTTTAGAATCATTTTATGGATGCTAGTCAAATGTAGGTAGTCTCAAGATGGGAATAGAGAAACTCGCTATCGAAATTGAGAGATAGCGAACGGTGTCTACCCTAGCGACAAGCCACAGCAAGTACTCCTAGTCACCAAGGCCAAGAAAATCCAAGAACTAGCCCGGAAAAAGAAGAAGGTTGTCAGAGAACGGATAGAATC
>Ga0137384_10004088_pt1 | contig 11660 bp, 9 predicted proteins | sample SagtaG_2_FD_104922 | JGI IMG/M metagenome (GOLD analysis project Ga0137384, IMG submission 104922) | Vadose zone soil microbial communities from Sagehorn Ranch, Mendocino, California, USA - Sage2_R_60_16 metaG | ecosystem: Environmental > Terrestrial > Soil > Vadose zone | place: USA: California...
GACAGGCCTTTCATTGCGCTACTGCTCGCAGATCCGACGAGGTGAACGAACACCTCACCCGCGTCACTGGGAGGCATTTCTCTCTGGCGGTACCGAGTAGACCTTCATCACCTCATCGCCGTAGTGATTGATCACCTTCACGGCGATCTTGCCCGTCTCCGGTGTGGGAAAGGGTCTGCTTGTCGTTCGGTAGAGGCTCTTCTACGCCTCCTCGTCTATATCTGTGCGCAGTGCCCGCTTCAGCGACTCATGCGGCTCATTGCCACCACAGAAAGACTACGAAGAAGCCCTTGTCATGTATCGGCTCACACATGTAAATCCCAACATTAAACTAGTGGAATCTGTATAATTATTCTGGTGGTTCGGTTTCTTTCACGTACCGGTACAAAGTGGCTCGGGAGATCCCAAGGGCAGTACACATCTCTGGAATGGAATGACTTTTGTCGGCAAACATCTGCCGAGCCAGTGCGACTTTCCCATTGGTCTTGAGCTTTTTTGGCCGCCCGCCTCTGCGTCCCCTCGCTCTCGCTGCTGCTAACCCTGCATTGGTGCGCTCTCGAATCAGATCACGCTCAAACTCGGCGAGCGCTCCCATCATGTGGAAGATCAGCTTCCCTCCTGGTGTTGTGGTATCAATCTGCTCAGTCAAGCTCACGAAATTGATGTCGCGCTCTTTGAGGCCCTTGAGTAGCTCAATCAGATGGGGTAACGAGCGTCCTGCTCGATCCAGTTTCCATACCACGAGCGTATCCCCTGGCCGCACATACGCCAGAGCCTCATCCAGTCCTTTGCGCTCTGCCTTTGATCCAGTAATCTTATCGAGAAACCATTTCTCACAGCCCGCTTCTTTTAAGGCGTCGATTTGCAACGCCTCATGTTGTTCCTGTTTTGAGACGCGCACATAGCCAATTTTCATAAACTCTTCCTTTTATCTCACGTTTCCCGTCAACTGCCTGACCTTGTGAGACTTTGATTATGAGATGAGTTATGAGATTTGTCAAGGGGAAGTTCTGTGCTTGCAGAAGTGACGCGCAGCCGCTTGAAAAAACAGACCAAGTTGTCTCATCAAACGGACGATTTCGAGACGCATTTAATGGCCGATTTTGAAACAACTCTAGGCATCTTTCTGAATTCTTCCCACCTGGAACTTTCACTTTCTTTACTCTATTCCCAACTCCTTTGCTTTCTCATACGATTGTTGGGCGCGTTGTTTGAACTCATCGTAGGATTGTTGCGCAAGCTGTTCAAATGTTTTTCCACGCACTCGATAGGCTTTGCTGGACTCAGGAGCTAAACGCACAGCTTCGTCAAGAGCTGTCAGCGCTTCTTTGTAGCGTTTAAGGTGGAAAAGGGCTTCTCCCTTCCTTATGTAGAGTAGAGGGTGGTGGGCCCCTAAAAAGATGGCGTGCTCATAAGCCATGAGGGCCTCGTTATTGAAACCGAGGATCGAGAGAAATTTTCCTAGAGCGCTGTAAAGAGAGGAATACACTTTCAGCAATAAAGAGGACTTGGTCAGGACACTCAAAGCGAATCGTTCTCGCTGATTATCTGAAAGCAAGGGCTGGTTTTCTTCCAACCGCATACCTGCGAGTTCCAGGGCCAGTGCGAAATCCTGTACATCAGCAAAGCGCTCTTCGGGCTTTTTAGCCAGCGCTTTTCTCACCACAGCTTCCACTGATGGCGGGATCTCTACCCCTTGCTCCTGAAAGGAAGGTGGCGGCGCAAACAGATGTTGTTGCTCCACTTCGGCAAAGGAGCCAAGGAAGGGCAATGTCCCGCAAAGCCACTCGTAGACTACGACTCCCAGCGCATACTGGTCACTAGCGATCTGTGGTTTGCCAAGAATCTGTTCTGGAGCCATGTAGGAGACCGTTCCTGCTGCCGTCTCGGTACTTCGCGACGTAGAGGATGAGGAGATCAAAGCAATCTCAAAATCGCCAAGGAGCACCTCATTATGGCCACCCAGCAACATATTTTCCGGCCTAATATCGCGGTGGATCAGTCTGCGCTTATGTGCATAGGATAAGGCTGAAGCAACGGGCTTGACATAGGTAACAACCTGCTGGAGAGGGACTCTGCTCCCTTTGGGATGACGCTGGCGTAGAGAGCCTCCAGGAGCATAATCCATGACGATATAAACCATATCGCCTTCCATCCCAAAATCATAAATTGGCACAATATGAGCATGATTGAGGCTAGAAATAAGACGGACTTCATCCAAAAAAATCCTTATATTTTCTGTAGTCAGTGCCATATGCAACACTTTAATAGCGACTTGCCTGTTGAGACGCACATGTTCACCTAGATAGACGTCGCCAAAGGACCCACGCCCTAATAGACGAGGGAGGCTATAAGCGCCTAGCATCCGACCAATACTATCTGATGATGACATGAATTTTGACTCCTTCTCAAACATAGAGCCGCTGATAGCTCATATGAAACGTCGGTGTGCTCTAAGGGAAGTTTTCCTCCGATTGGCACACCTGATAAAAAAGCGGTTGCATCTCCCCGCTCCATTCTATCTTAATTAAGGATGTCTTCTCTTATATTTTAGGTTTTTCGCCTTTTCATACGACTGTGTTGCAAGGAATTTGTACTCTTCATAAACCTGGAGCGCACGCGCATCGAGTGCTTTCCCTCTCGCAAAGTATGCAAGGCCAAAATCAGATTTTAATTCAATGGCTCGATCATATGCGATGACTGCTTCTTCAAACCTTTTCAGATGACAGAGGGCCTCACCTTTCTCTTTGTACAAATATGGGTTCTGAAGATCAAACTGGATGGCCCGATCATATGCGACGACTGCTTCTTTAAATCGTTTGAAGTGAAAGAGCAGTTCTCCGATACGAATAGAGATGGGCAAAAGTTGAGAATTGAATCGAAGAGCTTCCTCATATGCCAATAACGCCTGCTCATATCGCTGTTGCCCGTAATAAGTATCTCCTACAACCTGCCACTTCTGAGCCAGCAGTTTCTCAACCACAGTGCGGATATTTTTTGCGACATCTACATATGCTTCTTGGCGGCGAGACCATAAGGTAACTGCTTTCCCCCCTGTTGGTAAGATCTGAAGATGGCTGATGAGCGTTCCCTGGTAATCGCAGGGGCTTAAGAGAATGGGAACAATATGGATCTCTCCGTTATTGAACTTTTGCATAGCTTGTCGCATCTCTACGTTCCAACAATAGTCAGAGGCAAGAAAATCGTGACTGATTAAAGGGAGAATGAGATCAGCGGTATGTAAGTGCATTTTGATCTTCTGCTCCCATATTTCCCCAGGTTGAATGTCACGATCATACCATGTCTGAATGTGCCCTGAATGCTTTAAGGCGGCCAGATGTTTCTCAAGCTCATCTTGGTGCGACTTGTCTTCATGAGCATAGCTCCAAAAGATATTTACGACAGGGGCTGATATGGCTTCCTGGCGCTCACTCGTATCCATCTTGGTTGCCTCTGCCTACAGAGTGGCATATCATTTTGTCACTTGTCCCTCCAAACGAACGATTTCGCTACTCATCAGCAAGTCGTTCTCAACCCGGCCCGATGATGAGGTTCTGACGCGCGGTTTCGACCACCTCTTTCGTCACGACCTGGAGTTGGTTCGCCAGTAACACATATTCGACCTGTGTCATCAGACGATCGATTAAGCGGAGATTTCCCCGGGTGATCCGAAGAATAGCAGCAACCGCTTCTTTGTTTGCGAAGTCATCGGAATACGCCTTGACTCGATGACTCCAGCGCTTCTCCAGAAAATCGCGCGTTTCCTCTTCGGACATGGGCTCCATGTGATGTGCGAAACCGATCCGCGAATAGAGTTGGGGCGCGCGCATCAGGCGCTTGTCCAGTCCTGGCATGCCCAGCAACAGTAAGCCGAACCTCCCTTTATCATAAATATCGCGGATTTGCTCCAGCCCTGCGTCCTTGAGCCGGTTGGCTTCATCAACAATCAAGAGTTCGATGAACGCAGATGTGCGGCGTGTGACCAGAAAGTCGCGCTCGCCAAGGTTTCGCTGATTGGCTGCCTCCACCAGATACGAAAACGCCGCAAACAAGGCCAGCACCTGACTTTCGATGCGATTGGGAGAAGCAGAAACTGGGGGCGTATAAAACACCGTTCGACAATCCAGGACGGGGGTTTCCGATGGGGCAGAAGTGAAGGTAAAAGGCTTGTAGGGATAGAAGCCATCAACAGCACTCCGCCCGGCGAAGGTGATCAAGGGTTCTGGTAACAACTGCTCGACGCGGTCCCATTGCGCATAATACCTGGCTGCTTCGGTTTTTCCAGTGCCCGGGGGGCCATATCCCAACCCGATCGAGCGAAAACGCCGACAGGCATCGCACACATCGGTGAAGAGACGATATCCCTTGGTTTGCACAAAGATCTCAGGCCCTCGCCCGCTCTGTTCACTCATGGATGTACCTCTTCAATCGTGGTCGTTCCACCTGATCTTTCGACTCTCTCTCTGTCAGCGGAACGGGGAGCGTCTCTTCTGGTTGGTGAACAGCGATAAACTGCTCAACAATGGCAGCGCGGCCGATCAGTCCAGCGCGAACCTGTTTGCGGCGCTCAGATCTGGCCTTTTCAATCTCCTTTAAACTGATGGTTTGTCCTGCCAGTTCCTGACAGATGGCGCGACAGACAAAGGTATCTTGATGATACACACGTATTTCTGCTAAATCTGCCGGGTCGTAGCGAATGAGCACCTCTTCTTTAACATAGCCAGCTAATGTTGCGTCGATATAGCGGTAGCCCTCAAAGCGGATACCATCTTGCTGGACGCGACGCGTCTTTCTCACCGTTAAGAGCAGCAGATCGAGTTGCTCAAGGGAGGAAGGCATGCGAGGGAGAAATCCTCCCGCTTCCCACCGTTGGGCGGGTTTGCATTTGATCTCGCTGTGGAGCCGAAACTGATAGTCGGAGAGCAGCCAGGTTTGAAATCGTTGCTCGAAGGCAGAAAGCTCAAGCTGTGCCTCCGCTTGATACCCCTTTGGTGAGTACCCTGAAATATCTTGCAGAAACAGTTCGTTGACGCTGCGGAAGAACCGCTCGATCTTCCCCCGTCCGCGAGGAACCCCTTTTTCGGAGAAGATCAGTTCGATGCCCAGATCCACCGCCACTTGTTCCATATGTTTGCTGGTGAAGTCGCTGCCATGATCGGTGTAGAAGACGCTGGGGATGCCACAGATCTGCCAGCGGGGATCTTCTTTGTGCCAGATCGCCTGGCGCAACGCTAAAGCGGTCGTGAGTGCGGTCGGTTCCTGGAAGGTAAGTCGGAAACTAGCAATAGCTCGGCTGTAGTCGTCCTCGATGACGGTTAACCAGGGTCTGGCAGGCTTGCCTGCTTCGTCAAGCAGCACAATGTCTAAGGGCGTATGATCGGCTTGCCACATGGCATTGGAGTGGGTGGCCTCCCGTCGGTAGAGCAGATCATACTCCTCACGGTACGCTACTGCTCCCTGGTGGGCAAGGGTGACCAACGCTGGATCGAGATCCTTGATGATTTGGCGAATACGCTCGTAGGAGGGTGGTTTCCATCCTTGCTCCTGCGCGATCGCGCTGACCTGGCGATGAATGGAGGCCATCGAACGGGGAGGCGTCTGTAAGGCCAGTCCTTCTACCAACTGGACCGCCTGAGACGGGAGGCGGCGAGATTTCCCTTTGTCGGAGCGCGCGGCATTCGCCAGTCCAGCCAGCCCCTTCTCTCGATACCGCTTGATCCACAGTTGCACCGTACTGGCGGGAATCTGGTGGGTACGTGCTACCTGCGCTTGGGTGACCTCCTTGTCCACAGCGGGACGGATGATCGCAAAGCGTTCCAGGGCCTGCGCTCTTTGTGCCTCTGAAAGGGCGGTGAGTGGGAACAACGCTTCTGGCATTGCGAGTCCTCTCGCGCATCGGAAAAAGCCAACAGCACCATCTGCCTTTTAGTATACCTCATCACCAGAATAATTGTACAGATTCCACCAGTTTAATGTTGGGATTTACACACACATGCCTAAAAATCGTCGAATGCTGGCATATCTCAGGTATACTTGTTCGTAAGGGAGAAAGAGACATGCACTCTCAATAGGATAGAAGCGGAAGACGGTCATGAGGATGATACCCGAAACATGCTAGAGAGCCAGGAGGTGTGCATTGAAATTCAACCATGTGGGCATCCCGACAACAGCGAGGTTCGAGGGCGAGATCCCACTGCCGGACTTGCAGATGACGGTGAGTGATCATCAAGATACCCCCTTCGGTATCCAGTGGCAGCGGTACTGGGAAGGCGCGCCGTATCCCGAGCTGGTGAAATCCGTTCCTCACGTCGCCTTCGAGGTCGAGGATCTGGAGGATGCGCTGCAAGGTCAGGACATCCTCATCGAAGTGAACAGCCCCAGCCCCGGCGTCAGGGTCGCCTTCATCCAGGTGAGAGGAGCGCCGGTCGAGCTGATGCAGATCGATCGCTCGATCAGGCCGGACCTTTGACGCTGTGGGGCGGGTTGGTCAATGACAGCTAGAACTCAATAAGTAAATCCTTTTAAGGACCCAGGAGGAAAACATATCGGGGTTCCGTATAATACAATATAGTAAGGGAGAATCTTAACACTGACGTTTCTCATCATCCTAGCCCTTGTCAGATAAAGAGGAAAAGTGGAGCGGGAGGATAATTTATGGCCAATACCTACAACGAGCATTTACTAGGACAGACCCTACACGGTGGCGAGTATCTCGTGCAACGTGCACTGGGACACGGGGGCATGGGCAGGGTTTATCTCGCCACGCACACGACGCTGCAAACCCCTTTCGCCCTCAAACAGGCACGGGCAGATCAACAGTTGCCCGACAGCGCAATCGCGGAACTGGAAGAGGCCCTATACTATGTAAGAGACGCTCATTCCAATCCTGCTGGCAGCTACCTGAATGAATTTCCTGCCAGCGGGGGCGCGCATACCGATCGCTTCATACGAGAGGCATTGCTACTGACACGCCTCCATCACCGCGCCATCCCCACGCTTTATGATTACTTCTTTGAGGATGGTTACTGGTACCTGGTGATGGACTACATACCTGGCTCTACCCTGGCGGCCTATCTGCGCAAACAGGCCCCCTTACCCCCTCTCGAAGCCCTTAACTACGCGCTGCAACTTTGCGATGTACTTGAGTACCTGCATAGCCAATCGCCTCCCATTATTTTTCGCGACCTCAAGCCCTCAAATATTATTGTGATACCCGATGGCACCCTCATGATGATAGACTTTGGCATCGCACGCTATTTTAAGCAGGGGCAGATCAACGACACAGGGGATTTTGGCTCGCCGGGCTATGCCTCTCCTGAGCAATACCATGGTGATGGCCAGACTGACGAGCGTTCCGATCTCTATAGTCTCGGCGTCCTCCTGCACGAAATGATCACCGGGACACGCCCCTTCGCCTCTGGCAGCATGTTCGACCCACCACGGCACAACAATCCGGCAATTTCAGCAGCATTGAGCGGACTTGTCACCCTCGCAACACGCAGCGAACCGCAGTATCGCTTCCAATCTGCACACATCTTCTACCAGGCTTTAGAGCGCGTCTACGGCCTCGAAGAACGACGCGCGTACGAGAGACATGTTCTTAAGATCAAGGGTATTGAACAGGCGACTGAGATGGCCAGGCGAGGGGAGCCGTTGGAAGATCTGGCCCAATACCCGGTTCCTGCCACACAGATGCCAGAAATCTCACCGGAACCGCCGCACACAGCAGCTATTCCCCATGGCATTCCTCAAGATGCGCGAGCAGAATATGATCCACAGATGGCCCTCGATCTGGAACAGCGGCAACAGATGCGCGAGGCACTACTATATATCCATCGGCAACGACGGGAACAGCTAGACAGCGAGATGCAACTCATCTCAGTCGATGAAAGTCTGCAAAGACGCGCCTACATGCCTCTGTCCTATAGCAATATACCCGTCAGCACCGGAACGAGCAAGACGACGGTATCCAGGTCATTCTCAAATCCTCCTGAGAGGCTGCACAAGGCTATCAAGTTCAGCTTCTTACTAACACTCATTGTCTCAATTGTTCTGGCCTCATTGCTCACCTATATGCACACACAACACCAGACCGTGCGTTATCCCATCGCCACACACGGGCAAATGATACGCAGCCACAACGCCGACAATATCAGCGGTAACAGAGCATCCTCCCATCCGACCTCTCTTCCAGCCACACGTAGCACACCGAAATTGCTCAGTAGCTGGCAGGCGCTCCCTGCGCTTCCCAGGGCTGAAGCCGATAACACGGCTACATACATAAAGGCGAACGGCCATGAATATGTCTATATGAATGGTGGCTATCGTGGTCCGGAAGAGTCACCCTTTTATGACCGCAATCTCTACCGCTATGATATCCACGCCGCCCGCTGGGAACAGGTAGCCATTCAACAGCTTCCAGGTATGTTGAATAATACCGCCGTCTCCGATGGCAAGGGTCGTCTTTTTTTTACAGCGGGTTATGCTACCGATACCTATGCCGTTACCTCTCTACTCTATGCCTATCAAACCGACAGCAACACCGTGAGCACCATCGTCCCCCCGGCGCAGATAGCGTTAGGATTTGGCGCCGCGATGGTTATCGATCTCCAGGGGCACCTCTTTATCACACAGGGGTACCTGACGGCGGGTAATCCGCGCGCGGCAGCAGGCACAGGATGGTATCGCTACGATATAGCAACCGGCAGTTGGCACACATTATCGCCCTTGCCGACAGGGCTGGGCTATGTCGTACTCGCTACGTCCAGCGATGGCAATATATTCTTGCAAGGAGGAGCCACAGACGCCGGGCAGACCCACCAATCAAACAGCATATACAGGTATAATATTGTGCAGAACAGGTGGACACAGATGCGAGCCAAAACGCCCCTACCGCTCAGTGGCGCAACCAGTTGTCTGTTGAGTAAAGACAACCAGGTGGTCGTAGGAGGATATGATGCCGCAAAACGCGCAGGACGCAATCTTGCCTGGCTTGTCAACCTGCACACACTACGCTGGACACGCCTGCGTCCATTGCCCGCGGGCGACTCCCTGCTCGGAGCTGCTGCATGCGATGGACATAACCATGCCTACCTGGTACGCGGCGCAAGCGATCCAGCCCACCCTACAGATGATTTCTGGCGCCTGACCACGAGCGTTCAGGGATAAATCGTATCGTGGATCAATGGTGCTACAGTCACTGATGCATCGCTCCAGACATAACTGGCGAGCAGTGCTGCGCGCACAGCATCAACTTCCTGTTCGGTGCGCGCATGCACCATCACCAGCGGCTCACCTTCTTTGACGTAGTCGCCAGCTTTCGCATACAGGTACAGTCCCGTTCTATGGTCAATCGGCTCGCCCTTTTTGAAGCGTCCTGCCCCCAGTCGCATACTAGCCAGCCCGACCTGCTCAGCATCGATACCAGCAACGAAACCACTGTGGGGGGCGGTCAGCATCACCTGTACAGGCGCTACGGGTAAGAGAGTGGGTTGTTCTACCTGGCGAGCGTCGCCACCCTGTGCAGCGATAACCTCCGCCAGTTTCGCCACTCCGGCCCCCGAGGTAACAGCACGTTTCACTACCTGCTGTGCCTCGGACACATCTTCCGCCTTCCCTGTCATCACCAATAGCTCAGCTACCTCGTGATAACACAGCTCACTGATATCAGTCGGCCCTTCACCGCGTAATACAGCAATAGCCTCAGCTACCTCCAGAGCATTGCCGACAGCGCGACCAAGCGGCTGCTCCATCGAGGTAATCGCCGCGACCGTATACATCTGAGCCAGGCGACCAATCTCCACCATCGCACGTGCCAGTTCACGAGCCAGCTCTATCGTCTTCATGAAGGCACCTGAGCCATATTTGACATCTAGCAACAGGTGCGTACCCCCCACAGCCAGCTTCTTACTCATGATACTGGCAGCAATCAGTGGAATACTCTCGACGGTAGCGGTCACATCGCGCAGAGCATACATCTTGCCATCGGCAGGCGCAAGATCCTGGGATTGTCCGGCCAACACTATACCGTGCTGCGTCAGGATACGCAGGAACTCCTCACGAGACATCTCCGCCCGAAATCCCCGGATCGACTCTAGCTTATCCAGCGTGCCACCCGTATGCCCCAGACCGCGCCCGGTCATCTTACCAACCGCCACACCACACGCCGCCACCAGCGGAGCCACGGCCAGCGTCACTTTATCACCAACGCCGCCCGTACTGTGCTTATCAATCACTGGAGAGACGATATCGCGCACCCGCAACATAGAGCCAGAATGCACCATCGCCTGCGTCAGATCGCTGGTCTCTCGTGCATCCATACCTTGCCAATACACAGCCATCAACCAGGCAGACATCTGATAATCAGGAATAGCATCTTTGGTATACTGTTCGATGATCCAGCCAATCTCCTCGCTGCTGAGTACGCCACCATCACGCTTCTTGCGAATCAGTTCAACTGCTTGCATCTATCTCTCCAAAACCTGCACAACATATATGCTCGATCAGTTACTCAGTTAAGACGACCCGTAGAGAGTCGCTGGTCAGGCCATTATCTGTTTCGATCTGATAGCGCTTGATGATCTGGCTCCCCAGTCGCACATTTTGATCAAACTGGATCTTCCCGTTTGAAAAATCATACACAGAAGAATCGCCCTCATCGATGCCCATAATGATAATGCTCTCGAAATCAGGTGATTGATATGTTTTAAGCGCTTTCAGTAGTGTCGCAATCTGCTGCCATGCCACACAACGTTGATAAGTAATCTTTACAACTTTTTTGCGCCCGTGGCTGACCACTTCATCCAGCACTTTATAATTTAGCGCGCCTATCTCAAGGGCACCAAGTTGCTCAAGAGTACGAGGTGGGAAAGGCGCTGGAGCCTCTGGAATCGGTGTAGTAGCCACGGCTGGAGCAACAGTAGGAGTGCGCTGTCGCCTGGTTTGTGTCGCCGGTCTATCAAGCGGGTGTTGAGGCGAGATCGATGGAACAGGTACAGGTGTAGGCTGCCCCGGTTGCCGATAGGGAGGGGCTTGCACCGGATTAATCGGTGCAGATGGCTGTGGAGACGGATAAGAAGGTCTTTGTGGTTGTGGGTAAAGTGGTCTCTGCGCAGGAGGAGAGGAGGGTTGTTGCCGTTGCATCGGGTGAGCAGATGGAACCGACCCACCAATCGTTCTACCGCAATGTGCACAAAAACTGGCCTGATCAGCATTGAGGCTGCCGCAATAGGGACAACGCATAACTCTTGCTCTCCTATTCTAGCAAACACAAGAAGCACCACAGCGTTAGTATACCATACCAACCTGTGCTATGAATTGCGAACCACCCTCAACCTTGCTTGACAATAGCCTCTACCAGTTGCGCATTCGAGTTTGTCTTCTCGAATAAATGAATGACCTGCTCTATACTGTCGCGTCGTGGTAAGTCGGCCATCCTGCGTCGTACAATCGACATTGCACGTAGTTCGTCTGGCGAGAGCAGCCTTTCCTCCTGGCGGGTACTGGAGACGGTTACATCGATGGCGGGAAAAATGCGTCGATCGGCGAGATCGCGCGCGAGTCGTACTTCGAGGTTGCCAGTGCCCTTGAACTCCTCATACACTACTTCGTCCAGGCGGCTGCCCGTCTCCACAAGACAACTGGCCACAATAGTCAGACTA
>Ga0137384_10004090_pt1 | contig 11659 bp, 8 predicted proteins | sample SagtaG_2_FD_104922 | JGI IMG/M metagenome (GOLD analysis project Ga0137384, IMG submission 104922) | Vadose zone soil microbial communities from Sagehorn Ranch, Mendocino, California, USA - Sage2_R_60_16 metaG | ecosystem: Environmental > Terrestrial > Soil > Vadose zone | place: USA: California...
GGGCTGATCACGCCGGTGGTGCGCAAGGCGGAGCAGAAATCGCTCTCGGCGATCTCGAGCGAGATGAAGGATTTCGCCGCGCGGGCGCGCGCAAGACGGCTCAAGCCGGAGGAATATCAGGGCGGCTCGACCGCGGTCTCGAATCTCGGCATGTACGGGATCAAGGATTTCTACGCCGTGATCAACCCGCCGCACGCGACGATCCTCTCCGTCGGCGCCGGCGAGGAACGTCCGGTCGTGCGCAACGGCAAGATCGAGGCCGCGCAGATCATGACGGTCGGCCTCTCGACCGACCACCGCGCGGTCGACGGCGCGCTCGGCGCCGAGCTGCTCGGCGCGTTCAGGCAATTCATCGAGAACCCGGTGATGATGCTGGTGTAACTTCTCATGACGCCGGCTCGATTCTCAGGGCTTGCCGGCAGCTCGGAAACCCTCTCCCCTTGCGGGAGAGGGTGGTCCCGGGCGGAGCGAGGGACCGGGTGAGGGGTCCTGCGTCCTGGATTTGAAGAATTACCCCTCACCCGCCTCGCGGACTTTGTCCGCTCGGCACCCTCTCCCACAAGGGGAGAAGGAAAGCTCGCGACGCCGGAGCAACAAGGGGCAATGGCTGACACCTCCTTCGACATTCTCATCATCGGGTCCGGGCCGGGCGGCTACGTCACCGCGATCCGTGCCGCGCAGCTCGGTTTCAGGACCGCGATCGTCGAGCGCGATTATCTCGGCGGCATCTGTCTCAACTGGGGCTGCATTCCGACCAAGGCGCTGCTGCGCTCGGCCGAGATTTTTCATTATTTCCAGCATGCCAAGGATTACGGGCTCTCGGCGGAGAAGATCGGCTTCGATCCGAAGGCCGTGGTCCAACGCTCGCGCGCCGTTTCCAAGCGCCTCAACGACGGCGTCGGCTTCTTGATGAAGAAGAACAAGGTGCCGGTGATCTGGGGCGAGGCTGCGATCGATGCGCCCGGCAAGGTGACGGTGAAACCGAGGGAGGGCGCCCCGAAAGGCGCGCTCGGGCCGGGTGCCTACCAGGCCAAGCACATCATTCTGGCGACCGGCGCGCGGCCGCGGGTGCTGCCCGGCATCGAGCCCGACAAGAAGCTGATCTGGACCTATTTCGAGGCGATGGTGCCGGAAAAAATCCCGAGATCGCTGCTGGTCATCGGCTCGGGCGCGATCGGCATCGAGTTCGCCTCGTTCTTCCGCACGCTCGGATCGGAGGTCACGGTCGTCGAAGTGCTGCCGCAGATCCTTCCCGTCGAGGACGCCGAGATCGCGGCATTGGCGCGCAAATCGTTCGAGAAGCAGGGCATCAAGATTCTGACCGGCGCCAAGGTGAGCGCGGTCGAGAAGAAGGGAGAAAGCGTCGTCGCGCACATCGAGGACGCCAAGGGCGGCAAGCAGTCGTTCGCGGTCGAGCGTGTCATTTCCGCGGTCGGCGTCACCGGCAATGTGGAAGGGCTCGGGCTCGAAAAGCTCGGGGTCAAGACCGACCGCGGCACGATCGTCATCGACGGCTTCTGCCGCACCAGCGTGCCGGGCATCTACGCGATCGGCGACGTCGCCGGCCCGCCCATGCTCGCGCACAAGGCGGAGCACGAGGGCGTCGTCTGCGTCGAGGCGATCAAGGGCCTGAAGCCGCACCCGATGGACAAACGGCTGATCCCGGGCTGCACCTATTGCAGCCCGCAGGTCGCCTCGGTCGGCCTGACCGAGGCCGCCGCCAAGGAAGCCGGTTACGAGACCCGCGTCGGCCGCTTTCCGTTCATCGGCAACGGCAAGGCGATCGCGCTCGGCGAGCTCGAGGGCATGGTCAAGGTGGTGTTCGACAAGAAGACCGGCGCGATGCTGGGCGCGCACATGGTCGGCGCGGAAGTCACCGAGCTGATCCAGGGCTACGTCGTCGCCATGAACCTGGAGAGCACCGAAGAAGAGCTGATGCACACCATCTTCCCGCACCCGACGCTCTCGGAGATGATGAAGGAAGCGGTGCTCGACGCCTACGGGCGGGTGCTGAACATTTGAGACGTTTGCCGCTTGAACTCGGGTTGTCATGGCCCGCGAAGGCGGGCCACCCCGTAGCCACCGAACCCAAAGACGGGCGCGATGCGCTCACGAATGGAGGCTACTGGCTCGCCCGGACAAGCCGAGCGATGACAGCGGGCATCATCGGCTGCGCGCGCCCTTCCGGAACAGCGCGAACGGATGCGCGCGCTTCTTCTCGACCTGGTCCAGCGTGCATTGCGGCGGCGCCTTGTCGGGGCGCCAACGCATGAACCGGGTGCCGTGGCGGAAACGGCCGCCGCTGAAATGATCGTAGCAAACCTCGACCACGAGCGCGGGTTTGAGCGGCTGCCATTCCGCCGAGCGTTTCGTCGACCACCGGCTCGGGCCGCCCGGCGCCTTGCCGGAAAAGCCCGGCGGCTCGATTAGCCGCTCGAGCTTCTTCGTGAGCGCCGCACGTTCCGTCGCTTTGAGGTTCGAGGTGAAGCCGACGTGGTTGAGCCGGCCCTCCGCGTCATAGAGGCCGAGCAGCAGCGAGCCGACCAATTTCGTGCCCTCGCCGTAGCGGAAGCCGCCGACGACGCAATCGGCGCTGCGGAGATTCTTGATCTTCTGCATCACGGAGCGGTCGGCCGGGCGATATTCCACATCGCGGCGCTTGGCGATGACGCCATCCAATCTGCCGCCGCCGTCCTTGAGCCAGCGCTCGGCTTCGGCTGGATCGTGGGTGAGGGGCGAGAGCTCGATGCTGCGGTTGCGCTTGAGCTGGCGCCGCGCAAAGGCCTCGAGCCGCTTGCGGCGTTCCTGCAGCGGCAGGGCAAGCAAGGAGCGGCCGTCCTCGGCGGCGAGCAAGTCGAAGACGATGAAGCGGGCAGGGGTCTCGGCCGCGAGTTTTTTCACCCGGCTCGCCGCCGGATGGATCCGCTGCAGCAAGGCATCGAAATCATACGACTCCCCGGCCGGCACCACGATCTCGCCGTCGACCACGAACGCCGGCCCGGGCAGGCGCGCGAAGGCCTCGGCGAGCTCCGGGAAATACCGCGTGAGCGGCTGGCCGGATTTCGACTGCAGCTCGATCCGGTCGTTGTCGCGGAACACGATCGAGCGGAATCCATCCCATTTGGGCTCGTACTGCCAGGCATCGCCCCTGGGGATGCGTTCCACGGATTGCGCTTCCATGGGCAACAAGGGCGGAGCGAGTTTCAAGGCCATGAGAAGCGCCGGACCGGTCGGCCACGCAACGTCGGACGGCAGCGCGGTGTTCCTGTTTCGGCTTCTGGATCGACGGATTGAGGAAACTGGTCGGGCCCTGGCGATCCGAGAGCGGGCGCGCAGGTCCCGACTCATGCGAGTGTGCGGCGGATTCGCTGACTTGCGGCACGGCAGTTCCGCCCGTAAGTACTGAGTGGGATTTTCGAGAGCCCATGGCCGTCGTCCTCGACACGCTGCAATCGCCTCGGCCGCGCCATCCGGAAAAGGCGCGTCGGCCGGAAACGCCTTTATTGCGCAAGCCGCCGTGGATCCGGGTCAAGGCGCCGGGCTCCGCCGGCTACGCCGAGACCGGCCGCATCATTCGCGCCAACGGGCTGCATACGGTTTGCGAGGAAGCCGGCTGCCCCAACATCGGCGAGTGCTGGGAGAAGAAGCACGCCACCTTCATGATCATGGGGGACACGTGCACGCGCGCGTGCGCGTTCTGCAACGTGAAGACCGGCTTGCCCGGACCGCTCGACCCCGCCGAGCCGGAGCACGTGGCGCAGGCGATCGAGAAGCTCGGCTTGAGCCACGTCGTCGTGACCTCGGTCGACCGCGACGATCTCGGCGACGGCGGCGCGCGGCATTTCGCCGAAGTGATCGCCGCCATTCGCGCCCGCAATCCTCGAACCACGATCGAGGTCCTCACCCCGGATTTTCTGCGGAAGGACGGCGCCATCGAGACGGTGGTGGCGGCGCGGCCCGACGTGTTCAATCACAACCTCGAGACCGTGCCGTCGCGCTATCTGACCGTGCGACCGGGCGCGCGGTATTTCCACTCGGTGCGGCTCTTGCAGCGCATCAAGGAGCTCGACCCGCTGATGTTCACCAAATCGGGAATCATGGTGGGACTCGGCGAGGAGCGCAACGAAGTGCTGCAGCTCATGGACGATCTGCGCAGCGCGGAGGTCGATTTCCTCACCATCGGCCAATACCTGCAGCCGACCCGGCGCCACCATCCGGTGGTGCGCTTCGTCGAGCCGGACGAGTTCAAGGCCTATGCGACGATCGCCTATGCCAAAGGCTTCCTGATGGTTTCCGCATCGCCGCTGACGCGATCCTCGCACCATGCGGGCGAGGATTTCGCACGCCTGCGCGTGGCCCGCCAGGCGCGGAGCGGACGCTGACCCGATGCCGCAATTCTCGACCACGCGACGCGTGCAGCATTCTGCGACCGACATGTTCGTGCTGGTCGCCGACGTCGAGCGCTATCCGGAATTCGTGCCGTTGTGCCGCGAGCTGAGGGTGCGCCGTCGCGTCGTTCAGGCCGAGGGCGTCGAAGTGCTCACGGCCGACATGACGGTCGCCTACAAGATGATCCACGAGACCTTCACCAGCAAGGTCACGCTCGACAAGCCGCGGCTGCGCATCCTGGTCGAATATCTCAGCGGGCCGTTCCGGCAGATGGAAAACCAGTGGATCTTCCGGCCGGTCTCGGAGCGGACCAGCGAGATCGAATTCTTCATCTCCTACGAATTCCGCAGCCGCGTGCTCGGCGCGCTGATGGGCGCGGTATTCGATACCGCATTCCGGAAATTCGCCGAGGCGTTCGAGCGCCGCGCCGATACGGTGTTCGCTTAAGGCCTCGCCAATTCCTCCAGCATGGCCAGCGCTTCGAGCACGGAGAGGCGGCGGATCTCCGCGCGCCCGGGATCGCCGAAACGCCGCTCGCGGTGAAGATGCCTGTCGTCTCGGCGCACGGCGGCAAAATGCACCAGGCCGACCGGCTTCGCCGCGGTGCCGCCGCCCGGCCCGGCAACGCCGGTAACTGCGGCCGAAACGTCGGCGCGGGAGCGTTCGAGCGCACCGGCCGCCATCGCCTCGGCAGTTTCCTTGCTCACTGCGCCCTTGGTTTCCAGCATCGAAGCCGGAACGCCGAGCATCGCCTGTTTGGCCGCGTTCGAATAGGTGACGAAGCCGCGGTCGAGCACGTCGGACGAGCCGGGGATCTCGGTGAGCGCCGCCGCCACAAGCCCGCCGGTGCAGGATTCGGCAACGGCGAGCTTGAGATTGCGGGCGCGGCACGCGTCGAGCACCCGGCGCGCGGCGGTCCGCAGCTCCTCGTCGATCATGCCCGTGTCATTCCCGCGTCCACGGCAACCCGATCGTCGCGGTGGCGAACGCGACGATGCCTTCGCCGCGACCGGTGAACCCGAGTTTCTCGCTGGTCGTCGCCTGGAGCCCGACGCGATCGAGGGCAATGCCGGCGATCTCCGCGATGCGTGCCCGCATCGGCTCGCGATGCGGCCCGATCCGCGGCGCCTCACACACGATCGTCACGTCGAGATGGTTGATCCGGCCGCCGCGACGGCGCACCCACTCGGCCGCGAAGGCGAGAAAACGGTCGGAGGAGGCATTGCGCCATTGCGGATCGCTCGGCGGGAAATGCACGCCGATGTCGCCGTCGGCGAGCGCGCCGAGCAGCGCGTCGGTGAGCGCGTGAAGCGCGACGTCGGCATCGGAATGGCCGATGAGGCCGCGCGCGTGCGGGATCCGCACGCCGCCGAGCGTGACGTGGTCGCCTTGGCCGAAGGCGTGGACATCGAACCCGCTGCCCGTGCGCAGGTCGGAAAGCATCGGTTCGTTGTGCGCGCGCACGAAATCCTCCGGCGTAGTCAGCTTGATGTTGCCTGCCTCGCCCTCGAACACGGAAACCTTGAGCCCCGCCCATTCGGCGAGCGCGGCATCGTCGGTGAAGTTTTCGCGCCCGTCGGCCGCCGCCCGCCGGTGTGCGTCGAGCAGCGTTGCAAAGCGAAAGGCCTGCGGTGTCTGGACGATGCGCAGGTGCATGCGGTCGAGCGTCTCCACGACCGCCCCGGCGTCATCGACGGCTTTCACGGTATCGGCGACCGAAATTCCGGGGATTGCCGCGTCCGTGTCCCGGACCGCCTCGATGGCGCGCGAAATCAGGGCCGGCGAGGCAAACGGCCGCGCCGCATCATGGACCAGCACGAATTCGGGCCGCCGAGAAATCAGTGCCTCCAGCCCGGCACGGACCGACGCCTGGCGGGTTGCGCCGCCGTAGACCGGCGGCAAGAGCGCAAGGCGATCGGCGGCCCGCTCGAAGAGGGTGCGGTCCTCGGGGTGAATCACGGGCTGAACGGCATCGATCCGGTCGTCTTGCGCAAACAGCAGCAGGCTGCGCCGAAGCACCGGTTCGCCGGCTATTTCCTTGTATTGCTTGGGAAAATCCCCACCCGCCCGGACGCCGCGGCCGGCGGCGACCACGACCGCCGCGAAACTCGACGGCATTTGCGCGCCTTTCGTTCGCTCCACGTGCGAACGGGCTTACCGCGTCGGTCGCCGGCCGGCAAAATGATTCTGTAACCAGCGCGGATTGCTCCAATGCAACACTTGCGCCCCGTCGGAAATTGTCTAAACTGTATGCATCAATGGAAATCGCCTAATTCGTGAGCAAAGATCGAAGTGAGCGCGCAGATCATTCCATTTCGACGCCGCGCCGGGATTACGGTCGGGGGCAGAAAGCTGCCCAACCGGGTCCTGCTTGCGCCGATGTCGGGCGTCACTGACGCGCCGTTCCGGCGTCTCGCGGCGCAGCTCGGAGCCGGGTTGGTGATCTCGGAAATGACCGCCAGCCAAGCGCTGGCCTCGGGCCAGGAGGAGGCGCGGCTGAGGGCGGAAGGCGCCGGGCTCCCGCTCCACGCGGTCCAGCTTGCCGGATGCGAACGGCATTCGATGGCCGAGGCCGCGCGGATCGCCGAGGCAAGCGGCGCGCACGTCATCGATATCAACATGGGCTGCCCGGCCAAGCGCGTGATCAACGGGTATGCGGGCTCGGCGCTCATGCGCGATCCCGACCATGCCGTGGGCCTCATCGAGACGACGGTTGGGGCCGTTGCCGTGCCGGTGACGTTGAAAATGCGGCTCGGCTGGGACGAGCGCTCGATCAACGCGGCGGAATTGGCGCGCCGGGCGGAGCAGGCCGGCGTCCGTCTCGTCACGATCCACGGCCGCACGCGCTGTGATTTTTATCGCGGCCGCGCGGATTGGGGTGCCGTGCGGGCCGTGAAGCAGGCGGTTTCGATCCCGGTCGTCGTCAACGGCGACATCCGCAGCTTCGATGATGCCGACGCGGCGCTCGCTCAATCCGGGGCCGATGCAATCATGGTCGGACGCGGCGCCGAGGGACGACCGTGGTTCCCGGGCCAGCTCGCCCGCTATCTCGAGTTCGGAACTCGCGAGCCGGCGCCGCCGCTCGAGGAGCAGCATGCGTTCGCAGCCGGCCTTTATCAGGAAATGCTCCACCATCACGGCAAGGAAGTCGGCCGCCGGCACGCCCGCAAGCACCTGAAATGGGCGCTCGACGTTGCGGCCGAGACCGCCGGCATCGTTTGCGCCTCTTTCGATCGCTTTCGCAACGAGGTGCTCACCTCGGAGGACCCGCGGCTCGTCGCCCGTCGGCTCGCCGAGGCCTACTGCGCTCTGGCAACGAAGGCCGCGGCATGAACGCGATCGAGCCGCAAGCAACTTCGCTCCTGCCCGGATCGGCCGACATGGTGCTCAATGCATTGCCGCATCCCGTGCTGATGATCGCGCCGGACGGCAGGATCGCCGACGCCAATGTCGCGGCGGAGGATTTTTTTGAAATCTCCGTGCCGGTCCTGCGCCGTCACGCGCTGCGCGATCTGGTGCCGTTCGGCAGCCCGTTGCTCTCGCTCATCGAGCAGGTCCGCGGTCGGGCTGCCCCGGTCAACGAATATCGGGTCGATCTCGGCACGCCGCGCAATCCGGGCGAACGCATCGTCGACCTGCATGTGGCGCCGGTGCCCGAGCGCCGCGACCACGTCGTGGTGATGCTGCTGGAGCGGACCATCGCCGACAAGATGGACCGCCAGCTCACGCATCGCGGCGCCGCGCGATCGGTGAGCGCCCTGGCCGCGATGCTCGCGCACGAGATCAAGAATCCGCTGTCGGGCATTCGCGGCGCCGCCCAATTGCTCGAGCAATCGGCCGGCGACGAGGACCGCACGCTCACGCGCCTCATCTGCGACGAGGCCGATCGCATCGTCAAACTGGTCGACCGGATGGAGGTGTTCGCCGACCAGAGGCCGGTCGACCGCGAGCCGGTCAACATCCACGCGGTGCTCGATCACGTGAAAAGGCTCGCGCAAACCGGGTTCGCCCGGCACATGAAATTCGTGCAGGAGTACGATCCGTCGCTGCCGCCGGTCCTGGCCAATCGCGATCAGCTCATCCAGGTGTTTCTCAATCTCGTGAAGAACGCCGCGGAGTCGCTCGGAGAAGCGGGGCCGGAAGGCGAGATCCAACTGACCACGGCGTTCCGCCCGGGCATGCGACTGTCGATTCCCGGCAGCAAGTCGCGCGTGTCCTTGCCGCTGGAATTTTGCGTGAGGGACAACGGGCCGGGAGTGTCCGAAGACCTGATGCCGCATCTGTTCGATCCGTTCATAACCACCAAGCCGAAGGGGAGCGGGCTCGGGCTCGCGCTGGTCGCGAAAATCATCGGCGATCACGGCGGCATCATCGAGTGCGAATCGCAGCCGCGGCATACCGTGTTCCGCGTGCTGATGCCCATGTTCACCGAAAGCGGACTGGCCGGGCCGGCCGAACCCGCGGGTTTCGACGGACCCGGCTGAAGAGGATCGCATGCGCGCTGGAAGCATCCTGGTCGCGGACGACGATGCGGCGATCCGCACCGTCCTCAATCAAGCGCTGTCGCGCGCCGGCTACGAAGTGCGTTCGACCGGCAATGCCGCCACCTTGTGGCGCTGGGTCAGCCAGGGCGAGGGCGATCTCGTCATCACCGATGTGGTGATGCCCGACGAGAACGCCTTCGACCTGTTGCCGCGCATCAAAAAGGTGCGGCCGGACCTGCCGGTCGTGATCATGAGCGCGCAAAACACCTTCATGACCGCGATCCGCGCCTCCGAGCGCGGCGCCTACGAGTACCTGCCCAAGCCGTTCGACCTGAAGGAGCTGATCGGCATCGTCGGTCGCGCCTTGTCGCAGCCCAAGGATCGGTCCGCGGCCGGCGCCAAAGCCGAGGAATGGGAGGGGATCCCGCTGGTCGGCCGCTCCGCCGCCATGCAGGAGATCTACCGTCTGCTGGCGCGGCTGATGCAGACGGACCTGACCGTGATGATCACCGGCGAATCCGGCACCGGCAAAGAGCTCGTGGCACGCGCGCTGCACGATTTCGGCAAGCGCCGCAGCGGCCCGTTCGTCGCCATCAACATGGCGGCAATCCCCCGCGACCTGATCGAGTCGGAGCTGTTCGGCCACGAGAAGGGCGCCTTCACCGGCGCCAACACCCGCAGCTCCGGGCGCTTCGAGCAGGCGGAAGGCGGCACGCTGTTCCTCGATGAGATCGGCGACATGCCGATGGAAGCCCAGACCCGGCTGTTACGGGTGCTGCAGCAGGGCGAATACACGACGGTGGGCGGCCGTACTCCGATCAAGTCCGACGTGCGCATCATCGCCGCGAGCAACAAGGATCTTCGCGTTCTGATCCAGCAGGGCCTGTTTCGCGAGGATTTGTTTTTCCGTCTCAACGTGGTGCCGCTCCGCCTGCCGCCGCTGCGCGAGCGGAGCGAGGACGTGCCGGATCTCATTCGGCATTTCTTCGCCCAGGCCGAGCGCGAGGGGCTGCCGCTCAAGCAGCTCGATCAGGAGGCATTGGAGCGGCTCAAACGCTATCGCTGGCCGGGGAACGTCCGGGAGCTCGAGAATCTCGCGCGCCGTCTGGCCGCGCTCTATCCGCAGGAGACCATCACGGCCGCAGTCATCGATTCGGAGCTGGCACAACCCTCGCTCCTCGCGCTCGCCGAAGAGGAGCCGACAGCGGAGGACAAGCTTTCGCTCGCCGTCGAACGCTATCTCAGCAAGTATTTCGCCAATTTCGAAAGCACCTTGCCGCCGCCGGGCCTTTATCATCGGATCCTGCGGGAGGTCGAATATCCGCTGTTGTCGGCCGCGCTCGCCGCCACGCGCGGCAATCAGATCCGCGCCGCCGATCTCCTGGGCGTCAACCGCAACACGCTGCGCAAGAAGATTCGCGAGCTTGAAATCCAGGTAATCCGCTCCTCCGGTTGATCGTCGGCCGCGGGAGAATTTTGTGCACCGCCGGCGGTATCGCCGCGGAATAGTCGCAATTCGGCAACATTGTTGTACAAACGCATCAGTTTGAGCCGAAAGCGCAGGGGGCGGGGGGTCTTCAGGTCCGCTGCGTACTGCCCGCGTCGAGTTCCGCCGGTCGCAAGCGCCCATGACGAGCATCCAACAAGTCGCCTTTCCGGAGGCCGCCGAGACTCGCGGCCCGTGGTCCTGGCTCGCAAGCCGGCTCGCGGGCCCGGTCGCGGTCGGCTTGGCTCTGCTCTCCGCCGTCGTCACCTTCGTGGTGCTCACCGGCCTCACTCCGGTGGTGCCGACCCACGATGTCGTGGTGAGGGTGCTGTTGGGCAACGGGGCGATGATGCTCGTGCTGCTCGGGATCATCGCCTACGAAGTCTTCAAGATCGTGCAGGCGCGGCGCCGCGGACGTGCCGGCGCCAAGCTGCACGTGCGCATTGTCGGGCTGTTCTCGGTCATTGCCGCAGTCCCGGCGATTCTGCTGGCGGTCATCGCCAGCATCACGCTCGAGCGGGGGCTCGACCGCTGGTTCTCCACCCGCACGCGGGCCGTGATCGAGAACTCGCTGACCGTCGCCGAAGCCTATCTGCGCGAGCACGCCGCGATGATTCGCGGCGACATCATGGCCATGGCCTATGACGTCGGGCGCGCACGACCGCTGTTCGATCAGGATCGCGAGCGGTTCCGCCAATTCCTCAAGGCGCAGGCTTCGATCCGCGGATTGCCGCATGCCATGATGATCGGCGGCGACCTGTCGATCATCGAGCGCGCGGATCTCAAGGCCGGCGGCGACTTCGTCGCGCCCTCGAGCGGCGCGCTCAAGGAGGTGGGCGACGCCGAGCCGCAGATTGCGCTGCTCGCCGAAGCCAAGACCGTCGCCGCGGTGATCAAGCTGCGCGGCTATGACGATGCCTATCTCTATGTCGCGCGGCCGGTCGATCCGCGCGTGGTCGAGCAATTGCAGGCAACCCAGGAGAGCGTGGCCGAATATGCCAGCCTCCAGGCCCGGCGGCTGGGCGTCCAGGTCGCCTTCGCCCAGATGTACACCGTCGTCGCGCTGATCGTGCTGTTGTCGGCGGTCTGGATCGGGCTGAATTTCGCCAACCGTCTGGTGGCGCCGATCCGCAGGCTGATCGGCGCGGCCAATCAGGTCTCGACCGGGAACCTGCAAGTGCAAGTGCCGATCCGCCGCGGTGAAGGGGATTTGGCGCAGCTCGGCGAGACCTTCAACAATATGACGCAGGAGCTGCGGACCCAGCGCGACGATCTCATGCGCGCCCACGACGTCATCGAC
>Ga0137384_10004103_pt1 | contig 11648 bp, 11 predicted proteins | sample SagtaG_2_FD_104922 | JGI IMG/M metagenome (GOLD analysis project Ga0137384, IMG submission 104922) | Vadose zone soil microbial communities from Sagehorn Ranch, Mendocino, California, USA - Sage2_R_60_16 metaG | ecosystem: Environmental > Terrestrial > Soil > Vadose zone | place: USA...
AACGGGCATGAAGGTCTCTGACGAAGAACTTGTTGCACTCAATCTTTCCAGGGATTCCTTTCATGGCGAATGGAACTACACCATCAAGCCTCAAGAAATTTGATCATCTTATTTGCGGAAAACACCTAAGTGGCGCAAAGCGGCTCGTCTGGTGATCTCCACGTCTTCGTGGTTCTGCCTGGGTTCGTTGGTCATAGAATCGTAATCCTCTAATTCCTGGCTTATACGGTATTGGAGCATTGCACAAGAGTGTGAAGCCCTTTGGCGATGCAACCAATCGAAGACGATACACTGCAGACGCAATTCAATGTCGTGTTGAAAGAATTTTGTAAAGGCAGGAGAGGTGCCGTTCTCTTTTTCGCGGGACACGATGGGCGTGGAAGGGGGGTGGGGAACCGCTTCCGGTTCGATGGGTGGTAAGCCCAACTCTGTCGCGCTCTTGCCAAACAGTGTGCAGAGCTTCTGAACGTGTCGTGGATAGGGCTGATGGCCACCTCTCTCCCAACGCGAGATGGTGGCTGTATCCACCCCAACGTGTTCCGCGACCAGCGGCTGTGTCAACCCTCTTCCTATGCGTGCCAGTGCCAACCGTGATAGTCCTTCCATGCACGTTTACCTCTCAGCTCTCCAAACCTCTTCTTTTGTATCTCATGTAGTATACCTTCTCATGTCTATCGTGTCGAGCGTGGGAGTGGCACCAAGATGTCTACAGATGCAAAGAGTTCACGCAAGATATCCAGAGATGCAAAGAAGGCGGAAAGAACATGCAACGATCCCCGTCAAAAAGGGGAAACGCACGACAGCTTGCAATAGAAGATAGCAAGCGATGTCCTGGTAGAACGGGCAGAAGAAGATTACACTTTTTGTAGTTCTTAGTGAGCGTTGTCTCCTTCTGTTCTCGCGGGAGGACCATCATCTGGGAACTTGGCAAGGGGGCGGTAACGGAGTGTGACGCCTCCTTGCCACATTTCTGTATCGCCCCATTGCTGCCTGAGCAGGAGAGAAATGGAGCATTGTTCTTGTCATGTATGAAGGAAGGGACAGCAACATGTCGCAATCCATAGGCAAACCCAGCATGCGAGACATCCAAGAGCAATACTATTTTGATAGTGCTGCTCTTGCCGAGAGTGCAGGGGTCCAAGTGTTGACGGTTCGAGCTATGCTGACCGATCAGCCAGTGCGACGTTTGCAGGCGGAATTAGTCCTCGCTGCGCTTTCCGAACATCTGGGGAAAGCGTACAACCTGGAGAGTGTCTCGGTGGTCGTCCTTGCTGAAGAGGGCGTGGAGCAGTAAAAAGGCTTTGTCGTGGAGTGGTTGTACAGAGACGCTTTCTTCTCGTGATAAACATTAGGTTCCTTTTTTAGGAATCAGAGAGGGGCTTCGGCTATGGACATCATCTCTTTTAGAGAGCAGCAGGCGCTAGAAGAAGAGTCGGCCAAGCGGGGCTTTTCTGCATTCGCTGCGGTGGCTCGTCATGAGACGATTACGGCCAGGCGGAACGGATCGCGCTGCTTGTCAAAGCAGCGCGGCATGCAGAGGTGCTCACGCTTTTGGAAATGCCCACGTGGGGAGCGATGGAGGAGAGTGAAGGCCAGATAGCCGCGCAAGTGGCAGAGACAGGGCTTTCAATGGATGTCTGCGAGAGTGATTCGAGGGGCGGACGCCCGTCGATGATAACGAAAAAAGAAGAAGGAGCATCGCATGAATTCGTATACGACTCACTTGGTGAAGAACGAAGCCGAGTCAGCACGACTCATACACCAGGAAAGGTTGGTGACGCAAGCGATGGGTGGGGTATTCCCGCCCGGCGTTGATCTTGCAAAGGGGCATCGCCTCCTCGACATCGGATGTAGCTCCGGTGGGTGGGCGCTGGAAGTGGCTGCTCAGTATCCTGTAGAGGTCATTGGGATTGATCTTTCGCCGACCAAGATCGAGGATGCTCTTGTGCAGGCTGGTGTTCAGCAGCAGCAGCGCGTCAGCTTTGAGGTGATGGATGCCACCCAACCTCTGGACTTTTCCTCTGCATCCTTCGACCTGGTGAACGCACGCTTCATCACTGGCTTCATGCAGCAAGCCACCTGGCCTATGCTGTTGACTGAATGTCGGCGAGTGCTCAAAACTGGCGGGGTGCTCCAGCTCTCCGAAATGGAGTACGGTGTCTCCAGCAGTCCCGCTTTGCAGCGACTCGGTGGTCTGCTCACCGAGGCACTATGGCGGCAAGGGCGTGCTTTCTCGGTGGATGGGCGCTCCGTGGGCATTACACATCGGCTCGGGGCGCTTATGAAGGAGGCAGGTTTTCACTGCATTCGTGCCCATCCTTTTGTGCTGGATGCCTCCTTTGAGGCTGCATTGCCCGTGTTCCTAGAGCAGGAGTACGAGTCGACCCTTCGCTCGCTCAAGCCCTATTTCTTGCGGTCAGGGCTAGTACAAGAGATCGAGATCGATCGGTTGATGGAGCAAATGCTCCAAGACATTGTCCAGCAGGACTTTTGCGGTCTGACCTATGGGCTGATCGTCTTGGGGATCAACCCAGCGCCGTGTTGATGGACCGTGACGAGAGGAATGGAGAACGATGATGGATCATGTGTCTGATCAAGGGGAGGTTGCAGGAACCGAAGATAGTCATCATACTCGTGCTGCTGATCACTACAAGCGCACTGGGAAAATGGGTGCAAATGCTCTGAAGAAGATGCGGGGTAGCGCGTATTATCGCGAGCTCGCACAGCGGGGCGGTCAGGCCAATATGCGTAAGTACGGTGTACAGCATTTCTCTCACATGGGCAAGAAAGGCGGCAATACGACGCGCACAGCGCCAGGGATCTGATTTCTATCGCCGGATTGGGAAAATGAGCGGCGCAGCCCGGCGTCGTACGTGAGAGTGAACAGCAAAGGAGCATGTGGCGAGAAAGAAAAGAGAGTACCAATGGCAAGAAGCAAAAGAGGGGTCACTCCAGGTGTCTGCGCACCCTTGCGGCCCAGGAAAGGATGTTGATGGCACACGATCGGCAAGGACAGGGACGCGGGGCCACTATCCCGGCTCTCCCCAGAGTCGCCTGCTGGTCGCTCTCATGGCGTGCACAGGCAATGCCATTGCGCTGACCTTGCGGAGCCGCAGAAGGCCGATGCTCTGGCGGCGGCGGCGGCCTTGCTGGAAGCCCTCTCCCGCCTCTGGCGTACCTGACTCAGCCGAGGAAGGAAAGCCATGAGCCGCGCCACCGTGGTAGATGCAGCGCGGTTCATGGCCTGCTGACTTCCTTGTGTGAGGGAAGGCGGCTCCGAAAAGCAAGAAGTGATGTGAAAATGACGTACATATGACTAGACATGTACATGTCTTTACTTCCTGCTGTGCATATGTTATACTGCAACATAAGGTATAACGATACCTGCTGTACAATGGCGTGAAGCATGGAGAATGCGCGCATCAAGCCCATCATCGAGAGGATGAGTCAAGGGTTATCAAGAAAGGACCAAATCAATGGCAACAAGACGTGCAGTACACGGAGATGGCACCATTTACCAACGTACAAGCGATCAGCGCTGGGTGGGCAGTTTTCTTGTCGAAGGAAGACGCAAATACGTGTACGGAAAAACCCAAAGGGAAGCGCGAGAAAAACTGCGCAAGGCGCAGGCCGACCAGGAGCAAGGCCGACTGGTGAGGGTGGCACCACAAACGCTTAAGCAGTATCCAGAGCAGTGGTTAGAGCGACGATCCGTTAATCTCAAGAAGATCACCTTTAGTGGCTATTGGAAAGCGATCCAGAAATATGTCCTTCCACATGTGGGAGACATACAGCTCAAAAAAATCACCAGTGAGGTCCTAGAACGCTATTACACGCGACTTCAGCAATCTGGGCTAGCAGTAGGTACTGTTCGTTATGTTCATCGTATTCTCTCATCAGCATTTAACGATGGGATCAAGCGCAAGATTCTGGCGTCCAATCCATGCAAATATGCCAACGTGCCTCGTCGGCAAATGCTCGAACTACATGTCCTTTCACTTGAGCAAGCTAAGCAGTTACTTGCGGCAGCCAAAGGGCATCAAATGGAATGCGTGCTTACTCTTGCTCTTGCTACTGGGATGAGACGAGGGGAATTGTTAGGATTGCGCTGGAACGATATTGATATGGAGCATGCTACCCTCCAGGTCAAACGGACCTTATCATACATCGCGACCCCAAGCGGAACCAGTTGCTACGTGGAAAGCGAGCCGAAAACAGCAAGTAGTCGCCGAACGATTGCCCTCCCTCCGTTTGTCATCGAGGCTCTTAAACGCCACCGCGCTCGCCAAGCAGAAGATCGACTGCGAGCCAAGACGTGGAGCAACCAGGATCTCGTGTTTTGTACGGCTCAGGGAACTTATTATAATCCCCTTCTGCTCTTCAGGCAGTTTAAGAAACTGTTGCAGGATGCAGCTTTATCAGACATGCGCTTTCACGATCTGAGGCATAGCGCCGCGACGATGATGCTGGTGATGGGCGTGCATCCCAAAATCGTTCAGGACATCTTAGGACATAGCAGTATTAGTATCACCCTCGATATCTACTCCCATGTCTTACCTTCCCTGCAACGTGAGGCTATCAATACGCTTGGAAGTGCCTTAGCTTTCACGCGAGAAGCATAGCATAATCTTTCTGCTTTCAATTGCTGTCAATTGTGCTGTCATCAGGGAAAGTAAACCCTTCTCATCTGGCTCTAGAAGCGGCAAGCCGTAATATAGTTATTTTTATATATTGACGTATTTCATATGCGATTATATATTTTCTATGGGATGAACAAACGTGGAAGGGAGAGAAAAATTATATGCAGTCCCATGATAAACGCGAACTCATAGCAAGCTTCTTTACAGGCCAGCAGGCAAAACTAGAGGTACCACAACAAACCCATCGACCGCAGTTTATGGCTCCAAATCTATTCTTTACGGAAGAACAGGAAACGTCTCTCAACCCCGATATGCTCACGCTATCTGAACAAACTACACAACGACTTCCCGCCATCGATAAAAAGCAGAACGTATCCTTACGCGCCGTTACTTTGATCGCGCTGGTGCTGACAGGCGTCTTATTTTTCATCTGGCGGCCCACAACAACACCAACTCCAGCGTCCGCGATTACGCAGCAAAACTTCAGTTCTACTGTGAGCACAGGAAGTCCGGGAAACACAATCAAGAATACCGCCAGCGCGCCTGGTGGGCAGATCCAGGTATACATCATAGGAGAAGTAAAGAATCCCGGCATCTATAGAGTGGAAGCTGGAGCACGCGTATATCAGTTGTTACAAGAAGCTGGCGGACCACTACCGGACGCGAACCTTGTCACCCTCAATCTTGCTGCTAAGTTGAGTGATGGGCAAGAGATATATGTGGCAAAGCGTGGAGAGTCATCGCCCACAAGCATAGCCGGAGAGAGCTTGCCAGGATCAAATAGCAATGGCACAGGATCAGCAGGATCGACAACTTCAACGGGAGCACCAGTTAACATCAATACTGCGAGTGTGACCATATTGGAACAGCAACTGCATATCGCACGCTCAACGGCTCAAAACATTGTGAATTACCGCATGCAACACGGTGCATATACCTCAGCGGACCAGTTGTTACAAGTGGTACGTAAAACGACATACGATAAGATCAAGGGCATGGTTACAGTTTGAAAGATGCTTCTTTTGATCTGCGCGGATTGATGCTAGCGATTGGAGCAGGCTCCTGGCTGGCGGGTATATTGCTCAGCTCTGTCTTGCTTCTACCAGCATTAGCACTACTTGCAGTCGTGGGAACGCTCTTGATCTGCGTACTTCTTTTCTGGCATAATCGTCAGGCACGTTTGACCTTTTGCTTTGCCCTATGCTTGCTACTGGGTGCATGGCGCTATGCTATTGCCTTACCGGACGCTAATCTTCAGGCCATCTCCAGGTTCGCGGGAGTTGTACAGGTACATGGGATCGTCTGCGAAGAACCTAAGCTACAGGGTCGCAGCCGCAAGATCATCCTGCAATTTGATAAGATAAGCAGAGATAAAGGGCAATCCTGGGAAAATGCGCACGGCAAACTCTCCGCGCAATTGCGCGGAGCGCTGCCGGAAGATCTCTATGGGCCGAACTATAGTGATGAGGTGCAACTACAAGGCAAGCTCCAGCCTTCTTCCATCTATGATCCTCCCGGCACTTTTGCGAGCATGGCATTTCCACGCGTAAGCATCAAGAGTGCCGCACAAAATCCTTTGATTGCCTATCTTTATCATGTAAGAACGGCGCTGGCAGACAGCATTGCGCGGGCGCTACCGCAACCAATGGCAGCACTGCTCGTGGCAATCTTGCTCAGCCTGCGTACACCCGGTCTGAGGCCGCTTACCAGCGCCTTCAATGCTACCGGCACCGCACATTTGATCGCACCTTCAGGGTATAAGGTGACGATCTTTGCGGGTATTATCTCCGGCATCATGGGCAGGCTCTTCCCAACGTTGCGTAATCAGCAACATCTATTGTCCCGGCAGAGACGGGGAGGATGGCAGGCATGGTGTACAACTATGCTAATCGTGATGAGTATTGCCCTATATACACTTATTAACGGTGCGGGACCAGCAGCGCTACGGGCAGGAATTATGGGTATACTGCTGTCTATAGCACCTCGCCTGGGGCGTGTGTATAATATTTTCACAGCTATATCGCTAGTCGCTCTTCTAATGAGCATCTTTGATCCCTTCATCATATGGGACGTGGGTTTTCAACTCTCGTTTCTGGGAACGCTGGGTATTGTGCTACTTACCCCTTACTTTCAACGCCTGTTCCATGCCATTGAACACATTCCAGGCGGACGATATGTGGCGGAGACGGTCTCGGTTACGATGGCCGCTCAAGTGGCAACGTTACCCATTTTGGTCATCACATTCCATGAGATTTCGCTGATCGCGCCTCTCGCCAATATCCTGGTCATGCCCTTGCTGAGTCCAATGCTGCTACTGGGAATGCTCCTATGCGGTAGTAGCTTTATTTTCACGCCGGTCGCAGTGCTTTGGGGATGGATTGCAACACCGCTCCTGTGGTATATGATCACGGTTGTCACCTGGTGCGCGAACCAGCCGGGAGCAGTCATTATAGTGGATACCTTCAGCACTGTCCTGGCCTGGGGTTACTACGCTTCGCTAATTGTGTCAGGTAGCTTCATATGGAGCAAAAAAACCTCAACGAAAACTACAGAAGAGCACAACGCAGCACAAGCACCAGTACACAACCCATCTCTGGCGATACTCAACAAACGCACATGGAGAATCATACAAATCAGCGTGGCACTGCTGATCCTCATCGTGACAGAAGGCAGTACGCTGATCGCTCATGCTCATGGGCCATTGAGGATAACATTTCTCAATGTTGGTACTACCAGTCAACCAGCACATGGCGAGGCAGCACTCATCAATACGCCTGATGGGAAAACGGTGCTGGTCGATGGTGGTCCTGACATTGCCGCGCTATCACAGGCTCTGGACACGCGACTACCTTCCTGGCAACGTTCCCTGGACGCAGTAATACTTACGACACCACGTTTAGATCATATAACAGGACTAGTAGATATTGTTAATCGCTATACTATTGGAGAAGTAATAGATGCAGGAATGCTGCATCCAACTACAACTTATGCTCTATGGAGACGTATTATACATGAGCGCGAACTACACTATGTATCTGTAGCGCAGGGCGTAACTATTCCGATTGGATCAGAGGTGGCACTACAGGTGTTATGGCCATCGAGCTCCCTGCACAAAGGCAGTGACGAGGCGCGTGATAATGCCTTGATTATGCGGCTCATTACAAAAAATGGCAATGTGCTGTTTCTAGGAGTGGGGGCACAGAGCAAGTACGCGCTAGCAGGTCTGGCAGATGGCGTCGACGCTAACTATCTACGGGCATCCATCGTACACATAGTGGGAAGCGATAATACGCCGTTTCCAGACGAGCTAGAGGGCATTTTACAGGAAGCGCAGCCATCAATGCTGGTGATTACGCCCGCTATTGTAGCTGCGAAACACCGTTTATCACCTGATCAACCGACATCAACAGCGCCAGGCATACCTATTTCGATGCTGTCTTCCTCATCAATGTGGCAGACAGTACAAACAACCCAGGAGGGGAGCGTTGAGATAATCATTGATCAAAACGGATACAGTATCAATCTTGTATAGCGCAGGCGCTTATCTATATAGGCAGGATAGAAGGACCTACCTGCTCACAGAGTATGTCATACAATACAATATCTTTTAGAAGGACAATTATGCACAATGGTTTGTGAACGGTGCGGAAGCGAAATAGAAGATAGTGCATCCATCTGCTCTAGTTGTGGATCGATCACCACCAGAGCACGAAGCGCATCTCATCAACATACAAACTATGGACACTATCCCCAAAATGGTTTCGGCGAGGATTTCTCGTCGCAACAGGGATATCGCCCACAAGCGTTTGCGCCCCCCGCGCGAGATTATGCCCCACCCACGCGACAAGAACATACACGATACAAACGGGGCGCACCAGAATATCAGGCTGCTCATAACTACCAGGCCCATACCACAAACACACCAGCTGCTGGCGGAGCCATGTTCACCAATAAGAATAATAGCGCGCTGATCGCAGAAATCATCTTTTCGCTTATCGGACTCTTTGGTATTGGCTGGATTATCGCGGGAGAAACCGTGATAGGCGTGATACTGCTACTGTGCAGCATTTTCATCTATTGGCCAATAATGATACTTGGGACCATATTTACATTTGGTTATGGCCTCATTTGCCTCGGTCCAATCTCCATTGCAGGCATCATTATCAATACGCTAGCGCTTAATGCCGTTCTAAACAGGAAAGCATCCAGTATCTTTGTGCCACATAATCCTCAATCACCAGGAATGTAGGTCCCGCCGGGTCCTCGCCAGAGGTGAGCAAAAAACACACTTTCGCATCACCTTTGCCAGGACCATGAGAGATGAGAAGGCACAGCGTTATTTTGGGAAGGCCAGACGGCGATATTTTTCTTTCGACTCCAGCCATGCCTCATCGGAGAGACCCAACTTTTCTCGCAATGCGTCCATCGTCACGCCCGCCCTGAGCTGCTCGACCGCGAAGGTATCACGCAGCAGTTGCAAGGTTACGCGCTTCTGAATACCGGCCGCCTTCACCGCCCTGGCAAGAATGTAATTTAGATTGCGATCCGTACAATCAAAGATGATATCGACGAGATGATAGCTGGTTTGATACTGCTTGAAGATCGCCGTAAACGTCTCTGGGAAAGCCAACCGGCGTTCACGATGTTGTTTGCCGGTCGAAGAGGCAAAATGGATAGACACCAGAGGGGTACGCGGATCAGTGAGATCCACATGCTGCACCTTCAAACCCATAAGCTCTTCCTTCTTCAAACCTCCAAACAAGACGAGATAGATCAGACAATGGCAGCGAGCATCTTCGGCTGCTGCGGAAAGCAGGTGCTGGATCTCATCGGAGAAGAGCAGTTCCGGCAGGGGTGGCAATGGACGTTCTAGCGCCAGACTGGCCGAAGGATCTTCTGCAATGACCTCTGCACGAGCAAGCCAGGAAAAGAAATTCTTCAGAAAGGTCACGCGCCGCGCCATTGTTTTTGGGGCAGGCACATGGCCCTTCGTACCGAACTTGAGCTTCATCAGCCAATCGGTCAGCGTCTCCTTTATGATACGACCAACAGGCGTATCCTGTCCAGCAAAGTCACAGAACATCTTCAGGTCTGAGAGGAAACAGGTTACCGTATAGTTTGACTTACCGCGCAACAGGAGTTCCTGACGATAGGGGAGCGCACATGCCGCCAGGCTGGACTGATCGGTAAGGGGATTAGTACGCACAAGCGGTGGGAAAGGGGTCACGGCGGGATCAGGAGGCTCGGCGATCACTGTCGGCGCGCCAAAGAGGTTAGACTGCAATATAGTATCGTTATCGGTTCGGGCCGAATCTGACTGCGCTTGCTGCTGGGGGTCCTTCTGCATGCATCACTCCTTAAGAGTATAAGTTGCACAAAATTCTCTCTGTTTTTTCATTATAGCATATCCTTATCTGTTGCAAAACACTGTAAATACGTGAGTTCCCTTCGTGCCCTCCGTTCCACCCAACAGCTTTGTATATAAGCAAACGATCCATAGAGCATACCCTTGAGTTGTATAGAGTTGAGTTCTTGGGGATAGTGGGGAGATTTCTTCGCATGCCGAGAGAATCCCTCGCTCAACAGTCCCAATGGCACCTTTGTAACGAGATCGAACAGGAGAGATGGATGCTCCAGAATATTTTTGGTGATGTAAGCCGTTAAGCCAACGCCATAATTATGGAACTGACGAGAGAGATGCGCATAATCACGACGGTGCTGGTGATACACCAGAGAGGACGGTTCAACTACTACCTTATGCCCATGCACAACGCCCTTGAATAATACAGCGATATCCTGTCCACAGCGCGATATCCCTCTGCCCCCCATCGCGGGATCAAACCCTTTGATAGCACGCAAAAACGCCGTTTTTACAGCCATACTTGCTCCACACCCCAATAAGCCGATTCTATACAGATGCGTGTGGCGCGTTGTATCATCGTACACATGGCACGTAGGCCATGTGGTTGAAGGATGCTCTGATTGAAACCAGGAACAGCCACGATTCTCCTCGCACCAATATTGCGCGGGAGACTCAAGCTCCAGTGGCATCAGATAGCCAGAGACGCAGACGACATCATCGGCCCGCTGAAAGCCTCTCATCAACTCTGCAAGCCAGTAGCGATCAACGATAACATCATCGTCAGTAAAGGCTACAAACTCGCCGGTAGCAACAGCTAGTCCACAATTACGAGCGTGGGAGGGTCCGGCTCGCTCTTCACGCTGATAGCGGACACACGGAATATGGCCATATCTCTGATGGAGCAATTCGGCGGTCAACATGTCCGTGGGAGCATTATCGACCACGATAATCTCATAGTGTGGATAGTGAAGTTGCAAAAGAGAGTCGATACAATGCCGCAACGAAGCAACACGATTATGGGTTGGTACAATAACGCTCACAAATGGGGCATGAGCGAGAAAACGCTCGCGTTCCTCAACACATACCGGGGTTTCTGGCACAGGCAGACCATCTTCATTCAGGAGAGTTATAGCGGGCAGGGCATCACCCAACAGATGCTCGTTGATTTGTTTTTGGAGCGCGAGCCAGATGCGCTGGGCACATGCGCCCGCGCTAACACCCTTATCGTCGAATTCAAACTCCACAGTACCCAACAAATGACCATGCAGACGCACAACACATAAAGCACGCTGGTAAAGCTTGCCCGCCGGGTCAACACGAGCGGAAATAGAGGGTAGAGGCCGATCCAACTCAATTTCAATGATACGCGCCGGTGCAAACTGCGGTACATGGCTAGACACCAGGTTTTCCTGGTGAGAGGCTATTTGCGTCTTCATAAGATATATCGATCAATTCCTTTCGAGTAAACTGGGCACAGGTGATGCTGTTTAAATAAATAATCTGGATATGATCACGCTCGAAATGGTATCCACATTTATTAGTTAAAGAGCATAACCGCGCCTCTACGAGTGGCGCACGCTAAGGCACATACGCAATTGTTCGGCGAGGCCATACGGATGAGCCGTTTTCAAGGTATAATGGGTTCA